>Ga0055584_100000570_pt1 | contig 35065 bp, 36 predicted proteins | sample OSDHelmetaG_FD_58716 | JGI IMG/M metagenome (GOLD analysis project Ga0055584, IMG submission 58716) | Pelagic marine sediment microbial communities from the LTER site Helgoland, North Sea, for post-phytoplankton bloom and carbon turnover... | ecosystem: Environmental > Aquatic > Marine >...
GAGCATCTGACTTTTAATCAGGTGGTCGATGGTTCAAATCCATCAGGGCGCACCACAAACCATAATCTAACTTAGATTAAAACTCAATATATCATATCGAACAATAGTCCAAAGCTATTAATGTTCTGTGACATCTAAAGTCCCTGTTTTATACACATTAACGCTACCTGATACTATGGTATATATTTCACTATGTCTAACTTCAACTTTCCAAAATATATCAGATTCTTTATTTCTGGAGATAGTAAGTATTCTAAATGGACCTAGTACTTGACGACTTATGTGCCTATACACTATCTCCTGTTCAAAGCAATTACCTATCTCATATATTGTACTCATACTAAATCCATATTGATCTCATACTCTCCAATCCACTCTCTCCATGATTGACCATCCTTCTCTAATCTACATTCAGAATACATAGCTGCTTCCTCTTCACAATAGTGGTCCAAAGCATCACGAGTCAGACTATTGGACATTGCAGTGTCATATCTACGTCGACCAGCCAGTTTATACCATTCTAATTGGTATTTAGTATCTAGGTTAATTACATTGTCTTGATTAACACCATCTCGATACGTGCCACAGATGTCATCCCATATCTGTAGAAATAGTTTATTCTGAGTCTTACGTAAATACTTCAGACTAACTTGAGCTGCATCATAACCTGAACTCCATCTAGCAGGTTCAATAGTAGAATGATTCAATGCTCCCATCAATGGACAGTGTACCATTGACTTCTTAAAGTGAGGCTTAACGAACCAGAAGTGACTTCTATCTGCACCTCCAGCTACCCAATGATAAGGAGTATTCTTAGTTACCCAAATTTTCATCTAACACCTCATCAATATCGTCATTAATAATTTCATCAGTAGGTTCATTTTCTTCAACTTAAACACCTAATGATCTTCTAAATTGTATCTACGTCCAATAGTATTATATCACTTTGAAGTCTACGGCGCTCTTCATACTCATCATAAGCTAGATTATATAATGTTTTAGTATGCAATCTCATTTAATTGTAACAGTAATATTATGCTTCACGAATGTTTTGTTTATGAATAAAAAAAGCTCAACTATAAAGTTGAGCTTTTTTACTATGACTATGACTAAAAACTAGCCAATAGAAACGCCGTAATCAGATGCCAGAGCAGCTAAGCCACCAGCGTAACCCTGATCGACAGCTTTGAACTTAAAGCTACCGTTGTGACGGTATAGCTCACCAAAGATAACCGCAGTTTCAGTGCACGCATCTTCTGATAGGTCGTATTTTGCTACTTCACTATCATTAGAGTCATCAACAACGCGAATATAAGCGCCATCAACCTGGCCAAAGTTTTGCTTGCGATTATCTGCATCATGAATTGTTACCGCGATAACAACCTTGCTTACGTTTGCTGGAATTTTTGTTAAGTTGACTTTTATGATTTCATCATCGCCCTCACCTTCACCGGTTGTGTTGTCGCCCATATGTTTTATTGAATGACAAACACTGTCTTTGTTATTGTAAAAAATGAAAGACTTATCATCGACAACTTTTCCATCTTCACCAACAAGAAATGCAGATGCGTCTAGATCAAATTGCTGACCATCAGTTTTACGAGGAGTCCAGCCAAGGCCAAGAGCTACAAGTGTCATACCTGGTGCAACTTTTTCTAAGCTAACGTTTCCGCCTTTAGTTAATGATACTGACATAAAATATACTCCAAAATAATGAATAATTAATAGATGTTAGTCAGAATTAACTAACACCTGTTGTGAAAATACTAAAGTTTTACGCCGTAGTTTCGAGCGATTTCAAGTAAACCACCACGCATACCTTGTTCAACGGCACGAATTTTCCACTCACCTTTATGACGATAAACCTCACCGAAAATCATAGATGTTTCAGTTCCAGCATCTTCAGAAAGGTCGTATTGAGCCACTACATTATTATTGCTTTCATCAACAATTCTTATGTAGGCTGAGTTAACTTGACCAAAGTTTTGACGGCGTTTTAAAGCTTCATGAATAGTAACAGCAACGACTATTTTTTCAATATCTAACGGAACATTATTTAAATCAACAACGATTGATTCCGCGTCAACAACTTGACCATCAATAGGTCCGTTACCTTCAACACCTGTAGTGTTGTCGCCCATATGCACCACTGAACCACAAGCACTCTTTTCTTGGTTGTAATAAATAAAGTCACGATCACTACGAACCTTACCATTTGCACCGAGAAGGAAAACAGATGCATCTAAGTCAAAGTCTTCGCCATCGGATGTACGAACTAACCAACCAAGACCAATTACGGCTTTTTTCATGCTTGGCGCAGCTTTTGTTAAGCTTAAATTAGCGCCTTTTTCTAGTGATAGAGTCATAAGTTTTTCCTTTTGTAAACTAAATAATTAATTGAGGTTATTTATTTTCTTCAGATTCAAGCTCTTCTTTTGGAGCTGGAAAAATGAATGATGCGAATATTCCGACTGCTAATATAGCCAGTACTACGTAAAGCGATTGACTTGCTTCAATGTGTATACCGTGTGAAAAAAGCTTATCTGTTGCATTTAGAGCTAATTTGGCACCTATATAGAAAAGTAGAACGATGACAGCTTTTTCCAAATGAACCAAGTATTTCTTTAATGATTCAAGGACAAAATACAGACTTCTTAATCCGAGTATTGCGAACATCATTGCAGAATATATGATTATAGGGTCTTTACTCACTGCAATCACAGCGGGTACAGAGTCAAAAGCAAACATTACGTCACTAAGCTCAATAACGGCTAGACAAAGCAATAAAGGGGTTGCAAAGTATTTGCCTTTGCTTGCAATTGTGTAACCTTCTGGTTTTCCCTTCTCACACTCAGCTTCAACTACATCTCTCTTTATTACGAAGTGGTTACCGTTGATTTTAGGCCACACAGGCATGATCTTTTTAATAAATCGATACGCTGGATGAGAAGAGTAATCTTCAATTTCATCATCATCATCGCCAGACTTAAGCATTATGATACCGGTGTAAATAACAATTGCGGCAAATAAAACTTCCACCCATGGACCAAAATAAAGTAAAGATGTGCCAATGGATACAAATATACCTCTAAATACGATTGCACCAATAATGCCCCAGAATAAAACTCTATGTCTTAGTGCATCGGGTATGGCGAACCAAGAGAATATAGCCATAATAACGAATAGATTATCTACGGATAATGCTTTTTCTAAAGCGTAACCTGTAAAGAATAAACTTGCCATTTCAGGACTGTATCGGAAGTGCAGATAAGCACCAAAAGCCATTGCAACACCAATCCAAAAAGCAGACCATAAAGATGCAGAAAGTAAAGATACTGGTTTATCTTCCTTGTGGGCTAAGCTGTCAATAAGCATCGCCCCCACTAAAGTGATTAGGAAAATAGAAATAATTTCTATGTTCATGGATGACCCTTTAAAGATTTACACCAAGAGCAGTGGCGATTTCACTTACGGCTTTTTCTTCATTTTCGTCAAAGTCACCATCACTTTTTGCGATCGCAATAACAACCTGGATAAGTAAGCGACACTGAGATTCGTTACCTTTGATCTTAACAATGTTTTTCATACATTCGCCACGGGCAATGTCGGCGTCAAAATCGAAGTTGTTGGCCAATTCGTTGAAAATTGTGATAACTTCTGTTTTATCAAAAACTCGAAGTTCTTCAGAACGTTCTAAAAAAGCCATTGTTTTTTTCTTTTCTTCCGCACTGATGTCATCATCAGCAGCAGCAACATAAACAGATGCGCTAAGAATAGCTTTTAACATCACTTTGTTTTTGAACTTCATTAGCTCATTACTAACCGCTTCACTTGATTCTGAGAATAAGTTTTTTGCTTTACTAAAAAAAGACATAACTGAGTTTCCTGATTGATTTACGTTACTGTTACTTTTAGAGTTATTAATAAATTCATCATTTCCTGATGAATTCACAACACGTCTAGTTATTTTATTGCTGTTGGAACTAGCATTTTCAAAATTAGATTTTTTTTCACAGGCTAACAGTGAATCTCTGAATCCATAATTCTTAGCTAGAGAGTCTTTACCGTCATTAAAGCCTTGAGCCAAGAAGCGAGTCTTCCAAGCACCTTTATGGTTGTAAACTTCGAAGAGAGTTATAGCTTTCTCTTTTCTATCTAATGTATCGAGCTTCGAAGTGGCGATTATTCCATTAGATAATATGTCGACATTAACATGATTTAAAAAACCAATATCACCATGCTCAACAGCCATACAAAACGCCAATTTTGACGTATTGCTCGGCAAATTATCGGTATTTACGCGAAGTTCATTGCCATTAAGTTGAACAGAGGGATGATTAAAAGTGGAAACACCTTTATTTGTCAAAACATCTGAATTACGGCCATCGTCATAAGTCAGAAATACTAACACATCACACGAACCAGATAATGAAAGTTGAAACTCAACAACACGATTTGGTATAACCACATTGCCGCCGACCGGCATTAAGTTGGGTTTCATGAAAGTAAAACCTCTTTAGCTTGCCCATCTAAAGCATCTAAAACTGTAGAACCAGATGAAGGTTTACCTACGGTAACAAATTCCCAACCATCTCCCTTTTTCACTAACCCGGCAACAAAAGCAGCTTTTTCGCCACTAAGTTCCTTAAGATCGAAGTTAACGAGTTCTTTGTTGTTGTCATCCAAAACTCGACAATAACAATTTTCAACATCATTAAAGGTATGATTTTGAAAACTGTGCAATGTTATTGCGATTGCTTTAACATCACTAGAGAGCTTAAGCAAATCAACAGAAATAACTTCATCATCGCCATCTCCCTTACCGGTTCTATTATCTCCATGGTGGATAACACTCCCGCATTTTGATTTTAGTTGATTAAACCAAATAACATCCAAGGCGTTACCATCAGCATCAAGCAGAATGACAGACGAATCTAAATCAATTTCGTCATCGCCAGAAATAAGTCGAGAGAAGAACCCTTTCTTAGGAGCATCTATCTTCTTGATAGGGTCCCAACCAGAGCCGATTTTAATAGACGTTAGCTTTTCGCCGTTTTTAGAAAGCGAGACGGTTTGACCTTTAGCTAAGGATACAGTCTTTTTTCCAACTAATTCAGTACTCATGAACTACCCTCTTTATTGGTATTTGTTTTCTGGGTTACAAATTAATGTGTTTCGGTTTTATTGTCAATAGTATTTTCGGATAAAAAAATACAGGTAACCCACTGGTGACGCTATAGTTATTTTTTTAAAAGAAATAGAGGGCTAAATTTAAAACCCTAAAAACAAAAATTTAAATCAACCTAGGTTACTCATTTAAATATAGTTACACAGACTACAACAACTTAGCTATCTAAGTGTAAACCACTAATTTAAAAAGAAAAATCACAAAAAAAATAAAAATAAAACAAAAAAAACAAGATAAAAAAAACTTATTGATTAAGATTATTCTTTATGGTTACATTGGGTGATGAATTTAGTGATAAGCTTAAAAGGCAGGAAAAACACTTGATTAACAGAGAATACCAAGTAGGTTTCGTTTATAGTGAGCCAGATAGTGTCACGGATAGCGAGAAGGTTAATTTATCAAATTCCTTTAGTAGAACTTTATTTGCTAAAGGTGTTGCTGTAAAAGGCTTCTCGATGCATCCAACAGGGGTTATGTTGCACTTATCTCTTGATTCAACGGCTGTACTATCAAAGGTAGTAAATAGCTTAAAAACGTTGTCATCAAGGAAAACTAAAAGCGAACAGAAAATTAGAAAATCTGGACTTTGGGCTCGCGGTTATTCTGCAAGAACCATTGGTGAAAAATTAACTTTTGATCAACTTATAAAATAGAGGTTTTAAATGCTAAACAAATTTAAATTAGTTTTTTTTATTGTCATTGCTTTAAGCACGTTAGTGCTTGTTAATTACTCATCTCCAACTTATCGAATCGGTAAGATTACAGGTGCGGAAGTTAAGCGTGTTGATGCAAGTAATGAAGGTTCTGAAGATGATAAGTCTACAAAACACCTGACTCGCGATGTTTATTATGCTTACCTCCAGGAGGATTCCGGCGAACCTTACGTACTTAGGAATGAAGATACTGGATTGGGTTTCCCGTTGTACTTTAAGTTTGATAGCGCTAATGAACAAGCTAAAATACGTGGGTTTCAAGATGACAAGTCGAGAGTACTTGTGAAGTATTATGGCTGGCGAGTAACTATATTATCTATATTCCCTAATTTACTAGATGTAAAGAAGACTACAGATATGGAAGCTCCATTCTCAATAACTGCAATCATCATGTATTCAATTTGGTTTTTGTTATTTGTCACTTTATACATTTTCTTGTTTAAAAGAAAAAAACAAAATAACTAAGGGTTGATAGATCTATGAATGAAACTATTAGCTTTAATATGAGAGATGCTGGAAGTATCGATGTTTCTCATAATAGCACAAATGAACACGTACATTCTCTTCTAGGGATTGGGCAAAGAAAGAACCCAAAGCGTCCTTTTTTGTTCGTAAGTAAAGTTCTTGGCAAGCATGTTCCGGTTAAACCAGAAGTAATGAATAACTCTTATGATGATTTAGCTACCCAGGTACTAGAAGTTCTGACTGATGACAAGGTTACTTGTATCGGTATGGCCGAAACCGCAGTAGGTTTAGCTGCGGGGGTGCATAACAAACTAAGACTTAGTGGGGTTGATAGTCTTTATATATCATCGACTAGATACCCTGATGCAAACTATGATGTTTTTTGCGAGTTTAAAGAAGATCATTCTCATGCAACGTCTCATTTTTTGCATTACCCAGCTAAAAATGAATTAAAAAAACACCTAATCGAAACCGAAACATTGGTTCTTATTGATGATGAGTCATCAACAGGTAACACCTTTATGAATTTAATCAAAAGTCTGGTTGATTCGGGGTTATCTGGTGTTAAAAGAGTAATAACGGTTTCATTGACTGATTGGTCAGACTCCGCTCTTGAAGATCTGATGAAGAAAAATTCAAAGACTAAAAATTTAGAGTTGAAGTCGGTGAGTCTTGTTTCAGGAAAGTACACTTTGAATGAAATAAAGTTACTTGAAGAAGATTTGGAACGCCATGCTGAAAAAATAAAAAAGAATGAAGTCGTAGCCGATCTGAGGCATTCAGATTTACCATTTAATGAATGTCGCTTGGGTATGAAAGATAGTTCTTACTTGGTTGATAAAAGTTTACTAAAAGCTGTATCTGGAAGAATTCTAGTTCTTGGGACGGGTGAATATACATGGCAACCATACCTAGTGGCTAAAGAGCTTGAAGATAATGGTTTTGATGTGCTTTTTAGTACTACGACCAGATCACCTGCTTATGTCTTTGGTGAACTTAAAACCAAATGTGAACTAAAAGATAATTACGGTGAGGGGGTTGATATGTTTTCTTATAATTTAAATCCAGATGATTACGATTGTGTGTTGATTTGTTCAGAAACCAAGAATTCAATGTTTGATCAGTCTTTTGTTGAGATTTTCAAAAATTCAAAGGTTCTATTATGTTAACTTCTAAAGTGATCTGTTTTTCAGATATTGACGACACATTAACTAATTCAAAAAGAAAGTTGGTTGGCGAAGCCTGTGCTGTAGGTTCGGTTGGTTTAGATGGTCAGCCAAACTGCTTTATGAATCAAAAACAATCTACACTCTTTAATTGGTTGAATGAAACAACAGAGCTTATAGCTGTTACAGCTCGTTCTAGTCGAAACTTTTTAAACCGAGTAGAATTGCCATTTAAATCATATGCTATAACTAGTCATGGTTCGGTTATCTTTGATAAAAACAAAGAAGTATTACAGTCATATAAAGATTTGATGATTTCTTCATATGAAAAAAACAAAAGTAGTTATACAGAGTCGACGTCGAATCTGAAAGAATATTTAAAACCATTTATATCTACCGGCAAGCTGAAATTATCAGAATCACCAGAATATGACATACCATTTGTTCAGGTAATAAAAACATGCGAAGGAATAGATGAAGAACTCCTTGCTTATGTTTTTACTGAGATCATGGGAGCTAAAATATTTAGTGACGAACTTTATTACACTCATTCCAATGGTAACAATTTGGCTTTTATTCCAAAATTTATTTCTAAAGAAATAGCTGTTGAGTATTTGTTAGATAATGTATTGGAGAATGTAGAAAATCGCCCGAAAATTGGTTTTGGAGATAGCCTTACAGACCTAAACTTCATGATGAAATGTGATATGGCTGCATTGCCAACGAAATCACAAATAGAAAGCGACTTAATTAACTTTTAAATAAAATTGAATAACTAAGGAATAAAAATGAGAAGAAATATCGGTACTTATAGAGCGGATTCAATTCATTTTCTATTAAATAAAATAGAACTCACAATGACTTCAGTTGAAGAAAAAGAAAAATTAATACAGTCAGGTGAAAAGCATTATTCAGATATGCTTAGTATTGAGTCTGCACCGAGCCAGCAGCACTTGGATATTTTCAAAAAGGCAACTGAACTTGGCGCGGAACGCATGGCAAATGAAGTACTTTATCTTGCTGAAAAATTAAAAGAAGTATCTAACGGGCAAGAGATAGTTTTAGCATCACTGGTTAGAGCTGGTGCACCATTAGGTGTATGCCTAGTTCAAGCGCTGAGATATTTAGGTGTTGAAGCGAAGCATTATTGTATATCTATCGTTAGAGATAGAGGTATTGATAAAAAGGCCATGGAGTACATCGAATCTAAACATGATAAACGTGATATTTATTTTGTTGATGGTTGGACTGGTAAGGGGGCTATTTCTCAGCAGTTAACTGAATCATTGACTGAACGTGGTGGATACCCTGAGACTCCTCAATTAGTTGTTTTAGCCGATCCATGTGGTAAGGCTTGGCTTTCTGCATCAAGTGAAGATTGGTTAATTCCATTCGGCATTATGGGCGCACCTATATCAGGTTTGATTAGCCGTACTGTTTGGAGTGACGATGAAATGCATGGTTGTGTAGAGTACGATAATCTTAGTGGTTATGACTTATCACAGCCATTTGCCGATTACATTACATCATTATTGGATTCAGCTTCTAATTTAATAGTTAAAAGTTTCTGTAAAGAAGATTTAGTATCAAGTAGCGAAGCTATGGTAGAAGCTTTTGTTGAAGAATTTAACTTAAGTAAAACTAATTTAGTGAAACCTGGTGTAGCCGAAGCAACAAGAGCTGTGATGAGAAGAGTGCCTGATGTAGTTATGGTTCGTGATCTTAAAGATCCTGATGTTCAGCTACTTATTAGTCTGGCTGAAAAGGGCGGAGCTAAAGTTACAGAACGCCCGTTAGAGTTAGGCCAATATAAAGCTGTCACCATAATCAGAAAGAGCTAATTATGATATCTCCATATTCACTTGGGGCAACAATGTATGTCCCAGCAACAAATAAAGATTTGTTCAGTATAATATCGGGCTCTAAGTTCGAAGGTGTTAAGTCGATTGTTATTTGTACGGAGGACTCAATAAAGGCGCAAGATGTTCCTAATGCAATTTCAAACATTTCGGATGCGTTGAAAAAACAAAAGCTTAACGGTCACTCAAAAAATGCCCCTTTGGTTTTTATTAGACCTAGAAATATAGCTGTAGCAGAGCTTTTAGCATCATCTGTAGATCTTGTCGATGTAGCCGGTTTTGTTATACCAAAATTCTCTATTGGGAACGAACCAATCTGGACAAGTTTCTTGAAAAGCATGCCCAATATGATGTGTATGCCTACACTAGAAGATAGCGACGTTTTTGATTTAGATAAAATGAAACTGCTATCTGAGCGAATCTCTAAAAACCTAAAAAGCCAGGTGTTGATGATTAGAGTGGGTGGGAATGACCTATTTAACTGTCTGGGGCTACGAAGAAGCAAAGGTATAACAATTTATGACACTCCTTTGGGAGTTGTACTGAAGAATCTATCTTTGCTTTTTTTATCTCAAGGGGTGAAGTTGTCGTCTCCTGTGATGGAGCATATTGATGATGTTGCAACACTAGAGAAAGAGTTGGATCTCGATTTGGCTCATGGTTTTGTTAGTAAGACGGCTATTCATCCTTTACAAGTTGACTTTATTAATAATGCATTTCTTGTTGAGCAAAGCAGCTTGGATGAAGCTAACGCTATAATAGATAGTGATAAGGCTGTTTTTAAGTTGAACAACTCTATGGCAGAACCATCGACTCATATTAATTGGGCTAAAGAAACAAAAGATCGAGCTTTGCACTTCGGGGTTCTCGAAGTTAAGAGTGATAACAAGTTAGTCTCAATCAAGTAAAAAAAAGCCCTTTAAGGGCTTTTTTAAACTTCGCTTTGTTTCATTAAAATATAAAGGAATACAAAAAACGAAATAGTGAAAATAATTGACAAAGCCTCTGTGCCAGTTAAGTAATCAAATATAATGTTTAGCGAGGGGAATAATGCTGGCATTATAAAACTCACCAGAGAGACTAATACCCCCATCCCTATAGCTATACCTACATCTTTGAATACCCACGGATCAGAATCACTGTACTTACTCATTAATAAAATCCTTTTTATAAAAGAATTATTATATCACAGAATTAAATTGAGATATTTAAATTTATAATTTACAAAAACCAAACTTTCGTTTGTTTTTCATACGTACACTTGCTTGTTTATAGTGTTAATTTGATTGTTTTCACTTTATTTGTTTTTTTTTAAAAAAAAGCTTGCTATAAATATTCAACTAGACTAAAGTAACCACATCGAAGCAAGACTTATTGCTTTAAAAACTTTTAAAGAGAACGAAATGAACTTAAGTAACCTATCGCAAAATCAAAATAGCTCATTAAGCAATTTATTGCTTGATAGTGATTTGCATGCGGCTGCATCTTTTAGAAGTTAACATATTCCATTTGGGGGTATGTCCCCCAAGAAGAAAACCTCGGGGGGAAACTCCGGGGTTTTTTTTGTTTTTAAATTATAGTTTTTATAAAGTACAATACTTGAGTGGCGAAATTGGTAGACGCTGGAGACTTAAAATCTCCTACTTAATAAGTGTGCGGGTTCGAGTCCCGCCTCAAGTACCAATAAGATAGTGGTTAAGAAAAGAAGTAGTGCTTAAGTGGTGGAATTGGTAGACGCCGGAGATTCAAAATCTTCTACTTAATAAGTGTGCGGGTTCGAGTCCCGCCTTAAGCACCAAAAGTTAATATAGTGGTGAGTTTGGCAGAGAGGTTATGCCCCCGATTGTGATTCGGGAGTACGCGAGTTCGAATCTCGTAATTCACCCCTATATTAATTTGTATTACGGAGAGGCCAGCCGATTGGCGACGGCCGCTGACTTGAAATCAGTTGGGGGGTTAATAGCTCCCGTGAGGGTTCGACTCCCTCTCTCTCCACCAATACGAATATTTATAAAAGAGAGGTGGATGAGCGGTTTAAATCAGCTTCCTGCTAAGAAGCAACACCCTTTATAAGGTGTCGCGGGTTCGAATCCCGCCCTCTCTACCAGATTTTTATTACGGGCTTGTGGCGAAATTGGTAGACGCGCTAGATTTAGGTTCTAGTACCACAGTGTGTGAGGGTTCGAATCCCTCCTAGCCCACCAATATTTCAGGACAGTTGGCCGAGTGGTCGATGGCAGCGGGCTGTTAACCCGCCGAGGTGAAAGCCCCAACGTTGGTTCAAATCCAGCACTGTCCGCCATGTTTTGTGGGGGTGTAGCTCAGTTGGTAGAGCAGAGGCTTTGCAAGTCTAAGGTCTAGGGTTCGAATCCCTACACCTCCACCACTTACAGTTCAAGGCTTGACCTTGATAATAAATTTATTGGCAAGCAATTAAAAGCATTGCTTCTTATGTGTAGCTCAGTAGGTAGAGCAGCGGCAACCACCGCAAGTCAAGGGTTCGACTCCCTTTCATGAGGCAGGAAACTGTACAATAAATAGGGGAAACCCTTAGCGTGTAGCTCAGTAGGGAGAGCTGCGGTTAACCGCCGCGTGTCAGGGGTTCGATTCCCCTCCGTTAAAATGGAGTTGTAGTTCAGTTGGTTAGAACGCTTGCCTGTCACGCAAGAGGTCGTGGGTTCGAGTCCCATCAGCTCCGCCATTTTAAATTGAAATTACAGGTACTACAAGCAAGTGTGTAGCTCAGTAGATTAAGAGCGTTGCGTAAAGTAGAGGTTGGCAATATATAGTTTGTCCTTACTAAAGTGATGTTTTCTGATGTTGTGTATAAAGCTTGTCGGACCTTAGATGTAGCGTAGTAAACTATGCACATCTAAAATATTTAGATCTGATAGCTCAGTTGGTAGAGCAGCGGACTGTTAATCCGCTTGTCGATGGTTCAAGTCCATCTCGGGTCGCCATATTTAATACGTAATGGGAATTTGGCTAAGTTGTCGCCACCATAATTACGTGATATAGTTTTTGTTACTGGATCATAAGGCGTTTAGCGTTTTGATTTTTGGTGTATAGCTTAGTTGTAGAAAGCGCCGGTCGCTCGGAGATCGGGGGTTTGATTCCCCCACATCAAGCAGTATTGATCTACTGTACAGTACAAAAAGAGGGGGGTTTAGTCCCTCACATGATTTAGTGGTCGTGAAGTTTTGCAACTTTAGGGGGTTCAATTCCCCCATCATGAAGAAACTAAACAAATTTGTTGGGGCTTACTGAAAGCCAGTGATATATAGCTCAGTAGGTAGAGCGCTTTGTGGGTGATCCACCCATAAAAAGGTCAGAGGTTCGATTCCTCTTTATCATGAAGTGAATTGTCACTAAAGACAAATATGGGTGACTATATAATAGTATCCCAGGTGTGTAGCTCAGTAGGTAGAGCACTAATTACGGCGTGAACGTTTTTAGTTGTCAGTGGTTCGACCCCACTCCACCAAATTCCGGTGTTATAGTTCAGTTGGTTAGAACGCTTGCCTGTCACGCAAGAGGTCACGGGTTCGAGTCCCGTTAACACCGCCAATTTTAGTGCTTGATTTGTTTCAAACAAAACAAAGAGCAAGTTAAGGTGTTGTAGTTCAGTTTGGTAGAATACCTGTTTTGGTCAAGGCAGGAGGTCACGGGTTCAAATCCCGTCAACACCGCCATACTTCATAAAGTAGGGATGTCGCCAAGTGGAAAGGCACTGGGATTTGACCCCAGCATGCGGAAGTTCGATTCTTCCCATCCCCGCCAATACATTTAGATCTGATAGCTCAGTTGGTAGAGAAGCAGACTCTTTATTGAAATAGCAACGAACGCAATGTTCATTGTCATGATCAAAGTTAAAGCTACCTTATTAAATTCTTAATAAATATAACTCTCGCGCCGATAATACAAATCTGATGAACCAAGTTTTTCACCAAAAGAGCTATCCCAATACCTCGTTTCTTTTGACGTGTGTAATTCATTGCGATCAACAATGTGTTTTCCATACTTCTTGGCATACCACTTTAGATCGCCACTAAAGTAAAAAAGAAGTGCCTTAAGGCACTCCTTTTTAGTTTCTCTTATAAAAAGTAAATTAAATTTTACTTTAATAGGCTTTATTGAATAAACTAAGCGTAAAACTCATTAAGTGTTATACCAACGTCTTTTTCGTACGGCATAACAATATTAGAAGGGCAAGAGCGCCCCTTGAATGGCATAGGGACATCGACATCAAGCTTGGGGTCGTTACCGTAGTAGTTCTTTAGTAAAGCTAAAGCGTAGGCCATAGAGAGCGTTTTAGCAGATGCGGATACTACATTACCAAGAACCGAGATTGTTACATTAAAACCATCACTAGTCCTCTCTGCAAGTAAAATGTTCCTCTCGAAAGAGGAGCATAATTTTGATGTTTTATCTATCATGCCAGTGATATCAAGCTCAGTATCTATAACCCATTGAGTATCATTCTCATCAGTGAATGTAAATACTGGGTGTTGGACCACTTCAAAACAATAGATCCCGTTCCAATCTCTAATAACGCAAGAGTTACCAACGGCAATCGAAAGAAGGTAACTAATTTCGTAACTTTCTAGTTCGGAAATGTTTTTCGTAACCATTTTGCAAGGAACGCGAATTTTAGATTTAGGGATACTCATGAAGCATCCTCGGAGTCACTATATCGAATGATCGCCCCTTTAGTTTCCTCAACATTAAGGATCTCAAGAGACTCCTTATGTTTTTCTCTCTTTCTCGCGGACATACTCGCGTAACTAACAAGGTCACTAGCCAACTCACGGAACAGGTTACCTTTAGATGATTCACTGATATATTCAGGGTATGAAATTGTAAACACCCCATCTTTAAGGATAGCGTTGCTAACAAACATATCTAGTGGGTAATTATATTTGCCCATTTTAGGATCTGGGTAGTAGTTGACTACAAAATCATCACCAAAATAACTTACAGCCATTTCGTAACGAATTCCACTAAGTTTACTGTATTCGTAATCGCTAACGTTAGTTTTTAGCGACTTTATTAAAACAAAATCACTTATATTACAGTTGTTGCCGGTTTGCCCACATATTAGACTCCTGGTATCGATTTTTATATTGGTGTGAACACCGGTGTGGAGTGTGTTGTTTTTAGTTTCATCTAAAAATCGTTGTATTAATTTAGCCCCTAGGAAGTTTGGATTATTTTTAGTTACCTTAACTATATTATTTGGGGGAGTCTTTTCTTCTTCAATACCTACATTCTCGCCTGGGTATAAAATAAAACAAAGAATAGCACTTGCGCCAACAAGGCTATTGAAAGTGAAATCATTTAAACCAACGTTGTGATAAGTTAGTTTTTTAGAATTTTCAGTCGGAAGACATTCATGGTTGTGTTTTTTTTCAAGGTTTATTTTGGGGCTCATAAGTATTCCAAATCAATTATTTAAATAAGTTAATTTATCGCGTCTTATTTCATTAAACTTCTTTCGCCAGATAGAGAGGTTTATTGTTTTTGATGCGTAGCTAAAGGTGTGTTCGTCTTCTTGTAAACAAATGATGTTGTTATTTATGATTGATTCAAAGTCACCAGGCTTCACAGTGTAGTGAAACCCTTCAGGGCAACTGAATGCCAATGGAGTTATTAAAATATTCATGTTGTTTTCGGACAAAGAAGCTTCACTGATGAAATTACATTCATCTAATTTTATATGAGACAGTGAAGTGTTTTCTTTGGAAACAAAAACATCATTAACAAATAGGCCAGAGTTGCTTGGCTCTATGTTTAGACTTGATATGGATAAAGTTAGTAGTGGTGCAATTAGTTTCAGAAGCATACTTTAGTATTGTTCGTTTATAGTTTTTATTATAATACCATCAACTAACGAATTCTTAAAGTTAAACCTTTATTTCTCATTTGGTTAATTAGTAGCATAAGTAAAACAAGTAAAAATACGGCAGCTTTGGGCTCAGTTACGTTTGAGATGTCTGGTAGAGGAACGTTTAGTTCAGATAATCCGAAGTTATCCATATTTACCCAAGGTGAGTATAGGTGACTTTGACTTGTGTTTCCCCAATTCAATTCATTAGCAACAAGTTGACCGTCAATATCGTTAGCTTTCCAGTCCACAAGGGAATCAACGGCGAGAATACTCCCTTTGAAAGTAGATACTGACTGATCCATCGTCAACTCCCCCCCTCCATAGAAATTCCATATAACATTATCGAAAACATTTGTTTGTAAGTTTTGATTTTTTGATTTAAATAACAAGTCAGAGCTAAGATCGTAATTAACAATAACAAAAGTATCATTTGTGAAATTATTAAATAAAAGGTTAGAGTTTTGTTTAGATAAAAACCCACTATTTTCTTCATTCAAATTAATAACGTTAAGTTCGCCTGGGAAAAGGTTTATTTTTATTTGGTTGTTATCACGAGAGTCTATGTAAACACCTGAATCCTCCATGTTAGACATAGTGACAGACTGACGTTTGTAAAACTCAAAAAAATCATCATCAATAGTGTTTGAGTCAACTTCAGAGCCTGAATTCTGAAGATTGTTTTTATTGTCACCACCAATGTAATAGTTTTTATTCATTAAGTCCAAGCGTCGATTGCCAGTTATATCACCGACTACATAAAGAGAGGTTTTCCCGGCTTCGATATCACTACCAAAAGAACTATTCCACCCATCCACATTCATATTACCACCAATATAAGCTCCACCGTGAACGTGCACTCCTTGCCCTAAGCTAGCATCACCATTAATGACAATACTAAAGTCGTTATGGATTATATTTGCGTGAGATGAGAAGGTAGCTATTAATAATAAAGGTAGTAATAATGTTTTTTTCATTTAAGCCTCATTTGGTTATGTTTTTATTTTATCACAGTTAGTTTGTTATATGCTTTATATATCTTAGTAAATGCTAAAACCTAACTATACCGACCAACTAATCAATACAACCTATGGAAAATAAAAATAATATAATATTGAAATAAAACAAAACAAAACTTGATCGTATTTCCGTTTCGATATAAAATAAGCACAAGAAACAACAATATAACCAAGTGAGAGATTGATATGACTATTTTTACAAACCCTGAGTGGGATGTTTTATACCTTAATGGGCTGAGAAAGGCTGTTCGTAGAATCGCTGGGACTAAAGGTGATTGTCCCATCAGTCGAGTTGAATTTAAAAATTTGATGATTGCAAAAAAAATACTTATCGAAACCAAAGCGGGTGACGTCAACTCTTTTTCTACGGAACTATTCTCTGATTTAGTTTCGACACTAACGTTAGGTCTAAAATCTTATGATCAACTCAAGGAAAAATGGCGCGAAACTTTATTCTTCTACGAAAATGTATTTAAAAAGTACAACGATGAAACGAATGATATTGTAATTAAATTTGACTCTGAAGGTACTGCCTGGGTTGCAGATAAATCAAAGTTAAACATGAGCAAAAACAAGAGTAACGAGTGGGATGCTCCTAATTTGTTTTCTGATGAAAATATTGGTGGTGTTTGGCTCTGCTTATCAAAATCAGAACTGGATGAAATAAAAGCTGCTTATATCGTTAATACTATCCATGAAAAAAATTATGATGACTATTCATTGGTTGTTGATTATTACGACTTCTCAGCACCTTCTCGTAATGCTGTAAAAACATCAATGCTAAGCGATGATAATGAGCTGGTTATAGAGATGAGTAAACCAGAAGATCTACTTGATACACTAAACTCAATGAAATTAGTTTTATTGGAAGACGTAGTTGATTCTGAGCTACCTAAAAAATAAATTAAATGAAGAGCGATTACTGTGGAATGAATATTGCGGTTTCTGGCTTTTAAAGCTAAGGAAATATTATGATTCGTCTAGTAGTAATCGCCATAACAATGATTTTGACAATAAACACGTAAGCTTTTCTTTTTCAGACTTAAGCATATCTATTACCGACTACATAAGGGTTGTGGCTGGATTTAACTCTGATGCACCTTGGACATTTATTGATGAAATATACTTCTACTCTGAGGTGAATTTAAAAAATAGTTTTGTTTTTATCAAGAACAAGAATGGTTTGATTGAAGTTTAAAAATCCGCGACCTACTAAGTCGCGGATTTTTTTTGCGCTTGATATTAACTGAGATTAAAGATTATCAAGATGTTTTATAAACTTTTTTGGGCTCATGTAACCGGACGCTCTATTTGGTTTATCTTCAACGAGAGAGTTGGTATCACTATCCTTTCTTAAAAATAGAATTGCTGGCAAGCCAAGCACATCGTATTTATTAGAAAAATAATCACCAAAATCAGTTCTCGAAGATAGATCGATTTGAATTAGGTTGTAATTAGCCAGTCGTTCTTTAACTTCACTGTTAGAGAAAGTGTTTTTCTCGTACTGCAAGCACGCAGAGCACCAATCAGCATAAAGATCTATAATCACATCTTTCTCTGAACCACTTACTAATAAGTCTAATTCATCTTTATTCGAGACGCGAGTGAATAAATGAACTTCAGGCTCAGAGGCGATAGAGTTCCCTCTGTAGGAATCTTCTATTACCACTGATACAAAGTTAACAAAAATAAGAGTTGCGACAAGCATAGTCCCAATTAGAAAATTACTTCTATAACTATCTTTTGTTTTTGTGGAAAACAACTTCATGTATAAAATACTCCAGGCAAAAGACACTATTAGTAATGAAGTAATTATATATGTCACAAAATCAGGTAAGAATCGAGATACAAAGTAAACAGCCATGCTTAGCAAACTAAAACCAAACATTACTTTCACATAATTCATCCAAGCGCCCGCTTTTGGCATAAGCTTACCACCGGTGAGCGCAAATAAAATTAAAGGAACGCCCATCCCTATGCTTAATGCGTATAATGATAGAAACCCCTGTAACGCATCCCCTGTCTGAGCGATCAACAACAACACTCCAACTAATGGGGCGGTTGTACAAGGAGAGGCTACGAGACCGGAGACTGCCCCCATAAAGAAGGATTTAGAGACAGACCCACCTTCTTGCTTCTGATTAACTTCACCTATCTTTGATTGGTATTTAATTGGAGGTTGCAGAGTGTACCAACCAAACATACTACCTGATAATATAACGAAAATAACAGCAATTGATGATAAAACAATTGGATGTTGAAGCATTATTTGAAATTGAAAACCCACAATAGCAACTAGTAGGCCAACCAAGGAATAAACTAAAGCCATACCTTGAACATAACTAAAAGATAACAAGAAAACTCTTTTAGATGTTTTTTCTCTATCACCTAAAACTGAGGCTGATATAATAGGATACATAGGAAAAACACAAGGAGTTAGTGCTAACCCTATACCCAATATGAAGTACCATGCGAGTTGCGAAATGAAGCTTTTGTTGTACGCTTCCTCAAACAAATCACTATTTAATGAATTAGGTTCTTTGTTTGCTTTAGAAGTAAAGTCATCTAGCTTGAACTTTAATTGATCAGGAGGGTAACAAAGAGTAAGGGAGCATCCCTGGTAATTTATTACCAACTCGCTTTCTTTTGCTCTTATCAAAGGCACTGAAAACGATAAATGGTTCTCAAACACTTTCACCATACCGAATTCGGGATCGTTAAAATTAGTGCTTTCCGGTAGGAATATAGGTTCAATAGAGCCGTTAGTCACTTCTATACTTAGTTTTTTTTCATACAATTTATATTTTGGAGCAATTTCAACATTAATTAAAACCAGATCTTTTTTTTGCTCAATACTAAATTGAAATGCCTGGGAAACAGACAGTAAATGAGGTTTATTAACTTCATTTATGTTATCAATAAGAGGCTTATCGGTCGTAATTAAACTACTTTTAGGTTTTTCATCATTACTGAAAGGTGAGAAATTACTCTTAGCCAGTGCTGATGTTGATAGAAAAAGAACTAGTAATATGGGGATTGTTCTGAACATGAAGATCCTCGCTTCTAACCAAAAATTTTGGCTCGGAAATGTATAAATTATTTAGTATAGTATCGACCAGATGGGAGTATAGCAAGTTTGTATAGATGAAAAAAATGCTACCAAGTGTGACAAGTTAAACGATTATTTCTGTAAATCACAAACCATCTAAATAGGTTGGTTTGTAAATACGAATATTCGCACCAAAAAAATCGATACGCAACATCCTCAGTAAACAAAAGACTCATCACACTTAATAGCACTTAGTTGTCGCAAGTAGATGAATTAAAAGAGAGGGATTTGTTAGTTTTAATTAATTATTTGCCATGATTTTTAATTCACAACAAAGAACAAATTAATCGTTTGAAATCCTAACAATATTTGCGAATACGCTTTTAATCCAACTACTTACCACACCGAAATATACTTAAGTAAATACATTTTGGTGTGGTGCGCCCAGAAAGATTCGAACTTTCGACCCACGCCTTAGAAGGGCGTTGCTCTATCCAACTGAGCTATGGGCGCAAAACTATAAACAAATACCTAATGGTGGCCCTTGCTAGATTTGAACTAGCGACCTATCGATTATGAGTCGAACGCTCTAACCAACTGAGCTAAAGGGCCATAATAAGGTAAAGAAGTAATTTTAATTGATTACTCATCAATTTATCCAAAATCAAATGAAACTACAAAAGTACCATTTGGTTTTGGAGCGAACAGCGGGAATCGAACCCGCGTCATCAGCTTGGAAGGCTGAGGTATTACCATTATACGATATTCGCAAAATTGGTCGAGACGATTGGATTCGAACCAACGGCCTACCCCTTAGGAGGGGGTCGCTCTATCCTACTGAGCTACGTCCCGACATTGAAACTGGTTTCTATTCCCCGTTTCGATGGATAGATATTATCAACACCCCCCAGTTTGCGCAAGTACTTTTTTCAAAAAAAACAAATAAAAACAACAACTGAACAATATTTGATCACAAAGTCTCTTTTTCAACCAATTCACAACTAACGGCCATTGTGTTGTAACCATTGTTTAATGAATCAAATTCATTAATCCAATAAGCTTCGCGTGAAGATATGAATTTTTCACAATCGGCATCTTTAGGAACGTCAACAGACTCAACAACGTTAAAGATCCAATCTGTTACTTCTGACCCGGCGATAGCGTCATGGAATGGTGTCCCTGACCCTTGGTAAAAATGCTGATACCATCTTAAAGTGAACACTTGAGTTGTCTTACCAACATAGGTCATATTTGTTTTTTTGTTAGTAATAGCGTAAATGTGAGCCCCACGAATGCGAGCCCCCCCAAAGTCATGAATAACGTTAAGTTTATTTTTTTCTTTTATTTGACAAGCACGAGAGCAGTACTCAGGACCTTTATTATCTTCATGTGGGTTATTGTACTTATCTATAACTCGAAATGAAGATTCGCAACTCAAACACTTATTCTCTTTAAATAAATCAGCAATGTAGTCATTAGAGTTCGATATCTCAACGATTCGTAGTAAGTAATCGGTTTTTTCAAAATTTTTAGCTAAAACTCGAAGATCAAACTTTCTTTCGTATTCATCTTCTATTTGTTTTCGTGCGTCTTTTTTGTTTTCAGCGGTAACCTTGCCAGAAAAAGATGGTGGCCACTCCCAACCGTTAGTGTGAATACACTTGCCTTTTATTTGATAATAGTAATCCATAGATCTCACATTTTATTTAGATACAATCGAGATACTTTATACATTTTCATTAAAAAAATCAAAGAGAAGTACTTTTAGTTTCAGTTAATAAGCCGCTTTTCTTTTCTCTATCAATCTCCACCATGTAATTCAGTTTGTTTTTATGGTCAAAACTATAAAGTTCATGCTCTGAATTCACTTGAGAATAACGAATCACCGATAGATCTTCATTTACATCAGTAACCAAGGTTTTTTTAATTTTTATGAATTGAGGATCTGATGATTGTATTTTATTCGCTATTTTTGAGTGTGGGCTTTTAGCTAGAGGTGTTAAGGCAAGCATTAAAATACATGAAACAAAGATAATTTTTAACATTAAAAATCCTTTTAGTTGAAAGCAACTAATCCATTAAATTGTTTAGTAATTAAGAAATGATGTGGTACTCATGTTTAGAGCACCCAGTTAAATTGGAATTTAATTTGATATTTCTAAAGTCAACTTGGTTAATTTTATCTACTGACAACAAGTAAACTATCATTAATATTTTTATCAGTAAGAGACTCAAGATCTGAGTCTCTGAAAGATGCCATCTCATACATTTGGCTCTGTTGAGCATACTGACCATCTTCCGTCTTTTTTGACACTAATGTAGCAACAAGAAAGATGAGTGCCAAAATAAAGAATAAAGCACAAATAATACCAAAGAAAGCCCAGGTAGGGGTTTGGCTGTGAGCATCCACTGCAAACTTAAAATTAACATCAAATTCCGAATTTTTTTTATTGTTTTTCATTAACTACTCCAGATATATAAAGGGTTGCAAGCTCGGAGAAGTGTGATAAGGAAAAGTTATCCAAACTTAAAATTGAAGTGTAAACGTCTTTTTCGCAATTAGCCTCATCCATTTTTGATAAAATGGTCTCAAATTTATAGCTTTTATCATCGAATGTATTGTCTTTTTCACGACTTAGCTTAAGGATGTTCTCAACTTCTAAAATTATAAACAAGGGATGTAATAGATACTTTTGGGGAATGGGGTTTAACTTTAATGATTTAGCCAGCGATTGAAAACAACTTACTGATGCATCACTCTCTACGTAAGAATTAAGCGACTCACCATAGATTAACGTCGTTAGCTTTTTATTCAACAATACAGACAAGTTGTATGCCGCCGCGACATCAATAATAGTAGACTTAGGAACGCTCCCACTGTATTTATTGGCTTCCACTATAGAAAGTGCCGCAATAACTCTTTTTACACTTGAGAATTTCATTATTACCTTACCATTTTAACTGGTGAATGTGTCGGACTCTGGAGATCACCAATAATAAAGTCTGGTGATTTTTTACGACTCGGTATAGGTGGTTCTTCTATACCTAAATCTACCCTTTCTCCGAGACTTGATTCGAATCGCCCCCAAAGAGATTCTATCTCGAAGTGATTTAATGGCAATTTAGTAATAGTCTCTTTAGCGCCGGTAATCAAATCTTTAGGTGATGATGAATTTAAATGAGACTCTAAATTCACTATCCACTCATTTACATCCAAATCTAATTCGTCAGCCCCAGCTTTAAAAGCATTAAAGAAACTCGTAGGGTTTTCAGCAAGAGCCTTTTTTAAAAGATCATTAACCGACGGAGCTTTTCTCATTTCATAAGCATGAGGTTCATGTTCAGTTCGGGAATCGTGACTAACATAATACCCTTTCCGGTTAAGCGAGCTCTTTAGTATTGGGTTTACGACAAAAGCTTTTAGTTCTAAATTGGGGTTAATGCTTTTTCGTCTTTCAAAATCACTAAACATAACTTCGAGAAGCTTACTTGATAATCCTAGGCCACGTTCATCAGGTACAATAGCAATATGAAAAAACATTTGATTTTCATTGTTACTTTCTAATTGAGTCCAAACAGCACCAACATTGACATTGTTTCGATTAAGAACCCACCCTTCAGAATCATCACTCGGATCATCCAATCCCAATTCATCAGTTTCGATAGTTACGTTTTCGATTAAATACCACTTATCTTCATCAAGGAAACCATTGTCATCACGAAGCTTTATTAATTCGTAATCATCAGGGAAGTTCATATGTAAAACCTTTATGTAATTTCATTTTATTATAATGCAAAACCACTAGTTCCTCAACTGAAATGCAGTTGATTTAATAGTTTTGTTTTGTCTGTTTTTTAGCCAGTGTCGATTTGCCATTAAAACAACCAATAGAAACCCAGGTGATTATTTTGTTTTTTTCAATAAAGTAAAGTGCTGGAGGTTAATATGAGTTATAATAACGTAATGTCTAGCTAATTATAATTAATGGAATAGGAATGGATTTTATTACCTTAAATTTGCAATATTGGATTTCAACAAAAGAAACTTTTACTTTTACGATGATTGTTTTTGGGGTAATGGTTGGAAGTTTTTCAAATGTTATTATTTATAGATACCCAGAGATTATTTGGTACGGGAAAGGGAAAAGTGAAGGAATGTCCTTATCTTGCCCTAACTCTCGTTGTCCTAAGTGCAACACGGAGCTTAAGTGGTATCACAACATACCTGTGCTCAGTTGGTTAGCATTAAGGGCTAAGTGTGCATTTTGCAAAGTTAAAATACCATCGAGATACCCTTTAGTTGAGTTATTGATGGCGGTTACATACGGTGTTATAGCTTATTTGATGTATGGAACAATCGTTAATGCTGTAATCTTCGCTATATTCGCAAATGTAATTATTATCGGCTGTTTTATATATTATGATCACAATAGGCTAATGAAGATATTTTGGGTCTCTTTGCCGGTGTTTATTTTCTTATTTGCAATTAGCTCTAGTTACTTCGGTTACTATGTGGCTCTTATTGATTAGTCATTTTAAAATAGTTGCTTTTTTTATTAATAAATAGTGAGTGCTGATTAAAAGGAAGGACGCAATACTTATCATTGTGTTCTTTTCGAACTGAGAATCTGTGAAATCGTCTGCAATAAAGTGAAGGGGGCCTATTAGTAATATTGCTGCGACACTAAGCATTGAAAGTAGTAAATGTCGTACAGTGAATATGCTGTATTTTTTATTTTCGTTATTCATTTTTCTTTAGTAAATTTTAAATATGGTGGTTTTTAATTATATCACAAACTAAAGAATAGGTATGAAGAAAGGTATGGAGAAAGGTGTTGTTTTATGGTTGCCGTCGATTTATTGAGTAGTAAAATTACACGGGAAAAAGCTTTGGATTTAATTTTAAACCCAAGTAAATACAAGAAAGAAAGTGTTGATTATTCATCTAATGAAAAAACATCAAAATCCTGGGATAATTACTTTACAAACCCAGCAAAGCACACAAAGACTATATTAGCTTATGGTCTGGGTATCGGTTTAGAGCGCCAAGGGAAAATGCTTGCAGCTTATTTTTCTGGAAGAAACAACATAGAAGCTCATGTTCTGCTATCTAAAAACACATCGCCAGTGAGTTCTATTGATGTTCAAAATAAGATTACAGGCGAAAAACTAACTGTCAACATGGATCATTATGTATCCAACAGTGATAAGTTTTTGGGTGCAAAACAGGTCGACTGTGATTATTTTGATGAAAAAATAAATGAGTATCACCAAAATAGGCCAATGATCGAACAACTGCGTGATGTAGGGTTTGTTGCTTCGGAAAGAGTTCTGGTTAATGATTTTAGGGATTATAACCAGCAATTTACGGGGGTTGATTTACCGGATGCCCAAGGTAGTTCAGTAATTATTGGTGGCAAAGAATTAAAACTATCTAAGGCTGAGATAATATTAGCCAATGATGGATTGCCTTACCTTTGTTATGCAATACAAAAAGACAACGGTTATGCTGGTGGTTGTCTGATTCAAGATGCAAGAAGTGGGCGATGGGCTTCTGGTTTAACAGATGATATGAAGAACGTCCCAATGTGTGGTTGGTATGAGGATTTAGGCTCGACAATTGATCGCTTAGGTATAAAATTAGATAGAGCAAATTCTCCTGGTGAGAATAAACCACGCGAGGAAATTCCCACCCCTTCATCTCCTGAGGTTTTATTTAGGATTTGATGTAATCAAGAGTCTCAATTACTTAGTGGTGAGACTCTTTTTGTTTAACTAAGCAAATCTTGCATCAATTTTGTTGTTGTGTTAAAAATAAAGATTAATATAAATAAAATTTTATAAAATACTAATACTGGAGGGTTAATGGTTTCTGCAAGTAAAATGCTGTTATTTTTTGCTTTAATTTTCTTTCACTTGAAATCATTTTCTAGTGAAAATGAAATCCATCAAAAAAATGAAATGAAGAAAGAAATAAAAGAGCTTGGCTCTTTTTTTAATGCGCAGGAAAGCCAGCGCGTAGAGCTGTTGAAAAAAGCAGAGTATCTTGTTATTCAGGCGAACAAATTGTCTGATGCGGAGCTTGAGTTCGAAGCAAGAAGTGTTGTTACTTATTCATTGTCAGTACTTGGGCGCGACGAAGATGTAATGAATAGTTTTAATAATTATTATGAATCTAACAAAAACAAATACCCAAAATCAAATCTTGCGAAAATCCGATTTTTATCCGCAATGACAAAAGTTACGGGTTACCAAGAGAATTACGTAAGAACAAAAGAGTTGATCAGCGAAATAGAGTTGATAAAGGAGCAAGAGAGAAATTCTCCTTACATACTTTCATTCACCTATTTATCTCTTGGTGAAGCTTATTATTTGATTGGGGAATATAAAAGTAGTTTTCAAAACTTAAATAGCGCAAAAAAACTAATTCCAGAATTAAAGGAAAGTACAATAAATGTTAGTGCATATGAGATTGCAGTTGATTCACTAACCGCGAATTTATTGTTTGAACTTGAGGATTATAAAAACGCATTGGTCATTTATAACTCCAACTATAAAAGAGCAAAGATAGCTGGTGATTACGAAAAAATAGGGCTTAATCAATACAACATAGCACTAGTTTACACTTTACTTGAAAACTGGGTTGAGGTAAGAAGATTTGCTAAATTATCTCTTTCATCAAGTAAGTTGGTTGAACTTCATATCTATCATGGCTTATCGTTAGAGTTGCTTGCATTGTCAGAAAGGAAATTGGGAGATTATGGTCAGGCATTAAGTAATCAAAATAACGCTATAGAATTATTTAGGAAGTTGAATAATTTTGAGGCTGAGCTTTTTGGAACTATTCAGTTGGCTTTAATACATCTAGCTAAAGGTGATTACAATGCGGCTGAGTCAACTATGGTTAGGATTGATTCCATGAGTTACCACAGCACTTACGATATAAAAAAAGATGATGATTATTTATCTCTAAAATACCAGATGGCCAAACACAATAAAGATTATGCTACCGCGCTAGAGTCTTCGGAATTACTAGCTAAAAGTCATGAACAAGCCGCTATAAATTCCATACAACTAATAAAAACAACACAAGATATCCACGCACTAAAACTTCTTGATGGAGTAGGTGATTGGGCCAAAGGAAAAGTTCAAGCGAATGAAGTGAAGTGTTTACTACCACCTCTTTTTAAGGAAATATTTTTTTCACTTTTTATTCTTGCTATATTTAGTGTGATAATTATGAGGAAGAGTAAAAGTAAATCTGATGATTATTGTGATTTATTTGAGGATAAAGCGGGTGAAGCTCTTTATCGAGCCACGAAAAGCAAGCCGGTTGCCGTTTGTAGATTGAAGATTCTTAATGCTCAAGCTATATGTGATGACGTTGATTTCATGAAAGGTAAGGATGTTGAGGTGTTATTGAGGGATGCGTTAGAAATGACAATATCCACCTCAATTAGAGAGTGGGATCTAGTTAATATGCAAACCTCATATTATGCCTCAGTAATTCTTGTGGATGTTACTGAAGATGATGTTTATAAAATATTTGATAGAATAAATTCAAAGTGCTCGGAGTTGAAATTAATAGATAGAGAAGTTTGTTCTGTAAAAATGAGTGTGGGTGTTTCGTTTTATTATGGTGACAAATTAAGAAAAAAACGAGATATGAACTCGGTCTTCTTTCACTTAAGTAGAACTTCAAACGAAAAAATACAGAAAAACAAAATAAATAACGTTAATTTTTAAGGTTTCTCATGAATGATATTGTACTTTACACTTTCGACATAAGCAGTCATTTGGCTAGAATATTTAAAGTTGAAGCTCCAAATGATGTTATCCCAAATAAACCAGGTAGCTTTTTCGAAGGAGAGCCGGTTTTTTGTTTGAAACCTCTAAGAGCTATTGTTGAAAATGAAATAAGAAGAGTTGAACGGGAACGAAATGAAAAAGCTACTCACATAGCTATAATTTTTGATGGGTTTAGTAAAAACTTTAGGTACGAACTTTTTGATGGCTATAAAAAAGATAGGGCACCGAAACCGCCAGAGTGGACAAGACAAGATGAATTAGCCTTTCAGATGTTTCAACATCTTGGTTATTTTTGTTTAAGAACTGAAGGGGTTGAGTCTGATGATGTATTGATTTTCTTGTCTTCGGTGGCTAACAAGCGTGGCTTTACTAATGTCATATTTACTGGAGATAAAGATATAATGAGTGGAGTTTCTGAAAATGTTCATATTCACTCAGGCAGAGAAAGAAAAACCTACAACCCTGAAAAAGTAAAAGAAAAGTTGGGCGTTTATCCTAATAAAGTTATCGACCTACTCGCTATGATGGGCGACAAGGGGGATGGTGTTAACGGGATACTTGGGGTTGGTAAAACTAAAGCTTTACAAATACTAGAAAACAACACGTTTGATGATGTCATAAAAAACCCTTCATTAATATTAGACTCTAATGTTAGTGGTGGAAAATCCATAGTTAAATGGATAGAGGAAAATAAAGAGGAAGCATTGCTAAGTAAGGCTTTAGTTTCTTTGAAGAAAGATTTGGAACTTGGTGTGAATCTTAAGGATATGGCGCGGAAACCGAATAATTACAAGAGTTGCAATAATGATTTTTTTAACCGCTTTTTACACACACGTTAAAAACGAACATTGAAATTAAGTGTAGGTAAATTATTGCCCATAAAAACAAACGATTAGTGCTTTTTGAATCAATAGGTGCGTCTCTGTTTTTTTTGTTGACTACAAGCGTTATAGTGGTAGTATAACAAACTTAATAAAACAAATTGTATTACAAGAGAGCCAAAACAAAAAGGCTCTCTTTTTATTGAGAGAAATATAAATGACTTACAAAAAAGCTTTACTTCAAGAAATAAAATCTTTAAATAGTGATGAATATATGTCACAAGAGCAGATTGAGTCTTTTCGAACTTTTTTAAGAGCTGAGTTGGCTGAAATTAATGGAATTGAGTTAAATGCGATAAAGGAGTTAGGTGATGAAGAAACTAAATGTGCCGACGAAATAACTCTTGCTTCAAATAACGCAGATCGAGCTATAAGAACAATTCGAGCCAGTGATTTAGCAAATAAGAAGAAGCAAATAAACAATGCTTTTATTGCAATGAGAAATGATGAGTTTGGTTATTGTCAAAAGTGTGGAGCTGAAATTGGCATGGAGAGAATGCTAATTAATCCTGCCACCACTTTAGATGCGGATTGTGCTACCTTAGAAGAAATAAAAGAAAAGCAAAGGTTCAACAAACGATAGTTCATGGGGAGTTATATGAACGAAATAAACTCAAGAAAGTCATTGCGTCTAATTTGCCTTTCTTTCATTTTAAGTATTGTAGTTTTACTAATGTCTTTAAATGCACTGATAACATCGGACTTCAGAAGTAATACGAGTTGGGCAATACATCTAGGTCTTGTTGGCTTATTAATTTCTGTTTGTTCCGTAAAAATCTGCATCAGTGATTATATAAAGATAAATAGGCGGTTAAAACAATCAACAAACCGCTCATCGTGTTAATATGGTTTTTTATATAATATTATAGATTAAGGTTAAATTTATGAAACTAAAGATACCACCAGCGGCTCTTCATGATGCTTTGTCTTTCATACTCCCTGCGATACCCAACCGACCTGGTATCCCAGTACTGGGGAACGCTCTTTTTAGGGTTTCGGGGAAAGATCTTATTGTGATCGCGACAGATGTTGAAGTTGAAGCTGAAGTTCGTCTCGATATAGAAAAGAATAACATTATAGCTTCTGACGATTGTAACTTCACACTACCATGTAGAAAAATAAAAGAATTACTTGATGTTCGCGCAAAGAAAGCGGTTATGGTTGTTATTGAAAATGACACCACGGATAATTATAATGATTTTGTTATGAAGTATGAAGGAGCACGTTCTGTTTATAAAATAACAGGGATTAGTGCTGATGATTTTCCCGAGCAAATTTATGATACATCCACTCAGAAAGTATTTAAAATAGAGAGCTCTCAGACTTTGAACTCTTGTATATCTAGCGTTGAAGATAGTATGGCAAGCCAAGATGTTCGCTACTTTTTGAATGGGCTCTACTTGGAGTGCGAGGGAGATAACATAGTTATTATGACAGCAACTGATGGTCATCGACTCTCTCAGAATAGATTGGCTGTAAAAACAAAAGAACCAATCGTCTTTGGTGAGATAATACCAAAGAAAATGATCCACATGTTAATGCCATTTACTAAAAATAAAGATCCTATAAGTGTCGCTGTAACTCCAAACTCAATCCACGCGAAAATAAGTAAGGATGGAGCATCATATTTACTTAAGGCCATCCTTGTTAGTGGTAAGTACCCAAATTACCGAGCCCTTGTGCGTCATTGTAGTGATGTTGAAGTATTCCTAGATAGAGAGGAGTTGATATCAATGTGTAGTCGCATATTAACTCTTGTTAAAGACGGGAAAATGACTGGTGTAATTATTCATTTCGAAAAAGACAAACTAATACTTAAAACTTCGCCAATGCAAAATGGCAAGCAAAATAATACGGGTGAAGAAGAGATGCCTATGACTGGCTTTGATGAAAAATCCCCGATTGAGATTGGTGTTGATATAAATTACTTAATATCTCCATTGAAAAAGCTAACGTGCGAAACTGTTAAAATAGGCATCAATCACGGCAGCGGATCTTCGTTTTTACTAACATCAGGCGAACAGGGGGTCGATATAGATTTCTTTAGTGTATTGATGCCAATGCGTTTGTAATTTAAAGTAATACTAATTCATTTATTAAGTTGTTTTCGTATTGTGAATTTGAATTTAAAAATAAATTAATTTGCCGCACTTATAAATAAGTGCGGCACTCAATATTAAAGCTGTCGGACAGACAGTGTTAGCCAGTGGAGCGTAAGTAAGACTTTAGATTCTTTTGAATTTAAAGCGACACGCTATGAAACAGGAATCCCCCTTCTTTCCCTACTTGTCGGGCGCGAAGCGAGGTGGGGTAGGATATCAAATACATTAACTTCAATGTTATTCAAAATAAAGTGATAAAATAAAAGCAAATACTTTTTTTGTTATGGATTATTATGCGCAAAAGTAATGAAATTTATTATGGTGAAATTGCAAGCCGGTTAGATTCTAATGAATATGAAGATGCATACAATAAAATTACTGAAGCCAGAGAAATCATTGATGGAGAGCAACTAAAAGAGTTTGATAATGACTTCATTTATTGCCTGGCTGGGTTTTATTCAGACACCGGTCATAAAAAACTTGATGAGTTAATGAAAAAATCAATAGAACGAATTAATCTGGATGAAGATAAGTCAATGTTGTATGAGGGGCTTAATGGGAAACTTACTGGTTTAATATTATCTAAAAGCCCGACTAAAGGTGCTTTATTTCTTCCTGATGTTAGTGAGCCCGGTAGAGTTAGGTATAGTGAGTTTGATGCAAAGGGGTTTTATACTCATTCGACTTTCGATGATTATAAAGATGCTTTGGATAGCGCTTGGTCAAATGGCTTTAGGGACAAGGAAGATCCTTCCTGGTTTGATTCTTTGAGTAGGACTCAAGAGTGGGTAGATGGTATGAAGCAAACAAATGAAATTATGAGGGCGAATGAAGGTAGAGGAAGCACTCCTTATTCGCCCCGAAATGTTAGGCGATAATATTCTTTTTATTAAGTTCCTGTAGTGCATGGGAGACTAGGCCATTGCCAACCTCTTCCATTGTTACATAACTTTCACTAATACCCGCTTTGAGTAGTTTTTCTGCAAAATCTTGATACTCAGTGTGGCTTATTATAAAGCCATCAAACCCACTTTTCCTTAAAGCCTTAGTTGCTATAAGTGTGGCATCCCCGCAATCCATAGCGAGAATAACTGCTTTTAATGGTTTTGTATTTAATCGCTTCCAGAAGTTACCATGTTCAGCATCGGCATAAACAACATTATACTTTTCATCTTGAAGTGACTTTATTTTATTTGCATCAGAATCAAAGCCGACAATTCTATATTCACTATTGCTCGCTGCGTTATATGCTGATCTGCCTATTTTCCCCATTCCCATAATTAATATATCCGCATCACCTATAGTAATAGGGGATTCGTCAGGGTGATGTCCTTTTCTTTCGAATTTAGAAAGTAACCACTCGATCTTGTCGAATAACGGGTGCGCGTAATGGTTTATAGGTGCAGATATAACAAAAGATAGTGATACGGCTATTGATAATGGAACAAGCCATTCTGGAAGCACTGAGGCAGCTACAATCAGACTGAACTCACTGAAGTTTGTTAGTGTTGTTGATGTAAGGAATGCTGATCGTGCTTTGAGTTTGAAGCTAATAAGCAGTAAGAAGAATACAATAGCCTGAATCGGTAATAATATAGTCATAGCCAAGGCAAATGATAAATCTCCCATCGTGGGTAACCCATTAAGTCCAATACTTAAGAAAAAGGCAATCAGAAACAGTTCTTTTATTCCCCACAAGGCTTTGTTTAATTCGGAAGATTTTGGGTGTCCAGCACACAAAGCGCCAAAAACAAGAGCACCAAGTTCGCCGCTTAACCCAAAGGCACTAAAACCAGCTCCACCCGCGATTAGAGCTAATCCCAAACCAGATAACATAAGCATTTCACTATGACCACTTGCGTCAAGTAACTTGTATATAAGTGGCTTACTAAAGAATACTAATAATACCAATAAACCCCATGGTGTTGGGTAAGTCCCACTTGCTCCAGACATTAACACCATAGCCATTAAATCTTGAATAATTAAAACACCTATGGCTATTTGTCCGTGGAATGCTTTTATTTCTTGCTTTACTTCTAGTACGGAAGCGGCAAGTACTGTACTTGAAAAGCTTAGAGTACAACCTAACAGGAAGGATGTTCTTATGTCTTGCTCAAAAATAAAGTATATAACCGGCGATAAGAACGCAATAGAAAACAATATATGAATCAAACCTGTGCCTACAACAACGGGTTGTACTATTTGTTTTATTTTTATTTTTAAACCGACTGTAAATAACAATAGAAGAATACCCGCATGGGCAACGTGCGACAAAGCATCTGAGTGAGTGTTTACGCTACCGGCATCCCCAAAATCTTTCATTAGTTCGTTTATAAACGGCAAACTCGCAGTTATTGCGAAGCCAGCCATTAAATAGCCAAGCAATGGCGGTAAGCCAATTCTTTTGGCTAATAATCCCATTGTTATGGCTGCGATGATCCATAAAACTTCCATTGTGTAATTTCTCCCAAGTGATTAGTATTGTTTTATTTCAATGGATATGTTATCACAAAAATCAGTATTTCAGAACTGATTTTTTTATTTAAAGACAAAAAAACATTGTTTTTTGTGCTTATTTATCAACACCTAGCAAACGGTTGTTGGACAATCCTTTGTTTTTTAAGTACCATGAAATTAATATTTCAGAGTATTTGAAAGGTTTTTTATGGAAAATGATATTCAGGTAACTGTTAGCTCAACAGTATGCTTTTTGGCGTTTATAGTTGGCGTGATAATCGCAATTGTAAAACCTATTAAGAAGAAGAACGACAAGCTTAGGCGAATGCGGATAAAGACGCCATTGCTCGATGAGACTTCGGGTTTGATTCCGATGAATGCCTTGCTCGGTCGAGAGGAGAATTTCTTTGATCTTAAAAGTGACTTTTTTGGTGAGGTATCTTTAGTTCAATTAGTTGACGTTTACAGGTTAGACTTTCATCCATTCGATGTTATTTTATTTTATATTTGGAGTAGGGATCTGAATAATAATATAATAAATGGTAAAAAGTCGAGTTTTGACAATGTTTTATATAGTTCGCCTAAATCGAGGATGTTTAAAGAATGGAGAGAGATCTTATTTTTCGAGGATAAATACACTTTGAAAAGTGTTTTTGGAAACGATATTGCTACTTTAGCTGTGCCTGGAGGTGAAGGTGTTGTTGAGATTGATGAAAACGGCAATAAATATCGTTTCGATGTTGATACTGTAGGCTTAAATGTGAGTATAGAGAGTTCATTTGGAAGGATTAATTGGCGACTGGATACTGGGTTTTTAGACCCAGTTAGTTACAATTGAAATCACGAACGACAACCTGTAGTTGATTTATACTTTTTAGTTTATGCTTTTTCGGTTTTGTCCCATCAACAGTTATTACATCCCCACCAAAATAGCGAAGGTAGTATGCTGTAGACTCCTCAGTTACAACGGCCAACCTTCCTGTTTTTGATATGATCTTACTTTTTTCATCACAAAGGTAGTTTAGAGATACCGACGTTTTCCCTCCCCCAAATTCAGGAGATTCAGAATACATAAGCTCAGGGATAATAGGAGGCTCCCCTTCTTTTCTTATGGTAGGCATTCTCCTAATTCCACTTTTTACCATTGCTGAGTTTTTAGGGATTGAAGTTAATCCGATTACACAAACGAAAGAGCAGTTAGCTAGATGATTTTTGTGTTTGTTTTCATTAGAATGATAAGGCTTATCTTTGATTATAGTAACTTCATTATGAGATAATGAGGCTCCAGAAAATAAAGGTTCTATTTTTTTTACTTCATGGTCGTCATTGATGTAAACAATCGCGTTGTACCCCGACTCAAGGGCTCTTTGTTTAAATAGCCTCTGTATGTACGTATCTTTCAGTTTTAGGTCAATGGGGATGACACAAGTCTTTAGAGGGTGGTATAAAATCGATAAAACTCTTCCAGCTAGGAATTGACTTGCGTACTTTATGGCGTTTTCCTCTTTAATAAAAAGATTAGGCTTCAGTAGAGAATTTTCTTCTTTTGAGGAAAATGGACTACCCCAATTTTCTGGTTTGCTTGAGAAAATGGGAGAGAAAGCATCTTCGGCCAGGTATAAAGTGTTTTTATTTATCTTTGGGATTGATGATAAAAACATTTTCAACTCGCGAATGAATTTAAGATCTTTCTTGTGCTTGGATGTAATATCTCGTTCAAGACCGCACTGTTGAGCGATATCCATTATTACTTTAGATATGAAATCACCAATAGAATCAATTAAAGGTAATGTGTTTTGGTATGTATGAATGTGGTTGTTTTCAAGCCATCGCCTAGTTATTTTTAGGTGAGGGTTTCCATCAATAAACGAATTTGAGTCACAAATATCTAACTTGAAGTCAAACTGTTGCTTAAATACTCTTTTTACGGAAGATTTAAAGAAGTCGGGGATCGGTTCATTTCGTCTTACAACGCGTATGTCAGAACAACGATTTATCTTTGTTGAGTTTTTTCCATTCCACGTCCTGTGCTCTGCGATTGTCCCAATTAGTACAACGGTAGTCCCAGGGGTTAATTCATCCTGACCAGGCCAAGTTGCATTCCAAGTGAAGTTACGCCCTAAATCATCACTCATTTTGTAGCGAACGACAGGGAATTCTAGGTCTTCTTTTTCCTCAACATAATAAACTCGAAGCTTAAGCGGACCTCTTGCCTTTATTTGCCCGAAATGCTCATTAGATATATCATTATTTACCTTGGTGTATTTTTCATAAACACTTGGTGTGGATGCCAGAGCTCCAGTGTCATCCTCGTTATTTAAATTAATGTACTGAGTATTAATTATGTCTTTAATATAATTCATATAACTACTATCAGTTCGGGCGCTAACGAAGAAGTTTAAAATATTATCAGTGTTATGATATTTACTATGAGACTTGAATGAGTTCTCAATTATTTTTTGAGCTTCAATAT
>Ga0055584_100000571_pt1 | contig 35032 bp, 33 predicted proteins | sample OSDHelmetaG_FD_58716 | JGI IMG/M metagenome (GOLD analysis project Ga0055584, IMG submission 58716) | Pelagic marine sediment microbial communities from the LTER site Helgoland, North Sea, for post-phytoplankton bloom and carbon turnover... | ecosystem: Environmental > Aquatic > Marine >...
TTTATTTTCATCGTTAATTACATAATCACTGCGTAAGTGAATATGGCGAATGATCCCTGAGCGAGTAACGATTCTGTATTCAATATCAGCACTTATCTGTTGTTTTTCGGTTTCAATAATATGTTGCTCGTAACGATCCCGATCTAAGGGATGAACTACGCTTAATTCATTGTCCCAATTCGAGAAAAAAGCGACTGCTTCCTCTACCGTCATCTCATAAGTTCGTGCGAACTCCTCTGAACAGGTGATCATTTTTTGATTTATTTTATCCCATTCCCAATGACCCAATTTGCCCATTTGCTGAGCCTGGTTATATAGAACCTGATTCCGATTAAGTTTTTCTTCTATTTGTCTGCGTTCATTGATTTCAGCAACCAGAGCTTTATTCGCGGCTAATAAATCACTTGTTCTTTCCTCAACGCGTTGTTCCAGAGTGAGTTGCGCCTCACGTAGTTCTTTCTCTGCTCGTTGATGGGATAAGTGTAATTCCATGCGTGTGCGCAGTACTGCAAAATCAATCGGCTTTAAAACATAATCATTTGCACCGAGTGAAAATGCTTTCAGCATGTCAGCACTATCTTCCTTTGCGGTAACGATAATTACTGCCATTTCCGACTTGGAGAACCTTCGTCTTAAGGTTTCAAGAACCTTATGACCGCCCATATTCGGCATCAAAATATCAAGAAGCACCAGATCAAATGAATTTTCATCGAGACGAAGAAGCGCTTCTTCGCCGGAAACGGCAACGGTGACAGAATAACCAGCGTTGATGAGAAACTGCCGAACGATCATTCGCACAGTTGATTCATCATCGACCACCAGAATACGCGCGCCTTTGAGTGAGCGGCGATGGGTTCTATAGTCGTCGAGTGATTTTACTGTCATCCCTCCCCCTTTTTTATCCTACATCTACAGCGGAAAAAGTTATTCTACAATTATCGCTGAATTCTGAAAATATGGAAATTGTTATTCGAAATAAATTGAAGAAGATCATGATGACTACTCTTAATTATAAACGCTAAAATACCCGTTTTATCCAGAAGCCTGCATGGCGGTCGTAATATTCTCGGGATCAGATAACTTGTTCAGTTAGTGGCTTATCCGCACTTATAAACAACCATAAGCCCGCACCAATAATTGCGAATATACCTCCTGTCGCAATCGCGAACTCCCAACCAAGGTATTTTGCACTGAATGGTATTAATAATGCGCCAATTACGCCTGAGATATTGCCCCCGGTATTCATTATTCCGGCGGCGGTACCACAATAACGTCCGCCAATAGCAATACTTGTTGCCCAATATGCACCCTCTGTCATTTGATTAAACAGAAAACAAAACACAAACATGAGCATCGCTATATAAGGGTCACTCATGAGAGCGCCTGAAATCAATAAAACAGCGGATAACAACATACCGATAATAGCTGGCCAACGACAACCCCATCGTAGCCCCATACGAGCGCACAGCTTATCGCAAATCCATCCACCTAATGCAGCACCGATAGCACCGCATATCCATTGTGAAGCCGTTAAATAACCCGCTTGTTGCGCAGAGAAGCCCCTTATCTCGACCAGGTAATAGAAAAACCAACTAAAAACTTCGTAGAAAACAAAAGTCATACAAAAATAGCTAATTGTTAATAGGAGAATATCTCTATTTTTAAGTACGACTACCCACGAGATCGTTTCATTAACATCGTCCTCTGCTATTGCTCGCTTCGCCTTGATAAAAGCCACTTCTTCAGTATTGGTATGTATATGTTCAGCAGGATTATCTGTTGAATACCACCACCATAAAGCAGCCACAATAAAGGCTAAAGGCGCTAGCGCTATAAAGGAGTAACGCCAGCCTATTTCCGTGATCATCCACACCAGTAATGGCGTGGTTAAAGCCACACCCAATGTTAAACCGGTGCTGGATAGTCCGCTGGGAAATGCCCAATTTCCGGCAGGAAACCAGCGTTGTATACTGCCATTTTGAACCGGAAAAATAGGCGCATGCGAGACGCCAACCAGAAACCTGACCAGAATAAGGCTTGTCAAAATAGTCGCCGTGCCCATTTCCTGACCGGGCACAAGCGCTGTCAATAAAGTAAAGACACCCCACAACACTGCAATCATGGTTAGTGCGCGTTTGGGTCCTATACTGTCGCCAAGGATTCCTCCTGGAATCTGAAACAAGGCATAACCTGTGGTAAATGCCGCTAATACCCAGCCCCACTGGATTTCAGTCAAAGCCAGGTCTTCAATCATAAAGGGAGCGGCGGTAGAAATATTGGCCCGCAGCGTGTAAGAAACAAAACTACTAAGACATAGAAGAGTCAGGATACGCCAGCGAATATTGGAGGCTTTTGCCATCTGTGAATAATATTCTTTTTTTAATATGCTGTAAGTAATATATCTAACAAAAGCCCTGACAGCGCTACAGTTGATGTATATTGTAACTTGTCAGATAATCAGGCTCGGATGAAGCTGAAGTAACACCTTTACTATTTATATTGAGATAAAATGAGTAAAAAATACCGTTCCTTTGCTGATGAATTTTACCTGGAAGATGCCAGTTTCCTCACGCGTCTGAAACGCGATCTGAGATTAATACGTTTTCTCGTTGTTAACACCTGGATGTGGGCTTTTGCTGGCAAGAAAATGAGAGAAGAGTTTCAACAAAGCCAAAATAATGGCGAGCCCTTTTATGTAGATCGTTTTGCTCCAACGAATAAACCCAAATGAAACTTCACGACGTTCCTCCCGCAGAAAACCTACCTCAATACAAAAATGTTCCGTCCCACGCCGGTAATCGGGTCAATGGCTTAGGCGAGAAAGAGAAACGTCGTCCATCACGTGTCTTTCACGCGCTTGGACGTCCGGGATACCCGCTGGCAGGCTTAAATGCCTTTTTCCTGATGAATAATACTGCGGGTATAGTCTGGCAAGCAATTAAGTATCGTTGGCGTCTGCGGAATTCGAATGGCCCCATCGCAAAAACGCAGCTTGAAGTACAAGATAAAAGCCAGATGGCAAAACAAATAAAGGGCAAAGCAATAGAATTCGGTGCGGGCGTTGTCGGCATTACCGACTTTATCGAAACAGATAGTTATGATGATATCGATAACAGATTTCCGAACGCAATCTGTATTGGTAACCCCATGCAAAGGGAAGAGATGCTTCATGTCCCACATGCTCGCGCGGCCGTCGAAGTTCAACGTGTCTATGGCGAGGTAGCGGACGTTGCTATTAAACTCGCAGCACATATCAGAAGTCTGGGTTGGGCCGCGTATGCCTATGGTGATCCACGCAGTACTGACATCTTGCAAATCCCACTGGCAATAAGAGCGGGACTTGGCGAACTGGGTAAACATGGCTCCATCATCACCAAAGAGTTTGGTTCAAACTTACGATTGTCTACCGTTGCGACCAATATGCCTTTGAGTTTCGATCAGCCAATTGATATTGGGGTTGAAGACTTATGTGCCAGCTGTCGTCGCTGCACCGTAGATTGCCCACCAGCGGCCATCAGCGATGAAAAGCAATGGGTGCGTGGTGAATACCGTTGGTATGTGGACTTTGACAAATGTGTTCCTTATTTTTCTGCTAACTTCGGTTGTGCGATTTGTCAGGAAGTCTGTCCCTGGTCTGAACCCGGTCGCGGTCCATCACTTTCTGAAAAGTTATTAAGCAAGCGGGATAGTAAGAAGACAAAGTAATCGCAATCTTGCTCACAACCGGTACTGTCTGAACTCAGTTTTATCTTTATCAACAGTCTGATCCACGTCCTAAACGGAACAAATAGATGTCCCAACTTCCCAATTGTGTAGCATGCAAGTCTGAATATACCTATGAAGACAGAGAACTGTATGTGTGTCCTGAATGTGGACACGAGTGGCGTCAAGACGATGAAGTAAATTCTGTCGATGAACAGTTTTCAATTCGTGACGCCCATGGCAATGAATTGAAGGATGGCGATAGCATCACCGTTATTAAAGATCTAAAAGTCAAAGGCTCTTCTTCGGTGCTTAAAGTTGGCACCAGGGTGAAAAACATACGACTGGTAGAGGGTGATCACAATATCGACTGCAAAATCGATCGCATTGGCGCAATGAAACTAAAATCCGAGTTCGTTAAGAAAGCCTAGTCCAGATGACAAGTGACTTAAGAATCAGAGAAGCAAAGAAAAGCGAATTTCAGGCGATAGGACAACTAATGGTTGATGTCTATTCGTCTCTCGAAGGTTTTCCGACGCAAGAAGAAATACCTGATTACTATGACATGCTCACGAATGTGGGGAGTGTAACTGAAAAACCCGGCACTAAATTGCTTATCGCGGTATCAGCAGATGATGAAATTTATGGCGCAGTGGTTTACTTTTCCAATATGCAGCAATACGCATCTGGTGGAGACGAAATTGATATTCAGCATGCTTCCGGGATTCGTCTGCTCGCCGTTAATCACAAGGCACGCGGACAAGGCGTCGGTAATAGTTTAACCCATGCTTGTATTCAAATAGCCAAAGACAAAAAACATTCTCAGGTTATTTTACATTCAACCAAGGTCATGCAAGTTGCCTGGGCGATGTATGAGAAAATAGGATTTGAAAGGTTCGAAGATATTGATTTTGAATTTCATGGCTTTTCTATATTCGGATTCCGTATGACTATCTAATATGCAGTGTCCGCTCTCAATTAATTCAAACACAAGCTATCCAGACTTTACCTAATGGCCACCGCCATAGCCCGTGATGCTGCAAGCCTGATAATTTATCGGAAGACGACAAGCTCGTGCGAAGTGTTAATGGGCAAGCGACGGAAACAGGCCACGTTTGCGCCCGGAGTCTATGTATTTCCCGGTGGCGGTCTGGATCCCGCCGATACCATTCCTCATGCACCTGCTGTGTTGAATATAGCTGACATAGGCAAAACCGCCAGACACAATATTCATGCACTAGCAAATGCCGCTATTAGAGAAACATGGGAAGAAACCGGGCTACTTTTGGCAGAAAAAGGTGAGCTTGATGAAACTGAGCACCCAAGCTGGGAATTTTTTCGCACAAAAGGACTGATACCCTCCTCACAACATCTACATTATCTCGGCCGAGCAATTACTCCGGCACGCTCCCCTATACGTTTCCACGCACGGTTTTTTATCGCAGACTATCAACATTTCGCAGGTTCATTAATAGACGAAGGTGAACTACTTGATTTGAGATGGGTGGAGCTGGAAGAAACGCTTAGTTTACCGATGGTTGACGTCACCGAGTTTATGCTGGAGGAATTGCAACGATTCTTTATTACAGCACCTACCCGCACGCCTGTTCTTACTTACAGACAAAACAGGACACTTATTCGTTATGAGTAGTTGTCACCAATAATCGTTATAATACAAATTCAATATTCTAAATACAGACTGAGGATTGGTTATGACACATAAGATTACTATTGGATTATTCTTCTTCATTTCTATTTTCACCTCAGCTGTTAGCGCCGAAGAACAAAAACGAAGCTTTATGACGGCAGCGGACCTACCTTCTTTCGGTAACCCTCCTGCTGATAAACGTTTCGCCTATGGAGAGGACCAGTTTCAGTTCGCTGATTTGCGTGTACCAAAAGGACCCGGACCGCATCCGGTGATTATTTTAATCCACGGTGGTTGTTGGTTATCTCAATACGATATCGTACATGCAGGTAAGTTAGCTAAAGGCTTCGCCGACAATGGTATCGCCACCTGGTCACTTGAGTATCGTCGCGTGGGTAATGAAGGTGGCGGCTGGCCTGGCACATTTCAGGATATCGCCAATGGCGCTGATCATTTACTTAAGGTCGCAAAAGAAAATGCTCTGGATACTTCACGCATTATCGTCTCAGGACATTCAGCTGGCGGGCATTTGGCGCTTTGGCTAGCTGCACGCAAAGACTTTAAAAATAATTCGATTTTCTCTTCATCGAATAAAGTCCAATTGAACGGTGTGTTGGCGCTGGCACCTGTTCCCGATCTTGCACTGGCACATAAAAAAGGCGTTTGTGACAATGTTATCGATAAACTGATGCATGGCTCGCCAAGCGAACAACCTGAGCGTTATGCGATGGCATCCATTCCTGAGCTTTTACCAATAGGCCTTCCACAAATATTGGTCATTGGTCGCTTTGACAAAAACTGGTTTGATGCCGGGAACCATTATTATAAAAAGGCATTAGCTGCAAACGATAAAGTAAGCATGATAGACGCAACAGAATCTGCTCATTTTGAGATGATAGACCCTGATTCGAGTACCTGGTCAATGGTACTCAAGGCAGCGCGCGAATTATTGGAGATAAAAAAATAGTTGCTATGAAAAAACTTATCATCCTTTTTGCTCTGCTCGCGACACCTGTCTACGCGGATTCAATCAGTAAAATAAACCAGAAGCAGTGGATCCATGGCTCAGCAGATTGCAGCAGTAATCAGGATCCCGCTATAGACATTTTTGAGTACAGTAAAAGTACTTATATATTACGTCAGAATAAATGCCTGAATTATGAAGCGCCTTTTATTTATGTATTGTTTGGTAGCGATACAGTTTTTATTCAGGACACAGGGGCAACTGCTGAAGCAGAATTGTTTCCACTGTATGAGACTATTCAAAAACTGATCAGTGAGCGCAGCGAAGACAAGCCAGGTAATGAACAGACTATGCTGGTCACTCATTCCCACAGCCACGGTGATCACACAGCAGCCGATCAGCAATTCCTCGGCAAAGCTAAGGTCACCTTGATTGAGCCAGACGCGGAATCCGTGCAACAGTATTTTGGTTTTAGTCACTGGCCAGAAGGAAAAGCAACAATTGATCTGGGTGGACGTGAACTCAGCGTTATCCCAATACCAGGTCATCAGGATGAAAGTATTGCGATTTATGATCCTGAGACACAATGGTTACTTACAGGCGACACTTTTTATCCTGGTCGCTTATATATCAAGGATTGGGATACATATAAATCCAGCATCCAACGCTTAGTCGATTTTTCCAAGACGCAGAATATCTCTGCCGTATTGGGCACACACATTGAGATGATGAAAGTCGCCAACAAAGACTACCCGATTGGCACGACGTATCAGCCTGAGGAAGCAGGGCTTGCGCTTAGCCTTAACGAATTAAAATTATTAAACAATGCATTGCGGGAAGTCGGTTCTAAGCCAAAAGAAAAGATAATGTCCAAATTCATTATTTCACCCATCGGCGCAATGCAGCGATATGTTGGTGGCTTTCTTGGCTGGGTTAAACGCAAAATTAAATGACAATTAGATTCGCCAAACAAGAAGATTTACAGCAGATTGTAGGCATCTATAATCAAGCCATCGCTGCAGGACAGCGCACAGGTGATACTGAGTCGGTAAGCCCTGAATGTAAAACACAATGGTTTGAGTCACACTCAGCGGAAAAATACCCGATTATTGTCAAACAAAAAGATGCATCGGTAATTGCCTATCTAACAATTAGTGCACATCGACCAGGTCGCGCCGCCCTGCGTCATACAGCAGAAGTGAGTTTCTATGTTGATTTTGACCATCATCGACAAGGCGTCGCATCCGCACTTCTCAACTACGCTATCGACTTATGCCCTTCGCTTGAGATAAAGACTTTGTTCGCAGTGCTGATGGAAACAAACACCGCAAGCATCGAATGTTTCAAATCATTTGGCTTCGAAAAATGGGGACATTTACCTCAGGTTGCAAATTACGATGGTATTGAAGTTGGGCAATTGTATTACGGACGTCGGATTGAGCATTGATATGCTCTCGACACTAGCTGTATTTTTTACATCAGACTCGAGTCTCTTTCTTTATACTCGAGACTTTGAATTCCACCTCCACTTTTCTTCCAATAAAAAGCAGGTAAACACACTATGAATATAGCCGTCTTTATTAGCATCTGGACCGCCGGGATATCATCGGTAGACCTTAATAATCATTTTATGGCTGAGCCACTCGCCTTTCTGAAAACAAACCCCGATGTCATTGCCGTTGAGTTTTATACTCCGGAACACAGCGAAGAGCCTGTGCATGATATGGACAGTCTCGTTCCACCTACTTTGATGGTACAAATTGATTTCGATTCTGTGGAGAAGGCAGAGAAGTTAACTAGCTCAGATGCTTTCAAGAATCTATTTACCAACAAACAGGGTTTTAGCGCCGCAGCAGAGCGAATCGATCTTGAAACGCTAGAAGTCGTTCATTACGACTTGCCGGGCCATGACTCGCCGCCAGCCAGAACTGCTCCGATGTCATTCGTTGTGCGTTATTACGGCCCGGTCGCTGATGGTAGTGATTTCATAGATTACTATATTAATCATCATCCCCAGATAACCGCCCGCTTTCCTGGTATTCGAAATGTACTGTGTTACCTGCCATTGGGATGGCGCGAAATGGATGAAATTAGGGATGATCAGATGATTGTCGGCAATGAAGTTGTGTTTGATGACCTAGAATCTTTTAAACGGGCATTAGCATCCGATGTCTTTGCCGAATTGAGAGCTGATGGTCAGAATTTCAAAGAGTGGGGCTACAGTTCACATCACTCTATGCACAGAAAAAAAGTTTATTCGCGTTAGCAAAGAGACACAATTCAGGTCTTTTTTATACAAACAAAATCATCAAGGTTTGGAGGTTTTAGAACATCCCACTTAGATCAAGAAGGACAAATTCCACACCTTACAGACTAAGGCGTTAATCAAATTGGTTAGTTTTACTATTGATTAAGAATGAAAAAGTAATCGTTTAACCTTATGAAATTTTGCATTGCAGCATTGCTTTAATTTAAAAAAAAACCGGATATTCATAGAAATCAAAGGCTTCAGAGGCAATATTTATGTAAAAAAATGCTAAAAAAGATGGTAAGCCCTGAAATTATCCTATAAGGTGCGTTCATTAGTGGTTTTTGTAGAAGTCCCCGGTAGCTCCTCGCAGTGTAAACAGCAGATCTTCCAGTGATTCGCAGTAAACAAATTACATGCTAATACATTGTTCTTTTAATTAAATGAGGTAAGTAAAAAATGGCTACAGGTACAGTTAAGTGGTTCAACGATAGTAAAGGTTTTGGTTTTATTACACCATCTGATGGCAGCCCTGATGTGTTTGTTCATCATAGTTCTATCGTTGCTGAAGGTTTCAAATCTTTAGCTGAAGGCGCAAACGTAACTTTTGAAACCGAGCAAGGTGCCAAAGGTCCAAGCGCAGTCAACGTTGTACAAGGCTAATCCCTTTATAGATTTACTAAAAACCCCGCTTCGGCGGGGTTTTTTTTGCCCAAAATAAAATTCAAGACTGCTATATGACACTTATCTCATGAGATAAGGTGTCAATATCCGAACTCTTCTTCTCCTCTTGAATTGAGCCGCCCTGGCTCGTAACTCCCTTTCTTCCTTGCTTGATCCATTTTGTTTGCATCTTTCTTGCGATTTTCAGCGGAATAATCACTGCCAATAAAACCGATAAACCCTATGCATAACCTGGAGATAAATTTGTGAATAAAATAGTTATCCTCTCTGTGCTATCCCTTACGTTAATACTCAGCGCTTGCGCATCCAGTAATAAAAAACCGCCCTCCGTTGATGAGTATCTCGCCGTGCATGTCTCTGAAGACAATATCAAACATTTTTCCTATAACGCGGAAGTCTCTACCTCCAGTAGCAAAGGCTCTCGAACCGGTAGAAAAGGTGGCGGAGAGCGTCATGGTAGACGTGATGCCGGTGAACGCCCCAGTGCAGAACAAATGAAAATGAAAATGGAAAACCGCTTCGATCTGCTGCTCACGAAAAAACTTGAAGAGCTGGAATATTGTCACGATGGTTATGAAATTACCGACAAATCAATTAGTCGTGGTAATGCTCAATACCGAGGTCAGTGTAAAGATCTTGCTAATGATAAAGATATTGCCAAACTCAAAAATAAACACCCAGCCGAGAATCAACAAGCCAGTTAAACACCCTGACTGGCCCAATGCATTCCTCACTATGGAGTTAACATCTTATGAACATAAATAAAACTGTCCTTACAAGCATCAGCATAATGTTAGTCATGAGTTTTGTCGCTGAAACCGCAAACGCTCAAAACCGATCAAACTACAAACGTAAGAAAGCCACACATAAAGTCGTTAAACAAAACCATGCTTTACACCGCTATCAACCAGTCGGTCACAGATTACGTAGCTTGCCCGCCGGTTATTTCGGGCTCGTGGTCGGTGGCAGCAATTTTTACTACCACAGTGGTGTCTACTATAGACGAAGCGGCGCTGACTATTTAGTTGTGCGCGCACCGATAGGGGCGATTTTACATACCCTGCCACTGGGCTATCGCATGATTCATGTTGCCGGGCTTCCCTACTATTACGCGAACGGTGTTTACTATCGCTGGAATGGGCTTAATAGAACCTATGTCGTCGTCGATCAGCCCGCAGATGAAACACCAGTAGTGGCAACAGCCAACAAAGATGAAAGCCATGACATTTTCGTTTATCCCGCGGTAGGTCAAAGCCCAGAACAAACCAGCCAGGATAGGTACGAGTGCTATCTCTGGTCAGCGCAACAGTCCGGCTACGATCCCAGCAAAGATGAGTCAGGTAACTTTGATAACTACCGTAAAGCAATGGAAGCGTGTCTGGAAGGACGTAATTACACTGTGAAATAGTATCAGGACTTCTTAATAGCAAAGACATTATTCGAAGGTAAGCGCACCAGAGAAATATCAATGATAGTGGTCTTGAAGCTTTCGATTATCGCGCTTACTTGCGCGCTGTCGAGACTGATGTTTAAAGGCACATAGGCAATATCTTCAGAATCTGGTTCAGTACCGGTTATTTCGATATCCACTGGCGCGATAGTAGCCAGTAAGTCGCGCCAGTTTTTTCTTCTTTTAATAAATTCTACAGTACGCAGATAAAAAGTAATGGTGCCATGATCTTGTGTATTGCTATGTCGGTCTTCGATCATTTTTTCAATACGCTTTAATTTCTTATCTTTTTTGTCAGACTTAAAAGTCACATCAAAGTGTTCGACACCATTGCCAAACTGATCACGTATACGAAAGATGAGTTGCGCATGGCCTTCATACTGCGATTGCTTGTTCCATTCCAGCATCCCGCTTTTGAGATTCGCCGCCCGCTCCAGTGTTTTCGTTTTGACATTATCAAATCGAGCCACCGCATTTTGATAAGCGCTTAAGCGATAAGGCGTATTCAAGGCAGTTTTGATTAAGGGCATAATCGCACTACGGTTCTTTTTGCCTGAAACAATACCAATATCATCACCAAAGTGAGCCGTCTCATAAGCAAGTGCAAAAGGAATGGCCTGTCGCTGACTACTTAAAAACGAAAGATCGTAATCATAGTAAATATCACTGATCTCCTTATTCTCCAGACGTTTTCTTGTGAGTACGCTCAGCCAGCGCACACTCAGTTTGTAAGCCTTTGCGGTAGGCTTAACGGGTATATAGTTAAAGTTAAGATTACCGGCGCTGGTGCGCACCGTATTGTCTGAAGAGTCTTCTTTAAGATAACGTATTGGCACAGGCCGCAGGAAACCAAGTGTTTGCGAACCAATAATACAGAACTCCTGTACCTGGTAGTCATGATAAATATCATTGCCACTTTGTAGAAAATGACAATGTAAATCCAGCGTTCTCCAGCTACCAAATTCAAGTTCATTCAATACCCGCGTTCCCACACCCGTGCCTTGCGATACGGTATTCTTCCAGCGAGATAATTGCCCCTGTCCAACATGGGCCAGACCACTGCCAAAATTTGCACCGGCCAAGTGAACCAGATTAATAATGGGACAAGGCTTAGGGCTGAATTTCTTAATCCAGTTTCGTACAACCAAAGCACCGGTACTGTGAATGATGACATGAAAACCTGATTCAAGCAGATGCGGATAGAGTTCGTTCAGAGCGATGTTCATCGCGAAGCTGACATCATCCAGCAATATGCCATCGTTCAATGATATCCAACGACTCAGGTTCAGCTCTTTGACATTATTCCTGCCAAACAACTTACGTAATTCGGCAGGCAAGCTACCGTAGATCTTTTCAACCGTTTTATCCTTACCTTCCGTGCTATATCCATGAATAAGTAAAATAGGTTTCATTAAACCCTCCTTTTAGTGTCCTTCATTCAGCTGTAAACAAGAATCCATTAGAAAATCAATACTTAGTAATCAAACCTACCCCAAATGGAGTATAAAACGTCATATATTGTCATCCCACCCTACACAAAAACTCTTCCCTAAAATTATAGTATAAGAACAAAATAAGGTGGATATAATAAGTCTGTATCATTCTATATCACTCCAATTTCCTCACAGGATACGAAATGAAGTTACTTAGTTTTGACATAGAGTTAGCCGATGTCTTCGACATGAAACCTGGCGAAGACATGGAACAATATGCACCCTTCCATATTTCCGTCGCCGCAACAGCCATCTATGACGGCGAAGAACGCATTTGGTACTCCGAAGAAAATGGCAAACCGGCGCTTCACCTGAACCAACAACGCGCTCATGAACTACTCGAATACCTCGATGAGATGCAACAACAGGATTACATGGTCTGTGCATGGAATGGATTAAGCTTCGATCTAAAGTGGATAGGACATCAGGCCAATGACATGGCACTTGCAGCCAAGATCGCCTTAAAAAGTTACGATCCAATGTTCCAATTTTTCAATATTGCGGGCTTTCCTGTTGGTCTTGCCAAAGTTGCCCAATCAATGGGCGTCTCACAGGAAAAACTCATGGACGGTGCCGACGCACCACAACAATGGTGTGATGGAAATCACCAGCTGGTGATGGACTACTGTCTGGGCGATTGCCAGATGACCAATCAAATTGTTCTCGCGATTCAAGAAGCAAAAGCGGTCAAATGGGTAACTGCCAGAGGCAAGACGAGTTCAAAACCCATGCCATACTTAAAGACGGTCGAAGACGTGATAAAAGACCCAGAACCGGACCAGTCATGGATGGATACGCCAATGCCGAGATCAAAGTTTTATGAATGGGTTCAAGACGTAAACGATTCTGACATTTGAACGACAATCTTGAGCAATGAACATCAAATCAACAGAATGTTCAAAATGAGAACTGACCCCACACCCCTATCAAATTATTAGCAATGATGATGGCCGCTGATATAGCACAAGAACTTCACATTAGAATTAAAGGAATATTAACAATAACTTAAACGGAATCGTGCGCTAAAGCCTAAAACGTATCAATGGCCTATAACTATGGCCAAGGCCGCTGATATTTGCACCAACACAAAGCACAGCTATAATCAGTTGATGAAAAAGCAAAAACAGGGAGCTGCGAACCTCATGCAAAAAAGATATCAAGGGCCTGATATATACGGCCATAGCCGTAGAATAAACTGTTAGGTGGAATGAAAATGGAAGCAACTCGTATTTATGCAGATTTCAATGGCTAATTCTAGGTATTAAGAACTCGGAACGAACGGCTGTTGTTCTTGACACTTTTGGTTCGCTCCGAGACTTGGCGAACATGGGAGTTGCTCTTAAAATTGGGCTTCCACTTATTACATTCGATTATTCTGACGACAAGGAAGACCTAGAAGGCCATGGCACCGCCGAATACGATCCAAATAGGAAATGGTGGGTTGTAGAATTTGATGAAATTGGGGTTCGGTATGTTCCAGCCGGAAATCGTACTCCTGTTCACCAATTTTTATGCGTTTCTTGTAAGGAGGAATTACAAGACATTATCAAAACTAATGGCCTAAAAATAGGAGACACATGTCCGTCCTGTGGCACCGAAGTACATGATCCTATAGCTCCGCCTATTGAATAATAAAACGATGATATATAGGTATTTGAAATTCCGTGACTTCGTTAGAGAAAAACCACATGAGTGTCAATTTTATCGGGGTAAGATCAGACGCGCGAAAAAGCCCGCGCGCCGGTGAGTTCAAACGTTATGTGTTTTTGCATAAAGCTATATTAAAGGGTATTCTTTTTCTATGAATTCAAATCTCAAACAATTGCCCGTAGATGAGCGTATACAGCTTGTAGAAGATATTTGGGATAGTATTGCCTCTGATCAGGATTCGCTCCCACTTACTTCAGAACAAAGAGTCGAGTTAGATAAGCGCCTAGATGCTTACGAAGAATCTAAAGACCCTGGAAAATCTCTAGATAAAGCAATTTCAGGAATTCGCCAACGGCTATGATTAGAGAAATCCGACTCAGGGAAGAGGCGGAAGCAGACTTAAGTGAAGCAGCTATTTGGTACCAGCAGCAACAAAAAGGTCTAGGCTATAATTTTCTTGATGAAGTGCTTACGCTGTCTCAATCTATTAAAGAACACCCACTTGCATATCCTATCGTTCACCGTGAAGTACGTCGAGCACTGACAAATAGGTTCCCATTTGGAATTTTCTATCGTGTTGAAGAAGAAATCATCGTTATTTTTGCAATTATGCACGCAAGTCGCGATCCGAACCGATGGAAAGGACGCACATAACAAGGAAGTCAACCCGTCGCTTTTTTCTATAATGTCGCTTCGCGATATTGTCTTCCGCGCGGGTTACCGCAGACGTTAAACGCGTAAAGAACTCTGTATGAGGCAAAAATTACTACGGAAATATTAAATGCAATTTTGCAAGCAATCGGTCATGCGGCTAGTTTTTCACCCTGCTGAAACAGCGTTTAACAAGACAATCCAGCCGACCGCAGAAAGTCGCCTGGGTCAGTTCTCACATTGCACATCCAGTATGTTAAATGTGAGAACTGACCTCACTCTCCATTAGTATCCTTGTAATATATTAGCGTCTAGTTGAATTTTTACGCTGCCCTGTCTTAGACCGAGTTTGCCTGTGATACACCGTTCGATTTTTTTCTGCTGCAGGAACAAGTTGGTTTTCACCATCACCAATCAACTCAGATTTGTTCATCTCTTTTAAAGCAGTGCGAATGACGTCCCAGTTCTTTGGGTCATGATAACGAAGGAAAGCCTTTTGTAAGCGTCGCGTATCCAGTTCTTTCGGCACAAATAACTTTTCACTTTTATATTTCACTTTTTTCAGTGGATTCTTCTCAGAATGATACATAGCAGTTGCCAGTGCCATTGGTGAGGGATAGAACGTTTGTACTTGATCGAGTTTGAAATCATGTTTTTTCAACCACATCGCCAGATTCAACATATCTTCGTTTTCTGAACCGGGATGTGCGGCTATAAAATAAGGAATTAAATACTGTTTCTTACCGGCTTCTTTTGAAAAACGTTCAAACATACGCTTGAATTCATCGTAACTTCCCATGCCCGGTTTCATCATCTTACTTAACACACCTTCTTCACTATGTTCCGGTGCAATCTTCAAATAACCGCCAACATGATGCGTTACCAGTTCCTTTACATACTCAGGATCTTTAACTGCCAGATCGTAACGTAACCCGGAAGCAATCATGACACGTTTAACACCTTCAATTTTCCTGGCCTTTCGATACAAAGAAGTCGTTTCACTGTGATCTGTTTTAAGATTCTTACAAACGGACGGGTAGACACAGGAAAGTCGGCGACAACTTGCTTGAATCTCATCATCCTTGCAATTCAAATGATACATATTCGCGGTAGGCCCACCGAGATCAGAAATAGTGCCGGTAAAGCCAGGTACTTTATCGCGAATGTCTTCGATCTCTTTCAATACAGATTCTTGTGAACGGCTTTGAATGATACGGCCTTCATGCTCGGTAATAGAACAAAAGGTACAGCCACCAAAGCAACCACGCATAATATTGACTGAAAAACGAATCATGTCATAGGAGGGAATCTTCGCGTCACCGTACTTTGGATGCGGCTTTCGTTGATACGGGAATGCAAATACTGCATCCATTTCTTCAGTCGTTAACGGTATCGGTGGTAAATTTATTAAGACGTCTTTCGTACCATGGCGTTGTACTAATGGTTTGGCATTATAAGGATTGGATTCCAGATGCAAGATGCGCGAAGTGTGCGCATATAAGGCTGAATCATTGATAACTTTTTCGAAAGAAGGTAGTCGTATATAGGTTTTATCTAAGTCTAACTTTTGTTTACTGGCCAACGGCATCGGAATAATTCTTATTTCCTTAACTTCTTCTGCTTTTTTGAAACCGGCTTCATTTTTTGAAGCACAGTCTTTATTCGTTGTTGGATTATGATCATAGTCATAGGGATTTTTATTGGTTTTCACTTCTTTCGGCCACATACTCGGCCAATCAATCCGACTTGAATCGATCTCAGTCCAGTCTTCCGGCATCTGTTCACGAATAATTGCGGTACCACGAATATTACCGAGTTCGCTAATCTTGACCCCACGAGACAATTGATGCGTTAATTCCACAATGGCGCGTTCAGCATTACCAAACAGTAAAATATCCGCTGCTGAGTCAATCAGTACAGATTTTCTAACTTTATCGCTCCAATAATCATAATGAGCAATACGTCGCAAACTCGCTTCAATCCCACCGATAACAATCGGCGTATCCTTATAAGCTTCTTTACAACGTTGACTGTAAACAATAACGGAACGGTCCGGGCGTTTTCCAGCTTCTCCATCTGGTGTATAGGCATCATTGCTACGCAATCGCAGATCCGCGGTATAACGATTAATCAAGGAATCCATATTTCCTGCGGTCACACCAAAATATAGATTAGGCTCACCCAATTGCATGAAATCATCGGTGCTTTGCCAATCTGGCTGCGAGATTATGCCCACACGAAAACCCTTTGATTCAAGCAAGCGTCCCATAACCGCCATACCAAAACTAGGATGATCGATATAAGCATCACCGGTAACCAGGATAATGTCACAGCTATCCCAACCCAACTGATCCATTTCTGCACGCGACATCGGCAAATACGGCGCGATGCCAAAGCATTCCGCCCAGTAGGTAGGATAGGATAAAAGGTCTTTTGCCTGTGTTCTCATAAGATAGATTAGATAATTGCTAATATAAATCGAAAAGCACTATGAACTAGATTCGATAGGATGTAAAAAGCATTCGGAGCCGGACCAATGCAAGCTATTGATTACAGTAGTAGTGACCTAATCAAAACGCCTGCATCTTTCGTTGCTGAGGTTCCTATTTATTTAAGTTATTGGTAATACAGTGGAATATATGACTTATCCTGTCCAACCCAATCCAGCAGAAACACAATTAATAGAGAGTAATAATGGGATTAGATCTTCCTGGTTTCTAGTCTTCCTGAACCTTTGTACCAACTCAACCTGTTCTTTTCCTACCTGGTTTAATATCTGTCCTCTGCGTTTTAGTTTACGAGAGAACTTGGGAAATCGTTCTGTCAGATCATCGTTGTCAGTGATTTTCAGCACCATGGTTAAAGAGAGCTGGTATTCCTTTTCTATCATGTTGAATACATTGTCTCTAATTTCTTTGTTGTCCACCTGCTCTGCATAGCTGCGAGCGACTTCCAGATCAACAAAAGCGAGAGATTTTTCTGCTTCATCCATGATCAATCTGAACAGGCGTGATTCTACGAACATTTTTTTGAGTAGCGCTTCGCCCTCTTCCCCTCTTACTTTAATAAAGCCTTCTATAGCAGTGCCGATGCCGTACCAGGCGGGGATGTGATGACGATTCTGAGTCCAGGCGAAAACCCAGGGGATAGCGCGTAAATCATCGAGACTGTTCGCACCGAAACGTTTGGCTGGCCTTGAGCCGATTTTCATCATTGACAATTCTTCTACCGGGCTGGCGGCATTGTAGTAATCCACCAGTCCTTCTGTCTCTATGAAATGTCTGTATTTTGTAAAAGCGATATTGGATATGGCTTCCATAGCCTGATCGAATTCGGGATTTGGTGCTAATTCTGCTTCGTCTAAGGACTTCAAGGAATGCTTGAATACACTTGCTGCTAATAGCTCCATTTGATATTGCGCGGTGCCTTCATTGGCGTACTTGGATGACACAACTTCACCCTGCTCTGTAATACGCATACGTCCATTTATTGAACCTGCGGGTTGTGCAGCTATGGCTCTACCTGTTGGCGCGCCACCACGACTGACTGATCCACCTCTGCCATGAAAGAAGGAAATGGAAATGCCACTCTCCTGCCCGGTCTTTGTTAGCTCAGCCTGGGCTTTGCTCAATTCCCAGTTTGCGGTAAAAAAACCGCCGTCCTTATTCGAGTCTGAATAGCCGATCATGATTTCCTGCGAGGAGTCCTGATTTTTTATTGAGCGTCGGATAACAGGTGTGGCTAATACAGTTTTCATGATCGCCGGCCCCGCACGTAAATCTTCAATTGTTTCGAATAAGGGAACAATAGGCAAAAGGCATGACTCTGTACCTGCTTCATCCGCAAAGTTGCCGCTGTATTTCGCTAACAGATATATACCAAGAATATCTGCTGCGGATTGCGTCATGCTCAAGACAAAGTGTCCAAAGGCGTGTCGATCCAAATTGGTACGCATTCTGGAAATCAACTTAAAAAGACCAAAAGTGGATTCGGCGCGTTCACTTAAGTGCGTAAATTCTGGCAATGCCTCGAGCGGTCTCGCTAATTCACTGATTAGCCACTTCTCCCACTTCTTAGAATCAGGTTTCGGCGCTTTGTCCTCGCCATTTAATTCACACCAGATATTTTGCAGGGTTTCTGTGGTGACGGTGCTGTTCTCACGCAAGTCCAGACGCACAGTACAAAAGCGATAAGCTTCGGCTTCGCGTCTTAAAGGCCTAATCAAGGCTACAGCCTGATGTTCACAGGCAGCCTCTATCATGCATTGTTCTATGATCTTCAGGTCGTTGATAAATTCATCTGCACTAGGGTAGTGATAAACGTCTTTTTGTTTAGTCACACCGTTCATCTCAATGGTGTGTTTAAGTTGCAGGCTCATACACATCAGATACTGTCTGAATACTTCACTCGGATTACGATGAACCACTTCCTCTTGCTGGATATTTTGCTTTAACAACCGTTGAAGTGTCTGTTCAAACCCTTTACTTAAGGTGACCGCGTTTTCAGAGATGCTGCAACGAATCAATACATCACTAAGTTTTTGTTGATAATGTTCTAGCACCACTCGTCGATTACTTTTCAACGAAGCTTCTGTGACTTCGTTGGTGACAAAGGGATTACCATCGCGATCACCTCCAATCCAGGAACCAAACTGAAAGAAGGGCTGAATTTTGAATTTATGTTCAGGGTAATGTTGATCGAGTGACCAATCCAATCGATCTAGTGTTTCTGGGATACGTTCAAACAAGGCTTGTCGAAAAAAATGTAAACCCCAGGACACCTCATCTGCCACCGTTGGTTTTTGTATACGTAACTCACCGGTTAACCAAAGCAAGTCGATTTCATTTCGCAGTTGATCAACAAAATGTTTACGTTCTCGTGTGGTCCAACGCGATGCTTCGAGTCGATATAGGAGAACATAAATGCGCCGATGAATTTCCAATACGGTGACCCGCTTTGCTTCAGTTGGATGTGCGGTGATGGTCGGTCGGACTTCGGCTTTATCCAATAATGTCTGAATTTCTTCCGCACTGACTCCTGTTTCTTTAGCCTTGGCAAAGACATTCGCAAAGGTACCGGGCACTTTCTCCAACCCCATCAGATTCTCTGTCTGGCGACGTCGGCGCATACCGGTGTTTTCTTCAGCAATGTTTAGTAACTGAAACCAAATGCCCCAGGCTTGCAAAACACTTTCCGCCTCCGCATTGGTAGCATCAGTCAACTCTTTGTCACCGAGAATAAAAGGCAGGACATCCGGTTCACGTAGAGTTATGACATTGTTTAGCTGTGTCGATAATAAGTCGACGAGTTCGGATGCGTAACTGGCTGCACCTGCATCCAGTTCAGTAACCAAATCCTCAGAGTTTAAAGTTACTTCTTTCATATTTCGAATACGTGTCTCAATTACTTATTCCCTAAATCAGATATCGAACAATATTCCGTCATGCTAATACCCCTCCGGGCATAAATTCCAACCAGAACACCCCTCGAGGGACTACCGAGGTCTAGTAGGAAAAATTTCGCTTTCAGCAAACCATTAATTAACCTGGACCTCGGTACCCCCTTGTGGGGTGTGCTGGAACGAGTCCAGCATGACGGTTCGTAGTTCTATATTTGATCAAGTAATAACCAAAAAATCTTTTAGGCAACACGGTCACCGGGTTCTTCACCCGCGAAAAATGCACTGAGATTATCAATCACGCGCATTCCCATGGCTACACGGGTTTCCATTGTCGCACTGCCAAGATGCGGTAACAGAACCGCATTTTCCAATGTCAGAAACTCTTCAGCAATATTCGGTTCACCTTCAAACACATCAAGACCCGCAGCGGCTATATCACCCGACTTTAACGCTTTGATTAAGGCTTGTGGGTCGACTACATCACCGCGCGCGCTGTTAACCAGAATAGCGGATGACTTCATCATCGCTAAACGTTCTTCATTGATCAGATGATACGTCTCCTTTCCTCCAGGACAATGCAATGAGACAACATCTGCTTCCTGCAAAACTTCTTCCATTGTGTCTCTGGATTCTGCCTGTAATGAATCAAGCAGATCCTGTGGTGGTGGATAGGGATCAGAGAAAATAATCTTCATGCCAAAACCATGATGGGCTTTATGCGCCATGGCTCGAGCGATACGTCCCATACCAATTAAACCCAGAGTTTTACCCGTGACCTTGGTGCCAATCATGTGGGTTGGACGCCATCCGGTCCATTCCTTGTGGCGAACGTGACGCTCACCTTCTCCTGCACGTCTGGCTGCCATTAACATTAAGGTCATGGCCAGATCCGCAGTACAGTCGGTCAGCACTTCCGGCGTATTTGTGACCACCAAACTATTAGCTTTGGCTGCGTCCAGATCGATGTGGTTAAAACCCACACCGTAACTGCCGAGTACTTTCACTGTCTTCGCATCTGCATTCAGTACTTCTGCACTGATGTTATCAGAGACTGTTGGGCAAAGTGCATCGGCTGTTTGCAAAGCCTGATGTAATTCATCCACGCTCATTTGATGGTCGTCTTCGTTTAACTGCACGTCGAACAATTCTTTAAGTTTTTCTTCGACTTGCTCTGGCCATTTTCTGGTTACGACTACTTTTGGTTTACTCATTGCTTTCTCCTGATACTTGAAATCTTTTTGCCACAGAGGACACAGAGATCACAGAGTCTTAACATCGTCGTACCCAAAGGGCAGGCGGCGCGCTTCCAACATCTAGTAAAATAATGTTCCGCTGAAAGCGGAATTTGCCTTACTCGATTCTGGCATTCGCCAGAATGACGAAAATAAAACCTCTGTGTTCTCTGTGCTCTCTGTGGCTATTATTTTTTATAGCTTCGCCAATACCGCTTTTACTATATTTGCAAATTCACTCGGATTGGGTACGACTTTGACACCACATTCCTCCAGTATTTCTACCTTTTCTGCTGCGCTTTCGCCGAAGGCAGAAATAATAGCACCTGCATGTCCCATTGTGCGGCCTTTTGGTGCGGTCAGTCCTGCTATGTAACCCATCACAGGGGTCTTCATATTTTCCTTATAGAACTTCGCCGCATCGGCTTCCTGTGGCCCACCGATTTCACCAATCATGACCACCGCCAAGGTTTCAGGATCTTCTTCAAAACGTGCCAGATGATCACGAAAGGAACTGCCATTAATGGGATCACCACCGATACCAACGCTGGTTGAAACGCCTATGCCTTCTGCTTTCAATTGTGATGCAGCTTCGTAGCCGAGAGTGCCGGATCGACCGATAATACCGATGTTACCTTCCATATAGATATTGCCGGGCATGATCCCTAGCATGGATTTTCCGGGACTGATGGTGCCTGCGCAATTTGGCCCGGTTAGTACCATCTTGTCGGCTTCCCGGTAACGAAGCATATAACGTTTTACCCGAATCATATCGTGGGCGGGAATACCGTCAGTTATACAAACGCAGTATTTAATCCCGGCATCGGCGGCTTCCATAATACTGTCCGCTGCAAAGGGTGGAGGTACAAAAATAATACTCGCTTTTGCACCTGTTTCACTGACGGCATCTTTTACTGTATCAAATACTGGTTTATCCAGATGTTTGCTGCCACCTTTGCCTGGTGTCACGCCACCGACTATGTTAGTGCCGTATTCGATCATTTCACCAGAATGAAATGAACCTATCTGGCCAGTGAAGCCCTGTACCAGTACTTTGGACTCTTTATTTATTAATATGGCCATGATTATTTCCCGTATGTGCTTTCCAGGCTTTAACGGCTTTATCTGCCGCATCCTGTAATGTATCTGCCATGATGATAGGTAGACCGCTTTCTTCAAGGATCTTCCTGCCCTCTTCCTGATTGGTACCGGAAAGCCGAACAATCAATGGCATCTTCATATCGATTTTGCTTACCGCCTGCACAACACCGTCGGCAACCCAATCACAGCGATTAATACCGGCGAAGATATTCACTACCATGGTTTCTACATTGTCATCGGATAAGACAAGGTTAAATGCTTTCGCTACGCGATCAGCTGACGCACCACCACCAATGTCAAGGAAGTTGGCCGGTTCACCACCAGCGTGCATGATCATATCCATTGTCGCCATGGCCAGACCTGCCCCATTAATTATGCAACCTATGTTGCCATCTAGACCCACATAACTGAGACCGCGATCGGCAGCTTTCATTTCACGTGGATCTTCCTGCGACTTGTCACGTAACTCAGCGATATTAGGGCTACGAAACAGCGCGTTGTCATCGAACGACACTTTTGCATCCAGTGCCAGTAATCGATTGTCTTTGGTCACCACCAAAGGGTTTATTTCAACCATGGTTGCATCCATATCACGGAAAGCGCGATAACAACCCAATAGAGTTGTCACAGCCTGTGAGATGAGTGATTTATTGATACCTAACTTGAACGCTATTTCACGTGCCTGAAAAGGTTGCATACCCACTGCAGGTTCTACGGCCACACGAATTAGCGAGTCTGGTTTACCCTGAGAGATTTCTTCAATCTCCATTCCACCTTCTGCTGACGCGACAACGGCAATGCGTTCCATCTGCCTGTCTAGTACAAAACCGATGTAGAATTCTTTTTCGATATCTGAGGCGGCTTCAACATATAAACGATGTACGACTTTACCCTGTGGTCCGGTTTGATGTGTGATTAGGCGTTTACCGAGTAATTCATCCGCTGCGTTCCAGATCTCATCATCATCACTGCAAATTTTTATTCCGCCTGCTTTACCGCGCGCACCTGAATGTATTTGTGCTTTTACTGCCCACTTCTCACCACCAATTTCTTTGCACCGATACACCGCCTGCTCGGGACTGTATGCCAGCCCACCCGGTGGGATCATGACACCGAAATCCGAAAGGATTTCTTTTGCCTGATATTCATGGATGTCCATTTTGACTTCCCCTTAATGTTTAAATTTTATTGTCCGCTTGCAACGGAACATAATCGACTGGGTTCTGGCAGGAGTTTATGTCCGCATGGGTGCCAGAATAACCTGATCTTCTTTATGTTTAGCTTGAGGCAATAAGCTCAGCTTGCGTCACAATATTACGTGCCATGCGCTCGGAAGCGGCGTCAATCATCTTGCCATCGAGTTGCGCTGCGCCCTTCCCTGCTTTGGCTGCTTCTTCAAGGGCCTCAAGGGTGCGTTTCGCACGCGTTACTTCAGCTTCAGGTGGTGACATGACTTCGTTGGCTAATTCAATCTGACTTGGGTGGATCGCCCACTTGCCTTCATAGCCCAGGGCCGCGGCGCGACGTGCGGCCGCTTTGTACGCTTCGGCATCACTAAAATCTCCAAAAGGGCCATCTATAGCGCGTAGTCCATAGGCGCGACAGGCAGTTGCCATGTTCACCAGTGCGGCATGCCATTGATCCCCTAATGCACCTTCACATTGGTAATCCGGATTTAAACCACCAATAACAACTGTCCGTGCGCGCATGCTGGCGGCGTAATCTGCAACACCAAAATGAAACGCTTCAAGACGTTTGCTTGATTGTGCAATCGACATTACGTTTGCGCCACCAAGTGCTGTTTCGATCAAACATTCAATACCAATTTTTTTCTTTAAACCTTTGGCATCTTCAATTTGCGTGAGTAAACAATCGACGACATAGACATCGGCTGCGGTACCGACTTTGGGAATGAGTATGGTGTCGAGTTTGTCACCTGCCTGTTCGACGATGTCCACAACATCGCGATACATATATTGTGTATCGAGACCGTTTATACGTACTGACATGGTTTTACCCTGCCAATCGATATCGTTGAGAGCATCGATAATATTAAGACGCGCCTGATCCTTGTCATCGGGAATGACTGCATCTTCACAATCAAGAAAAATATAGTCGGCAGCAGAATTAGCCGCCTTTTCAAACATATTGGGATTGGAACCTGGTACTGCCAGTTCACTGCGTTGTAGACGCGTACGCGCCTGCTCATATTGAGTAAAACTCATAGGTAGTATCTCCTGTATAAGGACAAGCCAAGATTAAATGTGTTCTGCCACAGAGCACACAGAGATCAAAGAGCTAAAGCTAAAAAATTACCTGTTCTCTCTGTGACCTCTGTGGCCTGCTTTTAGATACGAGCTTGCTTTGTGCTGCACAAATATTCCTGTGCGGCAGCAACACCACTGCCCAGAGTGACTGGAATGCCCAAATCATGCATGGCCATTTCAGCTCCGGCTAATGGTGTCATCAACATCATTTCATTCAGATCACCGAGATGACCAATACGAAATGCCTTGCCGGCTATTTTGCCGAGACTGATAGACAACGCCAGGTTGTAATACTTATAGGCATGTCTTGCGACTTCGTTACCATCGAACCCTTCTGGTACATAGATGGCACTGACGGTATCGGAATACCATTTCTCGTCTTTTGCTACCAAGGTAAGTCCCCAGGCCTCGACGGCTTTCTGTACTGCGACAGCCATACGGTGATGACGCGCGAACACATTTTCCAAACCTTCTTCCAATAACATGTTTATTGACTCGCGTAGACCGCGGAGTAAATTTGTTGGTGGCGTATAGGGAAAGAAGCCATTGTCATTGGTAGCGATCATGTCATCAAAAGAGAAAAATGTACGTGGCAAGGTTGCTGTCTTGCGTGCTTCGAGTGCTTTTTGACTGGCACATACAATGCCAAGCCCCGTGGGCAACATGAAACCTTTTTGCGAACCACTGACACAAAGATCAACACCCCATTCGTCCATGCGAAAATCCAGACTCCCAATTGAACTCACACCATCAACAAACAATAGTGCAGGATGATCAGCATCATCAAGTGCTTTACGTACAGCAGCGATATCACTGGCTACACCGGTGGCGGTTTCGTTATGTGTTGCGAATACAGCTTTAATTTCTTTGTTGGTATCGGCTTTTAGAATTTCTGCATATTGAGAAACGGGCACACCTTCTCCCCATTCTACTTCCAGAGCCTGTACTTCAAGTCCATGACGTTGACACAGGTCAACCCACAAATAGGAGAAATGACCAAAGTGTGACATCAGTACTTTGTCACCTGCGGAAAGACAATTAGTCACCGCAGCTTCCCAACCACCAGTTCCCGATGCCGGATAGATAAAGACGCGACCGGTCTCTGTCTTGAACATCTTTTTCATGTCTTCAAACAAGGGCAAGGTGAAATTAGGAAAGTCGGCAGCACGCATATCTTCTTGTTCAAGATTCATGGCGTTGCGAACCCGTTGCGGCACGTTGGTCGGGCCAGGTATATAAAGGAAATTACGTCCGGACATGATCGTCCTCCTGTAAAGGTTAAAGTTAAAAGATAAAAATAAAAAAAGGAAAACTTTGAGGCGAATGCTCGACAAGGCGTCCGGCACACTCACGCGTATAAAATCTTGGGAATATATAACAAGCAAACTGAGGCTTGGTCTTCGTCGGTGGACAGGCGCGGCTGCTCCCTCTGATGCCCACTAACGTATTTGATGACTCTATTTCAACACAAAAAGTAGGGATAAAGCTAGGTACATTTATTTTACATATCAGCTAATAAAGCTGATTTTTCGCAAGAACTCGTTCCAATTGAATGGTTTAGATACCTCTGCTTAAGTATGTTCGCCACGAGATAACAGAGTAAATTATGAACTTTTATCGGTAGTTCAGGTGCTCAGCCCTCTAGACAAATCAGCTTGAAGGTCTTCAGCGTCTTCAAAACCAATGGAAAGGCGGATTAAACCTGCTTCGATGCCCGCTGATTGACGTTCTTCATCTGTGAGTCTGTTATGCGTGGTGGTCGCGGGATGCGTAATCGTACTTTTTGCATCGCCGAGGTTGGCGGTGATTGAGAACAAATTAGTAGAATCGATAAGTTTCCAGGCCGCTTCTTTTCCACCTTCAACCACAAAACTGACCACGCCGCCAAAGCCGCTTTGCTGAGTCTTTGCCAGTTCATGTTGCGGATGGTCTTTGAGTCCGGGAAAGTAAATTTTCTCAATACCCTTCTGTTGCGTTAACCATTCAGCCATCACTTGTGCATTTCGACAATGTTCACGCATACGCAGACCGAGGGTTTCTAGACCTTTAAGAAACACCCAGGCATTGAACGGACTCATGGTAGGTCCGGCCGTACGTAGAAAGCCAAACACATCTTCACCAAGCAAGGATTCTGAGCCAACTATGGCACCCCCCACACAGCGACCCTGACCATCGAGATACTTGGTTGCAGAATGAATCACTATGTCTGCGCCGAGTGTTAAGGGACGCTGCAATATAGGTGTGCAAAAACAATTGTCGACTACCAGTAGGCAATTCTTGTTATGGGCAAGTTCGGCCAAACGCTTTATATCGGCAATTTCTGTAAGCGGGTTTGATGGCGTCTCCAGAAACAGCATGCGCGTCTCAGGGCGAATCGCATCTTCCCAGGCTTGATAATCGCTCAAGGGTACAAAGCTCGTCTTTAAACCAAATTTTGGCAATATCTTACTGAATAAACTAACTGAGGTGCCAAAAATACTGGCTGAGGAGACGATATGATCGCCTGCCTGCAATAATGCCATGCAAGTTGTGAGAATCGCGCTCATACCGGATGAAGTTGCGACACAACGCTCGCCACCTTCCATCGCAGCCAGTCTTTCTTCGAATGTCCTGACGGTGGGGTTGGTAAATCGCGAGTAAATATTACCGGGTTCATCGCCAGAAAACCTAGCTGCGGCTTCTGCCGCGTTTTTAAAGGTAAAACTGGAACTTAAGAATATGGGTTCGCTATTTTCACCCTCTTCGCTGCGCTGTTGACCGGCACGTACCGCATTGCTATTTAAACCATAGTCACTAGGGTCAATTTTGCTCATGACTGTCTCCTGTAAAATAATGTTGTAGCTTAGAAAGAGCCAGGCTTGGAAGCGATGTACTGATGCGTAGGATATATAGCGTGAGGACTGGATGTCCGCAGCGACTGTCTAAGGCTTCTGTGAAGCATCCAAAAGCTTTTCCATTCCCGCATCAGCTTGGTCGCTAAAGCAGGAAACCTCTCTTTAGCCGTATTTATTATGCGCCCGCAAGCTGAAATCAAATCGGCGCAGGCATTAAGATAGAGAAAGCGGTAGAATATGTCAATCTAGGTGTCTGTCGAACCTAAGTTTGTTCTGCCGCGGGAAAACCGGATTTGGTCCTTTTATGTGCAATTTTGGCTGAAAAAGAGTCATTTCCAGATGATTGCTTATAAAAAGACTTAAACCGGTCTTCCCCTTCGGCGAACAAGCCAATTTGACCGTCTCTTAGATATTGAACGCGGCATGTGAATTCAACTCATTTAATTCACCTGGATTGCGTTTGTAATGATGAAAATATAAAAATCGATAAATTAGTACGAGGAGAATGATTGTGGCAACAGATACGAAATCGCCCGCAGAGGGGGCGAAAATCACTATTTCCAATGGCATATTAAATGTTCCTGACAACCCCATTATCCCTTACATAGAAGGGGATGGAATTGGTCCGGATGTCTGGCGTGCAACCGAGAGAGTTCTCGATGCCGCCGTTGAAAAGGCCTATGGCGGTAAACGTAAAATTGAATGGCTGGAAGTATTAGCTGGAGAAAAGGCCAATGTTCAAACGGGTTCATGGCTACCGGATGAAACGCTGGATAGGTGCCGCGAATATCTGGTGTCTATTAAAGGTCCCTTAACCACCCCTATTGGTGGTGGCATTCGCTCCCTGAATGTTGCGCTCCGACAGATCCTTGATCTCTATGTCTGTCTACGTCCGGTTCGCTGGTTCAAAGGCGTACCCTCTCCTATCCTTCATCCCGATCATGTCGATATGGTGATTTTTCGTGAAAATACTGAAGACATATATACCGGTATTGAGTTTGAAGAAGGTAGTGAAGACAAAGACAAATTTCTAAAATTGTTTAAGGAGAATTTTCCAGAGCAATACCAGAAAATCCGTTTCCCGGACACGGCAGGATTTGGCATTAAGCCGATTTCCCAGGAAGGTACTTTTCGCCTGATGCGCGCCGCAATTAAATTTGCTATCGAAAACAATCGTAAAAGTGTGACGCTGGTACACAAGGGTAATATCATGAAGTTTACCGAAGGCGCCTTCCGTAACTGGGGTTATCAGCTGGCTGAAGAAGAGTTTCCTGATAATACCTATACCTGGGATCAATGGGACCGCACTGTTGCTGAAAAAGGCACCGATGCAGCGAACAAGGAACAGGAAGAAGCTCTGGCCTCCGGTAAGATCCTCATCAAGGACGCCATTGCCGACATTACCCTGCAACAGGTACTGACGCGACCAAAGGATTTTGATGTTATTGCCACCATGAACCTGAATGGTGATTATCTTTCCGATGCCCTGGCCGCACAGGTGGGCGGTATCGGCATAGCACCGGGCGGAAACGTCAATTACGTTACCGGTCATGCCATATTTGAAGCGACCCATGGCACCGCTCCTAAATATGCCGGACTGGATAAAGTTAACCCCGGTTCATTGATTCTCTCAGGTGAGATGATGCTACGTTACCTTGGATGGGTTGAAGCTGCGGATCTGGTTATCAATTCGATGGATGCTACCATCGCTCAGAAAACCGTTACTTACGACTTCGCGCGTATGATGGAAGGTGCTAACGAAGTGAAATGTAGTGCATTCGGCGAGGCAATGGTTTCTAACATGTAAATGAAAGGCCCTGCTATTGACAGGGGCATCGTTGCGGAAAGCGCAAAAGCAATTTACGAAGAGTTTTTGCGCTATAACGATGCCTTCAGCCGCACCACCAACCGGGCCCGTCGTCGTTTTGAACAACGCGACTGGCTCGGTCATCAAAAGGACATCGTTGAACGGGTTGATCTTTATGAGAAATCCGTTCAACGTGTAGTTTCATCTCTGCGAAAATCACTCGGCCTACGCGTTAATGATCATGCGCTATGGAACGAGATTAGATGGTACTTTGGAGAACGTCTCGACAAGGTGCCCGATGCGGGTTTTATAAAAACCTATTTTAATTCTACCACACGTCGGATTTTTGGCACCGTTGGTATTGATCCTGAAGTTGAGTTTGTCTCTCCCCCCTTTGAAGATGAACTGGAATTAATTCAATCACTGAATCTGCGTCGTTATCCCTACTGGGATTCATTGTCGAATGTATTTTCAAGCATACTCGAAGATTTTTCCTTCAAGGTTGCTTATGCTGATCTTGAAGTTGATATTGAATCTTTGGCTGATCAGGTAGAACAATTTGTCCGACTCAATCTTGATGGGCTGGATCAACTGATTCGTTTTGAATTTATCGATTCCGTTTTTTATCAGTCAGCCCGCGCCTATCTGATAGGCCGAATAGTTTTACAAAATAATATATGTCCAATCGTAATCGCGTTGAAGAATACCGATAAAGGTATTTGTGTTGACGCAGTGCTTATGTATGAAGATGAAGTCAGTATTGTTTTCAGCTATACACGCTCTTACTATTTTGCTGACCCTAATTCTGTGGTTGCTGCGGTGCATTTTTTACATACAATTTTACCGCGTAAGCCAATAGATGAGTTATATACCGTTCTAGGTCGTCTACGCCAGGGTAAAACCGAGCGTTATCGTATTTTCAACAATCACCTGCTTAATACCGACGACAAGTTTGTGCATGCTGACGGCGATAAAGGACTGGTGATGATTGTATTTACTCTACCTTCCTATGATTTGGTCTTCAAAATTATTCGTGATAAATTTGGTTATCCAAAAACGGTAAAGCGCGAGGATGTACTGGAGAAATACCGACTTGTATCAAAGCATGATCGTGCTGGTCGTCTTATCGACACTCAGGAGTTTCGTAAGCTTGAGTTTCCTCTTGCTCGTTTTGCATCGGAATTACTTGAAGAACTCTTGTCTGAAGCCGCTGACACCGTGGTTATCGAAGGTGAAAAACTAATTATCAATCATGTCTATATTGAGAGAAGAGTCAGACCACTGAATTTATATTTGCGCGAAGCTCATCACGCTGCTGCAGAACGCGCCATTCTCGATTATGGCCAGACTATTCGTGATTTGGCTAATACTGATATTTTCCCCGGTGACTTATTATTAAAAAACTTTGGTGTAACACGTCATCAACGCGTTGTTTTTTACGATTACGATGAAGTTGCGCTTGTGACTGAATGTAATTTTCGAGAAATACCCGAAGCACGTGATGATGATGACATGATGCGCTCTGACATCTGGTATCACGTCAATCAACACGATATCTTCCCAGAAGAATTTATTAAGTTTCTCGCTATGGATGGAAAGTTGAGAAAACTTTTCATGGAAGTCCATGCTGATTTGCTTACGGCAGGTTTTTGGCGTGACATGAAGAAGAAACACGAGCAAGGTCAGGTCTCTTTGGTTATACCATATCACCGCCCCAGTATTCCTTCCAAAAAAACGAACGCCCAGGATAGTGTCAGCTAATTGCCTGAAGAAACTGTCAAACTTCGGTGTTATTGATGTCTGAGAAGGCTTCTCGATTGGTGCAACTGAAAGCAGAATATTTTTATATCTCTGTGCTTGCCTTGTGTCTGCTTTTATCCGCTGCCTGCAGTGAAGACAGGAAATCTTCACCTTTGCTTACCCTGGATGGGCTGACTATGGGCACCACTTATAGCATCAAAATTAATGAACCCGTCTTACCACTTTCTGCTGAGCTTATTAACGAGAACCTGAACGACATACTTTTTGATATAAATCAGAAGATGTCTACCTATATCGTGAATTCAGAGTTGTCGCTTATTAATCAAAATCATACTGACGACTGGTTAATACTTTCTGAGGAATTACATTACGTCCTACAAGAAGCAAGTATTGTCAGTATGATTACCTTAGGTAAGTTTGATATTACTGTAGGTCCGCTGGTTAATATGTGGGGGTTTGGCCCCTCTGCGCAAACAAAAACTATTCCTTCCGATACAGAGATAAATGATGCTCTGGCTGAAATAGGCTTTAGCAAGATACGTTTACGAAACGAAGACCTCGCCATTAAAAAGTTAAATCCTGCGCTTTATATTGATCTGTCCGGCATAGCAAAAGGTTATGCTGTCGATCTTATGGCCAATTACCTGGAACAGATTGGTATCGTCAATTATATGGTGGAAATCGGTGGTGAAATTCGAGCTAAAGGAGTAAACGGAAAAAAAACGAGTTGGCGAATTGGCATAGAGAAACCACTGACAGAAAAACGCAGTGTTCAACGCATTATCAAACTCGACAATATTGCTATGGCAACATCCGGAGACTATAGAAATTACTTTGAACAAGACGGCGTACGTTATTCACATACTATCGATCCTGTTGCTGGCAGACCGATTAACCACAAGCTGGTTTCCGTCACTGTATTACATGAGTCTGCAACACGCGCAGATGCTCTGGCGACAGGTTTTCTGGTTATGGGAAAGGAACAAGCCTATGAGCTTGCCATGCAAAATGAGTTAGCCGTTCTTTTTATAGAGCGAAGTGATAGCACGTTCATAGAAAGCTATACTACCGCTTTACAGCCTTATTTAGTCGAGTAATAACTTCGTGCTTACATTCGATAACGTTGGTTTACTACTAATAGTAATTGCTCTTTCAACCATCTGGTATGAAAGTTTACGCTTGCGGGAAATGGCCATCAGGCATTGTCATATCCTTTGTCGAGAGTCGAATCTACAACTACTCGATCAGACCGTATCACTCGTCTCTATAAAATTAAAACGTGCTGATAACGGAAGACTTAAGTTAAAACGTAAGTATCAGTTTGAAGTCAGTGAGAATGGCGTTGACAAATATTCTGGTTTTATAACAATGTTAGGTAACAGACATATTGAAAGCCGCCTTGAAGGACCGGATGGTCAGAATATATTTCATCAGTCGGGACCAACAAGTCTTCATTAAAATTAATTGCGCCTATTGGAATAGCCGCACGCTACTGTCACAATATCATTTATTTTTTAAATGAGGAGATAATCAATGCCTTCGTTTGACGTTGTTTCAGAAATCGATACACATGAACTGGCCAATGCTATCGACCAGACAAATCGTGAAATTGCCAACCGATTTGATTTCAAGGGTACTAATTCTAAAGTTGAGGAAAAGAACGCCATCCTCACTCTAATTGGTCCTGCTGAATTCCAGATAAAACAGATGACTGATATATTACACGCGAAGTTCTCTAAACGAGGCATCGATATTGGTTGTCTGGAATACGACAAGATTGAGGAGAGTCTAAGCGAATCGCGACAAAAAATCACAGTCCGCCAGGGTCTGGATAAAGATTTAGCGCGAAAACTGGTTAAGTTAATTAAAACAACAAAACTCAAAGTGCAATCCAGCATTCAGGGAGATCAAGTGAGAATAAACGGGAAAAAACGCGATGATTTACAGGAAGCCATTGCCTTCCTTAAGGAACAAGATCTTGGCTTACCACTGCAGTACACGAACTTCAGAGATTAGATGATACAGCACGAGCCGGCTACTGCAGTATTGTGAACCAAAGCTTACGCGAATATCAGATCACCTGCCCTTATTGCTGGGAAGTCTATTCTCTTCTTCTGGAATCTGAGGCCGATATGGTTGAAATGATTGAGGATTGTCAAATTTGTTGTCATCCCATCCAGCTACGAATGGAAACAACGTTTGATGGAGAAGTAAGCCTACACGCCGAGCGTGCAATGTAGAGTCTTTTACAAGCTTCTAAAAATATGCCAAAGATATTGAAAGCGCAAAAAAAAGGGGCCAGCGCAAAACGCTAGCCCCTTTTTATATTCCTTATATCTGATTTTGCATTTAACGCTATTTATTATTTTTTTATAACCAGTTATACATGATTACGCCTGCTACCCCTGAACATACTATGAAGTACGGTAATGCCATAAACACCATCGTTATATATCCTAAGCGAATACGCGGTGCCAGTGATGACATCAATAGGAACAGGAATGCTGCCTGACCATTTGGTGTTGACATACTAGGAATACCTGTACCCATTACTACAGCGACTGCTTGCGCATCATATAATTCCCTGCTCAGCACGCCTGATTCTAGTAATGGTGAAATTTGATCCATGTAGATGGTCGCAACGAATACGTTATCACTGATCGCCGATAACATTCCATTTGTTAGGAATACCATAAATACCTGCATTCCACCATCCATCTGCAACACCCATTCCATAACAGGGGTAAACATCGCCTGATCGTTGATCATTGCAACAATTACGTAAAATATGACAAGTAATGACGCGAATGGCAAGCCTTCAACAAAGGCCATTCCAATTTTGTGCTCATCGGTTTCACCCAACATGGAAGAAGCTAACACGATCACACCAAGTCCGATCAAACCGATCTCAGCCAGGTGCATAGAGAGCGCCACTACCATCAGGACCGAAACAAAAATTTGGATTTTGATCATCAATCGATCGCTAGCAGTTTCGGATTCCTGAATTCGTCTATCTTCTTCAGCGAGAACTTCACGAACCGCATCAGGAAGCTCCGCACCGTAGCCAAAGAATTCCCCGAACGGGCGAATTTTCTCTAAAAGATAACACATCAGAATACCAGCGATGAGTGTTGGCATAGTGGCTGGAGCAACTTCCTTCGCAAAAGTAAGGAAGTCCCAACCGGTATGATAACCAATAACGATATTCTCGGGTTCACCCACCAATGTACATACACCGCCGATCGCCGTGGCCACTGCACCATGCATTAATAAACCACGTAGGAAAGCGCGGAAAGCTTCCAGATCTGCTAAATGCGCTTCTTCAATATGATCATCGCTGGAAGGTAATCCGGGCTCACGTCCCGTCTTTGTGATCACCTTTTCATATACGAGATAGAACGTCGTAGCCAAAGCGATAAGTACTGCCAGGATTGTAAGCGCATCAAGGAACGCAGAAAGTACCGCGACTACGATTACAGTAACAACGTTCATGGCAACCCGGGATTTAATACCCAACATCACCTTGTTCATAAATTTAAAGAGCATTTCCCTAAGAAAGTACACAGCGGCTACCATAAAGACGACCAGGAGAATCACCGGCAGGCCATGCACCACTTCTTCATAGACATGGTGTGAATCAGTCAGACCCAGCATTAAAACCTGCAGTGCAAGTAGGCCCCCGGGTTGAAGCGGGAAACATTTCAGCGCCATCGCCAGAGTAAAAATAAACTCAAACAGAACTATCCAGGAGGTGATGAGTGGTCCAAGAATAAAATATAGAGGGACATTTATTACGAGAGCGGCGATTATCGCCTTCTTGTACCACATCGGCGTTGGGCCAAGAAACATCTCCATAAAAGAACCAGAAGTATTGGGTGCAGTAGTTTCAGTTGACATCGATTGCTTCCTTAGGTGGTTAGTTATCAGAGCGCAATACGTGCGCTACATTATTTATATTTAGGCGTACTAATTAAAATTCATTTCTCATTCTAGTTTCAGGTATCCCTGAACAAAAAATGCCCAGACCTGATCGAAATGCTTCATCGACCGAATCAGCCCGAGCGTATTTGAGCGCATTTTAACTCAAACCGGCAATAGCGTATAGTAAAGTCGCTGAATTGCTGGACAGGGTGGACATG
>Ga0055584_100000572_pt1 | contig 35028 bp, 35 predicted proteins | sample OSDHelmetaG_FD_58716 | JGI IMG/M metagenome (GOLD analysis project Ga0055584, IMG submission 58716) | Pelagic marine sediment microbial communities from the LTER site Helgoland, North Sea, for post-phytoplankton bloom and carbon turnover... | ecosystem: Environmental > Aquatic > Marine >...
TTTGCGCAATCCAGCTTCTCCCAAAAACTCCGGAACATTTTCTTCTTTAAAATATAAAATGGCTTTGTTAATGAGGTTTTTAGATTCTATAAAATTGTTTTGAAAGTTAGCAATTTCAGAAGCATCAATAAGCACTAAACCTGCATTAACCTTTAATCCTTTTTCTTCATAAAAGGATATACTTGCCAGTTGAAGTTCTTGTATTTCGTTTAAATCTTTTGGGTTGTAAGGAAGTTTTAATTGAGCCATTAATACGGTGGCCAACAGTGAATTCATGGCGTTTTTAGCCTCTTCAGATATTGCCTTAGGCATGGATAGACGCAGGATTTTTTCGGCTTCTGCTATGCTGTTGTTATCTATTAAAAGGTTTACAAAATGTTTTATAGTAAATAAACGAAATTCATCATTGGAGGCATTGGCAATGGCATCTGCATATAAGCTTTTTAAGGCGTTAAAATCCTTTGGTTTTTCGAGTCTTCCATATTGTTGAATAATGCAGGAATTGTGTTTGAAGTAGGCTTGTGCAAAAGCGAACATTTTTTCGTTAATTTCATAACCAAATTGCAAATAGGTAGCGATTAACAAATGATTGTGCAGTTCGTCATCTTCATTAATATATTCAAATGCTTTTTGATGATTTCCTAGCTTATAAAAAACCATAGCTAGCAAATTCGATTCCGAAAAAGGGATTTCAGGCATTATATATGGAGGTTCGGTATCGTGCCAATCTAAGGAAGAAGAGATGATGTCTTCTGTGACATATAGTATTTTGTCTGAAACACGAACTTCTTTTTCTTTTGTTTGAATTTCAACAAGTTCATCCAATCGCTCTACAGAAGCAATAGCAGGCCTTATGAATTTTAGAGCATTAGTTTTTGTTAAAATTGTAAGCATCTTTTTCTACTTTTTGTGTTCCTCTTATGTCTCTTGCGGCTGTATTTTGCATATTAAGAGCATAAATCTCAGCCAATCTTTTAGATCTGTAATCCCCTATTTTTTTAATCAAAATTTGATTGGGGTCTTTAGTATTTACAAATACCAACGAAACTTCCCATCGCCCTTTAATTTCTTCAATTTTAGTGCGAACTTCTGCATCTAGTAGCCAGGCATCTTTTGGGTCATTTCGCTTTGCCATCACATATTGATTTTGATGAGTTTCGTTTTCTCTACAATGTCATATTGCAACTCTCTATCATTTGTATCTAAGTCGTTGTCTATCAAAATTTCTCTAATGGCCAACGTTTTGTCTCCTTTCAAGTTTCTAGATTTTAAAAGAAATTGAGCGGGGTTATACATTTTCACAAACCATTGACTGCTAACTGGCGTAATCAACAATTTGTTTTGTTCTTCAACATAGGTTACATATGCATAGTGTATGTTCTGAAAAATTTTTTCAACAAGCGCAGCCTCCAAATAGATGTGCGATGATTTTAGAGCAACGTGATATTTGCTATGCATTTACTGTTTTTAAATCGTTTAATATAAGTTGTACAACCTCATCTCCTGCTTCTTGAACTTTTGAGCTTATCACGGTATCTAATTTTGTGTTTTCTACAGCAATTAAATATACTTGAATATCTTCAGGATAATCGCTTCCTAAAATTTTTTTAGCATACGATAAAGCCTGATCCCATTTCATTCCGTGAAGAAAGACCATAGGGTCGTCTTGCGGAGCCCTCAACACCTCTTCTGCTGGTACTTTAAAAAGCGTTCCTACAGGTTCTTTTGTATTGACAACGGCATCGACCATAATTATTTTTGAATGACCTTTTAGCTTAAAAAGTACTTCAAAAGCTGCTGTACCCATATCCATAATACTTATGTCGTCTTGTTCACCTATTATTTTTTGCAATTTTTCTATGACATACATTCCTATGCCATCATCACTTCTTACGGGATTTCCAAATCCCATTATTGCTGTTTTCATTGTTTTCAATTTCTCTGAAACTAAAAACTTTCCTGAAGAATGTCTCCAGGAAAGATTTCATATTATGGTTAAAAAATACCTATTTAAAGTTTGAACCTTGAAAGTTCTATCCCTGTATTTTGATCGTGAGCGTGAACGGTACAAACAAGGCAAGAGTCAAACGAACGAGCCACGATACCCACTTCTACAGGGTCGCTTGGGTCTTCAATTTCTATACCTTGCAAGGCTGCTTCTATAGGGCCTGGATTTCCATTAGCATCATTAGGGCCAACATTCCAAGTGGTAGGTGCCATTACTTGATAGTTTTTTATTACACCATCTTTAATTTCTATCCAATGCGCCAATGCGCCACGTGCTGCTTCAGTAGCACCAAAACCTTTTCCGTCTTTTTCAACAGGTTTGGTATAGAAAGGAGCATCCAAGTCTATTTCTGAGAGCCATTGATTTATCAAGGTGTATAAACGAGGGGCTTCGTGCACTCTCGCCAATACTCTAGTAAACACACTAGGCCCCATTTTCTTCATAATATCTCCAAATAAAGGATCTTTAATTTGATGGTCTTTATTGTTAGGATTTGCATTCATTATACAGCGAGCCAAAGGGCCTGTTTCTGCAGCATATCCATCATATCTAGGAGCTTTTGACCAGCTATATTGCCCATCAAAATCAGATTCGTGTAATGGTTGAGACTTAGCTGGTGTAGGCAGAGGTTCAGACCATGGGTGTAGTCCATCTTCTTGATTCTCATACCAAGAATGTTTTACGTGCTCACTTATTTTCATATGATCAAATTCGTGATAGTTTTCACCATCAAAGAATCCGCTAGCACTTATCAAGGCGTTATTTCTACCTTCAATTGTAGGATTGTTGTACAGGTCTTTATGCAAATAAGTTCCTGTTGCCAAGAATTTACCCACACCCTGTCCAAATTTATCTAATCCAAACTCAATACCAGCTCTTATAAATAGACCTAAATCACTATTTCTTTGTGATTCATTTTCTTCAACCCAAGCCAACATATCGTCCCAGCTTTTAATTTCGAGGTAACGTTCTATAGAACATCCAAGCCAAACGGGTTCTAACCAATCATTTTTAAATTGCGTCATGATGGCGTGTGCTCTTGTGATATCCTTTAAAGTAGGCGCACACATAACGCCACCTGGCACCATATAACTTGAATGTGGCCATTGACCGCCAAATAGCGCATATACTTGCACAGGCAATCCACTTGCGGTGAGTCCTATTTGGAAAGTTTCACCTACATAAGCAGACCATCTTTTTACCACTTCTTTATACAGTGGTTTGTTGGCGTATTTTTTATTAGCTAAATCCGTTGCGAAAATGGCGTAAAACCAACGCGGAATACTTTGAATTGTTTCTGTAGCTTGACCAATAGCTCTTAGCAGCAAGGCATTAGGAGTTAATTTGGTTCCCCAAGCGGTATCCAATGCCGAGGAAGCACAATAAAGGTGAGACCCACCGCAAATTCCACAAATACGCGGAGTTACAATAAGTCCTGACTGCGGATCTTTCCCTTCCATTATTTTCTCAAAACCTCTAAACATAGCTGCTTGGGTATGAGCTCGTGTAACTTTGCCATTGTCGATATAAACTTTCACATCTAAATCGCCTTCAACACGTCCTACGGGTGATATATTTAATTCTTTTACTGACATTTTGTAGATTTGTTTAGTTTGATTATTTAGAAGTTTCTGTTACTCTTTTGTTTTTAGGCATTACCTTTTGGAATCCAGCTTCCAGATAGTAGGCTAATTTAGTTCGGCCTTCAGGTACTTCTTTCGGAAATACTCCCATATATTTCATAGTCTTAAATACACTTCCTTTTACTAAATCGTTGTGGGGGAAACCTGGTTCTGTACAACCTAAACAAGGGTGGTTAGAACGTGTTTTACTAGACTGTCTATTCCACAAAATATTGTTACAACTAGCCCTAGTCATTGGTCCACGGCAACCTACTTCGTAGAATAAGCAACCACCACGCTTTCCAAAGTTACCATCAACCTTTTGTGCAAAGTTGGTTACGTTTGTACAACCCGTTTGAACAAAATCTGTGAAGAATGTTTTAGGTCTTTGATATTCATCAATCAAGACATCACCTATTCTACCCACAGAAATGGCTACTAATATTTGTGTAATCCAATCAGGATGTGCTGGGCAACCAGGGATGTTGATTACAGGCAACCCACCTTTAGACACATAATCTGCGCCTAAGAATCCTCCTTTTTTCTTTTTATGGAATTGCATTCCTGTAGACTCACTTGGATTTGGTGGTACGGCAGGAATTCCTCCCCAGGTTGCACAGTCTCCAATAGCCACAACATAGCCTGCAACTTTTGACAAATCCCTAATCCATTCCATCATTGGTCTATCGGCAAAATAGTTCATTGTTCCCGTATTATTAGGCCCTTGAATAATAGAACCTTCATACACAAGAATGTCCATTTGGACTTTGCCTGCAAGAATGTCGTTTAATAAATCTTGAACTTGATCTCCTATTTGAAGTCCTGTTGATGGATGCCAAAGAATATTTAGCCCAAAATCGGTAATAAGCTCCACCACCGTGGGTTCTTCTGCGTTTAGGAAGGACATCGTGTTACCACTACAGGCGCCTCCTTGTAACCATAAAACATTTGCCATAGAATGATTGTTTTAATTAGTATTAAAAATCAGACTATTAAATTAGAAAAAGTTATTGTTTTTTATATAAAATTATGAGATTTTATCAAAATTAAAGACTTGTTTATTTTTATTCTAAATAATTAATCAGCAAATATCGCTTGTTAAATGTGTTATCTATAAAACGTTAAATAATTCCTCTTCTCCTCGGTTTCGTTGTCGTTTAACATAATTTTGAAAACCATAATATTATAGATATGATGTGAGAAGATGCTTATATTTGGGAGATGACAGTTTCAATAACAAGGAAAAACTTTCCTGAAGTTGGTTGCTGAAATTAATATCAAAGACAAAACATCATACATTTATAGAAATTATTTTAGATTAATCTAAATGAAAACCATCATAAATATATCATTAGTTTGGATTCAAATACTACTTATAATAAGTTGCAAAAATTCCATAGACAAAGACCAACCAAGCATTAAAACAAATGCAATTGATACTACATCGATTATTAACAAAACATATGGGACAATTATAAAGAGTAAGCCTTTTAAAATAAACGGGATAGAATGTTATTGGGAACAAACAGATACTTTGACAGAAGAAGGAACAATGGATTTAATAAAATTGAAGGCATACAAGACAAACCGAATCTTAGTAAATCATATCGACTGTTGTTTGAAATATGGATTTGATATGAATACTACAGACCATTTTATAGATGTTAATTTTGATGGATTTAAAGACTTTTTAATTAGAAGTTATGGAAGCACAGCAATGTTTGAAGAGACTCATATTTATTTATTTGATAATAAAGCAAAACAATTTACACCTTCAGATTTATCAGACAATATAATTGAGCCCGACAGTATTCACAGGAAACTTATCACGAGTAGCTTTGACCGGAATTTTGAGAAAACAAAAACCCATTATTTTGATAACATTGGCAAGTTAAAGCACACTGAAATCGTTACTATTGAACACTGGGACACAACACCTTACGAATATAAAACATATGAAAAAATAGTGAATGGAAAAGTAGTGGAAACAAAAAAAGACTCTATAATGTATTCAGAAAAATAACTACGATATCAAATTTACAAGGTTCTCTTAGAACTTTAAATTTATTAACGGTTTGTGCTAATCACCACAGACAATTACACTACGGAAATGTAAAACTGATTGAAAATAATGACCATTATTTCGAATTTACGATTGACAATCAACAGATTCAAATTAGAAAAATAAATATTCACAGGTTAAAACAAAAACATTAGCTTTGAAAAAAACAACTTAAACTAACGCTAAATAAAAACCATGAAAAACTTAAAAATTGAAATCAAATGGGCTATCATTTTTTCTGTAGTGGCCTTGTTATGGATGCTTTTAGAAAAACTTGTAGGGCTGCACAGCACTCACATTGACAAACACATGTACCTAACCAATCTTTTTGCGATACCAGCCATTATCGTTATGGTTATGGCACTTAAAGACAAAAAGAACGTCTTTTATGGCGGTCAGATGAGCTATAAACAAGGATTGGTTTCAGGAATTGTTCTATCAATATTCATTGCGTTTTTAAGCCCCCTAACACAGTGGATTACTTCTACCATCATTACTCCAGAATATTTCCCCAATGTTATTGCACATGCTGTTGAAACGGGATATTTCCAATCTGTTGAAGAAGCCCAAGCCTATTTTAATTTAGAAAATTACATCGTACAAAGTACCATTGGAGCTTTGGTTATGGGTATCATAACCACCGCTATTGCTATGCTGTTTATACGAACAAAACAGAGGGAATAAACTTCTCTCAATCATTATTTATACTTACTTTAAACGCCACTTTAGGCGTTTTTTTGGTCTTAAAATATGTATGTTAATAATACCCTTTAGAAGGTTTTTTAATTTTACGGCAATAAAAAGAAAATTTGTTTGCCATAAAAGTTTCATTCTTTCGCCGTAAAAGAATCGTTTGTTCGCCATAAAATTTTACCCCTCCCAGAACCCTTGATTTTACTGGAGGTTTCGAAGGTCGATTTTTTCAAAAAAATGTGTGGTTTTTTAACGTTGAAAACACAGTTCTAAGCGACATTCAATCTTTAATAGATTTATATGTAAATTTTTAGTTTTTACAAATATTTTTTGTTTAATGACTTATTGTTGTTTACTGTTTATTGCCACTTTACATTTCTTTGTTTATATTTAACATATTTTGCATAAATTCTATATGCAAAGACAAACACATCATAGAATATTATAACGAGGAGAGACATATCTCTTTATTATATACTACTATTCTTTATTATAACTATAAATGTTAGATAGTTAGAATCTAAACATATATAACAATGAATAGAGAAGAAGCGGAAATTAAACTGAAAAGTATTTTTGGCTTTGACCATTTTCATGATGATCAATGGAAAACAATTAATTTATTGTTGCAAGGAAAGAGAGTTTTACTCATAGAAAAAACCGGTTTTGGGAAATCACTTTGTTATCAATTTCCTGCAACACAATTTGATGGAATCACAGTGATTTTTTCACCTTTAATAGCATTGATGAGAGATCAAGTTCGAGGATTAAATAAAAAAGGGATTCAAGCTAGATTTATTAATTCCGAACAATCTCCTGAAGAAAATAGAAAAACCATTCAAGAAGCAATTGATGGTAAAATAAAAATTCTCTATATCGCCCCCGAAAGACAAGAAAACCAAGAATGGATTGAAGCAACAAGAAAAATGAAATTATCCATGATTGTAATTGATGAAGCTCATACGATATCTGTTTGGGGACATGATTTTAGACCAGCATTCCGAAGGATAATAAATCTTGTCAAATTATTACCTAACAATTTACCAGTGCTTGCCACAACGGCAACAGCTACCAAACGTGTAGAAAAAGATATTGAGAAACAGATTTCAGGTGAAATCACAACAATTCGCGGCTCGTTAATTAGGAAAAACTTTGAGCTTTATGTAATTAAAGTTTCTCATGAAGATGAGAAACTACTCTGGCTAGCTGATAACTTAGATAAATTAGATGGAACAGGAATTATTTATACAGGAACAAGGGTAAATACAGAAATTTATTCGAGGTGGCTTAAATATGTTGGATTTAATACCACAGAATACAATGCAGGCTTAGACCCAGATTCGAGAAAAGAGATTGAAAAAGGGCTAATAAAAAACCAATGGAAAGCTGTGATTTCAACAAATGCTCTTGGAATGGGAATAGATAAGCCTGATATACGCTTTATTATACACACCCAAATACCCGCTTCGCCTATTCATTACTATCAAGAAATTGGAAGAGCTGGTAGAGATGGCAACCCTACTAAAATCATTTTATTCTACAACAACACAAAAGATAATCTTGGGATTGAAGAAGACTATAAGCTCCCCAAGTCATTTATTGATGGTGGACGTCCTAGCATTAAAAATTATCAAAAAGTTATTGATGCTCTTAGAGTCGAACAGCTTGGAGAAAAACAGTTAATGAAAGTAACTAATTTGAAACAAACACAAGTCCGTGTTATCAAAGCTGATTTAATTGAACAAGGTATCATTAATGAAGTGGTATATGGAAAATCAAAAAAATATGAGTATCAATATAATGCACCAGAATTAAATACTAAGGTTTTTGATGAATTGAGACATTTAAAATTGAAAGAGTTAGATGCAATGGTTGAATATATAAATCTTTCAACTTCAAGAATGAAGTTTTTATGTGATTATCTAGGAGATTCTACTCATAGTAATTATACAAACTGTGATAATACAAATCTTAAAAGATTTATCCCCAATCTTAATACTAATACTATAAATAAGCTTTCTGATTTCAGAAAAACTTATTTTCCAATACTCCATACAGCTCCAAGAACAACAAAGAAAATAGAAGGAAAAAAGTATATCCTTTCTTTAGATGATGAAAATAAAATCATATTAGAAAAAGAAGGAGAAAAACAACATCGTTTTAAAGATATAAAAAGCCTCAAAACAGAAATAAAAAAATTACCTATTGAACAACAACTACCTTTTCTTGAATTAATAAATCTCCATTTATCCAAAGAAAAATTTCTTAATGGAGTAGCTGCTAGTTATTATGGAGTTTCAACCGTAGGAGCTACTATACACAGATGTAAATATGAAAACGGAGGCGATTTTCCTGAATTTCTCTTAAAATTAACATTAAAAGCCTTTAAAAAAAGATATGGTCAAACCTCTTTCGACTTCATCGTGTATGTTCCACCAACAGAATCCGGAGATTTAGTTAAGAATTTTGCAGATAAACTCTCTAGGGCATTAAAAGTACCTATTTCTCATTCTTTGATAAAAACAGAAGAAACCAAACCTCAAAAAATCTTTAAAAATGCATTACTTAAAAAAGAAAATGTTTCTCATAAATTTAATTATTTAAATCCAGATGAAATTGTTGGTAAAAATATTATATTGTTTGATGATATATTTGATAGTGGTGCAACAATAAAGGAAATTGGAAAAGTTCTTAATAAATTTGGAGCAGCTAAAATAGCTCCATTGGTTATTGCTAAAACTGTTGCCGGTGATATTTAAAAATATTAGAGAATGAATAACGAATTATCATATTGGTTGGCTCTTGCTCATATTCCTAAAATCAAAACAAAAAGAAAAAACGAAATCATAGTTCGTTTATTCGAACAGAATATATCTATTGTTGACTTTTTTCATTTAGAACAAGTAAGTTGGGAAAATGAATTTAATCTAACAGATTCAGAAATACAGCTATTTAAAGAAGCTTATTCAGAGCTTTCAAATTACGCCTTTTTAGTAGAAGACCTTTTAGAACAAGGATATAACATTCTTCCTATTACTTCAAAAGAATACTCTCCAACATTAAAAAAGAACCTTGGACGCTCTTATGCTCCACCTGTATTATATACTAAAGGGAATCTTCAAATCATGAAAGAACAATCTATTGCTATTGTTGGTTCAAGAAAAGCAAATAACCACTCTCTTACATTTACTGACAATATTGCAAAAAAAGCTTCTAAGGAATATAAAGTGGTTGTAAGTGGATTTGCAAAAGGTGTTGACAAACAAGCATTAGATTCAGCACTAAAATACAAAGGTCAAAGTATTATTGTCCTTCCTCAAGGAATTATGACTTTCAAATCGGGATTTAAAAAATATTATCAACAAATTATTAAAGGAGATGTTCTTGTTTTAAGTACATTTTATCCAACCGCAGCTTGGAGTGTTCAATTTGCAATGGCTAGAAATCCAATAATTTATGGGTTAGCTTCAGAAATATACGTGGCAGAATCTAGTGATAAAGGAGGAACATGGTCGGGGGTAATGGACGGGCTAAGAAAGGGAAGAACAATTTATGTACGCAAACCTAATTCTGGAGAGAAAAACGCAAATGAGCTATTAATTTCTAAAGGAGCTAAGGCTATTGATCAGTTTGGTAATATATCTTTTTATGAAAAACAAAATCCAATAGATTTAAAAAAATTAGAACCTCAATCTAATAATATTGAAGACAAAATTATTAATCTTTTGAAAAATGGAATTTATGATTCTAAGTCAATCGTTGAAACATTAAACATAGATTGGTCTGCAAGAAAGGTTACCTCCTATCTAAAAAAGCAAAATGAAATTGAAACCATTAAAAGTAAACCTTTGAAATTCACTCACAAAAATCATATAAAAAATAGTCAAATGTCTCTATTTTAAATACATTATCTTAAAAATTATCTTTTACCTTTATTTTAAAAACGTTCCTTATATGCAAACTCAAAACAAGAGCTTATTTTTCTAATTTTCACTCCCTTTTTCCGTTGATTTGTCTTTGTTTTTTTTTAACTTTATATAGAATCTCTTGTAAAGACCACAAACTAAGTTTTAACTTATTTATAGATCCATATTTTCAAGTATTGTTCTTTACATATTACACTAAAACATATTAGGTCAATACATTTAAAAATCTTAAAATATTTCATTATGAAACTATTAAAAAACAAAGTAGCATTGGTAACTGGAGCTGGTTCGGGAATTGGCAAAGCTATCGCTCTGTTATATGCTAAAGAAGGAGCTAAAATTATTGTCAATGATATTAACAAAGCCCACGGACAATCTGTTGTTAATCAAATTAAAAACGAAGGTGGTGAGGCCTTTTTTGTTGAGGCTGATGCCTCTCAAGAGGCCGAAGTTAAACGTTTGGTTGAGAAAACGGTAGAACAATACGGGCGATTAGATATTGCTTGTAATAATGCTGGCATTGGTGGGGAATTGAATCTTACTGCCGATTATTCTATAGAGGGTTGGAATAAGGTTATAGACATTAACCTAAATGGTGTGTTTTTTGGTTGTAAGTATCAACTCCAACAAATGGAAAAAAATGGCGGTGGCGTTATTGTCAACATGGCTTCTATTCATGGTTTTGCTGCAGCTCCTATGTCTTCTGCTTATACCACAGCCAAACATGCTGTTGTTGGTTTAACAAAAAATATTGGTGCAGAATATGCCCAAAAAAATATCCGATGTAATGCTGTAGGTCCTGGATATATTGATACTCCTCTGTTAGACCAGCTTGAGCCCGAAGTGTTGGATGCTCTTAAAGCTAAACACCCAATGAATAGATTAGGCCAACCTGAAGAAGTTGCTGAATTGGTACTATTCTTAAGCTCTGATAAATCGTCTTTTATGACTGGAGGGTATTACTTAATTGATGGCGGATATACTGCTGTATAAATTACATACCTATTAAGAAACTCAAAACCATTGGCTTGTACCACAAAGGTTTATACCTCGTCAAAACCTTATACCGTGTAACGGCTACAAACCAATGGTTTTGGTATTTTAACGCTGCTCTTCTTTCTTCTTAAAACGGCTTTTTCTCTAAAAAAATATTGTCATACGCAACGCTTTTGAAATCTTATCATCTATAAAAAAAACATAATGTAATGAAAAACCTCATTTTTTTAGTCTTCCTTACAGCTACACTTTTAGCCTGCTCTGACGACGACCATAATGACAACGGCCCTATCCTTGGTGAATGGAAGTTAATGGAAGCTACTTTTTATACTATAGAAAATGATGCTTTCACCGAAAGCTCAATTGACTATTCTAATGAAAATATCATTTACAATTTTCAATCCAATGGTATTTTGGAGGTCTCTGGCGGCCAAAACGTAGGCTATGATGATGGCGAATATGACTATTTTTTTGATGAAGATTATTTGGGCAGCTCTAATAACCCTAAAGTGCTTTTAGTTAAAATTGACAACTCTAAGTGGACTTATGATTTAACCAACAACCTCATGACCTTAAGTCAATCTTATGTGGATGGTCCTACTTTAATTTTTGAGAAATTATAAGCATAATCGCACTGTAGTTTATTGCTAACTAGATAAAGTATGATATCCTTATATTTTTTTTTAATACAATTTAATACCGCAGCCTTTACAACAAAACGCCAATAAACTACAATATGAAACCATGTCTTATACTAATACTTCTTTTATCGTTAGTCACTTATTCTCAAGAAAAACAACAACACACACCAATACTATTTACAGAATTTCTATTTGGCGCTGCAGGAGAAATTAATGGCAAAGGCGGGTTCTTATTGGGCGCTGAACTAAATTATCAATACAAAAAGCATCTATTTTCTATTAGATATATGGAATACATACAATTAGAAACAGATGCTGTTTTCTTATCTCCCGTCACGCCTTTTCCTATTATAAAAGAAAAAATTAATCATAAAGACATTGGACTGCTATATGGCAAAAGGTGGATTTATAATGGCTCTTCTTTGAGTATTTCGGCTGGAGTTTCATTAAACCAATACACAAATCGAGTCACTGATGAGAATAACGAGCAGTATAAAATCAAAACACATTACATGGGCTTGCCTTTAGAAATAAACTTCAAATGGTTTAAATCAAAAAAAAGAAAATACAAAATATATGGTATTATCCCCGTAGGAAAACCTACTGCTTTTGGTCGAAACTTCGGATTCAAATTGGTCGGTAATATTTCTAATAATAGCTTCATCGGATTAGGCGTAGTCTATGGTTTTGGCATTCATAAAACATATTAATACATAAAAACCCTTGAAAAATTACTGATGGAATCAAATAAATCCTATATTTATCCATTGAGAAAAAAGACATTTAAGCATCCATAAATAATAGATCCATTTCTATTTATTTTACTCCCCTCTAAATAGCTTAAAATCTTTGAATTCCAATCGCAGGAATATCCTATAAGAATTATTTTAGCTGAATAACATTATTATTAAAACATAATAACTCACTAAACATTCATAGAAATACAACTAAAATGAAGAACACTTTACTCGCTCTATTCACATCTGCTTTAATTATTTTAACATCTTGCAAAACAAAGCAAGACCCCAAACAGCCCCCAATTCACGACGAGCAAAGACCCACACCCGAACAATTAATATCTGAAATGGATAGGGATAAGGACGGAAAATTATCTATAAGTGAAGCCAAAGGTCCTATCCTTAACGATTTTTCAAATATCGATAGTGATAATGATGGTTATGTAACAATGGAAGAGCTTCATACTATAGAAAGCCATCACGAGCATAGACCCGCTCGACCAGACGACAGCAATAAAGATTTATCTAATGAAATTGATGCTTCGGCACAAGTGGTTCCTGTTAATACGGATTATTTTATAGCCGAAAACATCATCGGAGACATACAGACGCAAGTCGTTGAACTACATGGTATTGAAACACAATGCTATATTATCAAAACACACTCACAAGCTACCGAACATCAAATGGGGCCTTGGTGTCCTAAACATATTGAAGACGGTATGGAAAAAGCCGGAATCTGGTTTAAAGATGATAAAGTCTATGACGTGTCTGGACACTTTATTGCAAATCTCGATGAGTTTTACAGTGATGAGAAATGGAAATTATATAGAGAAGACGGCACTATTAAAGTCACCGATACCAAAGAAGGATGTTTAGCTGCCGCAAAACCAGAGGTTGAAGAAGCTTATCATAACTATTGTGTAGAATGCTTACCCGAATATTTTAAAAATCAAGTTACCACTTTTGTTATTCCCACTACACCTATCTATCTAAAAAGCACACAAAACTTTAATCAAGGCGGTATAGGTATTGCTTTCAACGGGGTTAATTATGACCCACCAGCTCCTACACACGCTATTTTAGCAGCACATACCATTGCGCCTTTAGATGATCATGGCGGACATGTCAATCCTCACGGAGGCTATCATTACCATGCCGCTACGGGCTCTACCAAAGAAATTGAACAACCCGATTCTCATGCACCTATGATTGGATATGCTATTGATGGTTTTGGCATCTATGCCCTTTTAGATAAAAATGGCAACAAATCCAGTGATTTAGATGATTGTGGTGGACACTTTGACGACCTTAGAGGATATCACTATCACGCTGGCGAACCTGGTAAAAACCAAATCATTAAGTGCTTACATGGATTACCAGGATATACCCAAGTAAAAGAATAATAACATTAATCTATCAGTATATGAAAACCTTACCCCAAAAAAGCATATGGTTGTTTTCTATTGCCCTTTTAAGCCTTAATATAGTCAAAGGACAAGACCTTTCGGAAGGTTTAATTGCCAACGACATGAACAACCACCCCATGCAGGACATTGCCAAACCGGCTTATCTTCAAACCATTACCGACCCAGCGTTTGGTACTACAATAAGACGAATCACTGATGCCGGCGCGGGTAATATCATCAAACCGCTGTATAGCACCATTCAAGCTTGGAACTCCGATGAAAGCTATATGGTTGTTTTAGATGTTACCAACAACGTACATCAATTATTGGATGGGATGAACTATACCTTCATTAGAAATTTAGACGACATTGCCCCCGATGATGAAGAACAGATTTTTTGGAGCCATACCGACCCCGACATCTTTTTTTATGTAGATAGAAATACCAACGAACTGATTCGCTATCACGTGAGCACACAAACCAAAGAGGTAATCGTAAACCTATTGGACGCCGCCGGTAATGGCGATATGGTGGCCTTGGGCAACGATGTGCAGATGCAAAGCTGGGACGATGATGTTTTTGGCTTTAGAACCTCCTCCTCTGGTAATAATGACAATGTTTATTACTATAGAATATCGACCAATACCGTTACGCCTATTAATGTTTCGGGTAGCGAAAGCATCTGGACAGCTCCTATGCCAGGACCTAGTGGAGATACCTTCTTTCTTGAACAACATTCTTACGATTCAAACGGCAATCTTATTGGAGCTTTACAATTAGAACCAAGCCATAACTGCATCGGTAAGCTAGCCAATGGCCATGATGCCATTTTTACTGTTAATTTTGATACTGCCCCTGTGGGGAATTTGGTTGCATACGACCTTACCGACCCATCCGTATATTTCCCCATTATCAGTCAATCATCAGGCTATCCTTATCCCAAAACAGGAACACACATTTCATCATTGGCGTACAACAATACCAATGGATCTTGGGTAGCGGCAAGTATGATTGGCTATGATGAAGACGGACAATCTTTATTAGACCAAGAAATTATCATCGCAAAAGCAGACCCCAACCAACCCGATGTGTATCGAATAGCACACCATCGTGCCGATGAAAACGAATTTGACTATTATGGCGAACCCCATGTAAGTATTAGCCCTTCGGGAACTAGAGTTATTTTTGGTTCCGATTGGAGTGGCTCTGACGATGGACATTCCGTAGATTGTTATGTGGTTGAACTTCCCGCCTTCCAAAATGCTTTAAGTGTTGCCAAAAACAACTCTTTCAACGCCTCTTTTTATCCCAATCCGCTTGTGGACCGCTCTACTTTAAGGTTTAACAATCCTAATAATAACACCTTTACGTTTTGCCTTTACAACGCTTTGGGGCAATTGGTCTATACTAAAAACAACATCAATACCAACGAGATGGTGATTAAAAAAAACCACTTGCAATCTGGCATCTATCTATATACCCTATCTGCAGATGATGGTAGCATGGCTATAAGTGATAAGATTATTGTGAATTAATATGAAACTGCTTCGTGACTCGCAGTGACGAATAGAGCAAAACATCTTTGCCAAACCGGATGATTGAAGCTATCTCTCTAATAATTAATAAAGAGATGGCTTCGTCACTGCACTCCTCCTAATGAGGCTTGTATTGAAGGTCTTTGCGGGCTTTTCAACTATGCTCAAGACAGGCTAAGGAGAAGCAATCTCTCGGTATATTTATTATAACCCAAATTATTTTTTAATATATTTGTTGACTAATCAACAATTGTAAAATGAAAAAATATGTATTTACAGAATCTGTGGGCTATTTGACCACTACCATATCCCGAATACTACAACAAAGACTACAAGCCAGATTTAAAAATACAGGATTTAATACAACCCCCGAACAATGGCGATTATTGGTGCTAATATCTAATGAAGGAGAGATGAATCAAAGTCAACTTGCAGAACTTCAACATAAAGATAGAGCCGCTATAAAACGATTGATCGATCATTTAGAAACAAAAAAGCTGGTAAATAGAAAGTCTGGAAAGGATTCTAGATCCTACACCATTTCGCTTACCCCAAAAGGCCGACAGGTGGTTGAAGTTTATAATCATGCATCCAAAGAAACTGTTGAAGAGGCTTTAAGCTGTTTTACAGAAGATGAAGCTAAAAACTTAAACCAACTCCTTAATAAATTGCTTAATAATATTAGTTAAAAACATTTAAACCAATTGTTGATTAATCAACAATACAACTGTAATAAACATGAATACATCAAAGCACTCCTCCATAAATACTTCAAAAACACGTGTAATTTTAGACTTGTTTTTCTTTATCATAATGATTGTGGTGCTTATACCACAAAGTACAGGAATTGCAATACACGAATGGTTGAGTTTTTTCATTCTAATACCCTTTTTCTTCCATCTAATCTTGAATTGGAACTGGATTTCTAATCATTCAAAAAAGCTATTAAAAAAACCCATCCGAAAAACCAAGTTCGATTACTTTTTCAATTGGGTTTTATATATAGCGATGCTGCTGGTAACGGTTTCCGGAATTGTTATTTCTGAAGCGGCCTTGCCTCTGCTTGGAATCAATTTTGAAATAACACCTTTTTGGACAATGATTCATAATACTTCGGCAACCTTATTCATAATTCTTTTAGGTATTCATCTATCATTGCATTGGAAATGGATTGTTAGTACCATTAAAAAACTCCATTTAGCATCAGATTTTCATCAAATCAAACAACTCTTTAAAGTTCTTCAAAAACGCAAAACAGAATTTTTATTGCTGATTTCTATAAGCATCTTTCTTTCATTGAGTATTTGGCTGATTGAATTTGGCGATTGGGCAGAAAATATAAACTTAACTAGCCCTAAAAACGAAACAACAGATATAGAAAAACTACCCAAAAAATGGTTAATCTATATACTTCCTCTAATAAAAGTAAGCGTCTTGTTATGCCTTCCAGCTTTTTTAACAAGGCTTATTATTAGAATAAAAACAAAACTTAAAAATTAAATATTATGGCTCTATTAGAAAATATCATCAAAAAAATAATGGATAAAGGCGTAATAAGCTCCAAAGTAAAACTAACTGAAAGCGTATATCAAATAGAAATTGAAAGTGAAGCTGTAAAAACCCTAGATTTTGTGCCAGGCTGTTTTATACGCTTAGGAGTAGGCATTGGTCAAGGAGTTACTTCAAAAAAGGATATGGTGAGAAGCTATTCTATTTGGGATATTAACAAAGACCAAAACAGCTTTAAGCTTGCCATAGCAACTCATAGTAACGGAATGGGTGCTCAATGGGTAAAACACTGTTCTGTTGGTGATACGGTTTATTACAAAATGAAAACTGGAAAATTCACCATAGATAATTCTGCAGATAGCTATTTGTTTATTGGAGACTTATCTGCACTATCCCATCTATATATCATCAATAGATTTTTGTCTAAAGACAAACAAGTAGAAAGCGTTATTTACAACAAAGAGATTGCAGAATTATATGCAGATATCGATAATGAAACACCATTTAATTTTTATAACATAGAAGAGAATCGTCCAAAAGAAATTATAGCCAAAATAGATGATGTAATGCCCCATCTTAAAGGAGTTAAAATGGCATATATTGCAGGAGACAGCAGGGTTTGCATTGCTATAAATAACTATTTAAGAAAAGAACTTAAATGGAACACAAAACAAATTAAAACAAAACCATTTTGGAATCCAGACAAAAAAGGATTGGAATAAAAAGCCGTACTAATAAAGCTTTTAATCATTTTTTATTAATAAGCCAATAACAACTAAAGCTAGAGTTTAACTTCCCTTTCAAACACCAATAAAATAAGAAGAGGAGCATAAAATATTTCGGTGTAATATCCCAACGGCAAAATCCAATACAAACATCGATTTTACCCAGACCAAAACGGCCAATGTTTTGACAAAATATTGGCCCATTTTAAACAAAAATCCAAGACTACCCCTCAACACAACCCCTTAAAGAACAATACCTTATATAGTTTTTTTTTAACTTCTATTTTGTAAGAATATTCATCTTCATTGTTCATGGCTATATTACATTTCTTTTTTTATATTTATTTAAGTAAATAAAAACACTTAATGGTCCTTGTAAAGCGCGACTCACTACGCCATACATAGTAATTTAAACCAACTACCAAAAGCTAAATACTGAATGAATAAAATTTTATCAATACTTCCCTTTTTTCTACTTGCTATTCTAGGTTGTAAAGCACAGGATAAAACCCCATCTGATTTCATTCCAGAAGGATATGCCGAATTTGAAAAATATTTTGGAGACCTAAATAAAGATGGACTGAAAGATTGTGTTTTAATAATCAAAAAGACTGATACGGCTAACATTGTCACAAATCGCTTTGACAAAAAAGTTGACAGAAATAGACGCGGAATTATTGTCTTATTCAAAAAAGAGAAAGGATATGAACTTGCCGATAAAAACTACAATTGCTTTTCGTCAGAAAATGAAGATGGTGGAGTTTATTTTCCGCCAGAATTATGGATTAAAATTGAAAATGAAAAACTTTACATCCATTACGGACACGGCAGATATGGGTATTGGCAATATACTTTTCGATATCAAAACTCAAATTTTGAATTAATTGGATTTGATTCAAGTAGCAATCGTGGACCAATCATAATGAGAGAAACAAGTATCAACTTCTTGACAAAAAAGAAATTAGTTAAAGAGAACACTAATGAAAATGCAGAAGGCGGAGATGAGATCTTTAAGAAAACGTGGAATAATATTGACATAGATCATCTAATCAAACTGTCTGAAATAAAAAATTTTGACGAATTAGACATGTATAATTATTAAATAAAAACAGCCCATAACAATGGTCATAAGTAATTACCCGCGGCACATAGTATCGCGTTTTACAAACGCTTCTCTTCTGCTAAGAATGCATCTGTCCACTGTTAATTGCCTCTGTTCATTTCTTTTTTTATTTTTATCAAAACTCTATATGAATTCCAAAGTCAAATACACACATAACTACGCATAGCTAATGAGGTACAATCTTGATTTTCTATGGGTTTGCTTTGATGTGTATATATAGTGAATGGTATGTGTAAACAGAAAGAAATGCTGAAATTAAATGAATGAACAATTTATAGAAGAGAAAACATATAAAAAAAGGGACTTTTCGGAAAAAGAACTTGAAAAGGGCGAATATGAATTATGCACCTTTATAAATTGTAATTTTTCGAATTCCGATTTGTCAAAAATTAGGTTTATAAACTGTGAGTTTTATGACTGCAATTTAAGTTCTGCTCATATTTTACAAACAGGATTTCAAAATGTACTTTTTAAAGATTGTAAAATGTTAGGTTTACGATTTGATAAATGTAACGTGTTTGGATTTTTAATAAAAGTTGACCAATGCCAATTAAATCATTCGTCGTTTTTTAAACGAAATCTCTCAAGAATTTCATTTAACAAAACCAAACTTCGAGAAGTCGATTTTACAGAATGTGATTTGAGTTCTTCTGTTTTTAACGATTGTGATTTACAAAATGCAATATTTAAAAACACAGTCTTACAAAATGCCGATTTCAGAAGTGCTTATAACTTTACCATCGACCCTGAAAACAATAAGATAAAAGGAGCTAAATTTACTTTAGATACTGTGGTTGGACTTTTAACAAAATATAATATCAAAATAGAACCTAACTTTTAGAATAAATCGAGGATAAGGTTACTTGCTAAAAAAGAATAATTAGAATTCTGATAATGTTATGATAGCATACAACAAAGTACTGAGACGGGAAAAATATCTATCTTTATTAATAGTGATTCTGTAAGTTTTTTCATTACACTATTAATTATTTATATGTATAACTCTAATTTGCTTCGCTTATATCTATTTGGTATGTAGTTACAGTAAGACACTATGTGACAACACATAATCGAGACTACCATAAAAACGTTAAAAAATGATAAAATTTAAGTATAGAAAAGAGAGGCTAAGAAATAATTTAAAAATGGGGATATTCTTTGTTTCAATTGGAATTATTCTCGTTCTATTTTCATTTGTAATTAAAAACACAAAAAGCATTTCATTTCTATCAATAGGTGTTGGAGAAATATTAGCCGGCATCTCAATGTTTATAATTTATTACTTCGAAAACAAAAGGCAATATTTAACTTTAAAAAATGAAATATTAATTAAAAACACTCTGTTTCCTAAAAAAAATAAAACTAAGCGAAATAAAGACTATAAGAGAGTTTGCTAACAACTTAAAACTAATAACACACAACACTGAATTTATTATTAACACTCAAATTATCGAACCAAATTCTTTAAAGGCGTTAAAGGCAATACTAGAAAACCATAATTTGAAATTAAAATGATTTGGCAACTCTATAGCTTAATATTTTTGATGATATGGAGCAGTTTGTGTGAGTCTGTATTTTTTAGTTTGTTTTTGGAGAGGTTATGTTTTTTGAGGGCTCAACGATTATAAAGTCTAAATCATCAACAGAATAAAGATTAAGTCAAGGACATAAAAAATTACCTTATTAAAGGCTCAAAGATTTGTGAGTAATCAGTATTTTTGCCTTATGATATCAGTTAGTATAATAGGTGCGGGCAATGTTGCCACGCATTTGTATAAGGCATGTAAAGCCGCAGAAGGTATAAGCATAAACCAATGGTATAGCCGAGATGTTTCAAAACTAAGCAGCTACCAAAATGAGGTACAGACCATAAGTGATGTAGCGTCCTTAAGCGAAGCCGACATATACATCATAGCCATAAGCGATGATTCGATTTCAGAATTTTCGTCTTCCCTTCCATTTGAAGGTCGATTGGTGGTTCATACCTCAGGAAGTGTCAATATTCACGACTTAGACAAAAAACATCGAAGAGGTGTTTTGTATCCATTACAGACCTTTTCAAAGGGTGCTAATATTACAATACAAGAAGTGCCTTTTTGCATTGAAGCCTTAGAAAAATCCGATTACAAGCTACTAAAGGCCTTGGTAGAGGCTTTGGGTGCTAAGGCTTATAAAATCAGTACCGAACAGCGACAAACGCTGCATCTTTCGGCTGTTTTTGTCAACAATTTTGTCAATCAATTGTATCGTATCGCACATGAAATCAGTGATGCCAAGAGTATAGATTTTAATATCTTAAAGCCATTGATTATGGAAACGGCACAAAAGGTACAAGAGATGTCGCCCTATAAGGCACAAACAGGACCTGCAATGCGTAGGGACAAAAAGACGATTAAGCGTCACTTAAAGCTCTTGGAAAAAGAAGAGCACAAAACTATATACAAACTATTAACAGCCTCAATACAGAATACTCATGGAAGATAAAAGCTATAAAGAATATTTAGATCAAATCACAACCTTTATATTTGATGTTGACGGTGTTTTGACCGATGGTACTGTGACCATTACTACCTCGGGAGAGATGTTGCGCAATATGAACATCAAGGATGGTTATGCCATAAAATCAGCTCTTAAAGCTGGTTTTAATATATGTATTATTTCTGGAGGCACTAACGAAGGTGTAAGATCTCGTTTGAAAGGTTTGGGCGTAACGGATATTTATTTGGGGGCTCACAACAAGGTAGAGCAATTGGATGAGTATTTGGATATCTATGATATCAATCCTGAGCATGTATTGTATATGGGTGATGATATTCCAGATTATCCTGTGATGAAACTTGTAGGCATGCCTTGTTGTCCACAAGATGCAGCCCCTGAAATCAAAGCTATTTCAAAGTATATCTCGCACAAAAATGGTGGTAAAGGCGCTGTAAGAGATGTGATTGAACAGGTTATGAAAGTCCAAGACAAGTGGAACAGTGATTTTGACGCAAAATACGATTAATCTATGCAGCTACTAAAACTCATCAGATGGCCTAATCTTTTGATGATAGCCTTTATTCAAATTGTTATCAAGTATGCCCTACTCCAATCTTTTGGTGTTGCTATGGCCTTAGACCATCTGCATTTTGCGCTTTTGGTGTTGATTTCTATTGGTTTGGCTGCAGCAGGGTATATCATCAATGATGTTTACGATGTAGATGCTGATGTTGTAAATAAATCCAAAAACGTTTTTATCAATACGAGTATCACAGAAAAAACGGCATACAATTTATTTTTTGCCTTCAATATTCTGAGTATCGGACTTGGGTTTTATCTTTCCAATGCTATTGGTAAGAGTAGCTTTTTTTCGTTTTTTGTTATGATTTCAATATCCTTGTACGTTTATGCAAGCAGCTTAAAACGCATGCCTTTTGTAGGTAATATTATCATTTCTGCTTTGGTAGGTTTTAGTGTATTGATTGTTGGGATTTTTGATGTCGTTCCAATGATTTACCCTGGCAATGCCTCAACACAATCTACTATTTTAGATATTCTTTTGGACTATGCTTTGTTTGCATTTATAATCACCTTATTACGAGAGATGATTAAAGATATCGAAGATATAGATAGCGACTACAAAGCGGGCTACAATACACTTCCTATAGCCATTGGACGCGAACGTGCAAAAAAGATTGCTTTTGCTGTTTCTTTTCTTCCTATGGCGGCTATTATCTATTATATAGTCACCTATCTTTATATGCATACGGTTTTGATTATCTACTTTTTGTTGTTTTTATTAGCTCCGCTACTATACGTTAGTATCAAGCTATTTTTAGCAAAGACTCAAGCACACTATGCACACATTAGCTTTGTATTGAAACTCATTATGTTATTTGGTATTATTTCTATGATTTTATTTAAATACATTTTGAAATAGATATGCTAAAAGACAAATTAAAAGATTATCACCTGATTTTGGCTTCTGCTTCTCCAAGACGGCAGCAATTTTTTAAGGATTTGGAGCTGGATTTTGAAATACGATTAAAACCTATACAAGAGGAATATCCCTCACGTCTTAAGCACTTTGAAATTAGTGACTACCTATCACAGTTGAAAGCCTTACCTTTTAAATCTGAGCTTAAGTCTAATGATATTTTAATTACCAGCGACACCATTGTATGGCATGAGGGTCGAGCATTGGGGAAGCCCAGTTCTCCATCAGAAGCTAAAGCCATGCTTAGTAGTCTGAGCAATACCACACATGAAGTGGTTACTTCGGTATGCTTTACATCTAAGAATCACCAGAAAACAGTAAATTCTACAACTAAAGTAAGCTTTAAGGCTTTAAGCGAGGAAGAGATCGATTACTATATCAAAACAGCCAAACCTTTTGACAAAGCAGGAGCTTATGGTATTCAGGAATGGATAGGACAAATAGGCATTACCAAAATAGAAGGCTCTTACTTTAATGTTGTAGGACTGCCTACCGATTTGGTGTACAGAACCTTGTTGAGCTTTGTTGATTAAAATTAGCTACTAACCATCTATCTTTGTGACAAGTAACCATCAAAATGCCACGACCAATGTTTGACATAACACCTGAATTTATGTATCTCTCTATTCTAATAGGTTTAATAATCATTTTAAGAGCCTTGGCCGCTGTTGGTGTCAGAAAAATTGGAAGTAAAAATGGTATCAATGAAGCCAGAATAAAACTCATCATCCGATATATCACAACCTTTTTGGTTTTTATTGGTTTGTTGATAAGTGCCTTTATCTTTGGGGCCGACTTTGATGATATTGCTCTTATCTTTTCATCTACTTTTGCAGTAATAGGAATCGCTATGTTTGCAATTTGGTCTATATTGAGTAATATCACTTCAGGTATTATCATGTTTTTTAACTTTCCTTATAAAGTTGGAGATAAAATAGAAATACACGATAAAGATTTTCCTATAAAAGCGATTATAGAAAACATAGGTGCTTTTCAGCTTCATTTGAGATTGGACAATGGCGATTTGGTAACCTATCCGAACAATCTCATCCTTCAAAAGCCAGTAACGTTAATTCAAAAAGATGCCATCGACAACATACAGGACGACGGCACAGATTCTATCTAAAGGTTTCGTTAAAGAAAGTTTAAAACATCAATATCCCTTAGTATTCTTTTTATATTTAAGGCTAAAAAAGATAACTATGACCCAATCACTACGTTTTTTCATCTTATTCTTTTTGCTTTCCATACCGTTTTCTATAGCTCAAAAGCCTCAAAAGCCGAGTGCTTCGGAAATATATCAAGACATCAAGAAGCTTAACTTTTTGGGTTCAGTATTGTATGTTGCTGCCCATCCCGATGATGAGAATACCCGTCTTATTTCATATTTTTCCAATCATCTTCACGCTAGGACTGCCTATTTATCCTTAACACGAGGTGATGGCGGTCAAAATCTTATAGGTTCGGAAATTCGAGAATTATTGGGAGTTATCAGAACACAAGAATTACTAACAGCTAGAGCTATAGATGGCGGTCAGCAACGTTTTACTCGTGCCAATGATTTTGGGTATTCTAAACATCCTGATGAAACTCTTCAAATATGGGATAAAGAACAAGTTTTGAGTGATGTGATTTTGGCAATAAGACAGTTTAAACCCGATGTGATTATCAATCGTTTTGATCATAGGAGTCCAGGAAAAACCCACGGTCATCATACAACATCTGCTATGCTTAGTTTAGAGGCATTTGATCTTGCCAATGACTCCAAAGCCTATACCGAGCATCTTGAAGTAAGTTCAATATGGCAACCTAAGCGTGCTTTTTTTAACACCTCGTGGTGGTTTTATGGGAGTCAAGAAAAGTTTGAAAAAGCCGATAAATCTAATATGCTTTCTTTAGATATTGGGACTTACTACCCTACATTAGGGATGAGTAATTCAGAAATAGCGGCTTTAAGTCGAAGCCAACACAAATCACAAGGTTTTGGGAATACAGGTACTCGAGGTAGTCAGATGGAGTATTTAGAACTTATTAAGGGAGAAAGTCTCAACACCAATAATATTTTTGAAGGGATAGACACTAGTTGGAATCGCGTCAAGGGCGGTAAGGCTATTGGGGAGTTATTACATCAAGTAGAATCCGATTTTGATTTCACCAACCCATCAGCTTCGGTTCCTAAATTGGTAGAAGCCTATAAGCTGATTCAAACTTTAGAAGACGAACATTGGAAAGAGATTAAGACCAAAGAGATTAAAGATATTATTGCGGCTTGCTCTGGGTTATATTTAGAAGCAGTAGCAAATACCAATCACGCAACGGCGGGAGAAAGCGTTTCGTTGCAATTGGAAGCTATCAATCGTAGTGACATAGCCATTACATTGCTCAGCTATGATACAGGCAAGCATAATGTATCTAAAGAGATTGTATTGACTAACAACACGGCGTTTCATTTTGAAGAGCAGATGTCCATTCCAGAGACGCAACAGCCTACTACCCCTTATTGGTTAGCACAAAAAGGAAGTTTAGGGATGTACAAGGTAGAAGACATACAACTAATAGGGAAACCAGAGACGCCAAGAGCTTTCAATGTAGCTTTTGAGGTTTTAATAGAAAACACTCCATTTACCTTTACTAAACCTGTGGTCTATAAATATAATGATCCTGTAAGAGGAGAAGTATACAAGCCTTTTGAGATAGTTCCTTTGGTTTCTTCACAAATAGAAGAAAAAGTTATCATTTTTAACACCGCTGCACAGCGAGAAATTCCCGTTATCGTTAAGGCTCATCAAGATCAGGTAGAAGGTTTTGTAGAGTTGACACATCCCAAAGGTTGGGAAGTATATCCTCAAAAGCAAAAACTATCAATAGCTCAAAAAGGCGAAACACAGACTTTGGTTTTTACAGTTATTCCTCCAAAAACAGAGAGTGAAGGATATATAACTCCAATAGTAAACATAGATGGTCGTAAATACAGCAACGAGCTGATAGAAATAGATTATGATCACATTCCTTTTCAAACGGTTTTACTACCAAGTGAGAGCAAGGTTGTTCGTTTGGACATAAAAAAAACAGGACAAAACATTGCCTATATAGAGGGAGCTGGCGATGTTGTTCCAGAAAGTCTTAGGCAGATAGGTTACCAAGTAGAAGTTCTAAATCCTGAAGATATTACTGCCCAAAGGTTATCGCGTTTTGATGCTGTGGTAATAGGCATACGAGCATATAATACAGTTGAGGCTTTAAAATTTAAGCAGCAAGTATTATTTGATTTTGTAAAGCAAGGTGGCAATATGATTGTTCAGTACAACACCAATCGAGGTTTGAAGACCAAGACACTTGCACCCTATCCGTTGGAGTTGTCTCGCGATCGAGTAACTGATGAACAATCGGAAGTTATTTTTATAAATCCGTCACATCCAATATTAAACACTCCTAATAAGATTACCCAAAAGGATTTTGAAGGTTGGACTCAAGAACGCGGGTTGTATTTTCCAAACACATGGGATAATGCCTTCACACCTATTCTATCTATGCACGACAGAGGTGAATCGCCAAAGACTGGAAGTTTATTAGTAGCACCATATGGCAAGGGGTATTACATTTATACGGGTTTAAGTTTTTTTAGAGAATTTCCTGCAGGAGTTTCAGGAGCATACAGACTGTTTGCCAATATGTTATCTTTAGGTAAGCAAGGTAGTAATGAAAGTCAAACAACAAACGATTAATTATGAATCACCCCTCCAAACAAAAATGGTCTAAGCTATACACCTTGGTTTTGGTTGCCAATGCCATTTACATTCTTTTGTTTTACATTTTAATGCAAACATTTTAGACTATGGAATGGATTGATTGGATTGTATTGGTAGGCACCTTATTGACCATAGTCGTATATGGCACATGGAAAACACGAGGTAGTAAGAATGTTCAAGACTATGTACGCGGAGGTAATAGTTCAAAGTGGTGGACTATAGGCTTATCGGTTATGGCCACACAGGCCAGTGCCATCACCTTTTTGTCGACGCCTGGACAAGCCTTTCATGACGGTATGGGTTTTGTTCAGTTTTATTTTGGTTTACCTATAGCAATGATTATTATTTGTATAGTATTCATTCCGTTGTATCATAGACTAAAGGTATATACTGCTTATGAATTTTTAGAAAAGCGCTTTGACTTAAAGACTCGAAGTCTAACGGCTATTTTGTTTCTCATTCAACGCGGATTGGCTGCAGGTATCACCATCTATGCTCCTGCTATTATTTTATCGGCTGTTTTGGGGTGGAATCTCACTTACCTCAACATTGTAATAGGGATATTGGTGATTATTTATACTGTTTCAGGCGGTACCAAAGCGGTTAGTATCACTCAGAAACATCAAATGGCTGTTATCTTCACAGGAATGTTTATAGCTTTCTTTTTAATTTTCAGCTATTTACCAGAACACATCACTTTTACCAAAGCTTTAGAGATAGCAGGAGTTAGTGGTAAAATGGATATATTAGATTTTTCATTCGATTTAAAAAACCGTTACACACTATGGAGCGGGTTGATTGGCGGAACATTTTTGGCTCTCTCCTATTTTGGCACCGATCAGAGTCAAGTGCAACGTTATCTTTCGGGGAAGTCTTTAAAAGAAATGCAAATGGGATTGATTTTCAACGGTCTATTAAAAGTCCCTATGCAATTTTTCATTCTTTTGGTTGGAGTCATGGTATATGTTTTTTATCAATTTAATCCATCCCCTATCAATTTTAATCCTGCGGCACAGGAGACACTATTAAACTCTGCTTATATTGAAGATTATAAAGCGCTTGAAACCTCTCAGTTTTTACTTTTTGAAGAAAAGCAAAAGGCCATAAACGATTATGTTTTGACAAAGTCTCCTCAATTAGCATTAAATATACAAGAACTCGATGCACAAACAGAAGCCAATCGAGAGGCTGCTAAGGTATTGATTAAGGAAGCGGCAAAAGACAAAATAATAGACGTAGAGACCAACGACAAGGATTATGTTTTTATACATTTTATTTTAAACAATCTTCCACGGGGGTTGATAGGGTTGTTATTGGCCGTTATTTTAAGTGCAGCCATGTCAAGTACAGCAAGTGAGCTGAATGCTTTGGCATCAACCACTGCATTGGATTTGTACAAGCGAAATTTTGCTGGAGACAAAGAAGAGAAACACTATGTAAAAGCCACCAAGTGGTTTACATTGGCTTGGGGCGTTCTTGCTATTATAGTAGCCTGTGTAGCATATTTAGCAGACAATTTGATTCAGTTGGTCAATATCATTGGGTCTATTTTTTACGGTAATGTATTGGGAATTTTCTTACTGGCGTTTTTCTTTAAAATGATTCGTGGCAATGCTGTTTTCATGGCGGCCATCATCACACAGCTTATCGTGATTGTGGGTTGGTGGATGGATTGGATGCCGTATTTATGGCTCAATCTTTTTGGATGTGCCTTGGTTATGTTGTTGGCTTTTATCATCCAAATATTGACCCCTACAAAACATAGAGCTTAAAACCGCCGTATGAAGCACTATATTTTTTTAGAAAGAACATTATAAATTATATTATACCTTCTATTTCCTCAAACCGACAAGGCATTATTTTTTTGTAACAATGCTGCTTTGGACATATCAGATTAGTAATTCATAAACGGCACAAAAAAGTAAACTAAAAAATACATTATATACAATAAACTTGTCTTTATGTAAACTTTTCATTACATTTAATTATATAAATTATAACCATTCAATCATGAAAAGTTCTTATTTACTCCCTCACAAATACAAGCCTTTAGGCTGGATTTTACTAGGCTTAGGTTTGGTCTCTGGCATCGCAATGTTAGCTAATGGATATGAATCTGACCTATTAACCATCAAGGTATTGGCCATTTACAACGACATAAGCTTGCTAGGTAACGAAACAGTATGGTTTTCTGTTCAGGAAAATAGCATTATAGATGAACTAACAGCAATATTCATCATCATTGGTGGATTGATTGTAGGATTTAGCAAGGAAAAGATTGAAGATGAATTTATTTACAAGCTTAGAACGGAATCTTTAGTTTGGGCTTTAATCGTAAATTACATTATTCTTCTATTTACTATTATCTTTTTCTATGACTTAATGTTTTTCCACGTGATGGTGTTCAATATGTTTACGCCCATATTGTTTTTCATCATCAGATTCAACTTCCTAAAGATAAAATCAAGTAAGCTATGAAGAACACTCTAAAAGTACAACGAGCCATTCTAAATTTGACCCAAGCGGAAGTAGCTGAAAAAATTGGAGTAAGTCGGCAATCGATAAACGCCATAGAAAAAGGTAAATACGTTCCTTCTACCGTTTTGGCATTGAAGTTGGCAAAGTTGTTCAACACGAAGGTTGAAACCTTATTTATTTTAGAAGATACCGATTAACCTCATAAAAAAAGCGCTGCCTTAAAGGTAGCGCTTTTACTTTATCCTATAGGCATTGCTATTACAAAGCTCCCCATTCTTTAAGCGAATCTGTGTTCATCTTCACATAGTCGTCGTTACCAGCTTGCTTAGCACCTTCCAACGATTTTTTGGCTGCTTTAATAGCTCCTTTTTTATCACCTGCTTTAGCATAGATTAAGGCTTGTTTTCTATACTGCCAAAACATAGGTTTATCAGTCATAGACATAGCCTTATCAATCCATTCTTTGGCTTTTTTGATGTCTTTCCCTTCTTCTAAATAATAAACAGCAGCAGCGTAGTAATCCTCGGCATTAGGCCCATTCATTACTCGCTCTATGGCAGAAGTAACCTTGCTTTCGGTTGGTACGGAAAAAGGTACCGGGGCATAAGTCTTTTCCCAGATAAATTCTAAAGTAGCACCATTATTGGTAATTTGATTAACATCAATAGTAAAGGTTTCAACATTATAAGGAACTTCATAAGTTTTGACTGTCGTTTTGGCTACCACTTTACTATCATCCCATTCCTTGGGTGTTCCCCAATTGTTGGTATCGCTATAAAAATAAACGTCCCAAGATTCTTTCATCGGTTTAATAAATATAGCATAAGTCCCTGCTTTAAGCGTTTGTCCATCAATGATAACATCATCACTAAAGCTGATGGTAGTGTTTTTGTTGGCACCTGCTCTCCACATTTTGCCATAAGGCAGCAAATCGCCAAAGATAGTTCTTCCTCTCACTCCTGGACGAGAATATTCAAGAGTTACGGTTGTTAAACCTACTTTTTGTTCCAGCTTACTTGCAGGGCTCGGTTGAGGAATTTCGATTTGAGCTTTGGCATTGAAAGTAAAAGCAGCCAAAGCAAAACATAATAATATTTTTTTCATTGTTATCAGTATTTAGTTATGGTTATTAGAATCATAAAATTACGAATTAAGCCTCTTCTATTTGTTAACAAAACCTTAAATAAGATTCAAAACATTGTTTGTGATAATTTTAACGAGGAATTAAATTGAATTTAGTATACTTACCTTTGAGATAAAAATAGAATTATGCAAATCATATATCCAATACTTACGTTTATGTTATTTTTTAATTGTCAAAGCAAAGCCCAAGCCCCTAAGACTTCTATTTATGATATAAAAATCAATAGTATTACAGGAGAACCTATAGACCTATCGGCCTTCAAAGGGAAATATATTTTATTTGTCAATACGGCTTCAAAGTGTGGGTTTACTCCACAATATGAAGACTTGCAAAAGCTACATGAAACCTATAAAAACAAGTTGGTTGTGATTGGACTTCCTTGTAATCAATTTGGAGGACAAGAACCAGGTACGGCAACAGAAATCCAGAGTTTTTGTAAATCAAATTATGGTGTTGATTTTTTGATGACTGAAAAAATAGATGTAAAAGGGCCAAATCAACACGCTCTTTATAAATGGTTAACCAATAAAGACTTAAACGGTGTTAAAAATTCTTCTGTCAAATGGAATTTCCAAAAATATCTTATTGACGATCAAGGTCATTTTGTAGATGTGTTTTATTCCATAACTAAACCTATGAGTAATAAAATCACAAAGTATTTAAAATAAAACAGGAGAAAACAAGCCAATGCCGAGCTGTGTGTTATGGAACATTTTTTTAAACTACACAAACCATATGGATATTTGAGTCAATTTGTAAACCATCAAAGTAAACGAAAGAACAAGAAGCTTTTAGGGGAATTAGGAACATTTCCAGAACACACGATGTCTATAGGAAGATTGGATGAGACTTCTGAAGGATTATTACTATTGACTACATGTGGTAAGACGAGTCATTACATCAACAGTTCGAAGGTTGAGAAAGAATACTTAGTGCTGGTTGATGGTTTAATCACACCACAGGCTCTTGAAGCACTCAGAAAGGGTGTTGAGATTAGCATTCATGGAAAACCCTATCAAACCAAGCCTTGCTGGGCAACAGCAGAAGTTGACCCAAATGATTATCCACTTGCCGAACGCTTTGTAAGAGATGAGCGTCATGGCCCCACTTCTTGGATAAGCATAACACTCACTGAGGGAAAGTTTAGGCAAGTTCGTAAAATGACTGCCAAAGTAGGCTTCCCTACCCTACGTCTTATTCGTATTCGTATTGGTGAGATTATATTAGATTTAACACCAGGCACATATCAAGAGTTGTCAAAAGAGCAAATGCCTTTATGACATCATCAATAAACATATTTTGGTTTCGTAGGGATTTACGATGGGAAGATAACGTTGGTTTATATCATGCTTTAAATAGCGAGTATGCTGTAATGCCTATTTTTATCTTTGACACCGATCTTATATCCCAACTCCCTAAAGACGACGCTCGTATCACTTTTATTTATGACACTCTACAAAAGATGCGGCGGTTTGTCAATAAAACCTTCAACAGCAGTTTGGCTCTATATCATGGCAAGCCTTTAGAGATTTTTCAAAAATTATGTCGTCAATATCACATAGACACGGTATATACCAATCACGACTACGAACCCTATGCCCGCTCACGAGATACAGAGATTGAAAACTTCTTAAAAGATAAGCATATTGCTTTAAAAACCTATAAAGATCATGTCATTTTTGAAAAATCTGAAGTTGTAAAAAAAGATGGCAATCCCTACCGTGTTTATACGGCATATATGAAAATGTGGAGGGCAAAATTCAATAGAGAATATCTAAATGAATTTAAGAGTAACAGCTTACTCAGCAATTTAGTCCAAGAGCCAAATTTGCCAAACTTAGATTTAAACAGCATAGGATTTATGAGGTCAACTCGATCGATAGCACCATATCATTTAACGCCCAATCAAATTCAAAATTATGAAGCGCTCAGGGACATTCCTTCAGAACAAGGCACCACAAGAGTTGGGCCTCACCTACGTTTCGGCACTATAAGTATAAGAGCATTAATGAGACAAAGTCTTTTTGAAAGTGAGGTTTACTGTAACGAACTTATTTGGCGAGAGTTTTTCATGCAAATTTTATGGCATTTTCCCAGAACAGTGACGCAAAACTTTAAAACGAAGTACGACCGTATTGAATGGCGCAATAACAAAAAGGATTTTAAAGCTTGGTGCGAGGGCAATACAGGTTATCCATTAGTAGACGCAGGAATGCGCGAATTGAACGAAACAGGCTTTATGCACAATCGCGTGCGGATGCTTGTTGGGAGTTTTTTGTGCAAGCATTTATTAATTGATTGGCGCTGGGGTGAAGCCTATTTTGCAGAAAAGTTGCACGATTATGAGATGGCAAGCAATGTAGGTAATTGGCAATGGGTTGCAGGCTGTGGTGTTGATGCCTCTCCTTATTTTAGGATTTTTAATCCTACGACTCAAATTAAGAAATTTGACAAATCTGAGACGTACATAAAAACATGGGTGCCAGAATACCAAAGTTCTAGCTACCCTTCCCCTATAATAGCACATAAAGAAGCTCGCGAACGTTGTTTATTGGTATATCGTAGAGCTATAAATCAGAAACGCCCGAAATAAGATTTCGGGCGTTTCTAAATTTATAAAAGATTAAATATTTATTATTTAATCGAGGCGTTCAATTTTAGCACCAATAGATTGTAGTCTTTCTACAATATGCTCATACCCTCTATCAATTTGTTCGATATTGTGAATTGTAGACGTTCCTTTAGCTGATAAAGCCGCGATGAGCAATGAAATTCCCGCTCTAATATCTGGAGAAGTCATGGTAGTTGCTTTCAATTGAGATTTAAAATCATGACCAATAACGGTAGCACGATGCGGATCGCACAAAATGATTTTAGCCCCCATATCGATCAATTTATCAACGAAGAATAATCGGCTTTCAAACATTTTTTGATGAATCAAGACACTTCCTCTGGCTTGAGTAGCGACTACCAAAACGATACTCAACAAATCGGGGGTAAAACCAGGCCAAGGAGCATCTGCGACTGTTAGTATAGATCCATCGATATCGCTTTGTATTTCGTATCCATTAATATGAGCAGGGATATGAATATCATTTCCTTGTTTTTCAACAGTAATACCTAATTTACGAAAGACATTAGGAATTTGCCCCAAGTTGTTCCAGCTAACATCCTTGATAGTCAATTCACTTTTAGTCATAGCAGCCAGTCCGATCCAACTACCAATTTCAATCATATCAGGTAGCATGCTATGTTTGGTTCCACCAAGAGCCTCAACCCCTTCTATAGTTAATAAATTAGAACCAATGCCAGAGATTTTTGCTCCCATAGCATTAAGCATTTTACACAATTGTTGGATATAAGGTTCACAGGCCGCATTGTAAATAGTGGTAGTTCCTTCTGCCAATACGGCAGCCATTATAATATTTGCAGTTCCTGTAACCGAAGCTTCATCAAGCAACATGTATGTCCCCTTAAGCTTTTCAGCTTCAACTCCGTAGAAGTATTCTTCTCTATTATACCTAAATTGTGCTCCAAGTTTAACAAACCCTTCAAAGTGAGTATCCAATCGGCGTCGTCCAATTTTATCTCCACCAGGTTTAGGGATATAACCTTTACCAAATCGAGCCAAAAGAGGCCCTACAATCATGATAGATCCACGAAGTCCACGACCATCTTTTTTAAATTCGGCAGATTCGAGATAATCAAGGTTGACTTCATCGGCTTGAAATCTATATGAAGAGTTAGATAATTTTTCAATTTTGACCCCAAGTTTTCCCAACAAAGCGATTAATTTATTGACATCTACAATATCAGGGATATTGTTTATGGTTACCTGTTCAGGGGTTAATAATACAGCACAAAGAATTTGTAGGGCTTCGTTTTTAGCACCTTGAGGTTGGATACTTCCTTTTAATTGATGCCCTCCTTCAATTTTAAAAATTCCCATTTGAAAGTTTAGTAGCGTTTACGGTTTCTATTCTTCTTACCTTTTTTGTTATTATTATTGTGTCTTTGCTTTTTAGTTCTCATCAAGCTAGAAGAATCAGTAAGGTCTTCATTACTATTTTTGAGGTTTAGTTTACCATCAGACAATTCATACAGATGACCAAATATCACTTCATCTTCAACGGCATCTTTATTCCAATTCAGATAACATTTTTTCATATGGTTAGCGATGGTATATACCAAGGCTTCTTTCATATCGCCTTCTTCCCAAGTACAAGCGACATCAATCATGGTTTTGATATTATTGCCATAAAATCTGTATTTGGGGTGATTTTGAGGATATCTAAGAGGTTCAGGTCTAGAAGTCAATTCGTCTTTAGAAGGTTTAGGAAAAGGGGAATCTACATCTAGTTCAAAATCAGATATGATATACAATTGATCCCATAATTTATGTTGAAAATCAGGGACATCTCTCAAGTGTGGTTGTAAATTACCCATCACAGCTATAATAGCCTTAGCTACTTTATTACGTTCATCTCTATCTTCAATTGATTTGGCATAATTAACCATTTTTTGGAGATGTCTCCCATACTCTGGAATAATCAGATGTTCTCTTTCAGTGTTGTATTCTAGTTCGTTTATCACAATAAATAAGGTATTAAAAATGTGCGTAAGTTGGTGCACATTTCGGCAAATTACAAAAAAATAATCAGTATCTGATTTAAATTACAATGAAATCACCCCTTC
>Ga0055584_100000573_pt1 | contig 34929 bp, 43 predicted proteins | sample OSDHelmetaG_FD_58716 | JGI IMG/M metagenome (GOLD analysis project Ga0055584, IMG submission 58716) | Pelagic marine sediment microbial communities from the LTER site Helgoland, North Sea, for post-phytoplankton bloom and carbon turnover... | ecosystem: Environmental > Aquatic > Marine >...
ATGATGGAATCACTTGGGAGTTTATAGGACCTAGAGATTCCATTTCTATATCAGTGACGGCCTCTGGAAGTGCTTTACCTTTAAATGACTTAACAGATGTAAATGCTGCTGCTCCTAGCGCTGGTCAGATTTTAAGTTGGGACTCTACAAATTCAGAATGGATTGCAGGGCCATGGAATGTTACTGAAGTAGTCAGAGATGGCTTAACAGCAGCAACAGGTTCATTGATATACAATACAACTACGAACTTTTTGAATTATTGGAATGGTACTGAATGGCTTACTATTCCTGCGGGTGGTGGTGATGCTACAGCAATTCATATTGATGCTGCTGGAGAGATAGCAGGTATTACTTTGAAAGCTTTACCAGTAGCTGCTGACCTTCTTGTTATAGAAGATAGTGAGGCTGCAAATGCTAAAAAGAGTATTACAATTGGAACTATTGACCATGATTCTCTTGCTAATTTTGTAGCTAATGAACATATAGATTGGACTTTGGCAGGGGCAGGAACGATAGATGTTTCTAACTATGTAGAGGGTGGCCCAGGCACAGATACAACTGCTTTCCATAGAGATATTAACGGAGAGTTTGCTTCTCTTACAGCGAAAACCATACCAGCAGCAGATGACTTCTTAGTTATAGAAAGTCTTGCAAATACTAATGCTAAAAGGTCTGTTACGTTTGCTAACCTTAATGCAACTATAGACCACGATGCTCTTACTAACTTTGTGGCCAATGAGCATATAGATTGGAGCGCAGCTTTAGCAGGTACTATAGATGTTTCCAACTACATCGAGGGTGGGCCTGGAACAGACACAACTGCTTTCCATGATGTGGCCAATGAACTTACTACAAAAACAGTAATAAAAACTACTCCTACAACTGCAGATATTATTTTGATTCAAGATCAAGCAGATGCTGGGAATCTTAAACACGCTACTGTAGCCTCAATTGTTTCCTTGGGTGCAGATGCAGATGCTATTCATGGTAATGTTGCTGGCGAGATAGCTGCCTTAACTGAAAAGGCCGTTCCTGTAAGTGCAGATCTTTTAATTATAGAAGACTCTGCCGATAGTAATAATAAGAAGAAAGTACAGATAGGTAACTTGCCGGCCGGTGGCGGGGATACTACTAGAATAACAGATGGTGGTGCTGTTTGGGTAGATACTGATGAAGTAACAGATCAAGTAATAATGAATGTTGGTCTTACAGGTGGTGCACGGGCAATATGGAGTCAAACGAATGGCGGCCAGTTCGCTCTAAGGCCTAGCTCTGGCGGCACATCACCTACTATTGCATTTCAAGAACCTGATGGACTTCAAAACAATGTTATAAAACTAGGTGCTCCTCAAGTAGATGTTACTGAATATTCGATACAGCTACCTGCTGCTCCTCCTGGCGCAAACCAGATACTACAATCAGACGCTACTGCTGATGCCATTGCTATACTTAGTTGGGTAGATCCACCTGCAGGCGGAGGCTCAAGCTTTGAAATAAGAGATGAAGATTCAGACACATACTTCACTACTCAACAAAATGGTGTAGGTACAGATTCAGACGCTTTATTTTGGCAACTAGGGGTCACTCCAGGAATCTACACTGGTGTTTTTGATTCAGGTAATCTTCAGTTTAATTGGAATGATGGCACAGATATAAGTTATATTACTTTTTCAACTAATGATGGCCTATTAGATATTTATAATCAGGTAAGTGATCAGGCAGGTATTAACTTGTTTGGTGGTACTAATTCTGCTTTCTCTGTAGCAGTAAAATCTCCTACAGGCTTAACGGCCAATTACAACATCACTTTACCAACAGCAGGCCCAACAGGAGCAGGCCAGATCCTAGAGTCAGATGCTTCTGGGAATTTAAATTGGGTTACTCCTTCTGGAGTTGCTGATGAAATCAGAGATGCTGATGGTGATACTCAGATCCAAGTGGAAGAAACTGCTGACGATGATACTATTCGTTTTGATGCTAATGGAACTGAAATTGGTGTGATTGATTCTAGTGGATTCACTCTAAGTAGTGGGGTCTTTAGCGGCGATGGGTCTTCATTAACCAATATTGGATCATCCTCTATCTCTGATGGAAGTATCACAGTTAATGATACTAGCTTTGGTTCGACTACCTCTACTCAAGAAGGTTTAAACATACCTACGGCAGCGACGGCCCCGACTAATGATAGTTTAGGTAATTTACTTTCTACTGATGATAAAGGACAGTTCTATTTCAATACAACAGATAACAAGCTACAAGTTTGGGATGGAGACTCTTGGGAAGATAGTGCTGCAGGTTCCGATAGTATCATAGATGCTGATGGTGATACTTATATCACAGTAGATAAAGGTCCTGATTTTGATGAGATTAATTTTTATACTGGTTCTCAAGGAGCGAGGACAGTAGATAATCCGGTTATGAAACTGAGGGACGTTTCACTTCAAATTAATTCCCGTAGCACTCGTATGCGTCCTTTAGATCACCTAGGGGATGTATGGACGCAAGAGCAACCTGTCCTTACCGTTTCCAGATACTATGTACAGGGTAACGGCCTTAGTGAGGTTGCTAAGTTCGATTCTGAGTCATCGGCTGGCGGAGCTCTTGATGGTGATGGTGGATACATTTCTTTATTTTCACAGACTCCGGGCTTTGTCGCTATGAGGCCAGCAGTTCAATTGGCTTGGTTATTTACCAATGAAGCTAACGAGACCTTATCAGAGGGTTTATTTAGAACTTACTTAGAGGATCCTAATGATGGTGGTCTTAACCCAACCATGTCCTTGGCAACAGAGCTAAAGATGGGCGAACTAACCATAAAAGGACTAAGCGGTGCCATTAACAGGTCTGCAAAGGTAACTCTCCATGATCAGGATAACTCAAATAAACTATCTATTAGTGCACCAGCAAATGTTACTGTTGATAAAAATATCATCTTACCAACTGGCAACCCAATAACAGGACAAGTTCTAGAAGTAGTATCTATAAATAACCCTAACACTAATGATGTCGAATTAGGTTGGGCAACTCCTTTATCTGGCGGTGGAGCTGGTACACAATATGTTTATACGGCCAACGGTGATGGTATCTCAACGGTGGTTCCAGATTCTCAATGGACAGCCGCTTGTGCTGATACTGATGGATGCACAGTTAGAATGATGATGAGAAGCTACTCTGCTACCGGGGATGCGGCACATTCTAAAGTTATTAGTTTTTACGTTAATAGTGGCTTCAATAATGCTTTTAGAATAGATGAACCAGCATTGAAAACAGGTAATGTGGGTAACAATATTAATCAGAATATTATAGATCATTTCAGCTCTTGCAGATTTGAAGATTTTCAACAAGGCTTTACAGACTCCACTAACGATTTGTGGCTGAATAACTATTCAGCAGGCTTTACAAATGATGTATGTATTCTGGTAATCGTAGACTAATAACAAAAGGATATAAAATGGATCAAGAACTAAAAGACAAACTAAAAGCAGAAGGACTAGACCTAGCAGAAGAAAGTGTAAAGGATCTAGTAGAGAACGCTCTAAACACGATTAAAGCAATCGTAAAGGTCACAGAAAATAAATATGATGATATGGCATTACCTCTAATTGACTTGGCGGAGAAGGCGATTATGGATGCCGTAGACAAGATTGATGGCGAAGAAGGGTGAGTGACGGAGACAGAGTAAATAACGGCCTTAAGCTCAAAGACGATTATTTATCTGAAAAAGAGATTAGGGCCTATATTTCTAAGATGGCAGAAAAAGAGTTTGATGCTGAGAGGTTTATCAGACTAACTCAAAAAACTGTAGAGGACTTAAATGGAGACAGCAACAATCATTAAACTAGCCACAGAAGTAGCAGGAGTTTTAAATAAGCTTCTTTCTAATATGCCGACACAAGAACAAAAGAGGATGGATAGTTTTTTTAAATTTCTTGATGCTTACGAAACAGAATTAAAAAAGGCCGATGCGGATTTTGATAGAATCCTTTTAATGAGGCAACGTAAGGAACTTCTCCTAGATACTGTTATCGAGCAATTGAGAAAAGGCAGGGGGTAAGAATGAAATCTAATGACGAAAAAAAAATTCCTTATTTTGTAATGATTCTTAAGATGAGTTTTTTCCTCTGCCTGTTTATTTCATGTGCTGATTTAACAAAAGTCTCTACAGACCCTCTTGCAAAAGATCAAAGGTATTACAGGCTAAGAACTGATAAGCCTTTAATTATCTATCATAGAAAGTGCAAGAAGGTTGGGACAGGATTGACAGGTAAGTTTGACTGTACTGAGACTGAATACGACCTAAAGAAAGATTGGGATTATTTTGCTCCAAGCTTTATGTTTGCCCCTTATCATATATTAAAGTAGCCCCGCCTTAGCTTCCAGAAAAGTAACAGTTTATATTACTTTAACTAAGACAGAGCTTAATTTGAAAACATGACCCCCATTAATTATTAATTAATGCCATACCAATCTCTAATTTAAGTGAGGGCCATATTTTTTGATTTTACTTAGCGTACTAATTCTAAGGATTAACAATCTTAGCATCGGCCTTATCTTTTGCCAACGTTAAATCTTCAACAGGTTCTTTTACTTTAGGTTGAGCTTCTTTAAGCTTTTTTAAAGCATCTGCTACTTCAGCTTTAGTGAAGTTCTTAGTCTGGCATACAGTAACAGAAGTCGTTGTAGTGACATTTGTTGTAGGATCTGTCACAGATGGCTTTGTGTCAGTTGTGCAAGTCTGTCTGTTTAATCCAGTAGCAGAAAATGCACTCGTCGAAATAAGCGCCAATAAAACTAATTTTTTCATAATTCCTCCATTTATAAAGTAAGTAGCCAATCGGCTATCATGTAAAAAAGTATTGAGAATATAAAAGTCACATAAAGTAAAACGCAGACCCAGCCGAAGTGCGAATATTTATCATTCATCGTTCGCACTCAATTGCTATCCTCTCTATGTAGCTATAGCCATTCCAATCGTAATAATATTTTTCATGGCAGGTTTTTTTACCACAACCGCCCAAACTAACAATAACTGCTAGTAGTAGTATCCTAATTAACAAAACCATAAATTTCTATGCCTCCACGAAGGTTCAACTTAGGAAAGCTACTTTTCTTTTCTTTACCTTCAAATAGATAATTAACATAGACTCTATCTAGTTTCTTATCTAATCTCATTGATAAAACCTCATCAGCGTGTCCTAAATGGTTTAATATTTGCGTAATCCTAAGATCCTTAACTTCCTCCATATTATCCATTTTGATTTTATGGCGGTCAAACTTTTTACTCATTGTAGTCCCTTATGTGTTCAGGTCTTTCTATTTTAAGTTCTTTATCAGCATGAATTATAAGCTTGAATTTATTTTTTCCTGCTACTCCAGCAACTTTAATATCAATAGGCCCTATGGTTATCTTTTCTTCGCCTCTAACCACTAGAACTAATCTTCCTTTATTCGTCATACATACCCCTAAGATTGCCAATTCAGATTATTTTTACACGCCTTACAAACTCTATTAACCTTGCTTTTACTCCAAAATTGCTTGTCACAACTAAGACACTTACGCTTTTCTTTGCCTGATGAAACATCTTCAACTTCTTTACAATACTTGCAAAGCCTTCTGGTATCGCCATCAGAGATTTTCCACCAGAAGGACTCACAACAAAGCCTGCACTTTCTTTTCACGCAGACTTCCTTTTATTTGCTATGTGTTCAGCTCTTAACTTTACCCATTTTTTGTACTCGTCATGGCTCATAGTTTTATGACCTCTAAGCGTAGGATAATGGGCCATCCTTGTATTTCCATTCTCACAATTACATCTAAAAGCAGACGAGTAAGGCTTAGGCTTGCCAGACATAGGACATTTTTGAACTACATACCTAACAACAATTCCAGTAGAATCACACATAGTGCATGGTGTAAAGCTTTCCGCTTCCATCTCAGCCCTAGCCATCATTAGCCTATTATCAAAATCTTTCATGGTAGGCGTGAAGTTATTGTTTCCGATAATATCATTTACTGCCTCAGTAAAATCATCGTTCTCAATATTTTTATATCTAAGCCAAATTAACTCTACTCGTTCTTCTGCAAAGTTTCTGAAACAGCTCTGGATTCTACCTATCTGTACTTGGAAATGGGTTCTATGCATACTAACTCCTATTAGTTTTTATTGCGCAAAAAATGGCGTGCATTATTTATAAAGTGAGTAGCTTGGTCATTCAAGTCTTCTTGCGTCGATAGCCACTTACAATAATCAATCAAGTCATTCCTATCTACCTCATTAAATCTCTTTCCCTTCATTTTACCCATTGGGATGATATAATCCTCGATCTTCCCAATAGAATCGCTCGCAGAGGCATTTACGGGTTTATCAGACCCATGCTTGTTAGTGCTATCGCTGTCTTTGCTATCATCTATGCAAAATAATCCGTTAAGCGCATATTTTCGAGCATAACTAGAAGTTGATCCAGTTAATTGACTGGAATCCATCCCTTTCTTATTTGCTTCTTCACGAGCAAAGCCCTGAGCTGATATAGATTCTTCATTTAAAGAAATAGTAGCAGTCGCTTTGATATAGATTCTATCTCCAACAGCAACTATGTCATCATTGATTACTAATACACAGGGAGCGAGTAAAGGCTTCAAAGCCTCTAATATATCTTCGCAACTACGATAATTGTACTTCCCAAAATTATTTCTTTGGTTCTTTGGTGCTTTGAGTTCTCTTTGGATCTTTGCTAAATTCTTTTGTAATTCACTCATTTTTTTCTCCTATTATAAATGCGCCCATTTTCTCTTTTGGGCAATGTGGGCAATTGTGCTTTTACTTATTCCAAACATACCAGCGATGGTACTGTAGGAATGCTCTTTTTCGGCCACAAGCTGCTTAATTTCAATAACTTGAGACTCTGTTAGTTTTGCTGCTGGATTCTTTTCTCCAATAGGTCTTGGGACTAAACCCATCCTAAATGCGTGTAGAGCGTTTCCACTAGCACAAATCCATTCCAAGTTAGCTAATCTATTGTCATTTTTGATGCCGTTCATGTGGTTTATTTGAGGCAAATTATCAGGATTGGGGATAAATGCTATTCCAACAAGTCTATGCACTTTAAAAAAATTTTTCTCCCTATTCTTATATAAAACAACAGTTTCATAACCCCTATTGGTGCTTGGACGTAAGAATTTGCCTTTAATATTTCTATGCCCATTCTTAAACTTTGAAGTCCTATCAAGGGAGCGGACTCTCCCCTGATTAGATACTTCATATAAACCTTCAAAACCTTTAACTGGCTTCCATATTTCTTTTGCCATTATAAACCCCCCTCAAGTTTCTGTTCTGCGGCCTCAAGCTCATAAATAGGAAGTTCTATGTCTACAACCTCATTAGAATATCCAAAGTCTTTAGAAGGCTTATCACTTGCTTTAAATTCTGCAAGATCAGTAAGGGCTGCCGCATATCTTTTTCTACCTGCTAATAATGACTGAGCATCTAACCTGTAAACACCAACAGCAAATGGAGCAGTTTTCTCAACAGCGATGAAGATAAAGTCATTAACTTGATCGGTTCCTTCTAAATTAACTGTGTCCATGTAATAGGCAGCTTGGAGGTGATAGTTAAACTTCATAATTGAGCGCATGAAGCCTTGTGGGGAGGCATCCAAAGTAGACTTGATATCAACTATAGTATTACCTTTTCTGTAATCTAAACGGCACTTTCTTTCGATATTTAAAGCATCTTTTGCAAAGTAACTCATCTCAGACTCGCCTCCACTTAGAAGGTTTTCCGTTACTGGATTATCTAGGATTGCCTTGGCCATTTCATTGGCCTGCTTCCAGATGTCACTAGATACAATAGTCTTAAGTTCGGCTTCTTCCAAAAACTCAGCGTAAAGTGCTTTACCTGACTTTGTTCTTCTATCTACTACTGGCTTTACAGCATAAGCATCTTCTACCGTTTCAGGCTCAAGAATTAGAGCGTGTAACAACTGACCTAATAAAAGAGCGTCAGTCTGCTCGAGTTTTTGATTCACAGCGTGGTAAACACTTTTCTTATCAATCGTCTTTAATGTAGTTGATCCTACTGCTGGTGAATTGTGATAATCTGCATTACTAATTAGTCTTTTTGTCATCTCATCTTTCCTTTGTTTGAGTTTATGAATCAGTCATATCAAGCTGAGTAAACGATTGCAATACTTTTTTTTAATTATTATTTACTTGTAGCGTTAGATTTATTTTGGGCATAGTTACCCTTAAGATCAGAAGTTCATTGGCAGGATGTCGGCTGAAGCCGCCAATAACAAGTTATGTAGCTGAGTAAGTAAGCTTTGCGATCCTACATTGCTTTCTATTAGTTATCACTCCACCTCCTAACTAATTTGTAGCAATTAATGTTTAGTTAAAGTTGTTTTTATTTTTACTATCCAGAGGGCCAGCCCCCCACTCTAGGGGCGTTAGGCCCGTCTATGATTTATTTATTGAAAATTATGTAGTTCTAAAATATTGTGCTGAATACGAAATGGAGAATATTAAACTAAAAGAAGAAAAGAATATATTATTACTCGAAGAAAATCTTTTTCCCCCTTACCACACGCTTCCCAGCCGTTCGCATGGAGCTTTCGCCGCTCACTGGGAGCATTTTATCGTTAGGTCACGAAAAGTCAAAAATCATAACCTTGCAATTATCAAACACTTACAAGCTTCACTCGATACTTAAGGCCTAGTAATTATAGGGATTTTATGAAATATTTTTAGCTCAACTAAAAAAATAGGAGATGTGCATGGATGATGTGATTTTAAATGGTTGCCCCTTTAAAGCAATAAAGAAATATGTTTTTTGGACGAGGGACATTGGCAATACCAAAACCCAATACGAAGTAGATTACTATGTCCCTGAGATTGGCCTAGCAATAGATCTAAAAGGCAGAGGTAATGCCTATATGAGAAGGGCATTGCTAAGACAAAAAGGCGTGAAGATTATGCTTCTAAACCCATCAGACCGCCCCAATTGGAAAAGTATAGCTGAGAATATGCCTAAAGTAGAAGAATCCTTCAAAGACGAAGATAAGGACTTTAAAGGCAGAGAAGAACTATACCTTCAAGAAGAAAAACTCAAATATAATGGTTACGATATCGTCGAACCTAAAAGAAATATGACAGCAGCAGAAGCTTTAGATATGGCACAATAAAAAAAGGGGAGCAAAAAACTCCCCTCTTTCGTCTAACTACAATAACAAATATTCTAGTGGTGGGTAATGTATTCTAATTGATCGTCGGCGATTAGGTCAAGAAGCTCGCAATTATCACAACCAAAAAAAGCAAGATCATCAGCAGTTTCTAGCTCTAGCTCTTTTCTGATTCCGCAACACTCGCACACATCAGATTCACATTCAGCCTGAAGCAAGTTGTGTCTAATTAGGTATTCTGTCTCAATTTGGTTAAATTCTAAAAAACTCATAATAACTCCTATTATTAATATGTTAAGCGTCAATATCTCTTAAATCTTCTAAACAACAATCTTGGCAAATAAAGCCATTGTGGTGTCTTGAGTAGTAAAGATCATTATGTTCTGATTTACAGTAAGGGCATGCTTTAGGTACTGCGGTGATTTGTAATGCTTCTAATTCAAATTCATTCATACTTAACTCCTATTAAGTTGTTTCTTGTAAGAGTACACTATCTAAATAAAAAAGGGCCGTCAATAGACAGCCCCAAAAAAAATAAACTTTTTTACTTTTTTACTTATAAGATGAGAAGTTAAGAAGTAAAGCATCAAGAGCTTCTAATTTGGCCGAATAATCTGCAATTTGTTTTGAATAGTAAGAAGCGTCATCATTCCAGCCATGCTCTTTGATGATTTCGTTTAACCTTTTTGAGTAATTAGCAAGAAAGCTCTCATAAACCTCATAAGCTAATTGAGCTTGGACTGTTTGGTTTGTACTGTTTGATGTAGGGGATTTTTGTAGTTTCATTCTAACTCCTATTAGTAATGATTAACGTTTGTTTGACAACGCATATTCGCTTTGCCTTTCTGATTATTTTAAACCATACTTTAGATGGGATTGCAACATTATGAGCGAAAAAGGTTTAAAAAAAAATTGGAAGTATAAATGCGATTGGCAAAGCAATTTTATTTCTAATGTAGAACACGTTATCAAGTGTTTAGGTATCTCAAAGAGGGAACTAAGTCGGGATACAGGGCGTAATTGTACGTATTGGAACGACGTAATATCGCAGAATAGGGCAATAACATTGCATCAAGCCGTAAATATTTCTTTGGTTTTAGACTTCTTGGTTGATGATCTTATAAAGAATCCAGAAGTATTTGAGGATACTGCCTCAAAAAAGATAGATAAATGGCAGGAAAGGATGAAAGCTAGTGAAAGACAAAGAATCAGAATCGAAATTAAAAAAAGAGCCTACGAGAAGGAAAAACGTGGGTGTAAAGGCAAGCAGAAAACGATTCAACCCTCAACAGTTTGAAAGGCTTTGCTCTATCCAATGCACAGGTAACGAGATTGCTCACGTATTAGGTTATAGGAGAGAGACTCTCCAAAACATATGTAAAGAGCATTACGGAAAGCCTCTAGGTGAATGTATAAAGGAGTTCTCTGCCTACGGTATAGCCTCTCTTAAAAGAGCGCAATGGGAGAAGGCAATTGATGAAGGCTCAGAAAAGATGATGATTCATTTAGGTAAGCACTATGCAGACCAAAAAGACCAAGTGGAGGTTCTTACTAAGGTTCAGGTTGAGCAGTTATTTGGGCAAAAGTCAGATATTGAGATTGAGAGCGCTATAAAAGAGCTAGATTTAACCCCTGAGCAAATAGAGTCTATAAATGATACGTGATTGGAACCTTAACGATTTAGACTTTATCTATCACTCTTGGATCAAGAGCAGTAGGGACACTAACCCAATGTGGAGAGGTGTACCAAGCTCCATTTACTGCCCACAAGTGGAAAAGAGGATCAAAACGGTACTAAACAAATATACTACAAGAATAAGCATATATGGGGATGAATCAGGTCTTATCCTTTCTTATTTGGTATATGAGGAACTCTCAAAGGGTAATGTCTACCATTATGCCTATACAAAGGGAAAGCTACGTAAAAAGGGCATTATGAGCTTATTAATCGAAGCAAGCAAACCAAAAGAAGTCAGTATTTACACTCACTCAACAAATAAAGCTAAGAAGCTATTAAAACAAAGCAAAGTTATAATATTTAACCCTTTTCTATTTTTGGAGGAAGAATGATACACGCAATTAGATGCTATCAGCCTGTTAATATTCCAGGACGCACTTCGTTAAACATGGTGAGTATAAAGCAATTACCTGACCTATTGGAAATAATAAGAGCAGAAGGCGGTTTTGTTATTATGGGTAAATGGAACGCACTTTGGGGCGATAAGAGAGAGCTTTTTAATATCTTTGTACCAGATGCAAATGTGCAATATGCTTACATTACTGACATTCACGATACCAAGATTAAGGAAATGACTTACAATGCAAGCAAATTCACATTAACAGAGCTTAAGTCATTAGCTAAAGCTAGAGGTGTAGAAACATCGGGCAAAACTAAGAATGATCTAGTAAACGAGTTGAACGCACTTGGATTTTAAAAGATTAACCCCAGCACAAAAAATGCTTATTCTGGAGGCAAAGAAAAGAGGCATCATCAAACCTCATGTTTCCAATTATCGTCATGGAGACTTTGTAAGACAAAATGCCTACCTAGATGCCAGAAGTACAGCTAGGCATAGGGCCGCACTCTGTACCAGAAGGGCAGGAAAGTCCATGGGCGAAGCTATAGATATGTTAGAGGTCGGAACTCTATTCCCTAATAGCAGACAAGTTTATGGAGGTCTTACAGTATCAACAGTCTTTGACATTATTTGGGATATCTTCCTAGAGCTAGACGAAGAATACAAAATAGGCATAAAGCCCTTAAAGGCTGATTATAAAATCATCATGCCCAATAAAACCCAGATACAGCTTTTTGGATTGGATGCTAGTCAAAAGCAAATGAGAAAGATCCTCGGTAGAAAGCTAAGAAAGGCCACAATAGATGAAGCAGGTTCAATCACAACAGGATTAGAGAAGATTGTTAAGCAGGCAATTAACCCAGCTCTAGCAGATTTAAGGCCATATTCATGGCTCAGCCTAATTGGTACACCTGAGAATATTCCTAATACATATTTTGAAAAGGTGACTACAGGCAATGACCTCGATATCGGGTGGAGTATCCATAGTTGGACTGCCTACGAAAATCCTTTTATGAAAAACCAATGGACTGAAGAAGTCGCTGAAATGAAGGCAAATAACCCAGAAGTGGTAAATGCTTCATGGTTTAAAACCCACTATTTGGGTCAATGGTGTACTGATGAAGAAATGCTTATCATCAACTTCAAAGAAAGCAGAGATTATGTAACAGAGTTTAATAAGAATAATGAGTTTGATTGGTATCACATACTAGGCGTGGATATTGGATACAACGATGCCACCGCATTTGTAGTTTTAATAACTAGCCCTTACTCAGACACCTCTTACATCGTGGAAGCCTTTAAACAGGAAGAAATGGACTTCACAGATGTAGCTAACACCATCAAAGCAATATGCTCAAGATACCCTATTGACTACAGGGTAATAGATGGCGCTAACAAACAGGGCGTGCAAGAAATCATTAACAGGCATGGGATTCAATTAGAAAGCGCTGAAAAGCAAGATAAGAATATACATTTAAGACTTTTAAATGATGACTTGAAGATGGGAAAGGTGAAGCTGGTAAGAAATAAAACTGAAGCTCTAGCAGATGAATGGAAGGCGCTTGTCTGGAAAGATGAGATGAAAGAAAAAGAGGATGATAGATGTCAAAACCACTTATCTGATGCTGCCCTATATGCTTGGAGAAAATCATTACACTTTATAGGACTCAAGATGAAAGAACCGCATAAACTCCATAGCTATGAAAAACAGCTAGAATGGGAAAAAGAAGAAATGAAGCAATTAGAGCGTGAAAAAGAGGAAATGGGATTTTTATGGTAACACCAAAAGAATTAACAGAGTTGGCAGAAGTTTGTATTAAGTTTGGAATCCAGCACATGAAAACACCAGAGCTGGAGATAATGATTAATCCTTCTTTACAGCAGGGTCAACAGTTAGCTTTAAAACAGATGAGTAAAGCAGAGCTAGAAGAATTAATGTATGCAAGTACCTGATTAAAAGAGAAGGGTGGAGACTACAATAGGAGAAACAATCCCCGACCCTTCCCTCAGCGTCGTCCATGACACAATTAATTGTAAATTATTAATAATGAACTTAAAATAACTAAATACTTTACAGGAGCAAAAAGGGGTAGAGGATGGCGTTCAAAAATGCACTAAGAAAAAAATTTCAAGGCAAAAATAAACCTAAGGGTGATATCTATGATAAAGATGGTTATATAGTTTTGCCTGAGTCTAATAATGGTTGGGGTGAGGACTTCTATAGAAAAAAACTTCTAAAACCTAATAGAAAATATAAAAGAGAAGAGCCTAAGGATGATAAGGATAAAATTTACGAGGGTTTTATAACTCTGCCTAAGGATCCAAAAACGTGGAATTTTAACCTCAACGCTCCAAAAAAACCATGGAGAGGTAGGGAGAATAGGCGGAATGAGCGAAGGTGGAAACCGCGAATGGTGAGATAAATTATGAAGTTTAAAAAGGCATTAGCAAAAAAGGTGAAAACAATAGAAAACAAACCTATAAGCATCACCAAAGATATTGGAAGGCCCGAAGATCCTGATTGGTCAAAATATAATGAAAATCGTAAGAGCAAGAAAGGCAAACGCATCCGAGTTTATACGCCTTTAACAGAAGAACAGATGAACTTATATGAGCTAGACCCTGAGCATTATGAGGATCTGGAAGATTCAGGTATTGCGAAATGGATGTTCGATTAAGAGGAAAATATGAAGGAAGCATTTAAACAAGCATTAAGCAGGAGAGTGGCTGAAATAAAAAGAGCTAAAGATGTTTTCGAGCTTAATCCAAAAAAAGATAATCCAGACTTTTATTTACAGCGTGTAGGTAGCCGTAAAACAGTTGGTAGAGTCCATGATAAGATACCAGATAAGGGACTTCCAAGCACATATATTGGCGTAAAGGTGAAGCCGCCACATGATCCTGAACTGGTTAAGATAGGCTTCAAGGGCCATAAGATAACAGGGGCGCCTGAACTAAAAGGAATGGGAACGGCCCAACAGTTTGTTAGGAAAGCAGATATTCAAGGAATGAAATTTGATTATCCATCTGAAGGTAAGGCCAATAAAAATGCTCAATCAGTAATAGCGAATGAGCTTAAGGGATTGAAAAAAATGGAAATGAAAAGACTCGAAAAGATGAATAAAACAAATAAGCTTTTAAAAGCATTAAGTAAAGCAGGTGGATCTAGTTCTGGATTAAAAGGTGGCGGGTCAATCAAAATACCCCAGCCAAAATTAAGGAAGGATTAAGATATGGATGACTATTATAGACGATTAAGAAGGACAGAGATACTTAGGCCAAAGTCTTATACAGATTTAGGTAAATCTTTACATAAAAGGTTTAGTGATTGGTTGGACAATTACCATAAAAAAGCTATGGAAAGCGAGGAAGGTAAAAAGTGGCTGAAAGAAAAGAAAAAGAAAGATGCCTTTAGACAGTCTTTATTGAATCAGCAAAAGAAATGGAGAGAGGCTAAGAATAAAAGAGAGAACAAGAAATGAGCGATTCATATAGATCAATTGCCAAAACCAACTATGTCGATCCAAGAGAACAAGAAAAAAGGAAAAAGCTTAAGAAAGGGCTAATAAGAAAAGCTAAGGAATTAAAAGGGATAGCATATAGGAAAGCTGATCCAAACTATAGCTTAGGTAAAAAATGGAAGTATAAAAAAGAACACGAAGTAGACACAAAAAAAATCGTAAAAGGCGTCAATGAATATGCAGGTATTGCAAAAAAGACCTACGAAGGTAAAGGTATAACAAAAAAAGAATATATTGGTGCGCTTAAGTCTGGTCAATCTCAATTAAAGCAAATGCGTGATAGAGGTCAGGCGGGAATTGATTATACATTAGATAAATTTGATCGTGAACTTAATATAGGTTCTAAGACAAGCGACGCAGATACAAAGACCATTAGAAAGTTTGGAAAGTTAGATCCTAAATTAGATAAAAGGAAAACCAGAGGCCAGTTTTCTTTAAATATAGTTAAGAATGAACGGCCAAAGATAACATACTCAAAAAAGAACGTAGGAGTTTCTACTATGCTACATGAACTCGATCACATGAAAGACTATGCACAGAGGAACTTTGTCCCATCAACTAGAGAAGGAGGCTTCTGGAAAAGTAGGCAAGTACCAACGGAAACAGTTGTGAAAGGCGCTACATCTCCAAAAGGGATTGGGCATCATAGTTGGGAGACAGGACAAACTGAGATGGCACAAGAAAAGCACTTAAAAACTGGTGGATCAGCATTAAACTATGTGAATATACCTAAAGTTATAAAAGGCGCAGAGGAAAGGTTTGAAAAAGATAAAGAATCATTCGTGCATAGACCAGAGAAGCCAACTCAATATGAAACGAAATATGGCAAAAAATTAAAAGAAAGCAATGTAGATACCAGCGTAATGAAAGGTGATGTTAAAGACTTGGTAGATATTCAAGGTAAGAAAGAGCCTTGGGAAAAAATACCTTATCACAAAATGTCCGATATAAGAGTTAAAGGAATCAGCTACCCAGAAGATCCGAAGCCAATTAAAAAATCATTAAAACGATTGAATTTAATGTGAAGGAATAATTTATGACTATAAAAAAATACAATCAAGACGAAAAGTTATATGGCCCTGTTCCTGTAACAAAAAGTAGGATGCACAAGTTTTTACAAAAGTATTTTAAAATGAGATCAAAGGTTCATGCTATGGACGATTGGGAAAGCCCTGAGTTTAAAAAAGGTCGAAAAAAATACAAGCAAGAACATAGTGCTTGGCAAACTTCTGAGGAACTTTTGAAGGATAAATAATGATACATCATATTCAAACGAACAAACCTTGGTGGGAATACCCAAAAAATGAAGTAGGGCCTGCGCTTCTAGGTCATATTGAGTACCTAAGAACTAGGTATGGAACAAGGTCAGATAAAAACCTTACTCATTTAAAGCTTTTTGGGCAGTCTGATATTTTTGGGCTTAATGATGATGTTGTTACCCTATTCAGAAGTCGTGAAAGGGCAAGAATTAACATTATTAGGCAAGTGATTGAGGCGGCTCAGGCAAAAATAAGTAGGCATAAACCAAAGGCTAGATTCTTGACTGAGAATGGGAATAGTCTGAAGCAAAAAAATGCTAAAAAGCTAGAGAAATATTGCTTAGGTGTTTCTCATAACGATAATCATTGGCAAAAGTCTAACGTTGATTTTATTCATGCTGCTGTCTTTGGTACTACAGCAAGAAAGTTTTTTATGGATGAAGAAGGGAATCCAGCTTCAGAAACGGTTTTAATTGAAAACATTAAAGTTGATGAGTCTGAAATAGCTATAAGCGGTGATGGGAAGCCTTTGGCCCTATACCAAGAAGATTTTGTTCATATAAGCGCACTTCAAAAAAAATATCCTAAATACAAAGATCAATTTGAGTCTTGTGGTATAACCCATCATGCTTTCTTTTCGGCTAGTGATTTAAAAGGAATGGCAAGGGTTACGGAAGGATGGAAATTGGCCAGTGCTAAAGGTGCAAAAGATGGTAGGCACGTTATAACTTGTGGGAAAATAACCTTAGTCGATCAGGCTTGGACAGAAACAGAATTTCCTTTCGAGTTCTTCAAAATGTATGAAAATATTTTAGGCTTTTTCGGTCAAGGTGTCCCAGAAAGGCTATTGAGTTTGCAGATAGAAATAAACAAGCTTTTAAAAGATATCCACGAGATTATCCATTTAGGTTGTGTCCCTAAGATATTTAGTCCAGTTGGGGCGATTACAAAGTCACATCTTAATAATGCTATTGGAACAGTTGTAGAGTTTATGGGCCAAACAATGCCTCAAATGACCCAACTAATGTCCGTCCCGCCTGAATTATTTGTCCAGTTGGAAAGGTTGATTAAGTTTGCTTTTGAAGAAGTAGGTTTATCTATATTAACAGCTCAGTCTGTAAAGCCTGCTGGTTTAGACTCTGGTAAAGCATTGAGAGAATTTAGCGATATTGAGTCTGACAGGTTTAGCATTATGTCTGAACAATGGGAAGATTATCACATGAGATGCTTTGAGAAGTATCTGAAAGTAGCAGAAAATGCGGCAGAAAAATACCCAGAGTTATCAAGTAAAGCGCTTGATGATGAGGGATACGAAGTAATCAATCTAAAAGAAATAGATATGCATGACCTCGACTTTGTTGTTAGGACTTACCCAGTAAATCTTTTAAGCGATAGACCAGCTCACAGATTGGCAGATGTAAGAGACTTAATTGACACTGGCTTAATTACCCCAGAAGAAGGGAAAGGTCTGCTTAACTTCCCAGATGTTACTGCCCACATGAATAGAACTATGGCCCCTGAACAATTTCTCAAAAACGCAATAGATACTATCCTCGAAAAAAATATGTATATACCGCCAGATCAATTTCAGGATCTTGAGCTTGGTATCAGAATGTTTAATCAATCAATTAACTACTATAGAACAGTAGACGTTCCACCAGATTCGATATTCCTACTTGAGCAATGGGTTAGTGATGCTATTGCAATCGTTAACCAGCAACAACAGCAAGCTATGGAACAAGAGATGATGATGGCACAACAACAACAACTTTTAGGAGGAATAGATGGAACAAGTCCAGACACAGCAGCAATCGGCGCCAATGCAGGAGCATCCCAACCAGCCCCAGCAGGGATCTAATGACGTAAACATTGATTCTATTGTTGAGCAAATTAATGGAGAGAGGCAAAAAGCAAGTCCAGAGCAACAGCCCGGCCCTACGCAAGATCCTCAAGAAGCAAACAATGCAGGCAGGTTAGATGAACTTCATAAGCTTGCAGAGCTTGAGAGAGAGCATTACAGGCAGAGAAAACTGCAAAAAGAAAGAGAAAGCGAGCATGAAAGAGAGCGCTCTCAATGGGAGCAACAAAGGCAACAATACGATCAAGAGCTAATGAGAAACAAGCCTTCTAAATGGCTTGAGCAAAAAGGCATGAGCGTAAAAGAATTGGCCGATTCTATTATGCAAGAACAAGAAGATGATGGGACTCTTGAGGGTGATAAAATTGATTATAATACAGCTCTACAACAAGCTATGGAGCAACTTGAGGGCCGTTTTGAACAAATGTATGACCAAAGAAGGCAGCAAGAACAAGAACAATACGAAATGAATGAAGCCTACGATCAATACACTACAGAATTGAACGGCTTTTTAAATGAACATATACAAGATTTTCCAGTTTTAGTTGGCTTCAACGGACAAGACCATGTCCTTAAGGCCATTGAAAATGAATTTAACGAAATTGAAGAACAATATGGGGAAGAATACGCAGATAAATGGCTAAGCAGAGTAAATTTTGGGGATTATGCCCACAATGTGCAAAAAGAGATTGAAACTGGCCTAGTTAATGCGTTACAATTACCTGAACTAAGGTCTTATGTAGAAAATATACTACACCAGACCGGTCAAGCTGACCGTAATGTTGAGCCACGTGAAGATGCTCCAACAACTTTGACCAGAAACAACTTTGCTAGTCCATCGGGTAGATATCAGGCCGATGAAATGACTGAGCAAGAGCGGATTAGTGCCGCAATTAACATGGTTAAAGGGCAATAGCCCAAAGGAGTAAAAAATGTCATTACAAGGTTTAGACATTACACCAGTCTTAAAGACGTTATATCCAGCCAAAGTGGTTGAGGATATGACTTACAACGATTTCCCGCTATACGCTATGCTACCAAAGTCTATGGAGTTCTATGGACTTGATATGAAGTCACCAATTAAACATGGTAGACCTCAAGGGCGTTCAGCAACTTTTGCACAAGCAAAGGCAAACAAGTCTAATTCAAAGTATAAATCTTTTCTTCTTGAAAGAGTAAAAGACTATTCAATGGTAGACGTAGATCACGAGCAAGTAGAAGCTTCAGAAAAAGACATGGGAGCTTTCGTAAGATGGCTTAAGTCTGAAATGGACGGTGCTTTTGAAACAATGACTCATGCAATGGGTTGGTCAGTTTACGGTAATAACTCAGGTACAATTGGGCAAGTAGAAGGTGTTTATGCTTCTGTTACTAATGCCTTAGCTGGAACTGCTGGCGATGGTAATTTTATCAAGCTTAAAGAAGTTGATGATGTTGTAAAATTTGAAGTAGATCAAGTTCTTGACTTATTTTCATTAGAAGTTGGCGGAACTGATATTGATCTTGATGGAGCTGGAACTACACTAGTTAAAATCGCTTCAGTAGATAGAGAAAATGGAATTATTTCAGTTACAAAAACTGATGGATTGGCCGTAACTCTACTTGTTGCTAACGTAGTTGCTAATTCTTTCATCTTCACTGATGGTGATAAAGAAGCAAGAATGTCAGGCCTAGATGCTTGGATTCCAGCCACAGCCCCATTAGCTGGTGACGATTTTTTTGGTGTTGACCGTTCAGTTGACCCTACAAGACTTGCAGGAATCAGAGTTGATGGAACTGGACTTCCAATCGAAGAAGCTCTAACTAAAGGGATCACAACTTCAGGTAGAGAAGGTGCTTTCTTTGATTATTACTTTGTAAACTGGAAGAAATACCAAGAACTACAAAACGCTCTAGGCGCTAAAGTTCAATATGTTAAAACAAACGCCTACGGTAGAGCTGATATCGGTTTCACTGGTATTCAACTTACTTCAGGGAAAAGACCTGTAACAGTTATCGCTGACCCAATGTGTAGAGATAAAGTAGCTTATGGGATTAAAATGGATACATGGTGTCTGCACTCTCTTAAGGCTCCAATCAGAATCTTGAATTTAGATGGAAACAACCTTCTAAGAAATAACAATGCTGATTCTTCAGAACTAAGAGTTGGTGGTTATTTCCAGATGGCTTGTACTGCACCGGGCAAAAACGCTAGAGTAGCACTTGATTAATAAATAATTAAGAATAAGGGAGAGGTTAGCCGCTTCTCCCTTTCCCTTTTAAAAGGATGAACAATGGCAAATCGTAATTTTCAAAACAACCTTTATCACATGGAAAGAGCTGTAGTTAAGCTTTACGCAGAAGTCGCTATTGGGGCTGCAGGCGTTCCTACTTTGATGTATGGTAATGGTGTTGAGTCTGTCTCTTTAACGGCGGCAGGAGACTATTTAATAACTCTACAGGACTCTTATTACAGGTTACTAGACCTAAACGGCTCTCTTGAAGCGGTTGCAGGCGAGGACTTAAGGTTCCAAATTAAGGAAGAAGCAGTAAAAGACTCTAAAACTTTATCTGTTTTTTGTTTAGCTGGAGCAACTCCGACTGACCCTAGTGATGGATCTAAAATAAGACTTGAAATAACTTTGAAGAACTCAGGTATGAGGCAGTAATATGCTAAATATGCAAGAGAAGGTCAGAAGGCAAGGCATGGTAGTGGAGGGTTCTAGCGAGTCCTCCACCTCTAAAGGCCTTAAGGAAGCTGCCAATGTTATGCTTCAGGCGATTAGAACAAACGACGCAGAAATGTTGGCGAAGGCGTTAAAATCAGCGATTTCTTTCCTTGAAATGGAAGGGGAAATGTCTAAGGAGGACTAAATGGCCTCTAAAACTTTAGCCGAGCTTAGAGCAGTAACAAGGCAAAGGGCCAACATGGAAAGGTCTAACTTTGTTACTGATACCGAAATAAATGGCTACATAAATACTGCCTATTCACATCTTTACGATATCTTGACCAATACTTTCGGTGATGAATATTTCTCAGCAAGCACAACACTAACAAAAGTCGGGGAAAGCCCTGAGTTTGATATATCTTCGCTAGATCCTGAGCTTTACAAAGTTATTTCAGTTTGTGCTGTAAGTAGCGGAATAAGATATCCAATAAAAAAAATTGATGGGCTAACGGCCACTTACGGGAAACTTAATACCTCTATAAACCAATTTGAATTAACTTATGTGCCAATGCCTACACAGGCGCTTGGTGATTCAGATGCTTTTGAAATACAAAACGGCTGGGATGATTTCATAACTTCTAGTGCAGCAATAAAATGTCTTGTTAAGGAAGAATCTGATATCTCACAGATTATGATAGAAAAATCTGAAGCAGAAGAAAGGATCGTGGCCATGTCGAGGTCAAGAGATGTTGGACAGGTTCATCAGGTTAATGATGTTAGAAGGAATACAAGTCACTTCTTTTTACTAGGCTATCACATAAAAGCAGGCAAAATAATAATCAGCAATACCGATAGGGATTACTACTATGGGTATTAGGAGCCACATACACAGCATTTTGAAAAAAACAGGTACGGAGGAAATAGACCAAACTTTTAAGTCATTAGATCAGAAAGTTAAGGCCCTATCTGAAATAAGAGAAAAAAGACAAAAAAAAGATGATGTGACTAATGAATTTAAACCGCAAAATAGTTTCAGACCAATGGAAGGAACTTACTTAAAAGATATTGATATATCTACTGGTGGAACTAAAGTCACGCATGGACTAGAGAGAGATATTTTAGGATTTATTGTTATAAATATAAATGCAAATACTAATATTTGGAATACTACGCCAACAGACTTTGATAAAAAATTACACATGAGACTACAAGCAGGGGCTAATTGCAAAGTTAGTTTATGGGTGTTTTAGATGGAAGAAGGAATAATCCCGATAGATATAACTGGTGGGATGAAAGATGATTCATCTATAAAGCAAACAGTAGAAACAGAACTACTCGAAAACGTAACTTTAGATGAAGACGGATATCCAAAAAAAAGAAATGGTTTTGTTCAAAGGACTATCAATCCTCCAGATCCTGAATCAGATAGTGAACCTTACCTTGACGGGATAAAAGGAACGCCCAGAGGAATTGTAACATCTGGAGACAAGGATTTTTTACTCTATGATAGACTGATGGGTACATATAATTATAATACCGAAAAGATAGATTTAGATTATCAACAAATTTCTCATGTTTTGGCCGTAGAGTATATAGAGCTTCTAAGTACAATTGGGTTAAGTGAGTTCCAAAACGATAACCGTCCTAGTCCTTATCTTTTTAGTGGTTTTGGCTTTCCTAATGCTGAAATACACCAGAATGATGTCGGTTATTGGATATCTTATGGCGATATTGAGTATCAAACGGCTAGTTTAGATAAAAAAAGCTTACTGCCCATTGAAGGTGGGAAAAGTTTAGGTGTAAACGATAACTTTTCAATAGGTACGAGTCGTATGGCCGTGACTACTAAAGGTAGAGTTTTTAATCATGTTACGTTTGAACTTAGAGATACTACTGGAACACAAACAACTGAATCAGCAGTAGGAATTGAGGTATTTGAGGCGCCTCGATTCGCAGGCGTTGATTTTGGTGCCGCAATTAATAAAACTCAATTTACGATTAATGTTCCTGCTACGCTTACAACCGATGGTGTTACCTATGAAAACCCTGATAGATTTGTTGAAAATGGGTTCGATGTCTTTACAGGATATTTTGATAATACAGATTATGTTTATGTTGTTTTTACCGCAATTTATCAAATACAGGGTACAATTGGTTTACCTACCGACTTTAGACCTTTACTTTTTTCCTTCCGTTATGAACCAGACTTTCCGCTTCTTTCTGATTATGATGTTTGCGATTCAAATGGTGTTGGGATTATAGCAGTTGGCGTTAAGGGGGCTTTTCATACGGTACTACTACGTGATATTGCCCGTGGTTATGTTGTAAGTGGTTGTGTTGATCCTGTTAGAGATAGAGTTTATATAAATTGGTTCGGCTACAGTGAAGATGGAACTATCGTCACAGAGAGAAGTCTTGATAGCACAATAACTATAAACCGTATTGCACCGGGTAGAACGGCGGGTATGCCACTTTCGGCCAGCACAATTCCTTATGAAAATGGTGTAATAACTATTGTAACTGGAAATAATGCTTTAACGGAACCTTTTAACTCCTTCACTTCCATCTTTTTGTGGTCAAATTTCTTTGCTAATGATGATTATACAGTTAATAGTGAGCTTCAATATTACCTAGCTAACACTTTTGCTTTAACTAATCTGATTGAATATCAAGGCTTCCCTTGTTTTATCTTGGCTTATGTAACAGATGGAAATTATAGCCAAATTCTAGTAGATGCAGTTAATGTAAAAATGATGGCCTTAACAAATGTGGGAGATAGGCCAACTAATTTTTTATCGGGGAGAAGAAGTTGGGGTGGCTACCAGACTTTATCTCGCCTAGAAGAATATAATGGAGATTTATATTACTCTCCTGTTATACAAAATGATGTTTATGGAACGTCTGTTGGTGGTATTGCGGGCCGAAGAAATAGCGTTCTTAAGCTTATCCGTATTTATAACCAACAATTAAAAAGAACAACTTTTAATAATGACCTTGTGTTAAATGGTAGTTTTGCTTGGAATATTGTAGGCAATGTACCAAATATGCTTGGCTTTGCCCATCCACCAGATCTTGATGATGTCGCTCATGACACAGTCACTACTGGCAAAATTTATTATAAATTGGTGTACGAAACATTTGATAATAATGGGAACATTATTCGCTCTCAGTCCAGTATACAAAAAGAGGCTTCTGAAACAAATTTTTCTAATCCTGCTACGCTCTCCTACCTTCCGTACCATTTCTCAGATTATAATAATCACTTTGTAGCAGTATATAGAACAAAGGCAGGTAATCCAGAAACATTTTATTTTGTAAAAAGGCATAAGTTGCCACCAGCTTTTTTAAACGGGACTCTTGCTCTTGAAGAGTTTATTGATAATCTTAATGATTCTGAACTTGGTGGAGAATTATATATTGGCCAGCTTTCTGCTGTATCAGAATTAGAAAATACGACTCCACCAGTTCTAAGTTATGTAACTAATCATAATAACAGAATTTATGGAGTTTCCTCTCAGTACAAGAATAAAATCTTTTACTCAAAACAATTAATTGAAGGCAGAGGCTTGGAGTGGAATGATACTCTAAGTTTTCTTGTGGATAGGGACAAGGAAGGCCAAAAAACTGGATTAACAGCTCTAGCAAGTACAGAAAATTATCTTATATGCTTTAAGGAGACATCTATTTTTGTGGTTGGTGGTGATGGCCCTAATAATGTTGGAATAGGTGAGACACATACGCTTCCTAGTCTTGTAAGTGATGCCATTGGTTGCATTGATTCTGAATCGGTAATAAGCGTAACAATGGGGGTAATCTTCAAGTCTTATAAGGGTTGGAAGCTTATCACTAAAGGCTTAAGCGTTATAGATATAGATATGGGGGTATCAAGCAGGCAAGACGATAAGATACTAAGGTCGCTTATCCACAGAAATCGAAATGTAATAATGTGGCTAACTGATAATCAAGAAATTCTATGTTTAGATATGAACGAAAACGAGAATCCGATAAAATGGACAGTATGGAAGGGTTCATTTCTAATTAATTCCATAGATATGAGCTATGGGAATGGCACACTAAGAATCTTAAGAAATGATGGATCTATAATAGATGAAACTGACGCTTACTTTGATAAAGTTGATAATAATACTCAATACCTAAGACAAAAGATAACAACAGGATGGCTTAGGGTTGGTGATATAGCCGAATATCAAAGAGTAAAAAGGTTGTTTATCACGGGCGAATGGAAATCAGACCATATTTTTTATGTTGATGTTTATTATGACTTTGAAGAATATAGCACAGAAACGATAACATTAACGCCTGAAGGTCTTTACGAGGTAGATACACCTCCCACAAATGTGAATAACGGTGAAAATACTGGTGTTTATGAATGGGATATCCACCTCTCAAGACAGAAATGTAGTGCTATAAAATTTACTATTTCCGACGGTAGTTTAAATGGTAGCATTGGAGAAGGTTTCCAGTTAGAAGGTATGGCCCTTAAGGTTGGCAAAAAGATTGGTTTAAGAAAAATAAGTGAACGGAAGAAAGGATAGGTTATGGGTCTTTTTAGTAGTATAGGTAGCGCAGTAGGTGGTCTTGTTGGGGGTGCTGGTAGTCTTTTAGGTGGTGCAATAGGGCTAGGAAAGAAAGTTTTTGGCGCTGAAAAATACAAGATGGCCCCTGTTAAATTTGAAGGTAAGCAAAATAAATTGGCTGATATGCTTATGCAGCAAGCTCAAGGTAAAGGCCCTAGTGTTGCTATGGAGGCAATGAGGAAAGGTACAGCTCAAGGTCTTGCAAACATTAGAGGTGGACTTCAGGGGATGTCAGGATTAAGCCAAGGGGCAAAGGCTAGAATGTATGCTCAACAAGCTGGAAAAATGACCAGAGGGGTTGCTTCAGAAGGTGGAACAATGAGAGCGCAGGAACAGATGGGTGCTAGAAAAAGCTTAGCTGATTTTATTCTAAACTCTCAAGCGCAGCAGACAAGTAGAAGTAATGTTGCTAGGCAGGCTCATCAAGATTCTTCAGATCGCAGACAAAAAGCAGTAAAAGGTATCGGTGAAGGTATAGCAACTTTTGCAATGATGGGTGGTTGCTGGGTAGCCAGAGCAGTTTTTGGGGTAGGCGATATTAGATGGATCTACGCTAGAAATTACATCTTTAATCATGGCCCTGTTTGGTTCCGTAATTGGTATAAAAAGAATGGTGAAAAATTTGCTCAAAAAGTTAAAAAATCAAAGATCCTCAAAGCTCTTATCACGCCTCTTTTCGTTTTCTTTGCAAAAAAAGGTGAAGAATTGTGGAATACTAATTTAGACCCCTATGACGATACTTTTTTTAATGAATTAAACAAAATAAAAGAATTAAGAGGTTAATATGGAAGGATTTATGAAATTTGCAAAGGCGTTAATGAGAAGTGGTGAAGCTAAAGAAGTAGGAGGTCTTGCCAAAAAATGGAAGGACGTCGATGCCCCTAAGGGGTTTTTAGATGGGGCAAAAGAAGTAGAAGGGCAAGCCAAAAAATGGAAGGACGTCGATGCCCCTAAAGGGTTTTTAGATGGGGCAAAAAAACCTACCACAGGTCAAAAGATTGCTACTGCTATCGGTACAGGCTTTGCAGGAGTCGGTAAAGATAATAAAGCACTTGATATGGTCAAAGACAAGTATGGCCCTAGCTGGTTAAAAGATTGGAGTAAAGGAGGATCTGATTCCGAAAGTGAAGATGATGGGTGGGACGTATATGACAAAAATCCAGATATGCCTAATGGTAGAGAATTAAATATGGATAAATTCCTAAAAAGAATAAAGATGATGTCGGATAATTAGGATGAAAGACAAGAGGTATTAAAATGGTTGCTCCAGTAGGGACAAAAGATATAGAAAAAAATGCTATAAATAAGTTGCGAGAAGCAAGGGCCACTGAGGGGCCTTCTAATGTAGATGAAATACCAACTTACTTGGCCAGACCAGAAGATCAAACAGAGCCAATTAATGTGGAAGGTTATTTTGCTAATCCTGTAAGTCAGACAGCTCCAGCGCCTGCGCCTCAAGAGGCAGCTCCAGTAGGGATGAAAGATATAGCACAACCGTCTAAAGTGGTACAAACTCCAGAAGCTCAAGCAATGAAGGGACTTCAGACCGCAAAAGAAAATGAAACTTTAGCCCATGTAAGTGAGGCCCAAACTTTACAACAGCAAGCTCAAAAAACTTATACAGCAGCACAAGGCATTTCTAACCAATTGGAAACCAACGCTCTTAATTTACAACAATATCAAAAAGAACTAGATGAACAATATAAGCAAAACTTAATAGTTCAAGAACAGCGTAGAGCAGAAATACAAGAACTCCAAAACGCTATTAAAAATATCAATGCAGATGTTGTAGAAACGCAAGTTGACCCAAAAAGAATTTTTAAAGACATGAATACGGGCAATAAAATAATGCTTGCTATCGGCGTGGGCATGGCCGGTGTTGGTGGCGGCACTAACAATGCTTTAACTCATATTCAAAACCTTATGGATAAAGACATTGAGGCACAAAAAGAGGCATCAAAAAGTAAAAGCGGTGGTGGTAAAAAAATTAAATATTTAATGGATATTATGAAAATGAAGTATCCAGAAGCTCCTGAAGATGCAGCAAAGCTTTATCTGGGAAATAAATATAAGACATTAATTGAACTCCAAGGAGCAAAGGTTAAATCAGCAGAAGCTAAGCTTAGAGCGCAACAATTGGCCAATGATTTAGAACTGAAAAATAGAGAGGTACTATCAAAACTATCATCAATACACAAAAAAGATCATATGGATCAATTAAAATCTTTAGGTGATGGTAAAGTTGATTTGAAGTACGAAGGAAAGCTTAGAATAGAGAAAATTAATGCAGCTACAATATTCTTAGAGAAAGTCATAGAAACTATAGCAAAAGATATAGTTCCAGTAACTAAAGGTGGGATTGATAATTACGCTGCCTTAGTCGATGAATATATTGTTAATAAAGTCATGGGTAGATCAGGTGCTTCTTTTAGGGATGATGAACTATACAGAGTAGGTAAAGTCGCTAGAGGTTGGTTACTTTCGGACAAAGTAGATAGGATTAAGCACCTTGTAAATCTTGAGCTAAAAGACTTAGATGATACTATGAAAATTCATACTGGTGAAGATTATGAGGGGTTCCCACATTCAGATGTAAAAAGGGACTACCTACAAAGAATTAAAAAAATGCGTAAGATGTTAAGACGATTGCTACAAAACAAAGGTGGAAAAACTAAATCAAAATATGTACCAACTATTTCTGTTGAAAATTCAGCCGATTAGGGGCCTAAATGAATAGGTTATACAATTACCAAACAGGAAAATATGAGATAGTGCCAGATGAGATGGCGGCTCAGGGACTGGTTAATGGTGCTTATGGATTCCCTTCTGATAAGCCAGTTAAACTGTTGGATCAAGAAGGCCAGATAGTTGAAGTTTCTCCACGAGAAGCACTAACGGAAATGTCTTTAGGAGATAATTCTAATTACACATGGTATAGCGGTGAAGCTCAGGAGGCTGATAGAGTCAGAGATGAGTATGGGGATATGGCTGGAACGGCCTTTGTGGAAGGTGTTGCTGATTCCCTCACAGTGGGTGCTTATCCATCAATTGCTGAAGCCGTTAATTTAACAACAGCAGAAGATATCAAGCTTAGAGCAGAACATAACCCAAAAGCATCAATGGCAGGCGCAGGGGCAGGGATCGTAGGATCTTTTTATTCGCCTCTAGGCCCCTTAAAAGGATTACAAGCATTTCAAAAATTTGGTCAATCTTTAGGTATTATTGATAAGGGCTGGAAGTTTTTGGGATCAGGCGTTCGGTTAGTTGATAAAGTTGGCGTAAAGGTTGCCGATGGACTCATAAAAGGGGCCACAGCACTTAAAAACACTGTTCCTGCTTTTAGGTCGGCTAAGGATGTAGGCAAGGCTGAAGCACTAGCCAAGGCTGCCAAGGCTGCTGGATGGACAGAATCTATTACAAGAGGGGCCATTCAAGGCGGTGTAGACTCTCAGTTATATAATTTATTTGATAGTTTAAATGAAACGATAGTAGGTGATCCAGCTTTTACAGCAGAGGCGCTCAAGGCGAATATAGCTCAAAATTCAGTAGAAGCAGGAAAGATAGGTGTTATTGGCGGTGGCTTTATTGGTGCTTTAGCAAAGGCTACTCAATCAACAATTAAGTATCTCGATGACAAACACAAAGATTGGATTAAGACCCACTATAATGATGTTCCAAACTCTAAGATGGACAATCTTCCATCGGATAAAATTAACGATGCTCTTGGGTTTGATAGTCAAACAACTGCCGTACATTTTACCGTAGCAAAAAATAATCAAGGTGAGCCAGTCTTAAGGCTTAAATATGGTGATAGGTATTTACCGTTAGACGAGGCTGAAAAGCTAGATATTATTGATTTTAATAACAGTAACACTATAGATGAAATTGCAGATTATTTACGTCCAGACTATGCTGAGATAATGGCAAAAGAGAGCTGGAAAAAAAACCCAACACTAGATGCTTTGATTGATAAAGAAAATGCTGGTTTTACTAATATTTCAGACAAGGAACTAATTAACTATACAAACTTAGAAGCGCAAAGAGATGAACTAGTTAGTAAGGTTCAAGGTATAGACAGTAAAATTTCAGGCGCCAGTTCAAATATTAATAAATTCTTAGGTAAAAGATCGTTAAATAAACAACTTGATTTGTTTGAAGAAGCAAGACTTGGTGAATATTACAAAAATAGAAACAATCTGAGAAAAACACTAAGTGACACTAAAGACAGGCTAGGTAGGATACAAAAAAAGATAGACGATTTTAACGAAACACATTTTGGAGATGCAGTTACCGTAAATAGGAAAGCCATTCAAAAATTAATAGAAGCTAAAGACGGTATAAGAATTGGCAACAATATATATATAACTAAGATAGATAAATTAAGCCATGTAAGAGGGACTACTTTAGGTAGGCCAAAGATAAGTGCCGCACAAGATTCTATTTTTTCATTAATTGGAGTAGGTAAGGGGCAAAGAAAGAAACTGAGGCCTATGGACGCCAAAAGAATGGAGTCTGGAATTAGATCAATTGTTAGAGAGTTGACTGGTGGGCGATTTGGTAAAATAAAGGTTGCTAAACAAGTTTTAAGAACAGATAAAGGTCGCATAGAGTCTTTTGTTGACGTAGCAGAGGAAAGGCTAGTTAAGGCGTCGAGAGACATGGAAGATGTTCAAAATGCCATACATAAATATGACAATGACGTTTTTAGAGGCACTGGTAAGTACTCAACTGGAATTACTTACGGTGCACTCAAAACTAGAATTAAAAACAAGTTAGACGGCTTATTAAACAAAACAGAAATACCAAGTACGATGGACAGGAAAGAGGTTAAGCATATCCAAGATGAGCTGGAAAGTATGTTTGCCGACAAAAACCTTTCTGAAAATGTTAGGGCCTATGATTTAAGAAAAGGCTCTATAAATTACAGAAATGAAGGTTATAAACACTCTCCATTCACAGATGGCTATATGGCGATAAAGCCGAAGGCATCGAGAGCAATAGGAGAAACGCTAGAAGATATTTACCAAGAACATATCAAACAAGTTGCACCTAAAAAGGTTTTCCAAAAGTATAAAAATGCTAGAGATCAATATGCAACTTATATAGGGATAAGAAATACATTAGAAGATAAAATAGCAGGTCGAGTAACTAGGGGGAGCATAGGTTTTAGCGATATTATGACAACTGCTAGTATCGGTATTGGCATTGACCCTTTTCTTGGTTTAGGCACTAACCTATTGAGAAGATCCACGCCAGAAATGAAAGCTTTTTATATGCTTAAAATAACTAAAGAAAATGACAAGTGGTACAAGCGTGTAGACGAAGCAGCGAAGGGATTCTTGGAATCAGGACTTATAAAGTCTGCAATTATGGGTATCGCTACTAGTGATGAATTACTTCTTAGTTATAAACCTGATTATATAGCAAGCTCTTTAGAGGAAGATATAGAGTCATTCGCTGAGGATAATCCAGCTCTAATAGACTTTTTACCAGAAACATCTACAGAGTTAGTTGGAAAATTTAACAAATCAAAACAGTTAATTGAATCCGCTTTGCCACAAGAAACCGATGTAGATAAAATTCCAGAAGTTTCCACAATACAAAGTTATGAACATAGAAAAGCTGCTAGGATACAGCATTTAATAAAAAACCCACAAAAGATGCTTAAAGAAATATCTATGGGGTATATAACAAATGAAACATCTCAGATAATGGATGAATTATATCCAGCTACCAAGAATCTATTAATAGAAAGATTAGTTGAGCAAATGGGTAGCGCTTACTTAAGCCCATCTCAAAAAAGCCAACTAAAGAAATTATTTAAGGAAAGCGCAGATCCAACTTTGACAGTAGAAGGTTATAATATGCTACAATTGAGTAACAAAAATATGGGTTTACAAGCCCAGCAAGAACAGGCTCCAACAAGCGCAAGACCTTTTAAAAAGAGGCCATTATCAGATAGAACAGATAATGAGCGTAGATTAACTAGATAACCCTAAAAGGGAGAAAAAAATGACAAGAAACATTATTCGTAATTGGAAAGCACTAGTAGACGGTGATCTTTCTCAAGCTTTAGAATCAGACTACACAGATGCAGCTTTTTTAGATAAGGGCAGAGTCCTTATTGAATGGGTTGGAGCAGATGCTATTACTGCGCAAGTAATTGTAGAAATTTCAAATGATACAGAAAATTGGCGCTCAATTGTATCTACTTCCATCGTTTTAAACGCTTTAAGCGGTAGTCACGAAATAGCGTTCCCTTTGATGGATTTTGGGTACATGAGATTTAGGACAGTACCTTTAGGAGTAACACAAGGGACTGTTAATATTTCACTTTCAGCTTCAACAGAGGGTAAGTAAATGTCTAATTTTGTATATTTGAATGGAGTTATAGTAGATGAAGCTACAGCTTTCGCAGGCGGTGGCGGCGGTGGAGGAACAGGTGGTCTTGTCCAGTTTACTAGAGATGGCGCAACAACAACTGTATTACAAGATACCGTAACGCCAGCGAACGATATACCACTGCCAGTAGCAGTAGTAAGTGGTGGAACAGTCAACAGAAGTGTTGTAGATTTTATTGCTACTCCGATTGATTCCTCTGTAACAAATATACCAGCTTCAGCTAGTCCGCCTTTAGGGATACATACTTTAGCAGCAGACATAGTTAAGATCCAAGTAATAGAGGATATCGGCGAGTTTATGGCCCTTTACGATGATGCAGCAGGGACGAACCGTATCTGTAATTTGCCTCTAGGTGGTGGAGTCGTGGAGGTTGTTAGGCCAGCAGGGACTGGTATTTTTATAAGATCCCTTTTTAATACTGCAATTAATAGCGGTACAATTGTAATGAATTTTGTGGGGTGATAATGCGTAATCTATTAATTTTTATCTTTATGTTTCTCTCATTTCACATAAAAGGCAATGCTCAAAACGCTGCAATATTTAGCGGTGATGGGGTCAAGCTTTTAAAAAATACGCTAAAGTTTAAAGATACAGATGGTGGTATCAGGTTTGAATCTGGAGGCCTCGAAACTACTGTTGATGGTGGAACTACATGGACTCCTCTTGGTGGCGGTGGTACTAGCTCAAGTTCTCTCCAATTAGTTGATGCCGATGGTGATAGTACGGCGGATTTTTTTGCTGATGATGCTTTTTTTATTAAGCTTGTTAATCAATCAGATTTTACTTTTAAAGTCGATGGACTTTTCACAACTCTAACAAACGTCTTCAAGATAGATACTACTAATAATTTCCTGCCGCTAATAAACCCTATTTTAACTAATACATCTGGTAGCGAAGATCAGGTTGAAACTTATTTAAAATTTGAACATAAAATGGATGTCTCATCTACTCCAACAGTTGGTTTTGGTGCGGAACAGTCAGTTTGGCTTGAAAATTCAGTTAATCTATTAGAACACGCTTCAAAGATTGAAACTAAATGGACAGACGTTACCAATACTGGTGAAGATGCTGTCCTTACATTTTCGGTATTTACGAATGGAATACCTGATCCAGTTGAACATATTAAACTTGAGAATAATGAGCTTCATTTACTATCTAGGGCCGGTGTTGAAGGGAAGGTAGTTTTCCATGAACAAGGTACAAATGGAACTGATACTTTTACTATTTCTGCTCCAGCTTTAGGGCAAAGTAAAGCATACACATTACCGAACCAAGAACCCGCCGCCCTTGTTCCACAGTCTCTTTTAGCTGTCACACCAACAGGCGTAATGAGTTGGGTTGATCCTGCTTCTTTAGGCACTAGCACTGATGGAGATGCAATCCATGACAATGTTAGTGGTGAAATATTAGCTATAGCGACAAAGACTGCATTAGAAGGGAATGATCTAGTTATTATCGAGGATTCTGCCACTACATTTAGTAAAAAAGGAACAAGTCTTGAAAATATAAAACTTTTTACTTTAGATAGTTTAATAGATGGTCAAGTATTAGACTCTACGCCTGATCCTGCAAATGATACCGTTCTTACTTGGGATTCTGATGCCTCATCATTTAAAAAAGTTTTAATTCAAGATTTAAGTGGCGGCGCTAATGATCCTACTAGAATAAATGATGGCGATAACGACACATTTGTAGATACTGACCAATTAACTAATACCATTAATATGGGCGCTCTCCAAATAGTGATGAGTGTTGGAGGTAGAAATGCAGTCTACGATGATCTAGGTAACTTTACACTTTATGGTCTGCCAGGTGATCTTTTAGATAGAGGGTCGCTTGTTCTTGTTGAGCCTGATCTCAATGGTTCTAATAGGATCTCGCTAACGGCCCCTTTATTTGTAGATAATGATTATAAAATATGGTTACCTGAAAACGAAGGTGTTGCGGGCCAATTCCTTTCTGCTAATAATGTTTTTACTGACGGATCTACACAAGCAGTTAGCCTAGGTTGGACAAATCCTTTTAGAATACAAGATGGGGATAACACTACATTTGTAGATACCACTGCCTCATTAGATACTATAAATATGCAGGCTGGTAACGGTATCAATGACTCAACTGTAACACTTACTAACTCTGCTCTTACTGTCAATGCCGCTTATGTAGCTATGGTAACAGATAACCATGTTGTCTCTATTAGAGAGGACTTATTTACTGGTAAAGGTTATGCAGCTTTATATGCTAATTTTCCTTTGGGTGATCCAAAACTAGATACAGAAGTAATGGAGTTAAGGTTTTACGGGCCTTTTAATGATGGTAGTAATTATGTTGGACTTGAAGCTCCTGATGATTTAACGGCTACTTATACACTAAAACTTCCAACGACTGCCCCAGCAGATAATCTTGTATTAAAAGCTACAGGTACTGAAGGTCAGCTTGCATGGGGTGCTGGTAGCTCTGTTTCTATTCAAAATGTGACAGCGTATCCAACTAGTTCTACAGATGCTCTTGCTACAGATGTTGGGCTAATATCTTTTGATGATGGATTAGCAGCGTCTGGCAGTAACGCAGTTATTTCTGTTAAGCTTGATATGGACGATTTTCCTGAGCAGACAGATACTAACCTTATTTTACCTAGTTATAAAATTCTTATGGATAATGGTGTATCGCCACAGTTAATTAACTTATCTAATATTCCAAATTTAGGGAAACCAAGTATTTATGATAATGGTGTTCTTGTTACTACTTATGCTGATGCACTAGACTTTAAAAATGGGATAATAGCTAGTGATGCGACTGTTACAGATACGCCTTATATATATATTGACCACAATTTAGACCTCATTGCTTCAGATGGAACTGACTCAAACGGATCTTTATCTATTTACGACGGAACTGGAAATGGAAATAATAAAGTAACAATAGGTGTAGTTGATGACGTTTCTGCCGATCAAACAATACTTTTCGGCGGAGATACACCTTTTGATAATCAATCAATGGTTATAAACTCAGATGGAACTGTTCGATATGAGTATGGTGCATTTCAAATCGGCTGCGATATGGAGGAAAGACTCGACAACAATGTAGACGGTCAAGTAGGTGTTGGTGACGGAAATGCAGCTTCGGAATACGATGTAAGAAAGTTTTCTAGTAAAGTTGGAAATTGTAGCTGGCTAACAGAGGGAACGAAAACAGCTAATACTGACTACGCACAAGACGAATATTGGGAAAGCTTTTTTCTACCTTTTGGAATCTATAGAATTACTTGTGAGACAGATGTTTGGAATCAAAGTGGTACAAATTCTCTTTATATGCACTATGCTCTTTATGCTCCTAGTGCTGACCAGTTTTCTACAACTTGCTCTACGGTTCAAAGACTATATGCAGG
>Ga0055584_100000574_pt1 | contig 34911 bp, 27 predicted proteins | sample OSDHelmetaG_FD_58716 | JGI IMG/M metagenome (GOLD analysis project Ga0055584, IMG submission 58716) | Pelagic marine sediment microbial communities from the LTER site Helgoland, North Sea, for post-phytoplankton bloom and carbon turnover... | ecosystem: Environmental > Aquatic > Marine >...
GGATACCCGTTCGTGGGCTAAACGAAAGTGGACCGACTTCGAAGGTTTTGTCGAAGGGGTCATTTATGATCGTGACTTATCCGTCTCCGCCCGCCTGTTTGGTTTGTTCCTGCATCCATTTTCTTATTTGTTTTCTGCTATCGTGCGTTTGAGGCTTTTTCTTTACTCGCATCGATTCATTTTTCGGGACAAACCTTTGGATTGTCTCATTTTGGTAGTGGGAAACCTAACGGTAGGTGGTACCGGAAAGACACCTGTGGTAGAAAGGTTTACGAAGGAACTTCTAGCCAAAGGAAAGAAAGTCGCGATCCTCAGTCGAGGCTACAAGAGTAAAGAAGAGCCTAAGCCATCTTTTTGGGCCCGCCTTTGGAAAAAAGATCAATCCCCCCCAAAAATTGTTAGTGACGGGGAGCAGGTTCTCCTTGATTCGGAAGAAGCGGGTGACGAGCCTTTCATGTTGGCCACAAACCTTCCGGGAGCGATTGTCCTAGCCGATAAGGATCGCGTTAAGGCAGGCCGTTTTGCCATCGACAATTTCCAAGCGGACGCCCTTATTTTGGATGACGGTTTCCAGTACCTTCCGCTCAAGGGTACTCTCAATCTGTTGCTTGTCGATCAAACCAATCCATTCGGCAACCGTTGCCTACTGCCTAGGGGAATCTTGAGGGAACCGGTACGACACCTTTCGCGTGCATCTTATGTCTTTTTGACGAAATCTGAAGTTGAGCCCGAACTCGAGCTCCTTCAGACAATCCGCAAGTACAATAAGAAAGCCGAAATCATCCGGTGCGTTCACAAACCACAATTCTTCAAGGAGATAAATGGTGGACAAATTAAGCCTCTCGACCTTCTGCGGGAGGCTTATGTTGGGGTTTTCTGTGGAATAGCATCACCCCGTGGGTTTGAGCAACTGATCTTGAGAATGTCAGGCGAAATGAGGTTCCGTCGCAGGTTTTTGGATCACTATAGGTATGAAGTGGAAGAGCTGGACCGCCTTTTCTTACAGGCCAAAAATGCGGGTGCTGACATAATGGTCACGACCGAAAAGGATGCCGTACGTATCCCTCTCGGATACAAACCAATTATACCCTTGTATTATGTCCGAATGGAAATTGAAATTATTGAGGGTTTTGAGGATTTTGAAGAAGCTGTGGCGGGCATATGCTTCACCGGAAAGCATGAAAAGCTCAACGCCAGCCCCTTTACTAATCAAAAATAGGGAGAGAAACTCGGTTTCTTCTGCCTAGTGGATTACTTGTTGAACTCCCTTGCCGTTTCTACCATAGCCTCTACGCATTCGATTTTTCCTTGAGGTCTGATTCCATGACCTAGGTTAAGCACGTGACCCGGGTCTCCATCCATAGCCGTCAAAAGTTTCTTGGTTTCTTTTTCTACTTCTGCCGGGGATGATTCCATTAGCGAGGGGGGCAGGTTTCCTTGCAAGGCGAAAGGAGCAGGAAAGGTTTTGCGGGCTTTTCGAAGATCAATCGTATGATCTAGGCTGAACCCTTGAACTTTTGATCCCGTCAAGAGACGAATTCTGTCCTGCGGAGCTTTCGCGTAAAGAATGATGGGGATTTCGGATAATCTAGATTGAACGATTTGATCAATCCATCGTGTTGTCCATTCATAAGTCTTGTCGACAGGACAGAGAGAATGCCAGCTGTCGAAAATTTGGAGCGCGTCGATACCTGCCGCGGCTTGCATGTCAACATACTCGATCAGAGCACTTGTGATTTTTTCCATTAGGCGGGCAAAAAGCAAAGGCTGCTCTTTGGCCAAGGCAAGAGTTTTTGGGAACCCGTCGGCAGAACCGCCGTCAATCATGTAGCAGCTTAGAGTCCAAGGTGAGCCGCAAAAGCCGAGTAATCCTTTGCTATCTCCTAGCTCATTGCGCAGAAGTGTTAAAGCTGAGGCTACATAGGAAAGCCGTTCGGAAGTGCCTTCTTCGGAAAGTTTGCGTATGCAAGCTTCCGAACTCAGAGCAAACTCCATTTGGATTCCTCCCTGTTCCCTAAAAGAGTAAGGCTGACCCATTGCCTCTGGAACCACAAGTATGTCGCTGAATACAATGGCAGCATCGAGTTCGAAGCGCTTGAGGGGTTGAAGGCTTACTTCCACCGCCATATCTGGACTTTTTACCATTTCGAGAAAAGTATGCTTTTCCTTTAATGCCCGATACTCGGGCAAGTAGCGACCGGCTTGCCTCATAAGCCAAACCGGTGGTCTACCCTCGTTCTCGTGGGCCAAGGCCTTTTGTAGTCTTTCTCTTGATTTCATTTTTCCAATCCAAGCCAATCCCTAGGGCGGAGAAAGTTTTCGTACAATCTCGCTTCTTCTGATCCTTCGGCAGGCTGCCAACCATATGTCCATTTAACATCGGGAGGAAGTGACATCAATATCGATTCCGTTCTGCCACCGGACTGAAGCCCAAAATGAGTCCCCCGGTCATAAACGAGGTTGAATTCGACATATCGCCCTCTTCTGTAATTTTGAAAATTCTTTTCCTCATTCGTATATGATTTGTTCTTTCCCCGTTCGAGAATTTGAAAGTAGGCATCGGCAAAAGTTTGTCCAATATCACGAGCAAAAGCTAGAGAAAGGTCGAAACCTCCTTCGTTGTAATCGTCGAAAAAGAGACCACCTACTCCTCTCGTCTCTTTTCTGTGGGGCAGGTAAAAGTAGTCGTCACACCATTTCTTGAAGCGTTGGTAGTGATCGGGTCCGTAGTTGTCGCAAACATTTTTCGCTTTCTCGTGCCAAAATACTACATCTTCCATGACGGGGTAGTACGGGGTAAGATCAAAACCGCCCCCGAACCACCAAACCGTTTCTCCGTCCTGAGGGGAGGCCTCGAAGAACCTGACATTTGCATGACTGGTGGGAAGGTGTGGGTTGTGTGGATGAAAGACCACCGATACGCCCATTGCTCGAAAGGATGCGCCTTCGAGTTCGGGTCGGCCCTGAGTTGCGGAAGGCGGAAGGCTTTTACCGTGAACATCGGAGAAGTTAACACCGCCTTTTTCAACGAAAGATCCTTGCTCGAAGGCGAGAGTTTTTCCACCACCACCTTCCTCTCGACTCCACTGGTCTTCCTTTTTAGAGATTTTGGGGTCAGTTGATTCGAGCCGTTCTATGAGGTTTTCCTGAAGGGATTGAAATTCCTCCTTCACCAATTCGGCTGGTCGAGTTTCACTCATGAAGCATGAGTATGAAAAAGGTTATACCTCGCAAAAAAAGGGGTGTAGGGGAGGGAGAGGTTTATTCCTCCTCTTCCTCGCTATCAACTTCTTTTTCGAGATGCTCTCGTGCACTTTCCAAATCGTCGCAGATACCCCACTCCTCGCAACCGTCTAAGTTGTTCCACATGTCGGCATCATCTCCCGTGGCGATGATCGCTCCACGCATGGGGAGTTTCATGTCATCTATCTTTTCCGCAAATTCGCCGACTACTTCGATGGCTTCTTCACTCGGTTCATCCAATTCGGAAACATCAATGATCAGTTTAACTATACCCTCGTTGATGGTATTTCGAATCCGTTTGTCCATGTTTTCCTTGATGTCATTGAGGACAAATGTGGAAAGGTCCTGTGGTACCTTGAAATACAAGTAGTCTTCGATGAACTTGAAGTATCTCGCCGAGGAATCCAAGTCCATCACTTTATACATGACCGCCTCTGTTTTGTTGGCATCGAAGGGTTTGGTAACGCAGTCAGAGAAACCTGAATTAAGTGCTTTCTTGAGGGCAGGTTCATCCCCCTTTACAATCATCGCCAAAACAGGGGTGTTGAGCACATTGTGGTTAGTCTTGAGTTTGCGTCGCAGGTCCACTGCTGTGTCATCGGGGAGTGCCATGCTTATGAGTATGGCAGAGAATCCGTGATGTTCACAGGCTCTGATAGCGGAGGCTTCGTCATGAGCGCTTTCCACTACCCATTCACTCCGGGCGAAAATATCCGTAAGTTGTTTGATGATGTTAGGCTTATCATCCACAATTAAAATTCTTACTTTGGCCGCATTTGCAGCATCCTCAACCACATCTTGATCCGCTTTCTTGAAAACATTACTGTCTTCGTCTTGCCTGATTGCGACACGGTTCATTCGGTAAAGTCTTCTGCCAAGTGTACGGAGAAGTTTCAGGGCAACCTTTGGGTTTTTGTCTACAATGCTTGAGATGCTTTCTTCAATGTGACGGACTTTCGATGGAGTTTTGGCCCGGATTACCGCGTCCCGCTTGAGGGCCAATAGCTCACTGAGTTCACCGAAAATGGCACCTGGCATATCAATTTCACTCAGAATACGACCGCCACGAATGACTTCGAGAACCCCACTTTCGAGGATACAGAAACCCTTTCCGAGCTCACCTTCGGGAAGAACGACATCACCTTCTTTGTACTCTTCGAGTCTGATCATTGTTATTTAATGTAATTTAATAAATTAAAAGGATCAAATGAATTCATTAAGCAAGTTCTCGAGCATTTCCTGTCTGCCCGAAGGAAGGATTCCAGGTTCCTGTCGAAGGGCGTGGGTTTCCAAATCCGAAAGGGTGCAGTTTCCATTTTCGATGTTTGCTCCTAGCTCCCCGTCCCAGCTGGAATAACGATCTTTGAGGAATGCTTCGTAGCGTCCATCGGCCCTCATCGCCGCAGCATTCTTCAATCCCCGGGCAAAAGCATCCATTCCTCCAATATGAGCATGGAAAAGATCGATGGGTTCGTGCGATTCCCTTCTGCGCTTGGCGTCGAAGTTTAAGCCGCCCGTCGTGAAGCCGCCCATTTCCAATAGGACGAGCATAATCTTTGTCGTATCGTAAACATTAGTGGGAAATTGATCAGTGTCCCAACCGAGAAGCTCGTCTCCGGCATTGGCATCAATAGAACCGAGAGCTCCTGCACCAGCTGCAACTTGTAATTCGTGCTCTACGGTATGTCCCGCAAGAATCGCATGGTTGGTTTCTATGTTTAACTTGAAATGATCAGTCAGGTCGTATTCGCGGAGGAAATTCAGGCAAGCCGCACTATCTGAATCGTATTGGTGCTTTGTTGGTTCCTTTGGCTTTGGCTCGATATAGAACTGTCCCTCGAAACCAATTTCTTTTTTATAATCAACAGCCATGTGAAGGAGTCTGGCCAAATGATCGAGTTCCCTCTTCATATTTGTGTTAAGGATCGAGCCATATCCCTCTCTTCCGCCCCAAAAAGTATAACCTTCGCCACCGAGGCGATGAGTAACCTCAATCGCTTTTTTAACCTGAGCGGCAGAATAAGCGAAGACATCGACATAGGGTGAGGTGCCAGCACCCATTGCGTAACGGGGGTGAGAAAACAGACAAGCTGTTCCCCAGAGAAGTTTCCTGCCAGTTTCTCCCTGTAACTTTTCAAGTTCGTCGACGACTCGATCCAAGGCTTTGTTAGAAGCGGAAAGATTTTCCAACTCGGGTGCGATGTCACGGTCATGAAAACAATAATAATCAATGCCGATTTTGTCGAGAAACTCAAAGAAGACATGAGTCCGTTTTACTGCATTCTCAACCGAGTCCGACCCATCATCCCAGGGCATAAGTGCGGTTCCCGGACCAAAGGGATCGGCTAGCGGGTTTCTCATGCAATGCCAATAGGCAGCACCAAAACGCAAATGGTCTTTCATTTGCTTGCCTTCAACCTCTTCCTGTGGGTCATAATGCTTGAAAGCAAGGCTGTTTCGAGAGTCTTGTCCTTCGAAAGCTATTTTGGAAACATCAGTAAAATAATCTGTCATGTTATTTGATGGGGTTAAAGAGAATCAAAATGTGTCTTAAGAACGAGAACATTAGTCAAGGTAAGAATAGGGAAGGCCGAACGCTTTTTTTTAATTCCATTGTAAGCGAAGAAAGCCAGACTTCAGGCCTTAGTTTATTGTGGGTTATCCATTTTTTGCCGAGCCTCGTCTGGGTCTTTGCAAACAATCCAATCTTCACAACCATCCAAGTTTGTCCACATTTCGGCTTCATCTCCGCGTGCAATAAAAGCTCCCTTAATCGGAACTTTCATTTCTTCCAATCTATCACCAATATCTCCGACTACATCAATGGCATCTTCGCCGATCTCAACAAGCGAGGTTACATCCACGATTATCTTGTCGATGCCCTCGTTAATGGTTTTTTGGATTCTGGGTTCGATATTTTCTTTGATCTCGTCAATCAAGAACTTGCTCATGACTTTTGGTAATTTAAAGAAAAGTGTATCCTTAACGACTTTAAAGTATTGATCCGATGGATCTAATCTCAAAACTTTGTACATGGTCGAGCCCACTGAGTGCTTGTCGATTGGCTTGGTGATGAAATTGGAGAATCCAGCATCGGTGGCTTTTTTCAAGGCCGCTTCGTCCCCTTTCACGCTCATGCCAATGATTGGGGTCTTCATCGCTTTTGGGTTCGTTTTGAGCTTGCGACGCAACTCGATTGCTGTGTTCTCGGGCAAAGATATGCTAATGATGATAGCTGAGAAACCGGTGGACTCGCAAGCGTTGATAGCACTTGATTCATCGGAAGCACTTTCAATGGCCCATCCGTTCAAGGAGAATATATCGGTTAGTTGGGAAATGATATGATATTTTTCCTCCACCACCAAAATTGTTGGAGTTTGAACCAAATTTCCTTCCTTACTGTCGGTGCTTGCATCAGTTAGAATGTCATTTTTGGTATTTCCCTCAATGGCCAATTTGTTCATGTGATAAAGGCGACGACCGAGGTTGCGAATCATTTTTACGGCGAATTTAGGGTTCTCAGCAACGAGGGTTTCGAGCTTGTTTTCGAAATATTTGATCTTTGTCGCTGTCTTGGCCCGTACGGTCGCTCCTCTCTTGTACATCAGAATCTCGCTTAGTTCTCCGAAAATTGCCCCTTTTTGATCGATTTCATTGAGAATCTTATCGTCCCTTATTATCTGCACAACCCCTTCCTCTAGTATGCAAAAGCCTTGCCCCAATTCGCCTTCGCGTAGGATCGTTTCATTTTCTTTGTATTCTCTTGTCTCGTACATGGGGCAAAATAATTTTGAATAATATAAAAACGCAAATCTATGCGAATTGCGAACGACGGCTTAAGTATCTTCTTTTTTGAAGTAAAAAAACAAGCACTTTTATCTGCAAATTCAATGAGATTAAGTTTCCTGTGCTCACTCTTTCAAATTGGGTTTGTGCTGCGTAATTTTTTCTACAATGAGCTTTCCCATTAGTTCGGAAGCCGGAAGCATCGACTCGGTCAAGGATTGTTCCTGAAGTGAACTTGCGAATAGGGTTATTCTGTCTGCGGGACATCGTACCTTGCCTAAGGCCGGGTCGAAGTTAACCCACCTCCCCTTGAGGAAAAACTGAGTCCACATATGGTAGACCATAGCATGTTCAACTCCCTTAAACTTATCGACATAGACAATGCCCGTCATAACCCGTGAGGGAATCCCCATCGCTCTGCCTAAGGCAGCAAGAAGAATCCCATGCTCGGTACAGTCGCCTTCCCGCTTACGGGCAACTTCGCTAGCGGATGCAAAACCGACGGAAAAGTTCTTGCTGGAAACATAATGATAAACGAAGCGACAAAGCTTTTCGGCCATTTGGAAAATATTTCCTGCTCCCTTGCCTGCTTCTTGAGCCAAGTTTTTTATGAGCACATCTCCACTATCAATGAAAATGTTCGGTTCGCGGAATTCTCGATCGACTTGAGCTGGGTGTCCTTTGCCTTTACGAATTGCTTTCCAGTCTTCCGCCAGTACTTCGACTTCGATCGTTTGTTCATCAATGCGGGTTAGCTTCTGAGTCTTCCCTTCGTAGGAGATTCCGGTAAGTTTACCTTCGGATACACTTAGACGAAAGACACTGCGTTGAGCATTCTCGGGGATACTGGAATCTAAGGATATGACCGTATCCATGAGAAAGTCATTCCTAATTGATTCTTCTCTTATTGCCTCTTCTTGGGATGCTTGGCGGATATCGATATCAAGTCCGCCCATATTCATTTGCGTTCGTACGGCAATACCTTGGTCATCCAACCAATTTGTAGTCTTCATCGATCCAAGCTTTGTCCGCAGTTCAATTTCAGTTTTGTAGGCAAGTTGCTCTTTTTTTCCTAAGGTCACTTTTCCGGCTCCCAAAGTTCTGATGATTGCCTTGGTCGGTTTGGCCATTCCAAAGTCGGGTGAATAAACAAGCAAGTCATAGGTTTGACCCGCTTTACGGAATTCCCTTTGGCGAAGAAAGTTCAATAACCCCCAAGTCATTTTTCCTTTTGGATCGAGGGGGTACCTTTTAGTCGTTTCCCTGAAAAATTGTTTTTCCTTCACTACGATTTCCCCTTCCTCGACCCATCCTTTCTTGGTGATTGGAATCCCCGCCATGAGGACCTCTCCAGAAAAGCCCAGAATGGCTCCTTCGATTGTTTCCCGAGTTTTTTCGGAGGCCTTCATCCCGATTACTTGTCCGGCCCTCTTGATCTTCATTTCGAAAATGCTTTCTGATACGACCTCCGCGTTCTTGAGCTTCATGGTGGAATGAGCGAACCCCACCTTTGATTCCCCAAGGTACACTTCGTACCAACGATCCATGGGGCGAAAGTCTTTGCTTCCAGTTTGTTTTGCTTCGACTATGAGGCTCGAGAGCAAAAAAATGGAAAGACCGAGGGATTGGTTTATGAGGCGAAGAAACATATTTGCAGAGGGATCAATATTATGGCTAGGAGGAGCCTTGGTGTCGACAATTTGCCCACTCATTTGGTAAGAGTCGAGGCACAATGCAAAAGAATGAAGAATTCGATCTAATCGTAGTGGGTGGAGGAAGTGCTGGATACGCCGCCGCTAGGACTTTTCATGAACACGGTGGCCGGGTAGCCATGATTGATGCAGCTTCAGAGCTGGGCGGACTTTGCATTCTACGCGGATGCATGCCTTCCAAAACCTTGATCTACTCTGCGGAGGCTCTGCACTTTGCCCGTCAGGGAGAGGTATTCGGATTCACCGCCGGTTCGCCGAAGGCTGATCTTGCCGCTATGCAAGCTCGTAAGAAAAAGGTGATTTCGGAGTTTGCCGATTACCGTCGTGGCCAAATTGAAGACGGACGTTTTGAGCTTTTTCGGACGCGTGCATCCTTTGTTGATCCACACACGCTGGCTTTAGAGAATGGGACATGCATAAGAGGAAAAAAAATTCTTCTTTCCACGGGGTCGCAAGTGCGTATTCCTCCTGTTGAAGGTTTGGCTAGCTCTCCGTTCAAAACGAGTGATGATGTTCTTGATCTAAGCGAAGTGCCCCCTGAATGTATCGTACTGGGAGGCGGGGTAGTGGCTTGTGAACTTGCCCAGTTCCTCGCTCGGGTCGGTTCGAGAGTAACGATTCTGCAGCGAAGTCCTCACTTGCTCAAAGATTTGCCCGAGGAAGCCTCCTTGGCGGTTGAGCAAGCAATGCGTGAGGAGGGAATCGAATTACTTACTGGAGTTTCCCTAAAATTATTTGAGCCCCTTGCGGAAGAAAAGACGGTGGTCTCTTATGAGCATAAGGGGGAAGAGCACAGTAAAGAGACTGGTTTTTTATTCTTAGCCCTAGGGCGAAGCCCCGTCAGTGCAGATCTTGGCGCCGAAGAAAGAGGAATCGAGCTCCTTTCCAGTGGCCATTTTAAAACCAATGAGTTCCAGCAAACCAGTCTACCCCATGTGTATGCGGCAGGTGATTGTGCCGGTCCTCACGAAATCGTTCATGTCGCCATCCGCCAGGGCGAGACGGCGGCTTTCCATGCCCTGGGGAAAACGGTCGAACCAATGAACTATGATCACCTGCTGAGCATTGTCTTTACTGACCCACAGGTAGCGAGGGTAGGCTTGTCACCTCATCAATTGAAGCAAAAGGGACTTGATTTCCTTTCCGCATCTTATCCTTTTGACGACCATGGGAAATCCATTCTTATGGAAGCCAAGCATGGATATGTCGCTGTACACGCGGATAAGAAAACGGGGATAGTTCTGGGTGCCGAGTGCACGGGCAAGGATGCGGGTGAGTTGATCCATGCTCTCTCCCTTGCGGTGTCCCTTGAGGCAACCGTGCATGCCCTAATCAAAGCGGACTGGTATCATCCGACTTTATCGGAAATATGGACTTATCCTCTTGAGGATCTGGCCGAGGAAATCCCTCTCTTGTCCTAAAAGAAGTAGTACATCATGAAGATGGCGCAACTGGCGAGTCCGCCGGCCCAGAACCGGTCTTCCTTGTAGACTGGGCTACCTGTCTCCTTCGCCTTCAATTGAGCGGCCAGATAAAAGCAGCCGAAGGTCCAGGCCGCGCCAATACATGCTCCGATTACGGGTTCGATGGTTTTCAGCGCAACCAAGGCTCCGAGCAAGCCGTAAATGGTCAGAGATAAAAGAAGGGTTTTCCCGAAAACCACAAGCTGGGCCGGACTGAAGATACCCAATCCTGTCCAAGTGAGCTTGCCCTTCTCCTCGTCCGGTTGGGTTCTCAAGCTGATTGTAATATGAAGAATGAGTGAGATCAGGGCAGCCAAGAATACGGTATGCAGAAAATTCAGCTTGATATTGAGCAACCCAACGATGGTGGCTTTTTCGGCAGGATAGATGAATTGATCATCTTTGCCCAAGGTAACGAATTCTACCGCATTACGCCCGATCTTTGCATCTGGCAAGTTGCTATGAAGAGTGAGCGTGCTGGCGTTGTGCTCACTAACGAAATAATCCTGGTCATGTTTCAAGATCGGAGACGAAACGGGAGCTTGTCCGTAGGAACGAAGTCGTACGGGTTGTCCGGTAGTCAACCCGTGCGTACCATCGGTTTCGATCATGCTAATGGTAACGTCTTTCATCTGCGCCGACCCTATATAATTGTCGTAAATGGGCGGGATGCCATAGCTCAGGGCAACGCCTGCGACAATAGCAACCACTGCCCCTGCGGCGGAAGCCCTTTTCCAAAGCATTCCAACCGCGAATGCAACGACCACACCCGCAATCAATCGTCCTTGATGACTGGCGACGTGGAGGAAAAAGCTCTCTTTCGAATTCGGATCCATCGTGAAGATCGTAAGGAAGGCGGCGGAGATGATGAAAATCGCAATCCATATGCGCCCGATCAGTACGAGCCGTTTTTCGTCAGCCTCCGGATTTACGAATTTCTTGTAGATATCAAAAGTCATGATTGTAGCTGCCGAGTTCATCATGGAATCCAAGCTCGAAAGGATCGCCCCGATCATTCCAGCGGCAATCAAGCCGACCAGACCGAACCCGATGGGAGCAATCAGCTCGGTGAGCAGTTTCATGAAAACCGCATCTTGAGCGACGTCGATATTGCGGTCATTGAAGAGGTAGAATGCGGCCATCCCCGTCCCGATGGAAAAGAAGGGGATCAAGAGTTTGAAGAAGCCTGCGACAATTATGCCCGTGCGGGCCTCCTTGCCAGATTTTGCAGAAAGGGCTCGTTGGACGATAAACTGGTTTGTTCCCCAGTAGTAAAAATGAAGAACCATAAGTCCAGAAAGCACACCCGTCCACGGAAGGGCAGGGTTGTCGGTTGACTTGTACAGATGGAGACGATCCGCCCCTCCTTCGCCCACATCCCGTGCCGCCATACCGGCCCACCCGCCTATTTCGGGTTGCGAAAAGGTGATGAAGGCGACAAGCAAGCCGGCCAAAAGAAGAAGCACCGACTGGATGACGTCCGTAACGATAACCGCTTTGAGTCCTCCGAGAATTACATAGGCCCCGGTCACGAATGCCATTACGAGGATTCCGATCACATACCACTTGGGGTCCACATCGGTAGGATTCAATTCGGAGTTGAAGGAAGCTCCGCCTTTTAAGGTAACCTTGGGGGGGTGCTTGGGATCATATCCCAGACCACCTTTCGAAACCGTTATCTGATCCAGTCCGTCTTTAGAATTCAACACGGTACTTGCTGAGGCAACATTCGATGCGTTTTTGTCAGGTGGTGGAGCAATCTCAACTCTGGGAGCGCTGGCGTAGCCTGAGCCCGGATTGGTGACCTTGATGGAAGAGAGCGAGCCGCTCTCATCCACGACGGCCTCGGCCCGGGCTTGTTCATTTCCCTGCAGGAGTAAGTTGATGGAGCGAGAGCCAATGTAGAAACCGGGCACCATCTGAATGACGACCATGATGACGACCATGATGAGAGCATAGCTTACGCGGCTTTTGTCATCGTAGCGCTTGCTCAGGTAATCGCTTAGGGTATAGACATTGAGTTTGCGGTAAACAGGCAGAAAGAAATAGCAAAGCATCAGCAAGCCGGCGATAGCGGTGATTTCGAAGTGGCTTTGGGCGAACCCGACTGCGAATCCGACACCCATCATTCCCACAATGTGGTTGGCCGAGACGTTCGAGCCGAAGATCGAACCGGCGACCCCCCACCAGCGGGTCGTCTTCCCCGCCAGAAAATAGTCTTCGGAGCTATTCTCCTTTCTTCCTACCCAAAGGCCCACGCCCATGATGGCTACGAGGGATCCGAAAAAGATTACAAGGTCGGTGGTGGAAAGCAGGCTGTTCATTTTACTAGCCTACCGAAAAAAGATCGGCGGTGGAAAGGTAAAAGTCCTCGAGATAGTCGAAAGGTTATGCCTCTTGCGTAAAGCCAACTATCTTTTCAACTTTTGTTTCCATTGATCAAGGCGCCTTTATGGTGGGCTTGCCCTTTAGCCAGCCGAGCGAAATCAGGAACTTGTCCATTTCCAACACTGTCTTCTCGTAGTAGTTTCCTTTTTTCCCTTGATTGAAAAAGCCATGGGGCTGGTCCTTGTAAACATGGAGATCCGAGCGGCTCCCTGCCTTTTCCATGAGTGATTTGAATTTCTCCGCCGTGGAAACAGGGATGAGCTTATCCTGGTCACCGAGAAACACGATCGCAGGTGGAGTGCCCTTGCGGATGTTGTGAAGGGGAGAAATTTCCTTGTAGCGATCCTTCACCCTTTCGTGCCCATAACCCTTGGGGCCATTATCATAGACTGGATTGAAGAGTACGAGGGCATTGGGTTTTGATGAAATAGAAGAGTCTTCCCCGTCCTCTTCGAGACCAGATAAAGTGCCAGTGGCAGCTGCTACATGCCCGCCTGCCGATCCCCCTCCGGATGCTAGTTTGCTGGGATCAATTCCTAGTTTTTTCGCATTTTTTCGAATCCAGCGAACGGCTGACTTCCCATCCTTGACGCACTCGAAGGGCGAAGTGCCCTGTCGACTTTTGACTCGATAGTCCGCTGTTATTGCGATCATTCCTCGGGAAGCCAAGTATTGGCAGTGAGGGGCAAACTGGCTGGGACTACCACCATTCCAGCCTCCGCCGAAGAAGAAAACAATGGCAGGCCGTTTATCCGTTTTCGGTTTATGACCTTTCGGGAAAAAGATGTTGAGAATCAATTTCGACCCACTTGCCTCCTTGTAAACAAGATGCTGAGCTCCTGAGATTGGCGGTGCGACGCTACCGCCTTGAGCAAGGGAAAGGCAGAAGGAGGAAATGAAAAGAATGAGGAAGCAAAGGAGCGTTTTCATAATTGGTTCCTATCATCAGAAAACCTTCCCGACTAGGGCGAGCCAAAACCATCTAGGCCGAACGAATGACTTGGGCAAGGATAGCCAATCAATTTGCCCCTTGGGATTACTATACCCAAAAGGCAATCAGTCGATTTCAACCATTATCCAAGAGTTGCCGCGGTAGTCGAAAAATAATTTCATTCCAAGCCATTGCCCGTGGAAACGAAGCTTTAATTATACGGCGAAATTAAGCTGCCTGTAGATGGGATTGGGCTTTGTTTACGCTCGGTAGCGTACAAGGCGAAGCCCGATGACTGGGGAGTTTGTTGAGGCAGGGCATTCTCTTGAATTCTTAAAGTATGCTAATGCGATGGTACTTGCTTGCGAAACTTCGATCCAACGGCATATTAAAAGATCCTTAACCCTTACTATACATGTATTGTTTGAATAAGACTTTTCGTGCTTCCCTCTTTATCACGCCCCTCCTCCTAGCCCTATCGGGAGTTTCCTTGTGTGGGGAAAATGTAGTCCTCTGGATCAGTTCCTATCAGGACCAAGTCTATTACGAGAAAATGGGGGAGTTGTACGCCGAAAAAACGGGCAAGAAGTTGGATCTGGAAGTCAAGTCTTACGGCTTTCGCGAAATGCCAGACAAACTGGGAGTTGCCTTCCGAACGGGTGAAGGAATTCCAGATTTGGTACAACTGGACGAGACTTTTTTCGGGGTTTTCATCAACGGTCCTTCTCCCTTTCTCGATTTGACGGCTCGGGTGAAAAAATCTGGGTTGGCCAAGAGTTTGCACCCGAGAAGGCTCGAAGTATTCACCTATAAAGACAAGGTGTTGGGAGTTCCTCAGTCTCTAAGCGCCATGGTTCTTTACTATCGGAAGGATTTGTTTAAGGAGCTTGGTGTGAATCCCAAAGAACTCGAAACTTGGTCGGATGTGGCAAAAGTGGGTAAAAGGTTGCAGGACAAGCATGGTCAGCGTTTCATGGCCCTAGACGGTACCCTTTTCGATGTTTTGCTCAGGCAGAGAGGAACCGATCTGTTTGACAAGAAAGGAAACTTCCTACCAGACCCCAAAACTGCCCTTTCCATCCTCGAGGAATTTGCCAAATTATCCAAAAGTGAAATTGCTGTTATGCCGGACCGCGGTTCGATTTTTGACCCTGTTTTCTTCAGTGGTGATTTGGAAACAGGAGAGGTTCTGTGCGTGCCTGGGGCGGATTGGTACGGACTTGACCTTTTTCAGCAATTTGCACCTGGAATGAAGGGCATGTGGGGCATGCTTCCCTTGCCCACCTGGCGAGGCAAGGATGGAAAACTTGGCCCCCGCACAGCCACTTTCGCAGGGCAGGGCTTGATGATTTGCCAGAGAAGCGAGAAAAAGGATGCCGCTTGGTCGTTTATCGAATTTGTTATGAAAAACAAAGAGGCCAATGCGGAGCGCTTTTTGCAGGGAAATAGCTTTCCTGCATATCGTCCTGCATGGAAGGACAAGCGCTTGCTTGCAGAGCACGAATACTTCGAGCAGTCGATGGGAGATTTACTCGTCAAACTGGCGGACGAAATTCCCCCTGTGGTGGTCGATCCCCGAAGGCCCCAAGCTATCTTCATGATGAAGGAAAATTACTTTGGATCCGTTATGTTTGGCGCTATATCCGCAAAAGAGGCTCTGAAACAGTACCGGGATGCGATGAAAAACGCTGGAGGTCCACGCTAGGATCCTCTTTTCTTTTCATGAAGGTGCTCATGGGAGGTAAAACGGGCTTTTCCCTTCTTTGCCTATTGGGCCCTTTTTTTGCTCTTTGGGCCTTGTTTTGGTTGGTGCCTCTAGGGATGGGAGTCGACCTTTCGATGCAAAGTCCTGATTTTCGGCCTGTTCACCGGGATAAAGTTTTGCCCCAGAACGCTTCTGCTCCCAATTCTTTCACTTTCCTCGATTGGCGTAATCCGCAGCAGGAGATGCAGGAAAATGCTCCCCGCTATGTGGGATTAGATAATTTCGAGAAGGTAATCACCGATTCGAAATTTCACAAGGCTTTGAGCAATACGCTGACATATGTTTTTGGTTCGATTTTCGTGATCTTACCCCTGGCTTTTGCCTTGGCGGTGAACCTTCATGCACTGGCAAGGATTCCCAGAGGGATTTTAGTCTTTTTGTTGTTGATTCCAGGTTTGGCTTTGCCTGGTGTGCTCTCCACCCTATTTTATCTTTTCTTTCATGGTCGAACGGGGGCTTTGAACCAATATTTGGTGATCCCGCTTGGTTTCGACCCGGTTAACTGGATGGTGGACCCGTCTTTTATTATGCCCTCCTTGATCATCCAATCAGTTTGGCGGTGGACGGGATTGGTGACCCTTTTCTTCCTTTGTGGTCTTGAGGCGATCCCACGCTGGCAATTCGAGGTTGCACGTATAGAGGGGGCGGGAGCATGGATACGACTGAGATCGATTTTGTTTCCTGGTGTCCGTCACTTGGCTCTTTTTGCCTCCGTATTTCTGGTTGTGGATGGCTTTGCGGCTTTTTCCGGGGCTTATAATCTTCTCGGTGGTTCGGGTGGGATTCAAGATTCAGGACTTCTTCTAGTCACCTATGTTTATCAAGTGGCTTTTCCTGGAGGGTCGGGTCGGTTTGACTTTCCTGGAGCTGCCGCGATGAGCCTGTTGGTTGCTCCGGTTACCGCTTTTTTGCTCTTTTTGCTTCTGCAGGCTAGGAAAACCTTCTTCTCCCGATGAGAAGAATTCCCTCCTGTCTTTTCTTAGGTGTAGCGGCTTTAATTTGCATATATCCGTTTGCCTGGATGTTTTTTTCTTCGTTCAAGACGAACAAAGAAATTTACCAACCGACTTTGTTTTTTCCTTCCGACTACGAATGGGATTCGTACTCTGGGCTTTGGGCTGGGGAGTTTCTTTCTTTTTTTGATTATTTTCTCCACTCCATTCTTGTTTCAGGTGGGCAGGCCCTCCTTGCAACCTTTGTCGCAGCAGGAGCCGGATATGCATTTTCCAAGATTTCCTTTCGTGGAAGCACCTGGTTGTTCGGGGTGGCGGTTCTTGTGATTCTTGTTCCCAAACAGGCTTTGGCGGTTCCGCTTTTCGAGTGGATGGCCTGGCTAGGTTGGCAGGGAGACCTTTGGTCGCTGGCACTTCCCGGAGCGGCCAGTGGGTTGGGTGTGATTTTCTTTACTCAGGTCTTTCGCAAGGTGCCTGACGAACTGATCGACCTAGCCAAGGTGGAGGGCTTAAGCCCTGTTCGGACCTTTGTTATCCTTTTACCTTTGATTGCTCCAGCTTTGGTTACGTTTTGCTTCCTTCATTTCATCCTCAGTTGGCAGGAGCATCTGCTGCCTTTACTCATGCTGGACGACGATAACATGACCTTGCCCATTGCGTTGGCGAAATTACGCGATTCAAGTCATCGGATACCGGAATCCGTGGGAATGGCAGCAGCCACGCTTTCGCTTATCCCCATAGTTTTCCTTTTTGGCCTCTGTTTTCGGAAGATGAAGACGGCTTTGGTTGAACTGAGCCTGTCCTAAAGCCTTTTTCCACTCGTTGAGTCAAACCAATGAACCCGTGCCCAGTCTGGTGTGATCAGTAGGTTTTCTCCTACTTTGAAGTTGCGTGCGTCTTGCCTTGTGGAAAGCTCTTGAGATCCCAACGCCAGTCGAAGTAGACGTGAGTCGCCAAGGTTTTCGATTCGAATAATTTTGGTTTCCCAGGCCTTTCCCAATGGGGCTTTGGGGGACAAAGTGAGATCTTCGGGGCGGATCCCAAGGAGAATGTTTTCCCCTTCGCAAGTAGGTTGCCCTGGCAGTTCGATTGGGTGATCATCTAGTTGGAAGGATGAATGGCCCTTTTCGTCATGGGTAACTCGCCCGTTGAGAATGTTGATTGAGGGGGAGCCGAAAAACTCGGCTACAAAGCGGTTGGCAGGATGGTCGTAAACTTCTTCAGGGGTACCCAATTGAACGATTTTACCTTCGTTCATCACGCAGATTCGTTGGCCGAGGGTCATGGCTTCGACTTGATCATGGGTAACATAGAGAGTCGTTCGACCGTGTTCTTGGTGAAGCTTGGCCAGCTCGTTTCTCATCGATGCCCGAAGGTTTGCATCCAGGTTGCTGAGTGGTTCATCAAGAAGGTGAATGGAGGGGTTGCGGGAAAGGAGACGCCCAAGGGCAACACGTTGGCGTTGGCCACCGGATAGTTCGCTTGGCTTACGAGTGAGCATGGTGGACAAGCCAAGCCTTTGGGCTACGGCACGGACTGCTTGTTTAATTTCTTCCTTGGGGCGTCTTCGGGCCTTCAGCCCGAAGGCGAGGTTTTCGAAGACGGAAAGGTGTGGAAAAAGAGCGTAGTTTTGGAAGACCATGGCCAAGTCGCGATCTTTGGGTTGCAAGACGGAGGCGTCTTTCCCTGCGATGAGAATGAATCCTTCGCTCGGTTCCTCAAGACCAGCAAGGATTCTTAGCAAGGTGGTTTTCCCGCAACCGGATGGCCCAACCAAAGCGAGGAATTCACCTTCCTCGACCTCAAGGTCAACTCCTCGAAGGGCTTGTGTTCCATCGGGGAAAGTTTTGCAAAGATTTTTGAAGGAGATTCCTGGCATCAATTTTGGAATGATGAAGGAATGTTCGTTTGGGGTAAAGCCAAGAGGCAGGTGCTTAATCGCTTGTCGAAAAGTGGGCTTTGATTAGATTGAGAGAAGGATGCATTCACCGAAACGACATTTGTTTTGTTCCCTGACCCTTTGGGCAGTGGCTACGGGTTGCAACCAAACCGTCGAGGTCAAAGAAACAGAGCAACCGGTCGATCCACTTGTCCGTGCCCAAGCTTTGGTCCAGGAATGCTCAGTTTGCCATGGGACGAAAGAAGCCCAGCGCGGTCCGATTCTCAATGGGATGGAAACTTGGTACCTGACCGACCAATTGGAAAAATTCCGTTCTGGGATACGAGGAGCACGGGCAAGCAACCGCTCAGAATACCTTATGGGAGTGGGGATAAGAAAGATCGAGAGTGATTTTGAACTTGCTTACTTAGCGGATTGGTTTGCGGGGCAAGATCCTCTTCCCGCCATTCGTACGGTGAGGGGAGACCTGGCCAAGGGTAAAGTTTTCTATGAGGCGCGTTGTGCTTCCTGCCATGGAGAAAATGGTCAAGGCAATCGATTGGTTCGTGGACCCTCCCTGCAAGAGTTGGAGGGGTGGTATTTTTTAGAGCAAATGAGAAAGTTCAGATCGGGGGAACGAGGGTATCATCCCTTGGATGAGGGGGGCCGAGCAATGGCTGCGGCGTCCAAGGATATCTCGACGGGTACCTTACGGGATGTCGTTGCGTATTGTGTGGAGACTTTTGGGCCCGAAGAAGCACCTTCCAATCGAGATAAATACGGTCCTTCTCCTTCGACTCAGCCTCCGCTCAAGCCTTTTTAATCGCCGAATGTGGACTGGATGGATTCCAACCTCTCGGGAGTGCCCACATCGTCCCATTCACCAGAATGGAGGATTCCTCCAACCCTGTCCAAGCCTATTGATTGACGCAACCGGGGCACAATAGAGAACTTTTCTACTTTGGCTCCATCCAAGATGCGAGGGTGATAAAGGGCGATGCCAGCATAAAGCAGGTTGGGCGAATCAGATTCAATGACCCGATTATTCTGTAGCGAAAAGTCTCCCTTTTCTCTCCAACTTGGCTGAGGAACGAGAAAAAGCAAGGCATCGTCCTTTTCAGGGAGTTGGGTGGGGATGACGGAGAAATCAAGGTCGCACCAGACATCCCCGTTTACCACAAGAAAAGTTTCCTTTCCGAGGAGGGGGAGGGCCTTGGTGATTCCGCCCCCGGTTTCTAAGGGTTCTGGGCCCTCGTCGGAATAGGCAATCTTTAGGCCTATGGAGGAACCGTCGCCGAGGGTTTCGGGGATTTTGGCACCGAGGTGACCGAGATTAATTACAATTTCACGAAAGCCAGCCCGAGCCAATTTTTCAAGGTGATGAACAATAAGTGGTTTCCCTCCGACGGGAACCAAAGGCTTGGGGATTCGGTCGGTCAAAGGACGCAGTCGCTTACCGTAACCGGCGGATAGAATCATCGCTTTCATGGGCATTTTGTCATGCTAGGAATTGAGCGTGTTCACAGAGCTTTTGGATGTCCGAAAGTTCCGGGTATCGATCCAGAACGGTCTCGACATACTTTTTGACACGGGGAACATCCTTGAGGTAATTTTCTTTACCGTCCCTAATCTTAAGCCGGTGAAAGATTCCGATGCACTTGAGGTGTCTTTGGAGACCAGTTAGGTCAAACCACCTCAGGAAGTCTTCGTCCCCCATTTCAGGTATGGATTCCCTGCCTTGCTCGAGAGCTTGCTGGAAAGAGGTGACCTCTTCGCTAATCCATTCCTCGTCGTTTTCAATGTAACAATCTCGCAAAAGCGAAACCAAGTCGTAGGTAACCGGGCCAAGCATGGCCCCTTGAAAATCGATCACTCCGATTTTCCCGGAGGAGGGAACGAGAAGGTTCCGGCAGTGAAAGTCTCGATGCATGAATGACTTGGGGATGTCTTCAATGGCATCGGCAAGGGGGGCGACTATTTGTTCGAACTGTGTTGTTTCAATCTCCGGTAAACACCACTCGCGAAAGATATCGAGTTCTTTGAGTTGCCACTCCCGGTCGAAGGCCGGGAGGGTCTCGGCAAAGTCAGATAATTCGGACTGGAAGGAAAGGATTTCCGATATCGCGAGATCATAAAGATCTTCTTGATCGGGGCCGTCTAGGAGGTCCTGATAATGAGCATCCCCAAAGTCGCTTAGTATTAGGAAGCCACGCTTCAAATCCTGAGTAATGATTTTTGGGACATTAATATGATGTTCCTGCATGTATGTACCAATGCGTACGAACGGTTCGCACGGCTCCAAGTCGGGTGGTGCATCCATGACGATCCAAGACTTACCATTTTCCCACAAGCGGAAATACCTACGGAAACTTGCGTCCGCCGAAGCCAACTCAAGCCTTTCGGCTGAAAAGGATGTATGGTTCTTAAGCCATGCTTCCATTTCTTCTTTTCTTAGATCCTTTTCCACAACCACCTAGATGGTTCTTGAGGAAACATTTTAAGGGGTCAAAACAAAAAAGAAAGGATGCTTCTTTTCCTGTCGAAAGCGATTGGAGGCCGATTTGGACCTCGATGTTTCCCCAAACTTAAATGTCTGTTTTCGCTGGGGGACAAGAAGCAGGCAATGGCCTTTGAAGAAGCTACTTAATCTTTCGCTTCAAGCAATGAGATCGGGTATTACCTTGGGGTGCTCGACTCCGGTGAGCCGTTGGTCAAGCCCGAGGTATTTATATGTGAATCGTTCATGGTCGATTCCCAAACACTGGAGCACGGTGGCGTTGAGATCATTTACATGCACCGGATTCTCCACTATGTTGTAGGCGAAATCGTCGGTTTTTCCATATTCAAAACCGGCTTTGATTCCTCCGCCCGCCATCCACATCGAGAAACTGCGCCCATGGTGGTCTCGACCGTGGTTGTCCTTGGTCAATTTGCCTTGGGAGTAAATAGTGCGCCCGAATTCCCCACCGCAAATCACGATGGTGTCCTTGAGTAACCCACGCTGCTTGAGGTCGCGCACGAGAGCGGCAGCTGGTCGGTCGATGTCCTCGCATTGCTGGCGGATTTTGGAAGGGAGGCTCCCGTGCTGATCCCATCCGCGGTGAAAGAGTTGAACGAAAGGAACACCTCGCTCGGAGAGCCGACGGGCGATTAGGCAGTTGTGAGCAAAACTGCCTTTCTTCATTGCGTCCTTCCCGTACAAATCGAGGACATGTTTCGGTTCGTCCTTTAAGTCGACTAACTCGGGCACACTCGTTTGCATACGGTAAGCCATTTCGTATTGAGCGATCCGAGCATCGATCTCGGGATCTCCCGCTTCGGCTTTTTTGGCTTGGTTAATTTTGGCGATTCCATCGAGCATTGAGCGCCGCATGCTTTGCGATACACCTTTGGGATTGGAAAGATAAAGAACGGGGTCACCGGCACTCCTGAATTTAACCCCCTGATGCTTGGAGGGGAGGAATCCGCTTCCCCATAAGCGGTCGTAAAGAGCCTGGGATTGTCCGCGTCCCTTTGATATCATAACGACATAGCCTGGAAGGTCTTTGTTCGGACTACCTAGTCCCCAGTCGAGCCAAGCTCCCATTGAAGGTTTGCCGGGTTGCTGGACTCCGGTATTAATTGCGGTAATTGCGGGGTCGTGGTTGATCGCTTCGGTATGAACGGATTTGATGAGAGTTATGTCATCGGCGATGTTTGCAATGTTAGGCACCAGTTCGCTAAACCAGCTTCCGTTTTGTCCGTGTCTGGAAAAATCGAACATGGGAGCCACGCAGGGGAATGATTTTTGTCCCGAAGTCATACCCGTAATGCGCTGGCCGTTGCGAATCGAGTCTGGTAGCTCGATTCCATGTATGTTGCGCATTTCCGGATGGTAATCGTACATGTCGATATGAGAAGGTCCACCAGAGAAAAAGAGATAGATTACACGCTTTGCTTTTGGCTTGAAGTGGGGCCCACCGAGGGTGCCAGTCAATCCGCCTGAGGCGGAAGGGGAGGAGGTGGCAGAAAGGTCAGGGTTGAGGAGACTTGCCGCCCCAAGTGCCCCAAGCCCACGGGCACCCAGTTGGAGGAGTTTTCTGCGGGTCAGGATTTGCTGAATTTCGAAATCGTTCATAAGAGCGTGTTACGTTTTTATTCGCGGTTCAAGGTTTCATCCAAGTTTAGTATCATGGAGGCGAGCAAGGTCCAAGTTGCGTGCTCATAGGGGTCGAGCTTCTCGTCACGAGGGGATTCCCCGATCGAAAGAAGTTCGTCGGCCCGCTTGGGGTCGTCTTTGAATACCTTGGATTGCTCCTCGTAAAATTCTTTTAAGATATTGATACGCAATTGGTCGGCGGGGCGACCGGTGGCCCACTCAAAGGCAAAGTTCATCTTGTCGGTAAAAGTTTTCTTTTCACTGGAGAGAATGCGGCGGGCAAAGTGTCTTGCTGCTTCCACAAATTGATCATCGTTGAGGGTGACCAAGGCTTGCATGGGCGTGTTGGTGCGCTGTCTTTGGAGTACGCACACTTCCCTTGATGGTGTGTCGAAAGCCGTGAGGGCAGGTTGCGGAGAGGAGCGCTTCCAGTAAGTGTACATGCTCCTGCGATAGAGCTTTTCTCCTTTGTCCCGAATGAACTTTCGTCCGCCGTTTAGTGACACCTCGACCCACAGCCCTGGAGGTTGATAGGGTTTGACGCCGGCTCCTCCTAATTGGTGCTTAAGCAAACCACTTATGGCGAGGGCATTGTCTCTAACGAATTCACCCATTATTCGGAATCTCGGGGCTCGGGCGTGGTAGAGATTGACAGGGTCTTTGGCTATATGTTCGGGGCGGATGACGGAAGATTGCCGGTAAGTGGCGGAGGTGACCAATTGCTTGATGGCCCGCTTGACATTCCATCCGTTTTTGCGGAAATCGTTGGCAAGCCAATTGATTAAGTCCGGATGGGTGGGCCAGTTCCCCTGAGAGCCGAAATCGCTAGGAGTGTTGGTTAGTCCACGGCCAAAAATGGTTTGCCAATGCCGGTTTGCGGCTACCCTTGCGGTAAGCGGGTGCTCGGGGTCAACGATCCACTTGGCTAGACCTAGCCTGGTTTTTGGGAGATCATTTTTCATAGCAGGAAGAAAGGAAGGGGTGTTGGGCTTAAACTCTTTGGACTTATCGGGTGACGAGTACTGCCCGCGCATCAAAAGGTAGGTCTTTCGCATTTTGTTAGCCGGGTTGTCGGCCATGATCATAGAAGTAATTTTATTTTTTGAAAGAGCAGCGAGTTCGCCGGTAAGTTTATCTTTTTCCTTGCCCAATGCACGAAAGGGTTTGTCTAGAGAGTGAAGGTAATGATCAAGGAGGGTTTTAGTTTGAGCGGGAGTCCGATCGGCCGGTGCAATGGCTAGAAGGGGGGTTATGGTATCAGAGCCAAAGAGAGACTGGACCTCAATGGAGGTAAGCTCTCGGTCATAGAACCGGACATCGTCGATTTCCACGCCGTTGGTGATGGAAGTGTTGAACCGGCGTCCCAAGCGGAAGGGTTTTACCGTAGCGATAGTGGCGGTAAGACCATCCGCTTCAACGGTGTGGTCGAGCTTTTCACCATTTAGGAATACTCGGGTGCCAGCGGCCCGTCCCGACCCATCGTAGGTGACGAAAATATGCTGCCATTTCTTGGCCTCGATCTTCTTTTTCCCTACGACTTTCACTGCGTTGTCCTGCCACTTATGAATGATGTGTGCTCCGGGTTTGCCATTTTGCAACCAGAGATCAAAACCCCGGTAATTGTTGCCCTCATCCATCTTTGCGAAAATGGCCCCGCCTTGGTTGCCGTTGGAAGTCTTGATCCAACAGCCGTAGCTGAAAGGTTTATTCCAAGACGGATCCCTAAATCCTTTGGCTTCGACGAATCCGTTGCCTTCGATTTTTAAGCCGCCGTTGAACTTGGCGTTGACGATCGGTTTGGCTTTGCCGTGTAAGCGACAATCAGAGGTATTACGGGCGATGTCGGGGGTAAGGTTTTTTTCGAAGCTGTCGAGCGGGAGGTGACAAATTAAGCCGGATGGGGCAATGGGAGTTTTCTTCTCGCCGGCAGAGAGAAACTGTTCTTCCGACCAATCATCGAAAGCCTTTTGGGCTTCTTTCTTGCGCTGATCCTGTCTCTTTGAAATCTCATCTTTCTTTTTCTCTAATTCCGCTTTTTTCTTTAACTGCTCGGAACTTTCGACATTTACCACGGGGGCTTGGTTGCCTCGTCGGGTTTGCATGCCAGGGTCCGCATTGTTGTTAAAAAAGGCGTAGAAACTGAAGTACTCCTCGTGCGAGATAGGATCATACATATGAGAATGGCATTGAGCACATTCCATAGTTAGTCCCATCCACACGTTGGCCGTGGTCTTGACCCGGTCAACTACATATTCGACCCGGAATTCTTCGGCAATGGCACCGCCTTCGTCGGTGGTCGAATGGTTACGGTTGAAGCCGGATGCGATCTTTTGAGTCATTGTAGATTCAGGAAGAAGGTCGCCCGCGAGTTGCTCGACGGTGAACTGGTCAAAGGGCATATTATTCTTGTAGGCATTAAGAACCCAATCCCTCCACGGCCACATAGTTCTAGGTCCGTCATCGTGAAAGACCGAGGTGTCCCCATAGCGGGAGGCGTCCATCCAAACAAGAGCCATGCGCTCAGCGTATCCATCCGAGGCGAGTAGTCGATCGACTAGTCGATCGTAAGACTCGGGCGTTTTGTCATTGAGGAATTCATTGATATCCGACGGGGTGGGGGGAAGTCCGGTAAGGTCGAGGTAAAGGCGGCGAACTAGAGTCCGTCGGTCGGCTTCAGGAGATGGTTTGAGGCCACGCTGATCAAGATTTCGAAGGACGAAGTGATCGATCGGGTTGCGGCACCAATCAGGGTTGCTTATCTCCGGAAGGGTAGGCTCCTTGATCGAGGTGTAAGACCAGTGGTCTTCCCATTTTGCACCATCAGCAATCCATCCTTTGATCAGAGAAATTTCGTTTTTGGTCAGCGGTTTTTTGGTTTCGGGAGGAGGCATCACCTCTTCGGGGTCATCGGAAAGAATGCGGTGCCACATTTCGCTGTCGTCGAGGCTTCCTGGTGCGATTGCCTGGATGCCGTCTCGTTCGGAAAAGGCCGATTTCTCAAGGTCGAGACGAAGTTTGGCTTTCCTCGATTTATCGGACGGACCATGGCAATGAAAGCACTTGCTTGAAAGAATGGGACGGATGTCCCGGTTGAAATTGATTTTCCCTTGTTGTGCAAACGCACTCGAAAAGAAAAAGGGAAGGGAGAAGAAAAGTGGATGAAATTTGTTCATGACTATTGAAATAAGAACCTAAATTTAATTTATTGCTCCGTTCCAGAAGTAGCAAGACCACAAGCCTGGATTGGTGTGTTTTTTTCTGTAGGGAATTCAAGGTTTACTCCTTTTCGTGTTTTCAAATCGAAATGTCTGGAAATATTGATTGTTGAGATGACCTTGGTGGCAGAAAGATATATGTATTGGTTGATTCTGATTGATGCCCCGAGCTGATTTCTTCATGAAAGAGAGGATATGACCGAGAATCCAGAAACCACAGAAGAGGAAACTAAAGACGAGCCCGAGGTACCCTCCTTTGATGCCGTGGACTTGATGCTTGAGGGTAATCTCAAGGAACAAATCAACTACTCGATGGTTAAAGCTTTGGCGGCAGCACTCGATGAGAAAGCATGTATCCTTATCCAGGCAGAACAAGGTTTTGAGCCGCAAGAAGGAGAGAGTTTTTCCGAGGTAGCAATGCCAGAAATAGAGGCAATGGCCCAAGCCATCACTGATGGTTGCGTTGATTTTTCAAAGGTGCGTTTTTGGGAAGCCTGTGAAACCGCAGAGGTGGCATGGGAAGAAAGCAAGGATGAGGAGGGGAATATTGTTGGACGTATGCCCTACGGGAACCCCCACGACAAACCGGAAGCAGGCAATCGGATCTTGGCAAACCTGGAGCAAATATTGGAATGGCTCGAACAGGTGCATAAGTTGCATGAGGAAAAAGGCATGGGTTGGGTTTCCCCTTACGGTTGCCCTGAGGATGGACAGCAGGCTTATGATGACCGAAACAAATGTTTCGAGAAATTGAAGTCAATCGTCGATAGAATTAAAAACAATCACGAGCTTTAGGGGCTAGCCTTCTTCCTATTCCCGTTTAGTCTTATAGATCCTAGGCACTCTTTTCGTAATGGAGCAAAGCAGTTCCCAAGGAATTGTTTCTGCGTCCTCAGCAAGGGTCGACAGCAGTATTTCCTGCCTGTCTTGTTTCCCGACTAGGGTAACTTTTTCGCCTAATTCAAATTCCGTGGTTGAGTCAGTAAGATCTATTAAGGTCTGGTCCATCGTTACTCTGCCAACAAGCGGGTATGATCTGCCTTGGATCAACCCATTGGCCCGGTTGCCGCAATGCAGAGGAATGGCATCACCATAACCCGCACTGATGATGCCTATTTTGGAGTCTCTTCTCAAGGTGTACTGCCTATCGTAACTTAGCGAAGTCCCCTTCGGTAATTCCTTGACCATGGCAAGCTTGGAATGAAAGGACAGAACGGGTTCGACCTGTAGGTCTGCCAACAGGCTTCCGCGGGGAGACGCAATACCGAATTGTAGAAGGCCGATGCGGACGGCGTTGAATACGGTATTGGTTTCGAGAGATCGAAGGGATGATGAGTTGTCGGCGTGAATGAGAAAAGAAGGATCCCGTTGAAGCTTTGCTTGTTCGATTACTTCAAGAAATCTCTTTCTTTGTTCTTTCGTAAAGTCGGAGTCTGAAGGTTGAGCAAAGTGAGTGAGGATTCCGCAAAGTTTGATCGCAGGTGCTTGCATGGTCGCTTCGATCAAAGAAAGTGCGTCCTTCCACCAGACGCCACCTCTTCCCATCCCCGTGTCGATTTTGACATGAACCGAGATCGCCTGCTTACTTTTAGCTGCTAGCGACTGAAAGCGCTCAAGCTCTTCTTTTGAGGATAAGGCTGCCGTGAGATCGTAATCGAGCAGGGCTTGATCCTCTTCGGCGAGAAGGGGGCCCAATACAAGGATGGGCCATCCAGACCCCATTTCTCTGATGTCAGACGCCTCCTTCACATTCGCTACGGCAAAGGTATCAGCACCAGCTTGCATGAGCCTAGTTGCGGTGGGGTGAATACCGTGCCCGTATGCATCGGCTTTGACCACTGATATAAGACGGACCCCAGCCGGCAGAGATTTTCTGATGAGAACAAGGTTGCGCTCGAGAGCCGCCAAGTCAATTTCCGCCCAGCAACGCATTCCTTTCATTTTAGTACGCGAAAAAAAATCTTCATTCCTTACCTGCCGGCGACCGAGCTGGTTCCCATTTCTTGAAGGTGGGCGGGATGGGGGAATAGACCACTGGAGCGTCCGCGGGTAGGGAAACGCCCTTCAAGTCCTTCAATCCTTTGGTCCGAGCTAGGTCGTATTCGATCCTTTTGCCTGAATCGATTGATTCCCTTGTGTCTCGCGGATTTGGCAGGTGATGACTATCAGGGAAAAGAGAAAGAGCTTCTTTGCTTTCATGCACTTTCTTTTCTCCGATGCCACTCTCTTGGGAGTTTGTTCTGACGAACCGCCAGCCCTTTCTGAAGGGTGCTTGCAGGTAAAGCGGAGGCTCGTCGGTCATTCGTGAAGCCAAGTCAAGAGCGTTGTAGGAGAAAAAGGAAATCTTCCCCGTGTTTTCCCATAAGAGGGTCTTTGCGAAGGCTGCGGTAATTCGTAAGCCTAAGGTTGAGCCAGGCCCTTCGCAAAAAAAAAGCTCAGTCACTTCGCAGGGATTGATCCCTGTCTTATCTATGAGGGCGGAAATAGCCTGGAAAAGGCCTTCCATGGCAGGAAGTTCAACAGTTTCGATGTGAATCCAGTCCAAGTCACCAGGGATGCCGACTTGAACCTTTTTCGATGAGGCGTCGAGGGCAAGGGGCAGAGAGGGTTTCTCGGTTTGATGAGACTTATTCATCCTCTTGGTGATAAGGGGCGATTTTTTTTTGCTAATACCGCCTACGCAAATTGGTCGCGGGGATTCCTAGTTCCTCCCTGTATTTTGCAACCGTTCGGCGAGCAAGGGATATATCTTTTTCGGAAAGAAGATCCACGATTTTACGATCGCTGAGTGGTTTTTCTGGATCCTCTCCCTCGATGATGCTGCCAATGATTTCCTTGACGCTCGTATTGGATACGGTGCCTCCGTCCTTCCCCGAATATCCGGGGGTGAAAAAATATTTGAAGGGAAAGGTTCCGTGCGGCGTCTTGAGGTATTTGTTGGCTATGGCTCTGGATACCGTGGTTTCGTGAACCTCGATGGCTGCTGCCACTTCGGCCATCGTCATTGGTTTGAGCTTGGAAATTCCTTCGTCAAAAAAGCCGCCTTGGCGATCGATAATCTTGCGGGTGATTCGCTCGATTGTGTTTTGGCGTTGATCAATCGAACTGATAAGGAATTTTCCAGCCCTCATTTGGTTTCTGACGTACTCCTTTTCTTTACTTGTGAGAACCCCCTTGGTCATCAGTTCCTTGTAAGTACGATTGATCTTGAGCTTAGGGATGTATTCATTGTTTAGGCTTATCGACCAATCTTGACCATTCCGTTCGACAGTGGCGTCTGCTGAAACGGATTGATTAGTATCTTCGGAGAAACGCCTACCCGGAGCAGGATCAAGTTCGGCGATTTTCTCAATCGCCTGATGAATGACTTCAGTTGGTTGAGAAAGCTTACGGGACAGTTCGGGCACTCTCCTACGAATAAGGAGAGGGAAATGATCTTTGACGATTTGGTAAGGGTGGGAATCTTTCATGTCCCTAGCTTCCATTTGCTTGAGCAGGCAGTCCTGCAAGTCTAGAGAAGCGATCCCGATTGGTTCGAAAGATTGGAGGATTTCCAGACCGTGTTGAAGGTCTTCAAGGGCGATGCTGGAAAGCAACGCCAAGTCGGAGAGGTTGCCTGAAAGAAAGCCGTTTTCATCGAGGCTTCCGATCATGTATTCGCAAGCTTGCCGTTGACCCTTTGAGATTACAACAAGTTTCAGCTGGTCAAGGAGGTGCTCCTGCAAGGAGGTTTCGGCAACCAATGAGTCAAAAAAGAACTTTCTTTTTTCTGCGGCGTCCGAATTGCCTAATTTTGCCTCGCCTTCGTATTCCCTCTCGTAATGTTCCCGAAGGTCTTCCTCCATCTCTTTAAGGGCGGCGAATTCGTCGGAGAAATCCAAATCGAGAATATCCTCAGCGGGTTCTTTCTCTTCCTCAAGACCTGATTCAACATTCTCTCCCCCCTCATCTTTCTTGGTTTCGTTGAGGTCATCGGGGAATTCCTCCTGCTCGGCATCTTTGGTCTCCTCAGGAGTGGGTTCTGACTCCTCTGCATCAAGGCTTTCGTCATTGCTTCCGACTTCCTCCAAGAGAGGGTTCGTCTGCAATTCCTCGAGGATCGCAGATCTGAGCTCAAGGGCAGGAACTTGCAGGATTTTGAGGGATTGACGAAGCTGAGGTGCCAGAACAAGGTTCTGGGTCTGCTTCTGAACTTGACGCAGGCCCTGAGATTGAATCGCCATCTAATGTCAGGATTTTTGCTTTTTTTGCTCTAGTTTCTCCTCGTGCCACCTTAGTGCAGCGTTCTCACCATCTTCTCCGAATAGATCATTGGCATACTTGGCCAACTTCTCATTCGTTGGTCCATAGCCGTCTCCGTAAATAAACTTCTCGAGTCCGATAAGCATCTCTTCCGCAGTTTGGTAGCGCTGCTCACGAGGCCTTTTCAAAGCAGTGTGGAGTATATCGTTGAGTCGAGGGTCAATATCTGATCGGATTTCACTAAAATTTGGAATGGGGAGGTTGAGAATGTTGTCTATGGTTTTCTCATGATACATTTCAATCGGAGCATCACCTAGATCCTCGAAAATATTGCGGTTAAGCATGAGTTCTGACATGACAATACCACAGCAAAAGAGATCCGCCCTAGGATCGGTGACCTCGCAGCGGGCTTGCTCTGGGGACAAATACTCATCCTTCCCAGCAATGACCTCACCTTCCTGATTGTACATTAGGTCGAGAGCTTTTGCTATTCCGAAGTCGGTCAACTTGACATCGCCTTCCTTCGCAATCATAATGTTTTTTGGATTTACATCGCGATGAACGATTCCCAAAGGTCTTCCTTTTTCGTCAGTCTTTAGATGAGCATAGCCGAGTCCGCGGCAAATCCGAGAAACAATAAAGACGGCTAAATCGGCAGGGATGTATTGACCCGTTTCGACATGTCTTTCAAGGAATTCCTCGAGGTTCCATCCCGTGACGAACTCCATGGTCATGAAATATTGCTCGCCAATTTTCCCTAAATGATAGGTTTGCACTATATTCGTGTGAATCAAATCCGCTACGAGCTTGGCCTCACCAATGAAATTGTTCCTAAATTCTTCTATAGCTGAGTACTCCTCGCGAATGAGCTTGATGGCTACGACTTTGCGGAACCCTCCGATCCCTCGTTGGGTTGCTTCATAGACCAAACCCATTCCTCCCTCAGCAATTTTGCGGGTGAGTTCATAGTGAACTTCGTTAAAAATGTGTTTCATTGTCTTGTTATATGATTGGTAATATAAGGTACCGCCAAAAGAAGTTTTCATCAAGACAAGATTTGTTCTATTGTAGCTTTTTTAGCTTTTTGGCACAAATTTCGCTGCAAATCTCCGTGTTGACTCCTTTTATCTTTCGTTAGAGAATGCGGAAATGATTAATTTCACTGAATCTGCTCGGAAAAAAGTGGCTGAAATGACGGCTGAGTCTTCCCCCGGAAAATTGTTACGGATCTTTGTTGAGCCAGGCGGGTGCTCAGGTTTTGAGTATGGAATGTCAATTGATGAGCCCAAACCTACTGATCGCGTAGGTGATTTCTCTGGTGTTAGTTACGCTGTTGATGCTGACAGCCTCGATTACTTGACGGGTTGCGAAATTCATTTTGACGATGGTTTGTCAGGAAAGGGTTTTGAGATCCGTAATCCCAATGCCGAGTCCACTTGCGGTTGCGGGAAGTCTTTCAACTGATGTTGCCTTTGAGGCTTTCTTTTTTGGCCCTTGCGGTTTGCCTTCTCAACTCTTCTTTATCTGCGATCTTTAAGAGAGGCCCCGTATCTATGGAGCTTGTCAGTGAGCAAAGAGCGTTGACGAGTGGAAAGGCTTTCTGGGTTGGTTGGCGTATTATCAGGGACAAAGGTTGGCACACTTATTGGAAGCATCCTGGAGATGTGGGGGTTCCTCCTCGCATCAAGTGGTCTTTGCCCGATGGGATGAAAGCGGGAGAACTCATCTACTCACCCCCTCAGTGGGTCAAGATGGGTCAAGTTGCGGCTCATGGGAATTACGGGGAAACGCTTTTCCTTTGTAAGTTCGAACCGACTGTTCCCCTTAAGGAAGGCGGTGTTGTCAAAATATCAGGAAAGGCTTCTTGGCTTGCTTGCTCTCGTCAATGCCAACCGGGGTTTGCCGAGCTGGTCATTGAAATACCGGTCGGTGAAAAGATCGAATATGATCCTTTTTGGAGACCGAGGTTCGAGTCCTTTCGGAGGGGGCTCCCGTGCGATGCTCCAGCTGATTGGAGTTTTAAGGCGGTTCGCAAGGGAGCTAGCATTGATCTTTTCCTACCATCTTTTTTCTCGGAGAAGGAGGGTAGTCCTTATTTTTTTGCCTTTGGTCGCCAAGTCAGATCTCATGCTCCGCAGGTTTTACGAAAAGGCAAGAGCGGTTGGATTCTTTCCTTGCAACGTTCTTCTTGGTCTTCAGGGAAGGAGAGCGAATTGAGTGGGCTTCTTTACCACAGGGAAGGTTGGGGTTTTGAGGGAGCACGAAATTATATCCGAGTGCGGGTCGGTTTAAGCCAGGAGTGATACATGCCTTGGTCAGATGAGAATTTCCTTTGCCATTTTTTTGTTGTCCAAATTCAAAGACGAGAGGCAGAAATACTTTAGATGCTAGTCCCTCTCATGCCGTGCTTCGGAATCTTACCTGCTTTGGTTTTTTGCATTGTAAAAAATTTAAATTAGTAAAAGTTCAAACTATGAAAAATATCTGCTTCTTTTTGGTCTTTGTTGCCTGCTTGACCTCTCAAGCTCAGGATCTTCCTGGTACTGCAACTGAATTACCTGGTGCATCCACAACCGTACAACCCGCAGGTAAGGAGGCTGGAGACAAACCTACGGTGCCCCCAAAAGTTGAACTCGACCCAGCAACGGTTAAGCAGTTGACCGATGTTGTGAAAAGCAATGTTTACGCAATGTCTAAAAGGAATGTGAATCTTGTTCTCAATACAATTCATCCAGAGTCTCCCCTCGTTGAAAGTAGTAAGGATATGTTAACTTACATTTTCGCCCGCCTACAGTTACGTTATACCTTACAGCGAATCGAAGTAACCAGAGTAGAGCCTGACGAGGCAAGAGTCCAAGTCCTTCAAGTCACTCAAAAGCTTTCGGGTAACGCAGCTTTTCGCGATAACCGGATCAAGCTTATGCACACCTTGAAGCGGGATGGTCAGAAGTGGAAGATTTTCAGCTCAAAAGCCTTGTCGATCGAGTACCTAGAGTATTGAATTATTACTCACTTCAATTGCCTACATTTCTTCCAAGGTTTCGATTCCTAGGATATCCAGTCCTGCGCAAAGGAAAATTTTGGTTCTTAGGCAGAGCAATAATCTGAGATCCTGAGTCGGTTGCTCCTCAACCATGACCTTGTCGTTGTTGTAAAAAGAACTGAAATCGGTGGCAAGTTCGTACAAGTAAGTGCAGAGGAAATGAGGTTTGAGTTCACGCAGAGTCTGGCTCAGGGCGAGAGGGAAAAAGAGTAGCTTTCGGGCCAATGTCCTTTCGTGCGGTGTCTGTGGTGGACGGGCCTTCTCAAAAGAACAATCTGTGTTCCCCCCCATTTTCCTGAAAATACTGCTTATTCTTGCAACCGCATATTGGAGGTAGGGTGCCGTGTTTCCTTGCATGGCCAAAAGTTTATCCCAAGAGAAAACATAATCGAGAGTACGGTCTTGAGAAAGGTCAGCGTATTTGACGGCTCCGAGTCCAATGGCTTTTGCTCTTCTGATCACTTCGTTTTGGGCCAAGTCCGGGTTTTTCTCCTCCACCATCCTTCTAGCCCGTTCGATTGCCTCGTTTAGGAGATCGGCTAACTTAAGGGGTTGTCCATCCCTAGTCTTAATTGCTTTGTTGTCCTCGCCTAAAATAGTTCCAAACCAAACATGTGAAAGGTCTGGAGTTTTTCGTTCTTCCGCAGAAAACCATTTGCGGGTAGTTAGAAATAACTGCTCGAAGTGATCGCGCTGGCGACCATCCGTTACATAAATAATCCGTTTCGCCTCCCATTCTTCCTGCCTAAAGGAAATAGTGGCCAAATCTGTCGTAGCGTAATTACTCGCTCCATCTTTCTTTCGTATGATGAAAGGTTGCTTGGCGAACCTTTTGTGCTCTGGGTGAAAAACCACAAGAGCACCGTCGTCTTTCTGGCAAACCTGATGCTTGAGAAGTGACTCGTATACATCGTCGACGCGGTCGCGGTAGAAGCTTTCGCCGTGAGCGAAATCGAATTGTACACCAAGCATATCATAAATGGCATGAAAGGAGGACATACTGATGTCTTTGATCTTTTTCCATAGATCAAGGCTGTCGGTGTCACCTCCCTGTAATCTCACGAGTTCCTCACGTGCTTGCTCAAGGGCACTTTCCTCTTCTTGGGTCCAAGCGTTTCCTTTTCGGTATAGATCCTCGAGTTCAGCGATTGCGTCTTTTCCCAGTTTCTCCAGGGAAACCTTTTCGCGCTTAATTGCGTAAAGCAGGATGCCGAATTGCGTTCCCCAATCACCCAAATGGTTGTCCCTGATTACTGTATGTCCGCAAAAAGAAAGCAGTCTGGCTAAGCTTTCGCCAATGATAGTCGAACGAATGTGGCCAACATGCATTTGCTTGGCTGTATTAGGAGAGGAATAGTCGATTACCGTCTTTTGCGATTCCTGGCATCGTGATGACTCCTTAAGTTTCTCAAGACTGTCGAAATCATTGAGCCATCCGAGCATCAGATTGGATGATAACTTAAAGTTTATGAACCCAGGACCCGCAAGTGAAGTTTCCCAGTCTTCAGATGATGGGATACGATCAATCAGGGATTGAGCCATTTCCCTCGGGTTCTTACCGATTTTCTTAGCATGAGGGAGTACCCCGTTTGCTTGAAAATCACCAAATCTTTCGTCAGCTTGTCTGATCTGGGGTTCAAAGTCTCCCTGGAAATCTTCCAGAGATTGAGCTGTCTTGACGAGCAAGGCTTCTATGTTTTTTGAGTAGTCAAAATTGAATTTCATCGGCTATTATCCAACCACTTCCTTGAAAAGGGTCAAGAACCGTTCAAATAAAAGGCTCGACTAGATTAACTTATTGGCTTATAGCTATATGCTTTGCATTTACCCCTTACCCCTCAAACGAGCGTAGCGAGCATCCTATTATGCCAAAGGCCAAATTATCCAGAGACACCAAGCCGTCCTTTTCCTACCTGATTGAGAAGAAAAGAGACGGAGGCGAATTTACCACCGAGGAAATTCGTTTCATTGTAGATTCCATCCTAGACGAGGAAATGCCTGAGTTCCAACAAGCTGCCTGGGTGATGGCAACCTTTTTTCAAGGTATGTCTGCCCAAGAAACAGCTTACTTTGCTGAGGAAATGATGCTTTCTGGAGAAGTGATCGAGATGATGGACGTATCCCGCCCCAAGATCGAGAAATACTCGACTGGT
>Ga0055584_100000575_pt1 | contig 34905 bp, 33 predicted proteins | sample OSDHelmetaG_FD_58716 | JGI IMG/M metagenome (GOLD analysis project Ga0055584, IMG submission 58716) | Pelagic marine sediment microbial communities from the LTER site Helgoland, North Sea, for post-phytoplankton bloom and carbon turnover... | ecosystem: Environmental > Aquatic > Marine >...
AAAAAAAAAAAATTGCTCACTTCATATAATATAAAACAAGTAAATATATGTAATTTTGAGTTATTCGTAATTGTAATTTTCAAGCTAATTATAGTATAGTAATTAAATTCAAACTTTTGGGTTTCTAAGAAAATTTTACTTATTGGGCTATCAATTTTTATGCCAGATGATAATGATTGAAAATTACTTAGAATATAAAAGATAGCTGTTTAATTGATTTAATATTAATATTCATACAACTTTTTTAACCTGCAAAATGTTTGGAAATTTATATGCAAAGATTTTTTGATGTGATACTAAGTGGGTTTGGAATAGTTATTCTTTTTCCTATATTAATTCCAACAATCTTAATTCTAAAATTAACAGGCGAAGGAGAGATTTTCTACATTCAAGAACGTATTGGAAGAGATGGCAAAATATTTGGCTTGATCAAATTCGTAACAATGATTAAAAATAGCGCAAATATTGGTCCTGGAGCGATTACAGTTTTTGATGATCCAAGAGTATTACCATTTGGAAAATATCTGCGAAAATCAAAAATTAATGAATTACCTCAGTTATGGAATATATTTAATGGTGATATGAGTGTGGTTGGCCCAAGACCATTAATTCCAAATGTCCATGCGTTCTTTACGCCAAAAGCTAAAGAAAAACTGAAGACAGTTAGACCTGGTCTTACTGGAGTCGGTTCTATTTTTTTTCGAAATGAGGATCACTATTTAAAGGGATTGAAAGAACCAATGGAATTTTATAGAAAAAATATTAGCCCATATAAGGGTGATCTAGAAATTTGGTTTATAGAAAATAATTCCTTATGGTTATATTTCAAGCTCATTTTTGTCACTATTTGGGTTGTAGTATTTCAAAGAAGTAAAATTTTTGAGATTGCATTTAAAGACTTACCCCCTATTCCTGATATTTTGAGGCATTAGTTTTCATCATGTTAAATGCTTCTACTATCTATCTTTAATGATTTCATTATAGCTTTATCGCATTTTGGTGAAGATATTATTTAATTTAACCTTAAATTATATCGAGGGGGAAAACTTGGAAATTAGCAGAACACTTCACTTTGATTATTATATTAGAATGATAGTTAATTCTAAATCATCAGATAATAATAGCCTTTATAATGAATTCTTAAGAGATGAATTCTAATTAATGGCTTAAAAAAAAATGAAAAAGTTTGAAATTAATTTTGAAAATTACTGGGACTGTTTGGATGATAAATTTGATGAACTTATTGAAAATGGCTATATAAAGCTTCCATCCATAGCGGGTTTAGATTTAAAAAATATATCTAAATTAATATCAAGTGAGATTAGTGGAAAAACTTATACAGAGTTGAATAGTGCACATCAAAAATTTTTAGGAGAACTATTAATAGATAAGTATTTAGCTCCAAAACTGTTTGATTTAGCTCAAAGAGAGTTTGGTTATAAAGGTTTAATCTCAAATCAATATCATGTTGCAAGATCAGCTATTCCCGGAGATGATAAATATAGAGCTCATTTTGATTCCCATATTTTTACTTTAGTTATCCCTCTCAACATACCTAAAGTTAAAACAATTAATGATTCAATTGGAGAATTAATTTTTTTTCCAAATATGAGAGGCTTTCCTAGTAATGCATTTTATGATTTTATTGGAAAGCTCTGGACCAAACAATTCTCATCTGAATCTGGAATAAAAAAACTAAAAAAGAAGAAAATAATGAAAATCAACTCTTTTACAGACTATGAGCCTCTTCTATTTATGGGAAATACAGTATTTCATTCTAATAAACCTGTTTCTGTAAATGCAGACTCTCAAAGATTAACTCTCTTAGCTCATTATTTTGACCCTTTTCCAAATTCTAGTATTGGTAGTTTGCTAAGAAAAATTCGACTTCGTTGACTATTCTTTATCTTAAAATTCATTTCATGATTAGGCTTACTCGTTTGAAATTAGATTGAGATTAATAGACGTGAGGAAAAAATGTTAAAAAACGACACCAAGCTTAAACTTTCCCTGATGAAAAAGAATAATATTTAATAGATTGAACGGTTAATTTTTCTTTTTAATTTTGAAATTAAAAATATTTATTAATTAAATCCAAGGAGTAAACTCTCAAATTAATAGTAATTTTCTTAATTGATTGATTAAAAATGTTTGCCTGGTGTAACATCAATAACTAATCGAATTAATACATAAATTTATAACCAATGATTGAGAAATGTCTTTTTCCAGCAGCAGGCTATGGAACGCGCTTTTTGCCTGCCACGAAAGCAGTGCCGAAAGAAATGCTTCCAATTCTTAATAAACCATTATTGCAATATGGTGTTGAAGAAGCCTTGTCTGCGGGTATAAAAAACATGGCAATTGTTACTGGCAGAGGTAAAAGGGCTATTGAGGATCACTTTGATAATGCTTTTGAGATTGAATCCCAAGTAAGTGGCACTTCCAAAGAAGGCTACCTAAAAGAAATCAATGAGGTAGTTGAAAAATCAACCTTTACCTATGTTCGTCAAAAACAAATGCTTGGTTTAGGTCATGCCATTCTAGCTGGAAAACCACTTATTGGTAATCAACCTTTCGCTGTAATTTTGGCAGATGATCTATGTAATTGCCCGAAGAATAATTTGATTTCACAAATGATTAAAATTTATAAGCAATTTAAGTGTTCAGTCCTAGCTATTGAAGAGATAGAAATGCATCAAACAGATAAATATGGAATCATTGCTGGAAATATTATCGATAATTCAAACAACTTGTATCAAGTAACTGACATGGTAGAAAAGCCAAAAAAAAATAACGCACCAAGTAATTTGGCTATAGTCGGACGCTATATACTAACTCCTGATATTTTTCATATTCTCAATGATCTCAAGCCTGACAAGAATGGTGAAATACAAATTACGGATGCTCTACTTATTCAAGCCAAACAAGGAAATGTTTTAGCTTATAAATTTAACGGAAAGCGATTTGACTGTGGCAACGTAAAAGGCTATGTAGAGGCAACTAATTTCCTTGCTAGAAAAAATGGAATTATTTAAAGGGGTTTTTTAGAATCCTTATCTCATTATTTTCCAAGTATATCGACTCTTCTCATAACCATATTATGTGAAAAAAAATAAATTCCAAAAATTAATATAAATCCAATCAACATTACCCACTCAGCTACATTATATAATTCACCTAATATTCCAATAATTGCCATGAATAAAGAAATTAAGAGCATCAATTGCAATGTATTTTTTTCTCTGATGCCTAATCTAATAAGTAAGTGATGTGAATGTGATAAATCAGGCTTAAATGGTGATTTACCAGAAGTTATCCTTCGTAAAATAGAGGTAGCCATTTCAATCAATGGCACTCCAAATAACCACAATGCTGTTACTGGAGCAAATGATTTATTTGCTCCTTGAGATTGTTCAATTAAAGTCCAGACAATAGCAACCCCAATCAACATACTTCCCGCGTCGCCCATAAAAATTCGCTTACTTTCTGACACTCCTATGCAAAGGTTATATATTAAAAAAACAGGAAGTATTGAACAAAATATTATTGCAATATATATATCTTCAACAGAAAGATACACCATAGCAAGAAACGTAATTAAACTATTTCCCCCAGATAAACCATGAATTCCATCCGCCATATTTACTGCATTCATACCTCCAATTAGTGCAACAATAGTAATAAAGTATGCCCATCTATCGAGAATAATTTCACCGCCGCCTAATAAGTTACCTAGTGAATTAATAGTCATATCACCAACTGTAACAATAATTAATGCGACCAGCAATTGAAACACAAGTCGAAGACTTACAGAGATATTTTGATGGTCATCCAGAACCCCGATTATTACCAGAATTAATGTTGCTAGCAAAAAATAATTATATTGATTCAAACTATACGATGAAACCAAAATGCTAATTATTAAAGCTAAAAACATCGCTATTCCACCAATAAGAGGAATAGAGCCTTTATGTGGTTTTCGAGAATTAGGTTTATCAACAAGATCGATACTTATTGCAAAAGGTCTGAGTAGATAAATTGCAATGAAGGTAGAACTTGAAGCTATTAATATTTGCAATAATAGAGTATTCATAAAAATATTAATTGTCAAAAGTAATATTAAATTTATTCACAATAATCCATAAATCTGATGCTTAACTCACAAAAAACCTTTGAAGCTTGCTTATTTAGCTTCAAAAACTAAATATTCTAACAAAGAAATACAAAACTATAAGTTAAAAACAAATTTTTCTAATTTATTAGTTAATTCTGCATAACTATAGTTAGCTAAAGCATGTCTTTTACCATTCTCGCCCAGAAGGCCTCTTTTTTTCTCACCAATAGATTTAAGCTCAATAATTGCTTTAACTATAGAATCTACATCTTCCGCAGGAACAGTAATACCTGCACCAGCATCATTAATAGGCTTAAAAGAAGAATTACTCGCATACACTATTGGTCTCTCACTCATCAAGTATTCAGGCAGTTTATTTAGGGAACTCCCAAATCTATATAGTGAATTATCTTTAAAACCAACATAACAAATATCAAAACTTTTTAACATTGATGGTACTTGTTTTTTTGGAATTGAGTTCAATACCTGCACATTTGAGAGATTACGAATCTTTAATTGGCTTAAGATCGATTCTTTAAGTTTTCCCCTTCCAACCAGAACAAAAGCAATATCTGAAAAGTTTTTCAACTTTTCTGCAGCTTTAATTAATACATCTAATGCGTTAGCATCGCCAAATGTCCCAGTATATCCGACGACAAACTTATCTTGTGGCAATATTTTTTTAACTTTTTTTGATAATGGTTCACAATTATAAAACTCATTTTCAGAAATTCCATTGGGTATCCATAAAAATTTATTCTTTAAAGCCCCTCTAGATTCTAAATGATTTATTGCGTATGGCCAATTTGAAATGATAAAGTTTGACTCTTTACATGCCTTGTCCTCAATCCATTGCATAAATTTAATCATAGGATGCCTTTGAGACATTCCTGCAAGTTCAGTTAAGGTCAAGGGCCATAAATCTCTCACATCCCAAACGAGAGGACATTTAAACTTTTTGGCTAGTTTTGCTGCAGATAAAAATGGTGGCATAGATGGAGAACTATAAAATATCATATCAGGCTTTTCAGTAATTAATTTATTTAATCGAAACAATCGAAAGGCAAATACAAACCAGTTAACAACTCTAACCTTATCATGTGCTGACTTATAAGGAAAAGTTTTAAAACACAGATAATTAATACCATCTATCTTAGTCAATTTATAATTACTCTCCAAATCAAAAGGAGTATGCATTAAATGATGAAAACTAGTAGAAATTAAATATACTTCATATCCGCGTTTAGCAAACTCTCTAGCAAAATAATAAGTTCGACCAGCATATCCAGTTTCAAGAGTTGAAGAATACTGATTTATCATCCATATTGTTTTCATATTAATAACTCAACTTATATTCAACACAATCAAAAGAAGAAATAATGATGCTACCGATAAACAATTTAATATAAAAGAAAATGGAATTATTGTAGGCAAACTTATAGTCATAAAGATATCCACCCCAAAATGGAAATTTTTAGAGAAATAAGAAACTAGTTAAAAATATTCATACTGTTTCTATAATTCATTTTGTTTAAACAAATTAAAAAATTCAGGTCATTTTACACCTTATTAATTAGTATATTTTTTAGCTTTAATGCTTAAATTAAATTATGATATGAGCTACAAAGAAATTAATTCATCGTTATTACTAAATATCTTGAAATATCAGATTGAAAATTTTAAATATTAATGGTTTATGAATAAAATTAATTGAATACACAATATTTTATTTACAAACTCCATGTTGGGTTTTCAACTATATTCTTTACATCTATAAGGACCATCTTGCCATTTGATAGTTTCAAATAATTGGAAGTACTATACTTTTTGAATTGTGAGTGAGCAACTGCCACAATTATTGCATCATATTTTTTATCTGAATCAAGTGGATTATCAATAATGCCGAATTTATTCCAATGTTTCTCAGCTTCATAATTAACCCAAGGATCATAAACATCAACGTTGACTCCAAACAATTTTAACTCTTTAATTAAATCTATAACCTTAGAGTTTCTCATGTCTGGACAGTTTTCTTTAAAAGACACACCAAGCATTAACACATTTGAGTCTTTAATATCCTTTCCAGCACTTATCATTTCTTTAATTGCTTTATTAGCAATAAATTTACTCATACCATTATTAATTTGCCGCGATGCAAGAATTAGATCTGGCTTATAGCCAAGCTCTTCAGCTTTAAATGTAAGATAATATGGATCAACACCTATACAATGCCCGCCAACTAAACCAGGCTTAAACTTGATAAAATTCCATTTTGTGGCTGCTGCTTCAATCACTTCATTTGTATTAATTTTCATCTGATCAAAAATTAAAGCCAGCTCATTAATTAAAGCAATATTTACATCTCTTTGAGTGTTTTCAATTACTTTGGATGCTTCAGCTACTTTAATACTTGAAACTAAGAAAGTGCCTGCAGTAATAATTTGTTGATACAATTCATCAACCTCTTGAGCAATTTCTGGTGTCGAACCAGATGTCACTTTTAGTATTTTAGTAACCGTATGTTCTTTATCTCCTGGATTAATACGCTCTGGAGAATAACCACAAAAGAAATCTACATTAAACTTCAACTTAGATGAATTTTCTAATTCTATTGCGCAAATTTCTTCTGTGACACCTGGATAAACAGTGGATTCATATATAACAATATCACCTTTGTTTAAAACTGAGCCAACTGTCTTTGAGGATTCAATTATATTAGTAAGATCTGGACGGTTAGCAGAGTCAATTGGAGTTTGAACAGTGACGATATAGATATTACAATTTTTAGCATCTTCGATGTTATCTGTATATTTGATATTGTGGCTTACCGAATGGAGTAAATCATTATCAATTTCTAATGTGCTATCAAATCCATTAGCTAGCTCTTGAATGCGATCACTCCTTACATCAAGTCCCACCACTTGAAATTTTTTAGCAAATGCAACCGCCAAAGGAAGGCCAACATAGCCTAAACCGACTATACAAATTGTCCTATCTTTCATATCAATATTTTTTTAATTAGGTAAAGATAAATTATAGATTAAGTTCTAGCCAACGATCATATTCTTCATTGAATAACCAATCCTCATAACTACTATACATTGAATCATAAATACCCACATATAAAGTTAGCATTAGAAGCGATGTTAATGATAAAGTTAAAATGATTTTTCTTTGTTGGAGAATAAATAGACTTGAAAATGAAATCAAATAAGGAATTATAATCATCATATTTAATCTTTCATACTCCCAATTAAATCCTTGGAGTAAAAATATTGGTAGAGTGCAGCTTAAAAAGAATAAATAATAATAAATAATTTCTTTTTGTTTGATAAAAGTTTTCATGAAGAAAAATACATAGATAAAATTTATCATTAAAAATGGATATCTAAAATCATTATTAATAATATGGCTATCTTCTCTGTTGGGGATATATATTTCTATAAATATGAACAAACTAATTGCAAGCACACCAGCCATGATTAATAACAAAATTCTGCGCAAAAAAATGTTTAATTTGAATGCATAAAAAAAATAAATAGTTACGCCAGATATAAATAACATAGAAGTAAATACTATCCCGGATTTATGCATCAAAGCAGCAATTATTGAAGTGACTATAAACAACAGGTAGTTCTTAGTTGAAGAGAAGTAAAGTGCTAGGAACAAAAAAGTCATACTTAGACCTTGCCTCATTCCATTTGATGTTGACATTATTACTGGCCAAGTGTGAATTAATATAATAAATAAAACATAAAATAACCACTTATACTTTTTGGTGAAAGACTGATAAGTGGAAATATAAAGTAAAAGTCCTGTTGCACAAGAAATTAAAAATGAAACAATATAAACGCCTAAATGAGTACCATATATTGTTAAAGTTGCTATTCTAAATCCAAGGTAATCAGTTGTCCCGCCCCAATCTAAATTTGGCTTATGATAAGCCGCATAAAAGTCATTTCCATAACCATAAACCCCGGAGCCTGCCAATACAGCAAATATAATTGATATAAAAAAAATTAAGGAAAGTCCTGCTCTCATCTACTTTTAATTAAAACGTAGAATGATTTAATTAATGATATTAAAAAATATGAGGGTTTAGAAATTGTTGGCACAACTGCCATTGTAATTTTCCATCTATTAATTAAATTAATTCCTGATCTTATACCAAATAGTCGATCAATTATTTTTTGATCATTGAAGCTTGATTTATCATTGTCAAGAAAAACTATTGCAGAAGGAAGGACATATAATTCATATCCATGTCTACTAGCTCTCGCTGTAAACTCATCATCACCGCCATAATGTGGAAATCTTATGCTGTCATATTTTCCAATAGATTGGAAAACTTCAATTGGATGAAGTAAACAGCGGCCAGTCAATAAGTCGGCCCTAATTGCATCAGTTGAATGAAGTTCGTTTCTGTTAGAGCCTTGCAAAATGTGATGTGTGATATTAAAAAACCATGACTTAACTATAGTTCCAGATTTAATTATTGTTTTTTTATCAGACAGATCTACACTCAGGGCATTTATAATTACTTTTCTATTTTTTTCCAAAGAAAATTTAGTTAACTCATCAATTACGTCATTTTCCATTATTACGTCATTATTGACTAGTAATATCCAATCACCTACTTTACTTATATTTAAAACATAATTGATGCCAAGATTAACAGCACCTGTCCAGAATAAAGATCCAGACCCTTGCAATACTTTTATACCAGGATATTTTTTTAATAGTATCTGAGAGGTTTTGTCAATAGAACCATCATCAATAACGATTATTGACAAATCTTTATAATTTTGGGCATAAATTGAATCTATACATTTAACTGTCTTATTAATTCTATTATGGACCGGTATAACAATATAAACCATTATTTAATCTATCTCTTTATTTTATTAATTAATAATTACTTATGAATACTCTTTAATATTATTAAGTAATTCACCATATTTCGCTCCGATAAATTCTTGGCTTAAGTCTTTTTTAATAGTGAGTTCATTATATTTAATAACATCACGTCGTTTAGCATTACTGATTGATTCATAGATTGCATTAGCTAATTCTCGTTCACTATAATTACTAAATAATATTCCATTTTTACCATTTTTAATAAAATCTGATATGCCTGTTTCTGAGTAAGCAATTACAAACGCTCCTGAAATTGAAGCTTCGGCAGCCATCTGGCCAAAAGACTCAATAAAGGAAGGAAAAACACATAAATCTGAATTTTGATATATTTCTCTTAAATCAGTATTTGAGGAAATAAATCCATAGTTTTTGAAGCTAAAAGGAGTTCTTTTAATAATCCCATCATCTATGCAACCAAAAAAATTAATAACAATTTTTTTGGGATTGGCTCTTTGCTTTAGCAAAATCAATGAGTCAATAAACATTTTCAAGCCCTTATTATTTGAAAAAGAGCTTGATCCAAATGTTATATTTATCTCACCATCAGAATATTTATCCATAAACATATGCGTTTTGTTTGATTTTTCGCTCCAATAATCAACTTCTATTGGAATGTTGATTTTTAAGATCTTTGAATTTTTTAGAATCATACTTTGTTTAGCTTTATCAAACATCCATTGGCTTGGGGCGACAAAATATATATTACTGAGACTATTAATCGCTCTCTTCTTTACTTTCCAAAAATATCTATCAATATCAAACAAAGCATTTGTTGGTTTATTAGATTTATAATAGCCTTGAATATATCTATCATCATTTGCTATATGCTCACTTCCACAAAAAATCCACATATCATGCAATACCCAAATAATTGGTTTTTTTATTTTCAACAAGTCACCAATTGAAAGGCCTCCGCTTCCAATCCAATGAACAATAACAACATCAACATCACTATTATTTATGTATTTGTGCCAACTCGTGGGGAGCAAATTACAAGAGTGTGACTTGCGATCTTTAATAAATATTATAGGAAAATTTGATATTTTCTGGTGCAACCAACCTAATATTAAATAGAAACTTCTCGTTAAATAGAAACTTCTCGCAGTTATTCCTTTGTTATTCGATCTAAATTGACTTTGTGATAAATATTGAGATTTTATGTTTTTACAGCGCAAGATTGCTGAATGAATATTATAAGCTGCAATAGCTGCTCCACCTGTTCTATAACTTTTAGTGATATTAAGGACCTTCATATAATAATATTTGGAATGGGTTGAGATTAAAAAATCTTCATTTTTTTAATATAAATAATTCAATTTTTTAGACATATGACCCACAACTTATTCCATTGAAAAAATTGTCAAAAATAGCCTTTGCTTCATTCTCAGTATAAGTACCATTCTGTACATTCGGCCACAAATGTGCATCATGATAATTTACAACTGACCCAATTTTAATATTAATCTTGTCAATATTCAGCAATGAAGCTATCATCATTCTGTGATTCCCATCGGATGAAAGGCTTATTTTATATTGAAAATTTTTTATCAAAATATTTACAATTGGCCAAGATGTTTCGTAAAAACCATTTTTTCTAATTGATTCAATTAAAGTGTAATATTGAATAGCATGACTTTTCCATACCTCCTCACTATAGAGTGAATTATTATTGTCTGAATTTAGTAACTCTGGCCTTTTTTTATAAAAAAAATCCGGATAGTTTTTTAATTTATCTGACATTAATAAATCTTCCCATGGCAGAACCGCACACCATTCAGGTAGATTTTGCAAATCCTTTCTATCATGCAATTGCATTGCCTCAGCAGCACTCCTGTCTGATTTTATTTTGGTCATAATACTAGTTACAAATTCCAACACAAAATCATCTTTATTTTCATTTAAGATTGCTCTGGATAAAGCAAATATGTAAGGATCGATATTATGGTCTTTAATCGGGGTCCCCCTGTAGGTATGAATATTATCATAGCCAGTAATTTTGAATATATGCGTATGAATATTATCAAACTCTATAGGCGATATGAATTGCGATTCTTCCAGAGAGTGCCTCTTTATTCTAACAATATCAAAACCATTTTTTCTAAACAAATGCCTAATTAATTCTAATGTGACTTTAGTTATCGACATATCAATTCCTCAAGAGCCAAATTTTCTATAACAGATGACTTGTCTAAAATAATTTCTAAACGCCCATTTACAGAGCATGTTTTACAACCACTAAATCTAAACAACTAATTACTCTTATTAAAGTAACTATAAATATTGGAAAGATTGATTTTTAATAATAAATTAGTAATTGACATCATATTTTATTATCAATCATCAGTTGTAAAACTATTTATACTCACTCAAAATTGATGTTAATAATTTCTCAGTAGTTTTGATATTGTATTTTTTTGATAGCGTAGTAAGAATTTTTTTATCAACATACACATGATAACTTTCTAAACTATTTTTTTTAGACCAAGAGTTTTTTGAGCCATCCGGATAGCTTCCACGACCCTCAATGCTAATACCAGATATAATATATTGTGCATTTTTGCCATGCTTTGATATTGCGTAAATTAAAGCTATTATTCCAGTAGAAGGCCTAAACAACCCGCTCATACTATATGGATTAACAATAATCGCATATATATAATTTTTTACAAACCTCAATAAATTTAATATAGCCTGATCTTTCTTACTAAAATGATCAAATGTGAGTGTTGGAATTCTAATGCCCGAAATACTTTTAATTAATGCCAATATTTCGTATGAAGTTACACCTATTATTGGTGTGAAACATGGGGATTTTTTCAATAAATCTATGGAATCAGGAAAACCATCTGTCCAATACATTACAATCTTATCAGATGGACTATTTGCAATTCTATTTTTTCTGTCTTTTGCCCACTTATCTTTTTTTGGTGATTTTTTTCTTGTGCCCAATATTACTTCAGTTGCAGATACAATAGAGGTAATGTTGCTATGATTTTTCAGATTTTCTTCATAATATGAAGCTGTTGCATTTGCGCAGTAAGTAAAATCAGATATGGGAATTGTGGCCTTAGGCTTTGATCCAAGTACTAGAATAATCTCTTGATTTAGAGATTGACTATTCATTTTCCATTTTTCGTTCACAAACTAATTGTGCAAGCAAAAAGTCTTCAGATTCATCAATATCTATACCTTCAATATAATTAACAACACATTTAAATGGCTTTACTCCAATTCGCTGCTTATACCTACTCCACACTGATTTCTTGAATATGAAAAAACCTGATGTTTCAATATATATTGGCTCTAAACTTTGCGTTCTTGGAATATCGTCAAGAGAGTAATTTAGTGGTTTGTCTTTGTACCATGCAAAATTCATAATTTTACGAACAGAGAATGCAGAATCAAACCCACCCCTGACGACTTTGTCTATTGATAAATCAATATTACTTCCTTCAATGAATGGAGATGTAGTGTGCGCAAGAACATAATAATCAGCATCAACCTTATTTATAAACGACTGATAGATTTCTTGGCCAAGAGTCTCGTTAGAATCGAGACTCTTATCTCTTTTTAAAAATTTAACATTAGGGGGTAGGTTATAAGCTATAGAATCATCACTACAATATACATACACCTCATTGATACTCTTAACACTTGAAAGTATATCAAGTATGTGGCGATACAATACCTTGCCACCTAATATTTTCAAGTTTTTTTTAGGAATTCTTTCACTATTTAGCTTTATAGGAACAAAAGCTACTATTTTTTTATTCTTATACTGCATTTAATTACCTAATATTAACTATAAATGAAACCTTACTCCATGAATCTTTATTATATTCATGAACAATAAATTTATCTGAAATCATTTTTGAGTTCCTCCACTCATTGAATGCCCTTTGAACGCCTCGATCTGGATGTCCTTTGAAATTGAACCAGTCATCAACAACGATAATTGTGCCGTCTTGTATGATTTCACTAAAAATATTTAATGCATCAACTGCACTACTATACAAATCACAATCAAGCCAAATCACTGAAGCTTTATTTAGTGAATGCTCTTTAGCGTATTGACTATTACATGTTTGACTAAACCAACCTGCATGAAACTTAATAAGCTCTGACGGCATTGAATGTTTTTTTGCAAGATTAGTAACTACTTCAGCTGAAGATAAAAATTGCCCCTTCTTAAAATCATCACTTAACTCATCTTCTGAACTTAATTCTGGCAACCCTTCAAAAGAGTCAAACGCATGAAAAAACATATTGTTACAAATTTCCTTTCTTTTGGATCTAGAAAATTTATCAACACCAATTACACTTTCATTCATTAGTCTTTTTTTTGCAACACTTTGAATTGTGTTGTAAAAAGATACAAGAGTCTGCCCTCTGTAAACCCCAAACTCATAATAATCACCAACAACACATTCATTTACAACAAACTTTGCGATATTTCTTATAAGAGGTGAGTTATTTAGGTAGATTGCTTCTTTATCCCTTAAACCTATTGCTACTAATAATTTATGAATATTTTTTTTAAATATTAACTTCATAGTCAAGATAAGATTCTCCTTAATTGTTTAGCTATTATGTGTGTACTTTTTATTAATTTATTAAAATAACTCCCTGGAATAACTGGTATTGTTGAATTCTTGCCATCAAGCAACATATCGTATTTATGCCATTTGTATAAAACCTCTTGCAATTGTGGTGCTATATTAATTATTGTATTTCGATCTATATAGTGATCTAACTCCGCATTACTTATCATGCTAGTATCAAATTTGTTCTCAGTGGAAAGGAATTTTGATATTATTTCTACACCTTGACTAGGGTCTTCAATAAAGGCATTGTAATTAATATCTAATAATTTCACTCTATCACTTTCGGATAATGATCTTCTTGAATTCCAAGCCACTATCCATTCGTTAATAGCGCCCTCAAGAGTCATAATTGATGTCCAATAATCCTTTTTTTGTCGGCTATTTTTTATACGTCTATCTATAGATGAAACAACCTCAAAAGGATCTCTTGTTACATGGATCATATAAATATCTATATCTAAATCTTTAGCCAGAAGAGATATGTCGTTACGATAATACCCCGGTGTCTTGTCGCCATATATACTAACTTCTGTAGACTTTATTGAACTACATAACTCGTATATTAAATTATTTATACATATTTTTTTTCTTGGAATCCAATTTAATAACTCATTAGCCTTCCATGTTTCCCGGCTTGTTTTTTTTCTATCAATACTTCTACCAAGCTCCACCATCTTTTTTATTTTATTTTCACGACGAAATAAAATATCATCCACATTATTGACAATACTAAATAAATTAATTTCATTTGTTATTGCTATCTCTGGATGACTGTTCATAATTAAATTAACTAGAGTAGTCCCACTTCTTGGGCAGCCAGAAATTAATAACATTTTTTTACTCATTTTTCTCTCTACATGTTTAAATAAATATAGAACACTAACTTATAAGCTTTGCATCTTTATTAACCTATTAAATTTAGAATTATTATCATTTTTTAACTCAATAAACGATCCTTTTTCAATTATCTCACCCTTGTCTAACACATTTATAAAGTCAGCATTTCGTACGGTTGAAAGTCTATGAGCAACGATTATTAGTGTAATTTTTCCCTTTAGATCGTCGATACTTTTTTGTATTGCATTTTCTGATTCTGAATCTAAAGAACTTGTAGCCTCATCCAAAATTAAAAGATTTGGTTTTCTGTAAAGTTCACGAGCAATAAAAAGTCGCTGACGCTGACCGCCTGAGAGTCTAACGCCACGATCACCAACAACTGTTTTATAACCATCAGGCAATGACTCAATATACTCATGAATAAATGCTTGTTTTGCTGCTTGTTTTACATCACTCATATTATATTCTTCATTCCTATCACTACTTAAGCATATATTATGAGCAATTGTGTCATCAAATATAACAGCCTCCTGAGATACATACCCAATTTGACGTCGCCAGCTTGATGTTTCAACTTCTGTACTTAGAACTCCATCTATCAATACCTTGCCATGAGTGGGCTTATGAAGAATGGCAATTATATCTAGTAATGTTGACTTTCCTGATCCGGATTCACCTACAAAAGCTGTCGATGAAAGCGCGGGTATTTCTAGAGTTATGTTTTTCAAAACATATTTTTTATCGTATTTATAATTAAAGCATACATTATTAAAAGATATGCTTTTTTTAAACTGCCCTATCTTTTTAACTCCATTTTTTTCTTGATACTTATTTTGCTCAGAAAACTCGCTATGAATAAGTTCTACACTGCCAATTGATTCTAACGTCTTTTGCCAGAAACTCTGCACGGCCAATGCAGAGTTAAGTCCACGATAAAATAGCAAGATTGATACCATAATAGGGGCAATTGGTTGTTCAAACTTAACTACTTGAATCATAATAATTGACATAACAAGTATTATTATAATTGGCTCTCGTATTGCTTGAGTAAAGCTTGATGCAATGCCGGTTAATTTTTGATAGCTAGCAAGCTGACTGATTGTTTTTTTGATTGAAGTCCCAACCTTACTCACCTGATCAGTAGCACTAAGGTACTTATAGGCATGTAATACTTGTATAAGAAGTTTAGCTAATTTTCCTTCTTCTTTTGCCCTCTTGCGTGACAATTTTCTAACATAGGTATTTAAAGATCGAAATGCAATAAATATCAACAAACTACCTATTAAAGCCATCAATCCAAATTCCCATGCAATTATAAATGCAAATATAAGATAAACCAATAAATTAATAATTTGTGTAACTAACTGACTTATAAAAAAAAAGGATTGGATCATGAGGTTGATCTGCTCATTAATCACATTAATAAAGTAACCTGCATCTCTTTCTGTATAGTAACTATAGCTCATGTGGCTATATTTCATAAATAATTTAGTTTTTACCGATTCAAGTAATCTCCCTCTTAAGTAAGCATTAAACCCCAGTGCAAAAAACGTTAAAAAACCTTTGATCAAAAAAGACACAATTATAAAAACTATAATCGAAGTAGCAGAAATATCAATACTCAGGAATTCTAAAAAAGCATATGAATACTCTGCTGCAGCAGATAATTCAACAGAAGATGATCCAATTTCTTGCCCTGCACCACTATCATCTAGCCCAAGCGTCTCGAATAATGGCAGCAACATTACCAATCCAACTGTCTCACTTAATGTAGCAAAAAATGTAAACAAAAATACCAAATACATTTGTTTTCCTACATAAATACGAAATATTCTCAAATACTCAATTACATCATTAATAGGGTTATTCATATTTTATTAATTTGGAATATTTTGAATTATCACTTTATTAAAAAACTATATTTCTGCTTTATATTATTTTTGCTTGAATCAGGTCTTGGGTTTTTAAAACACCTTGAAGTTTATTCATTTCATTGACAACTACCATTGTGTTTATATTATTTACCTCCATTAATCTCACTACAGTTTCAGCTAGCTGATTACTTTCACAGGTTTTAGGATTTTCTGTCATTATGTCGGAGATAACAGTATTGTTAATATCGGTACCTTTATTAAAACATCTTCTCAAATCTCCATCTGTAAAAATACCAACAACATTATCCTTATTGTCAACAACCACTGACATTCCAAACGTTTTTTTTGTCATCTCTACCACTGTATCGCGCAATGTAGCATTGATATGAACTTTAGGAACTAAAATTCCAGTATGCATTATACTTTCTATAGTTGTTAATAGACGCCTTCCTAATAATCCTGCAGGATGTGTTACAGCAAAATCATTCGCTGTAATTCCACGGATATTTAAAATTGAAACAGCTAACGCATCTCCCATTGCAAGAGCGGCTGTTGTACTTGATGTTGGCGCAAGATTAAGCGTACAAGCTTCATACTGCACACCCACATTGAGACTGATATCAGAGTAATTAGCCAATGATGAATTAGGGTTTCCCGTCATTGCAATACAAAATACTCCAAGCTTCTTTACTGCAGGAAGCAAAATCAGTAATTCGTCAGTCTCTCCTGAATTTGATAGCATGAGAACTAGATCTTGGCTTGTTATCATGCCAAGGTCGCCATGTGCAGCTTCTCCTGGATGTACAAAATAAGAATATGTCCCAGTGCTTGCCAAGGTTGCAGCTATTTTTTTTCCAATTAAACCAGATTTTCCCATACCTGTAACTATGACTCGCCCTTTACACTTAATAACCTGCTCACAGACAATAACGAAGCTGTCGTCAATTCTGTTAATTAATTCATTTATTGCTTGAGCTTCCAGCTTAAGAACCTCACACCCTTGTTGCAATATTTTATTACGATTTATATGATATTTTTTCATTCAACTATACTCTTGTTTTATTTATTTTTATTCAACTAGAAGCCATAAAACAGCTGTCCTGAGTACATTTAAAAGCTCTATCCTTTGACATATTTTGGTTGAAATGTAGAAATACTATTAGGATTTATTATATTGACTACTCAAGTACCATGCATAAGTGTCCTTAAGGCCTTTTTTTAAGTCTACACTATAAGACCATCCCGCGTTTTCTATGCGAGACACATCAACAAGTTTACGTAATGGTCCATCTGGTTTAGTTGTATCAAAAACCACTTCACCTTTAAACCCAACAATCTTTTTTAAAGTTTTTACCAATTCATGGATAGTGATATCTTCACCTGTACCAATATTAATATGCGAGAGCATTGGCTGAGTAATATCTTGATAAACTTCTTCGTCTAACTCCAAAACAAATAAAGATGCCGCCGCCATATCATCTACATACAAAAACTCACGCATTGCATAACCTGAACCCCATACAGCTACTTCAGTGTCGTTATTAATTTTAGCCTCATGAAAGCGTCTTATTAGGGCTGGTATCACATGTGAGTTCTCTAAATGGAAGTTATCATTAATACCGTAAAGATTGGTTGGCATCACTGATCTAAAATCAGTTCCATACTGTCTATTATATGATTCACAAAGTTTTATACCTGCAATCTTAGCTAGTGCATAAGGCTCATTAGTCGACTCTAACTTATCTGTGAGTAATGCATCTTCACGCATAGGTTGTTTTACTGCTTTAGGATAGATACAAGTGCTACCTAAAAATAATAGGCGCTTTACTTTATTCTCATAAGCTGAATTAATGATATTAGCTTCTATCATAATATTTTCATAGATGAAATCTGCAGGATAAGTATTATTAGCATATATACCCCCTACTTTAGCTGCAGCGAGAATAACATAATCAGGCTTTTCTTGTTTGAAAAAGTTTGCTACTTGAGCTTGACAGGTAAGGTCAAGCTCTTTATGAGAGCGCATTAAAAGATTTGTAAAACCTCGTAACTCCAATTGCCTAACAATAGCTGAACCGACTAAACCTTTATGGCCCGCAATATAAATTTTATCGTTAAGATTCATTGGTAATCTAATTACTCATTGAAGTCTGGCGCCGTAAAACCGTGTTTTTTAACCAAAGAATCACGCTTAGCAATGTTAATGTCGCTTTCCATCATCTCGTGCACCATTTCTTCAAAAGTGATCTTTGGCTCCCAGCCTAGTTTTTCTTTAGCTTTAGATGGGTCGCCTAATAATGTTTCAACCTCAGTTGGACGAAAGTAAGCTGGGTCAACGGCCACAATTAGATTGCCAGCTTCAGTGTCGTAGCCTTTTTCATCCTCACCTTCGCCTTCCCAACGAATCGTTTTACCTAAGTGGCTCCAGGCAAAGTTTACAAAGTCGCGCACAGAATATTGAACGCCGGTGGCAATACAAAAATCATCTGGATCATCCTGTTGCAACATAAGCCATTGCATTTCAACGTAGTCTTTAGCATGACCCCAATCTCGTTTGGCATCTAAATTGCCTAAGTACAATGTATCTTGGAGGCCAAGAGAGATACGTGCAAGCGCGCGAGTAATCTTACGAGTTACAAAAGTTTCACCACGTAATGGAGATTCATGATTGAACAAAATGCCATTACAAGCATATATGCCATAAGCCTCACGATAATTAACGGTTATCCAATAAGCATATATTTTAGCCGCAGCATAAGGTGATCTAGGATAAAAAGGTGTGGTTTCTTTTTGAGGAGACTCTTGCGCTTCACCATATAACTCTGACGTGGATGCCTGATAATATCGAGTTTTGTTTTCAAGGCCTGAGATTCGAATGGCTTCTAATATACGCAGTGCGCCAAGACCCACTGTGTCTGCTGTGTATTCTGGAGTTTCAAAAGATACAGCAACGTGTGATTGAGCTCCAAGGTTGTAGATTTCATCAGGTTGAATATCTTGAATGATGCGCACTAGATTCATTGAATCAGCTAGGTCACCGTAATGCAATATGAACTTTCGACCAGTCTCATGAGGATCTTGATAGAGATGATCAATACGATCAGTATTAAAAGATGATGAACGCCGCTTGATACCGTGAACTTCATAATCTTTATCTAATAAAAACTCCGCCAGATAAGCCCCATCTTGACCAGTTATACCCGTAATTAACGCTACTTTATTTTTTGCAATACTCATCTTTTAAAATAATCTTAAATATTTTCCTCTTAACTACCTTCTAATAATTCATGAATAGAAAAATCATTATTTGCTTTACAGAATGGATTCATATTCACATATTGAAGTAATTTGAATTGATAAATTTTCATAAATACTGGAATCATAAGCGTACTCAAGTATAAAAATAGTGTGGTCTAAATTTTAAATCAATATAAAGTTCATTCGGGACTATTTTTTTAACTAAATAATATTAATGGTTTCGTTTTTTAGGCCTACAACTATATTATTAAAACTTAATTTATGCTTCTTAAACCTTTTCCCAAAAACATAATAATCTCTTTAAAAAAATATCAATAGAGATAAAAGGAACTGAATCATCGGCTGTTTTAAATATTTGATTTTCCTGCATCAATCTCAAACCCTACCATATATATCTTCAAATCTAACAATATCATCTTCTCCCAAATAAACACCGCTTTGTACTTCAATAATTTCCAATGGAACATCATTTTTGTTTTCAAGGGAATGTCTAACCCCTAGAGGAATAAAAGTGGATTCACCCTCTTGAAGAGTGAAAAGCTCATGTCCATTAATAACTGTAGCTTCGCCGCTAATTACTATCCAGTGTTCTGCACGTTTATGATGCATTTGTAAAGATAATTTAGCGCCCGAGTTGATATGCAGTCTTTTTACTTGAAAGTGCTTACCTGACTCAATCGAGTCGTACCAACCCCATGGACGATAAACTTTACGATTCCAGGAACCTTCAGCACGACCTCTCGCATGTAACAATTCAACAATTGATTTAACTTCTTGCGCCTTATTTTTTGTTGCAATAAAGGTTGCATCAGGGGTATCCACTACGATTAAGCTATCTACGCCAATGGTCGCTACCATGTGATGATTAGCATGAATAAAGGTATTTGTGGTATCTTTAGATATAACATCTCCCTTAATAACGTTTCCATTTTCATCCTTTTCGACAATATTATGTAATGCTGACCATGAACCAATATCACTCCAACCTGCATCTAGAGAAACAACGGCAACATTATTAGATTTCTCCATGAGTGCATAGTCAATAGATTCAGATGGTGATGATTCAAAGAACTTTTTATCAAGACGGATAAAATCAAGATCTTTTTTAGCATCATTAATTGCATTTTTAACTGATTTGACAATATCAGGTGCATAAGTATTTAATTCAATAATAAAAGTATCAACTTTAAACACAAACATACCTGAGTTCCAAAGATAATTACCTTGTTTCAGATAAGATTGTGCTGTCAGAAAATCTGGCTTTTCAATAAACTCTTCAACCTCATATATGCCTCTAGCAATATCATTAGCTAATTTAATATATCCATAGCCAGTATTTGCATCTGTTGGTACAATACCTAAAGTTGCCAATTTATCCTGTTTTGCTATATGAATAGCATCATTAATTGCCAAATGAAAAGCTTTTAAATCCTTAATAACGTGATCTGCAGATAAAACCAATAAAACTGCATCATTATAATGCTTAACTGAATAAAGCGCTGCTGCAGTAATTGCAGGCGCGGTATTCCTTCCAGTGGGCTCTAACAAAATTATTGGATTATTAATTTTTATTTCCTGACATTGCTCCGCGACTAAAAAGCGATGTTCAACATTACAAACAATAATTGGATCTGTCAGGTTATCTATTCCATTTAGACGCAAAATGGTTTCTTGGAGCATAGTATTATGAGTATCTAATGACAAATATTGTTTTGGGTATTGCTTACGAGACAAGGGCCATAACCTTGTTCCAGAGCCTCCCGAAAGTATGACTGGGACTATTTGCATTTTAAATCCAAATTTAATAATGTACTTTTAATCTTATCTTAATATGCTTACACAAATATCATTTGTTAATAATAGCTGCTCTTCTACATAAACAATTTAAACTTTGAGAGCGCTTATATTATAAACTTATCAATCTTATATAGAATATCCATATCTAACAAATGGGTTTTTTTTATAATCATTACTTAATATTTTAAGGCGCTTTGTTCTGTTTCTTAGTCATATTAATTAATGATGCTTTATAATGTATCCAAACTTATAAGATCATGATATACAACAATATAAATTTCAATAATAAAACTATTCTAATTACAGGTGGGGCAGGCTTTATCGGTAGCAATCTTGCTTTCTATTTTCAGGAAAATTTTCCAACTTCTCGAGTTGTAATTTTTGATAGATTTAGAAGTTCTGAGGTTTTTGATAATGGTAACCTAAAAAGCTTTGGACATTATAAAAACCTGATTAGTTTCAAAGGTGAGATTATCTGTGGAAATATAAATTGTAAAAATGATTTAGCCTTTTTGAATAATTACAAATTTGACTATATATTTCATCAGGCAGCAATTTCTGATACTCGCATTTATGACCAAGAAATTGTAATGAAAACGAATGTAAATTCTTTTTATGATTTGTTAGCTATAGCAAAAAAAGATAGTGCTGTTATGGTTTATGCTAGTTCAGCGGCAACTTATGGCAATATGTCACCACCACAAACTGTAGGTAAAGAGAACCCTGAAAATCCATATGGCTATAGCAAGTTCATTATGGACCAGATTGCGGATAACTATTCCAAAAAAAATCCAGATATGATAATTGTTGGACTAAGGTTTTTTAATGTCTATGGACGAAGAGAATATTTCAAGGCTAGCACATCATCAATGATAATTCAGCTTGGGCTGCAAATATTAAGAAGTAAAGCGCCACGCCTATTTTATAATTCGGATACTATATTTCGTGACTTTATTTATATTGATGATGTACTTCAAGCAATTATTAAAGCATGCAAACCAAGAAAAAATGGTACTTATAATGTTGGAACTGGAATCTCTAGAAGTTTTCAAGATATCGCCGATATTCTTCAGAAAGAGCTAAAAACTAACTTGGGTAATGAGTATTTTACTAACCCTTATGATAGTTACCAGATGCACACTCAAGCAGATATTAGTGCTACAAAAGATTACTTAGACTTTGACCCTGTGTATAGTTTAGAAAAAGGAATTCAAGACTATATTCCTTATATTGAAAGTATATATATTTCTGATACAAAATGATTAATTTACAAGGAAAATCACCAAAATTGCTAGTCATAGGTGATTTGATGATTGATCATTACTTATGGGGCTCATGTGAACGTCTATCACCCGAAGCACCAGTTCAGGTTGTTAATATAATAAGAGAAAGTACAAAACTAGGTGGTGCTGGTAACGTTGTTAATAATCTTTGTTCATTGGGCGCTAAAGTTGATGTGATTAGTGTAATTGGTAATGATGGCGCTTCAAGTGATTTAAAAAAACTTTTAAAAAATATTGATATAAATGACCAATATTTAATAACTCAACAAGGCAGGCTTACCAGTAAAAAAAGCCGAATTATTGCCTCTCAGCAACAAGTGGTGCGATATGATAATGAAAGTACAGACGCTATCAGTATAAATTCACAACAAACTATTCTAAAGATCTATCAAAAAATTATTATCAATTATGATGTGGTGTTGTTATCTGACTATGGCAAGGGTGTATTGACTGATGACTTAACAAAATCATTAGTTAGTATTGCCAATGAAAAAAGTAAAAAAGTAATAGTTGACCCAAAAGGCTTGGACTACTCAAAATATTCAGGAGCCTATCTACTAACACCTAATAAAAAAGAAGCAAGTGAGGCAACACAGATTGAGATTACAGATGATGTGAGCCTTATTCAAGCCATTACTAAATTAAAATCTCAATGTGATTTAGATGTTTCATTAGTAACTCTTAGTGAGCATGGTGTAGCAATTTATGATCATGAATTTCGTGTCCATCCTACTTTTGCTAAAGAAGTATTTGATGTCACTGGTGCTGGCGATACAGTTCTTGCATCACTAGGATTTTCCTTGGCTTGTGGTCAAGGTATTGATGATGCAGTAGAATTTTCTAACCTTGTAGCCGGGGTAGTAGTTGGTAAAATTGGCAGTGCTACTGCTTCGTTAAATGAAGTAATTGAATACGAATCAAGTCTAAACAAATCCTCTAGTGATAAGCATATTAAAACCTTAGATGAAATTATAGCTTTAAGCAATGAACTGAAAACTAGAGGCAAGAAAATTATTTTTACAAATGGCTGTTTTGATTTACTTCATGCTGGGCATGTGCGCTTCTTAGAAACTGCTAAAAGTTTTGGTGATATATTAATCTTAGGACTTAATTCTGACCGATCTGTTACTTCATTAAAGGGCAAAGATCGCCCAATAAATACTCAGTCTGATAGAGCATACATTTTAGCTGCACTTGAGGCAGTAGATTTTGTTGTGATATTTGACCAAGACACTCCTTACGAACTAATTAAAGCAATCAAACCAAACGTACTTGCTAAAGGTGGAGATTATGAGGGTCAAAAGGTCGTTGGTCAAGATATTGCTGAAGAATTAAAACTTATAAAGTTTATTGATGGAAAAAGTACATCACGAACTATTAAGAAAATCCAACAGGGTAATTAATTATGAAATCAATCATAGAATTAGAATTTTTCGAACATTTAAAAACTTCAAAAGCAACGATGGAGTCAATTTTTGATTCGCTTGAAATTGCCATAAATTTATGCATTGAAAGTCTACAAAATGGTGGAAAGATTTTATTATTTGGCAATGGTGGAAGTGCTGCTGATGCTCAACATATCGCAGCAGAATTAGTAGGTAGATATAAAACTGAACGCAAAGGCTTGGCAGCTATAGCACTTTCAACTGATACTTCAGTTCTCACTTCAATTGGTAACGATTATGGCTATGACCAGATTTTTGCACGGCAATTAGAAGCCTTAGCTAATGAGGGTGATGTGGTTATTGGTATTAGCACCGGTGGAAGTAGTACTAATGTAATTAGTGCATTAAAATTAGCTAATAACTTTGGCTGTAAAACTATTGGTTTAAGTGGGAAAGATGGAGGTAAATTTAATTCTTTGTGTGATGTTAATATCGTAGTTCCATCAGAAAACACTCCACGAATTCAAGAAATGCATATACTAATTGGCCACACTATATGCCATCTGATTGATCAAACTTTTGAGAAAAAATTAATTTAGTGCATTAACAGCTTTTAAAACATCTTCTGCTTTAATAAGATTCATACAATTATGGTGCATTAAGGGGCAAGTTCTTTTCATGCATGGCTGGCAATCTAATTTTTTTTTCACAATCATGCTTTTACTATTCATCCACTGTGATGTTTCACTATCTCTTGTAGGGCCAAAAATTGCAACAGTTGGCACTTGAAAACTAGCCGCAAGATGCATTGAACCGCTATCACCAGTAATAAATAAATCTAAATTTGAAATATATTCTACCAACCTTGAAATTGAAGTTTTTCCTGATAGATTTAAATAATTTGAAACTCCTTTTTCAACTAATAATTTCTCAATATCTGAAGCAAGAGCCTCATCACCTGGCCCTCCAAAAATATAAATATCATAAAGCGTAGATAATTTAGCACCAACTTCAGCAAACTCTTCAACACTCCAACATTTAGCATTCCCATAGGAGGCTCCAGGGTTAATACCCAAGATTGGTGCAGATTTGCTTAAAGAAATTTTATGATTAAGATTGAAATTAATATTTAATTTGCCTACTATGAAATTAGTATTTAAACAATCATTAACAAAATGGTTATATTTTTCAACCTGATGAAAATTTTGATATTTATTTCTATCAAATTGATATTTTTTTTTACTTGATATCAATAATTTAATTACTCTTGAACGAAATGAGCCTCTAAAAGAAAAATAAACATCAAATTTACCCAAATTTTTGGCAATTTTGTATGAAGATATATAGTTCTTTTTTAACACTTTTGCTTTAAACACTAGAGGATGTTTTTTCATAACCTCAATTGAAACAAATGATCCAACAATAGTAATTTCGGGTTTATTATAATGACTGATAATATTCTCTATAGCAGGAGTTGCCATTACAGTATCACCTAGCCAGGTGGGGAGTTCAATTAGTATCTTCATTAAACTATCTTAAAGTGTTTTTTACTTAACTCAAAACCAAAAATCTGTTCAAGTTTAATCATCATTCGATGTTTTTTTTCTTTATTAGTGAGTATATATTTTGGATCTGCTTTATAAAGGCCAGATTTTTTTGGTAACCACTCTAAAATAACTTTTGGATGTGTGCCCTGAAATTCTTTAATAATGCTCTGATCAATTTGAGTGTAATCAATTTGATGCAATTTTTTTTCTCCCCAGTATTTTTTCACTTTTTTACTTTTAAGGTTCATTTGTTCTTCACTTCGAACCCATCCATAATGATAACAATGCGCACCAGTATTTTTTGCCCTTGGATACCTACCTTTTTTATTACTCTCTAAAACAAGCCAAAACAAACCATCTGGCGAATAGGATCTAACTGAATTTTTGATAATTCTAGCCTCTGAACGATACCACCCAGGCGAATTAAGATAGCTATTCGAATTGCCATAAAAATGATAATAATCGAAGACAAGTGCCTCTACTTTTGGATCATTCAAATAAAATTTCATTGATTGGCTAATCATCTCCAATTCATTTTCGTGATAAACCTCATCACCTTCAACGTAAAAAGCCCAATCCCCCGTACAGTTATAATGTGCGATCATTTTCTGTTGACCATAAACATACCCACTATCCTGCATTGTTTCATTCCACTTTGACTCAATGATACGAATTTTTGAGTTTGCAATTGACTTAACAAGTGCCAGTGTATCATCCTCACTTTCACCAACATTAATAATAAATTCATCGACAATTGGCAAAATAGATTGAATAGATTGCAAAAATGGATAACCTAATATCTCTCCATTTCTAATAAAAGTAAAGGCGCTAACTTTCATCTTTTTTTAACAAATCCATACTATTTCTTACAATATCATCGATATTATAGCCATCTAATCGATCATCAAATGCTGAAAAGACTGTCTCATGATGATGGCTTTTTGGCGCAAATAATTGATAACTATTCTTATTTTTTTCATGAATAGAAACTATTGGCACATTGAATGCAGAGGCTATATGCACTATAGATGTATCTGGAGTAATAATTAATTTTAAATTTTGGATAAGTGCAGCTACATCGAGCACAGTTAAAGTTTTATAACTTGGAACTACATAGGATAAGCCCATTTTCTGGCTTAATCGAATTATTTTTATATATTTTTCCGGACTGGACAACAAAATAATTTGTATATTTTTATTTAGATGATAAATCCGACTACAAATCTCTTCAAGCTTACCATAAGTAATTTTTTTTCCTTTAACTGCACCTTCTATGTTAATCCCAATAATTATTTTTTTGTGGAACTGTTCCAAAAAATTAAGAGCTTTTAGCTTTTGCTGGTCATTACAAAATAAATCATATTTTTTTGATTTAGGTGAAACATTAAGTGGTTTAAGGGTGTTCAACCAAATATCTCGAAAATGAGCATCTTTTGATTTTTCGGTAAAGTAGTCATATAGTTTTAAAAGACTTCCTTCAACTCCATATCTACCCTCTTTAGAAACAGATATTATTTTTTTTGGTTTGATGATTTTAAGCCTTATTATTGAATGAGGTATAACAGAATGATCAAACTCTACACAAACATCATATCTTTTACTTCTAAGTTTTAGTAAAGTTGGTAAATCTCTAAGTATGTTATTCTTATAATTTATATAAACTTCATCGACATAAGGGTTATTTTGTAAAACATTTTGATTGAGATTACTGGCTAATACTGAAATATTTATTTCTGGATACTTATACTTTAACTCCCTAAATACTGGAGTTGTAATAATCATATCTCCGATTCGGTCATACCGAAGAAATAAAATACTTTTTGCATGAGTAATATCAAAATTACTAGATTTTTTTCGCGTTAACGCCCTAAGTAAGAAAGCTTTTACTTGATTGCTTAGCAATTCTATAAATACCTATCAATGCCATTATCGCACCATATATGACGGTTTTTAATAGCCTCTTTTAAGATTAAATTATTCTTTTCTAAAAACTCTCTTGAATTATTTTTGTGCCATAAGTGAAGCTGTAAAGCATTAAAGTGTACATTTTTTCGATTAATGCCATTGTTCATTAAACGTACAATAAATTCACTGTCTTCCCTGCCCCAACCTTCAAAATCATTATTGAAGCCATTTATATCAACACAGTCTTTTTTAAAAAAACCTATATTGCAAGTCTTTATGCCATGTAAGTAATTTTTTTTTAATAAAAAAAACTTACACATTAAATTAGAATGAATTACATTTTTTCTATTTCTTAATCCACGTGAAAAAATAGAAAAGCTTAAATCCTTTCTAACAAATATTTTACTTGTTTCATCTTCACTAAGAAGAGCTCTAGAGCCTTGGACAAAATAATTAGCTTGAGCATTATTGATATGATCTTGAATAAATTTATGATGCAAAATCACATCTCCATCTATTAATATAATATAGTTACCACTTGACTTTGCAATTGCCTTATTTCTTGACTGTGCAACTCTGAATCCTTGGTCTTTCTGCCATGAATGAATAATATTTAATTTTGATGATTTTTTAAAGTTACTAATTAATTTCTGCGTATTAATATCACTTCCATCATCAGCAATAACGACTTCATGGGGGAATTTAGTTTGACTTTCAATGCTTTGCAATACTAGTAATAATGCATCAGGTCGATTATAAGTTGTAATGATTATACTTACTAGCATTTAGTTCATTTAAAACATCAATTATTAGGTAACATTTAACCACATAATTTTTGATTTAAGCATTTACCCATTAAAATCTCGGCCTACATTATTGCTTACAATGAAGCAGAAAAGATACGCGATTGTATCAATAGTGTTCTTTGGGTTGATGAAATAATCGTAGCTGATTCAAATAGCATAGATGATACAGCTAAAATTGCTAAAGAACTTGGCGCAATTGTTGTTCAATTAGATTTTAATGGTTATGGGGATCTTAGGAATCAGGCAATTTCATATTGCACTGGGGATTGGATTTTCAGTCTCGATTCAGATGAACGCTGTACTGAGAAAGTTAGAGATGAAATTTTGTCTATTACTAAAACTACCGATCTAGATATTTTTCTTGTGCCAAGAAGGAATTACTTTATGGGTAAATGGATTAAATATTCTGGATGGTATCCAAACTTTAGACAACCTCAACTCTTTAGAGCAGGAAAGATGTCCTATGATTTAAAGCAAGTTCATGAAGGATATATAAGTCATAGTGACAAAAAAATTGGTGTAATTAAAAATGAAATCTGGCAATTTCCATTTAAAAATACTGAAGAAGTTATTTACAAGGCTAACCGATATTCTACTTTGGGCGTAGTAAAACTTGAAGAAAGCGGCTTAAGTGGTAGTGTTTTTAAGGCATTTTTGCATGGATTTTGGTCTTTTATCAAGCACTATATTTTTAAACTAGGTTTTTTAGATGGTGGTGCAGGATTTGTCATAGCTATTGGTAACTTTCAAGGCACTTTTTACCGTTATATCAAATTAACAGAGAAACAATCTAACTGGGAAATACCAAAAGTCAAGCCGATTCATAAGGTAAGTGAATGATTATTTTTTTTCTCTTTCTGAGAAGGGTTGAGCTGCAATAACTACTTTTTGAAACAGGGCATATAGACAATTAAAGATTGAGTGAACTTAAATACCTAAAGGCGACTATGAAAAAAAATAGTCGCCTCCTTATACTTTAATAGCACATCTTTTACTGATATATTATTAACATCATTTTTATCATAAATGGAAAACGCCCTAATAGAATCAGTCAATTGCATTTGATCTGTTAGCCGAGCAAATAATGCAACAATAGGAGTGTTAACAGCGTTTGCTGAGTGCATCAAACCACCATCACAGCAAAATAAAATACTAGCATGCCTTATTATTTCTGCAGTCTGATTAAAACTGAATTGATCGACATAGCTATACACCTTGCAACCAGAAAATTTGTCAATTATTCTCTTAACGCTCTGTTTAGCATTACTTGAACCTATTAGAACTATATTTAAATCACTGTCTTGAGTTAATAATTTTTCAATTATAAGATCCCACTTGTTGTAAATTCGATAACTCCACTCGCCTCCAATCGCGAATGCAATAAAATCTGATGGGAGATTGATTTTTTGAATAATATCCCTATCTCTACAAGAAATTGAAATTGATGTTTTGGCTATTTTATTAATTTCATCTTCATTTTTGGCGTAACCTAAAAGATTATTCATTTGGTGAAAACTAAAAAGTACACGATTAACTTCAGGTCCGTTATAGTAACCATACATCCCTACAAATGGAGTTAATTTAGCTATGTAAGATTTAATGTGAATGCATCGCGGACTGTAAGAATCAATAATTACCAAATCATATTTTTTTTTATCTACTTTCTTTTTATCAGTATAAATTGTTGAGAATAAAAAATCATCTTTATATAGTTCTGCATTTTTTTTATCAGTAAACAAATCGACTTTCCTACCCTTCAGCATTGTTCTACTTGATAAATCCATTAAGCTGTCACCCAAGCTTGGGGCAGAAATATTAATCCAAAGAATATTTCTATGTTTAGGCAAAATTCTCTTAATCTCTAATAATTTTTGATTCTTTAAATTTATGAATAAGTAACGCTTAATATATTTAAACCACATCTTAATTAGAGGTTTTTTTTCAATAAAGTCCGCAGAATAATTTGGTATTTCAAACTTAAATGGAAGAGTATATGTTTTTTTAATTCCTAACATTTTTAAGCCACTTCACTATTTCATTAGCAATCACTTGAGGACTGATATTATCTAAGCATTCGCTTAAACCCTTATTATTACAACCTGCTTTTCCACATGCTACACATGGCATATTTGCTTGAAAGATTGTAATATTATCGTAGGATTGCACCGGCATATCTATCTTTGCTGAGCTTTGTAATTTATTCGACCAAGGTGACCACATAGATAATCGAGTCGAACCAAATATCGCAAAAACACGTTTATTTTGAGCTGCAGCAATATGCATATTTAGAGTATCCATTCCAATGTACCCAAGAGAAAGCCGACTTAAAGCAACATATTCTTTAATTGAAGTTTGACCAATCCAATTAAAAATATTATCTAAATGAGGTAAATTATTTTTTATTTCCAAATCAATTTGATTATTTCCTCCAGTAACTATGATGTTAATATTTAATTGATTTAACAAACTCAATAATTCGTTTCTTAGATTTTTTGGATAAAGCTTAAAGTTGTATTGAGCAGATGGATGAAAAATCAAAAATTTATCTATATTTTGATTTTTAAGCCTATTCTTTATCTCTGAAATATCTTCAAGATTTATAGTAGGGGCAGGTTGTTTTTTTATTGTCTTAATATTTAAGAAACGGAGTGGCTCCAAGTTATTCAGAAGGATATGTCTTTCAATATTCCAAGTGAAAGAATGCTTAAGAAGTAAATTTTTCCACCAAGCTAATTTTTTATTTTCTTCTCTACAACCAATTGAATATTTACTTGCTAATAGAGCATACAAAACGCTGCGATCACTTGCAGTTAAATTTATACTTAAATCATATTTTCTAAATATTTTTTGAATAATTTCTTTCTCTTGTTTCCATCTTTGATTTTTTTTCATTTCATAAGAAAAAGTATAAATACAATTAATATGTGGAATAATTCTTGCAACTGCTATGGTGTCGGAATTAACAAGAAGATCAATTTCTGGAGAATCATAAAAATCATAAAGCTGTTTAATAAGGCTCAGACTTAAAAAAACATCGCCATTAGAACGTTGAACAATTATTAGTATTTTCTTAAGATCTTTCAAAATCTTTATACAAAAAAGAACTAAAAAAAACAAACGCTAAAGTTGTATAGTGCCCTAATAAATATGAATCACTAAACATAATAACTAAAAACATTAAAGGCAAGGCAAGGCCAAAATCTTTATAAAACTTATCAGAGGATGAAAAAGATAGTCTTATTTGATAATAGAAAATTGAAAGCATTCCAAATAGGCCAATCAAACCAAATTGCACCAAAATTACAGCGTACATATTATGTGGATTAGTAGTATTTGGAATTTGCGGTGAATTAATTAGATTTATTTTTTTGTACTCTCTAGGAAAATCTCCAGTACCAACTCCAATTATTGGATTTTTTTTAATAATTTCCCAAGAATTAAGAGCAAAGGTGATTCTTTTACCTACGGAAGTATTTTTGCTAATCTCATAATTAATTGTATTATGAATCGATTTGTCAACTCTTTTTTGAAATATATCACTCGTTTCATATGCAGTAAAAAATATCAATGGAATAAGTAGGAAAACTGCTCCGAGAGATTTAAGTTTTTCATTATTAAAAAATTGAAAAACTAATATAACTAACATTACAAAGAACATAACCTGGCCTGCACGACCGCCAGTAATAAACATATTAATTGTCATTGAAAGTGCAAAAAAACTATAGAAAAAAAACTCTTTTGCACTCAAATCAGCTTTTATAAATATATTATAGTAAACCATATATATTGCCAATGCTAGAATAGGGTTGTAGGAAACACTGCTCATGAACGGTGTTGGATTCCTAACTGTTGCATTTTTAATAGGAGGGATAATCTCAAACCAGACCAAATATGAAACAATTTCTGTTAGAGCAATAGCTAAGAGAAATGCACTTAAATAATAATTGACATACTTTCTCTGAACAATATTGAACAGAATTGGAAAAAGCAATAGAAAATACCACATTTTATGCAAAATATGTAGGCCCCAGTTAAGGTCCTCTGTCCATAACATTCCGATGATATGAAGAAAATAAAAGAGTATTGAAGAAATCATCAGCTTGCTTCTGATTATTTGATTATATTTGGCTTTATAGGAGCCAGAAAAAAGCCATAAAAAGCAAATAATTACAATAATTATATTTGCTCCAGAGACAGTTAAAGGCATAAGAAATGCTAGGGCTATTAAAAGGTATTGATATGTTTTTTCTAGATCAAAGCTTTTTAGCATATGAATACTTTACAATATCTCATGAAATATTGAAAATGATTATACTCATTTTAATTTATGCCTTTAAAAACTATTTTCTTAGATCGCGATGGGGTTATCAATAAAGATGTAAATTATCTATACAAGATTGATGAGTTTATTTTTATTGATGGCGTTATTAAGACTTGTCAACTCTTAAATAATTTAGGTTATAGGATTATCATAATTACAAACCAGTCTGGAATTGGCAGAGGGTACTTTACTGAAAATGATTTCCAAATATTAACTCAATGGATGTTAAAACAATTTCAACAGAACAATATTCAGATTTTAGACCTATTTCATTGCCCCCATAGTCCAAAACAAGAATGTTATTGCAGAAAACCAAAGCCAGGAATGTTTAATAAAGCGAAGGCTAAATATAATATTGATATGGAAAAATCTTGGATGATTGGAGATAGTGAAAGAGATATTGAAGCAGCTAAATCAGCTGGTATAAATAATACAATTCTAGTTAGAAGTGGTCAAAAAATTGATGAATCAAAATCTAATGCTAAATTTTTTATTGAATCAATTCACGATTCAATTAATATAATAGACAACTAAATAACAGAACTTTATTTCCCAATTAATTGATTTGCAACATCTGCAATATTTTGAACATCAATAAATCTTATTGATTTATCACTTTTATCTATCTTGTATGGATTAACTTTAGAGCCTGATTCAATAATTTTATTGATTGAGGTTTCATATGTATTCCTATAGCCTGGAGTTGGACCAAATAAAGTAATAGATGGTATATTTAAAGCCCATGAAATATGAGTAGGGCCAGTATCTGGACCAATAACAAGATCTACCATTGAAATAAGAATTATAAGTTTTTCTAGAGATAATTTATTACAAACTAAGATTTTAGGCGAAAATTCTTTTATCTTTTCGGCAACTAATTTTTCTTTTTCATTGCCCCAAATCACCACAAAATTTGCATCTATTAATTTTGACAATTCTGCAAATTTATTTGCAGGATAACATTTTGAAATATGTGATGCTCCAGGGATTAAAATGATATTTTTTTTACTATTAGACAGATTAAAATTTATTTTTTGCTTCCTTGCGAAAATAAAAGGGTTTTTATTTTGGATTTGCTTATTGCTGACATTAAATCCTAAAGAGAATGCAACTAGTGAAATATTTCTATCTATTACATTTTGTGAGTAGGGAGATTGAAATTTGTCACTATAAAAAGATGAAGCTAATCTCTCTCTTATTGAATCCCTATCAAATCCAATAGTTTTTTTTGAGGGAATTAATTTAGAAATAACTGCCGACTTTATCAGGCCTTGGATGTCAATAACAACATCATAGTAATCTAATTTTTTAAGCTTGTTTAGCTCAGTTAGCAAAATAAGTAATGATTTATTTTTTTTAGCTTTTTTAAGATTTAATGTATAAATTTGATTTATATCATCATTATTTTCTAATAATTCTTTAAATTCTCTATCAACAAACCAATCAATCAAAATTTCTTTATTGAAATTTTTTATAAATTGCAAAACAATCATTGCATGAACGATATCGCCTATTGCCGAAAGTTTTACTATAGCTATTCTCATACAAACTATTTTACAATGTCACGGTCTTCTGAAGCACCACATATTAATTTAGACTTTTAATGATATAATTTATAAACCGAAAATTATGTTCAATTCATATAGCTATGAACTCAAAAAATATTGTTGATAAGCCAACCAATTTTATTCGAAATGTCATAGATGAGGACCTTATGAAGGGCAAGTATAGTAAAGTAATTACGCGCTTCCCTCCGGAGCCAAATGGCTATCTTCACATAGGTCATGCAAAGTCTATATGCCTTAACTTTGGAACTGCACTAGATTATGATGGATTTTGTAATCTAAGATTTGATGATACAAACCCCTCTAAAGAAGATATTGAGTATGTCAATTCTATAAAAAATGATGTTCAGTGGCTTGGCTATAACTGGAATGAAGAAATCAAATTTAGCTCTAACTACTTTCAGAAGTTTTACGAATGCGCACTCGAACTAATAAAGAAAGAATTAGCGTATGTGTGTTTCCTAAGCGCAGATGAAACTCGTGAATATCGAGGTACTCTAAAAAAACCAGGCAAAAATAGTCCTTATAGAAATTCAACAGTCCAAGAAAATCTCAATCTTTTTGAAAAAATGAAGTTAGGTCAATTTAAAGAAGGAGAGTGTGTCCTTAGAGCAAAAATTGATATGGCTTCTAGCTTTATGTGTATGCGAGATCCAACTTTATATCGTATTCGCTTTGAAACACATCATCAA
>Ga0055584_100000576_pt1 | contig 34894 bp, 35 predicted proteins | sample OSDHelmetaG_FD_58716 | JGI IMG/M metagenome (GOLD analysis project Ga0055584, IMG submission 58716) | Pelagic marine sediment microbial communities from the LTER site Helgoland, North Sea, for post-phytoplankton bloom and carbon turnover... | ecosystem: Environmental > Aquatic > Marine >...
CGCAAGGCAAGCTCCGACTATTAAATATCCGAACCAAGATCCCACATTCCCATCTTCAAAAATAAATTTGATACCTGATGGCAAGCTTATTATAATAATGAAAACAATAATGATCCATCTGAACATTGAATCTTGCACTCTTGGCAGACCATTCTTTTCAGTACCCAAAAGTGAGATTACTACCATCATTGCGGTAATAAATAGAAAAGTGAAAGCAGATCTATCGATAAATGGTAATTCAGGGAAATAAACCTTTAAAAAGAAACTAAGAGGAACAGATATTAAAATTGCAGCTAATGCAGCTCTAGATGTTGCTCTTTTCCAAAATATACCAAGTATAAATACGGCCACTACGCCGGGGCTAATGAATGTGGTGTATTCTTGAATGTATTGGAATACTTGATCTAGATTTCCTAATAAAGGAGCTAGAACAACCCCAACACCTAAAGAGATAGCAGCAGCGGCTTTTCCAATATTTACATAATGTCGGTCATTCTTATCTGGGCTGATGAGAGGTTTATAAACGTCTAAAGTGAAAATAGTAGAGACACTATTTACCATAGAACTGATCGATGATCCAATAGCTGCAACCAATGCCGCAAATACTAGTCCCCTAAATCCAGATCCGACAAAATTACTCAAAACCCATGGAAAGGCTTGATCAGGTTTATCTATATCTGCTTGAAGGACAAATGCAGCAATACCGGGGATCACTACTATTAATGGCATTAATAACTTAAGCACTGCAGCAAATGCCACACCTTTTTGAGCCTCTTTTATGCTCTTAGCTGCTAAAGCCCTTTGGATGATATATTGGTTATTACCCCAGTAATATAGGTTAGCTATCCATAATCCACCAATCAAGACGCTTATACCAGGAAGATCGAGATAAGACGGATGGTCCTTTTCGAGAATCATATTAAATTTCTCAGGAGCTTTTTCCATTAAAGCGCTGAGTCCTCCTAAGAATCCACCACCTCCACTTACAGCATCTAGGACAAAATGAGCTGCTACTAATCCACCTATTATCAAAACTACCACCTGAATCACATCAGTCCATACAACGGCCTTTAGCCCTCCAAAAATTGAGAAAACTGCAGAATACAGCGCAAGAAAGATAATTCCTGACATCAAACTATATCCTGTCAAAGTATGAATTGCTAACCCTCCCAAATAAAATATAGATGTAATGTTCACAAATAGAAAAAGAGCCAACCAGAAGAAGGCCATAATCGTTCTTACTGTATTATCATATCTTTTTTCTAAAAACTGTGGCATCGTATATATCCCATTCTTTATAAAAACAGGAATGAAAAACTTAGCAACAATTAATAATGTCAATGCGGCCATAAGTTCATATGCAGCGATAGCCATACCCATGACATAGCCTGAACCATTCATGCCTAATATCTGCTCGGTAGAAATATTCGAGGCAATTAATGATCCTCCAACTGCCCACCAGGGTAGGGCACCAGAAGCTAGGAAATAGTCCTTAGGAGTATCATTTCCACCTTTTCGGGCTATCCAAAATCCAAACCCTACTACTATTAAGATGTATCCTATAAAGACGGTTGTATCAGCTGTTGTAAAATTCATAAAATCATATAATTATGATGATTCCTCAATATGGGTAAAGACAGTCAATAATTGAAATATAATTGTTAGAAGTTTAGGTGACACAATCCTTAATGGTAAAATGCTTGAGGTTCTCACCAATTTAGAAGAAAGTCAGTTTTGAATTGAAAGGTCAAACTACATCTTAAATATTGATTTGGTTACAACCAATTTCTAAAATCACGAGCACCCCTTCCTCCTAATGCTAAGCTTTCTCGAGAAGTATACTCTTTATGCAAATTTATATTTGCCTTTTTCTTTGCCTTTATCAAATCCGAAATGTTGTGTTCGCAGAATTTTTTGGAAAAGTAAAATGAGTCTTGTAAGAGGGCTCCTCGCTGAGCAACATGATTTATAAGTTCCATTCTAAAGGCTTCTTTGGGTTCAATGAGTTGGCCAGTAATATCCTTCCAAGGTTGACCCAATTCACCTTCTTTCAATTTGCTCAGAGGACTTTGTAAGGAAGGGAATCGTGCAGTATCCATTTTAGGCATTCCATATCTTGATTCATGAGCCCCAATAGCAAAATCACAAACATTTGCTATTATGAGTCCTCCACCAATAGCTATACCATTTATGGCCCCAACTATAATTGATTTACTCAATCTAATTTGCTGTACGATACTCCAAAACTCATCAAGTGCATGCATGTCAAGATTGTCGTTTAAATCTAACCCAGCGCAAAATGCGACACCTGTACCAGATATTATGATTACTTTCTTTTGATCTTCAAAGTTCTCTAGAGCATTATATAACTCTATGCGTAATATCTTATTCAGAGCGTTTCTTTTCTCGGGTCTGCTTAGGGTCAGTAAAACCGCTTCTTCAGTCTCCTCAATATGAAGAACCTTATTATTCATTCGGCCAAATTAGTGTAATCTTCTTTTAGTCTGATATAAGAATTTGAACTTTGGAGCATGATAATGGGCTATATTATCACAAAACAAAAAAAGCAGATCAAATTGATCTGCTTTTGCGGAGGAGGAGGGATTCGAACCCCCGATACCCGTTAAAGTATGCTAGTTTTCAAGACTAGTGCATTCAACCGCTCTGCCACTCCTCCCGTGGAAAGTTTTTTCTCTACATTAAGGGGATTTTCTTAATGTATTTCTCAAAACGGTTGGCAAATGTATGATCTATTTTTTAATAAGAAAAGGAAAAGTATAATCTATTGTCTAAATCATTTAACAATCCAAAATTCTGGATAGCCTTGAATTCTTTTTTACTGCACTTTTGCACACCAATTATTAACCTACAAATGATCAATTAAGAATAAAACAATAAAGATTTTAATTTCCCTCCTTTAGTATTTTTTAATTCTTAGCTCTTGTGGTAAGGATGATGAATTTCAGCCCGAAGGAAAGTGAGTGCTTAGTGAATTGATGACATTTGGATGTGCTGATCCAGAAATTGAAAACATAAGTTTAATTAAGACTGACGACGGGCTTTCTTTCGAGCAAGAAGGACAAAGTGTATGCCCAGAAGTTCGTTTGACACCCAAGTCTGACGGAAGTTTAGATTTACGAACTAAATATTATTTATATCCTGGTGGTTTAATGTTGAGTGATAGCGATGAAATATCAGGTACGTGGATTTTAGATGGTGACCATTTTACTATTTGTGAGAATATGGATTGTGAGGCAATTGATATTTCCAGATCAAATAATAGGATCGTTTTGACAGAATTTGATAATAATTTAGAAGGTTCATTAAGTCTTTCCTTAGAAAAAGAACAAAACCCAAAGTCAAAAGTCATTAGAACAACATTATGTAATAGCTTTCTCTATATGAATTTCCAATTTTCACCTAAGCTTTCGTGATTTCTATATTTTCATGTAGATTTACTATTCTAGTATTGGCACAGTTGTAGCTTTATTAATGTTAACCCCATTTTACTAAGTAGGCTGTAATTACTAATTTTTTATCAATTGAAAACTAGGATGACCATACTTGACACTGGTATCAAGTCATTAGGGCGTAGTTCTGTGCTCTTAAGTAATCTGACTCATGAATTAATTTTTTTATTCATTATTTTGAGTCCCCTATTATTAAAAAGTCAAAATGAAGCCGACTATCAGTATTCTACTGATATAGATTCTATCCATTATGTTCAATTCATTGCGCTAAAGGATAGTACTAAGACATTTGATGAGTTATATTCCATTGGAAATACGATTAAAGAATACATAAGAGGACCAAATATATGTAGGTATTCCTTAGGATATTATGTAGATAAAAACGATGCATACAGAGCAGCAAATCAACTTCGATTAATAGGGTATACAGATGCATTTATTAAAACTAAAGCCATACCTAAAAAAGTAAAAGAACTTCCAAAAGAAGAGATTCATTACATAGATGAAGAGTTGGCTATAAATGAACTCCATGAGATTTCAACACCAACGCCTTTGGCAACAAATGTCAAAAAGGAAATGGTCACAGCACAAATTCAATCTGAGTTTTTAGAAGTTGAAAAAGGTCCTTTTGATTTAGTAAATTTTTCGTTGTTATACACTGGTAAGAGCTATGGTACATTAGGATCTGCAAGGTTTCAAAATGAGCATGAATTAGCTACAGAATATGCCTTGGATAAAGAGGTGCAATTTAAATTAGTCAGTCATGCATGCTGGAGAGGATATGGAATTACTGTGTTCATGCCTTCTGATGAGCCAAAAGGAGGGGAGTTAGAATTAATTTTAGATAAAAAGGATCAATGGAAAGAGATTGAAAATTATCCAGCTTTAAAGACAAATAATGTCTTACTCTTTAGAGATCCAGATCGCTTACATTTTGATATGCTTAATATCATAATGGAAAATAAAAATACACTAAGAAAGTATCCTGAAACCCAATCAATTAATCTCAAAATCTACACTACTGAAATTTTAGATGGGCGTGAATGTTTTATTGTTTTAGAAGAGCACGCAGAATGGCCAACCCAATTGGATCATTGGAGTATTGGGGAAATAAATCGACTAGATTTTGGAAAGACAGGTCGCCTTTATGAACTACCATACAATCAGGGGAACTTTGATACTAGAGCATCCATTATTCAAAGTGTCGACTCTCATCTTTCTGATAATCAAGAATTTACAATTAAAGCTGACTTAGGTCATAGGAACGGATATTTCGGAATGACTCCTGAAAATAGAGCAGTCGCAGACCTCAAAGGTTTAGCCCGCTTAGGATACGAAATGTTACTGCCATTCGAATTTGAATTATCACTAGGGAGTGATAAAATTGTTCAGTTGAAAGAAGAATTTGGAGAATTGACTTGGATTGCTTCTAATGTGAATAATGAGGATAAAAGTCTTTTTAAGTCCACCCACATTATAGATCATAATAACATAAAAATTGGATTCATTGGGATGGTGAATCCTGAAATGTCAGTAAATCTCCCTGGAGAAATACTAAAGACTCTCAACTTCGAGGATATCTATTTGTCCGCACAAAAGGGAGTGGATTTTCTTTTGGATGAAGGGGCAGATCTAATTATAGCCTTATCAAATATGAACCCAAGTGATAATGCGACCTTGGGGATAAACGTAAGTGGGATTGATTTGATAGTCGCTGATATTATTTCTAACGGCAATATTTCTAATCAAGAGAAAAAAATTAGCATTAATTCAGATAAGGAAAGAGGCCTGGGGGCGCCACTTCTTATTTCTAAAAATTATGATTTTGGAGCTGGTTTAGGAGAGATCAATTTTGAGTTAAAGAAATACAGAACAGATAACCTTGTAGAATTATCCTCCATAAAAGATAATACCATACCCATTAATGATAATACTAAAGGGGATATGGCATTTTTGAGTCAGATGGTTTCGGATCTTGAAATCGATAAAATGGAGAAAGGAGAATTGATGATTCCATCATTTGTAGATCTTAATGTCCAACAGCCGAAACTCTCTGAATATGATGAAGTGACAAAACATGGGAGAATTTCAAAAGGACTATGGGAGAAGTTCTTAGCAAATCTGATAAGAAATAGTGCTCCAGCAGAACTTTCATTCGTGAGAAAAGTAAAGAGTTTTCCTCCATTAATTGGGAAATTACATCAAAGGGAGGTTCATTCATGGCTCAGAATGGAGGATGAAATAGTAATCATGGATATGAAGGGAAGAGACATCAGAAGGCTGATGGAAGCTGACCAACGGAATACATTGGTACATAGTGGATTAAGTTCTTTCAAGGCCCCTATAGGAACGTTCTGGTTTGTGATGGGAAGGTTTATCAGAGAGGACGTTTACTATAGAGTGGCGACCACCAATATTGTAATCAATGGAGAATTTTCTGAACATTTCAGGTGGGCACTAAGGCAAAAAAGTAAATTTTCATACAAAGAAAATGGTCTTCTTCGATCTGAAAAAGAAGGAGAAACAGTAAAGCTCAAAGATTTTGTGATAAACGATCTTACTCGGATAAGATCTCTTGGAAAGAGTACTGTTCATCATAAAAATATAGCAGACTTATTAATGCCATCTCAACCATATGAGAAGCTTTTCAGCTTCGTTTTTGATAAGCCCACATTATGGGGGTCTTTTAACAAAAGTTATAAAGGAGATGGTTATGAAAGTGTACCTGAAAGTAGAATTATCAATAGAAACTCCTTGATCTTAGGGGCACAAGGTGGTTTTTCAATAAGTCTAGATAAAGCTAAATATGAATGGATTTTTGGAACGAGGGTAGCATTTGCTCAGCAAAGTGCTGATGTGGGAGCTGAGCAATATCAGCGTACGGAAACAATGGATGATATAAATATTAACTTGACTTATAGATACAAAGGAACCAAAAGAAAGGCGCTCCATCCATATGCTCGTCTTGTGTATGATTCAGAGTTTACTTCCACTTACAATAGCACTTTGGAAATGGACAATCCAAGGCAAAGGATTCTCCGTACTGTTGTTGGATTTGGTAAAGAAAGGTCATTAAAATGGCCAGTATTAGAATTAGGACTAACGGCAGAAAATGACTTTTCTAATAATCACTATCAATACGGAGTTCAAGGAAGAAGTGTTGGGCGATTTCCTTTAGATAAATATTGGAATGTAATCTATTCACTTACTAACAATTTTAACTATTACATACCTACTAATAATGATACAAACAGAGAGTTGTCTTTCAAATATAATATGATACATGAATTGCTAATTCCACTTTATGGTGATATATCATTATCATTAGGAGGGGACTTCTTCTTTTTCAAAGGCAAAACGGAAATAAATAGCGAACCTGGACTAAATATGCTCATGCGACTAGGGTTTACTTATAATCGGGTATGGAAGCCTAAATATCAGCGACTATTCTAATCTCAGAGATCCTTCTTGTCGGCAATATATTTCTGAAGTATTTTATTGAAGCTATCAAATATGACATTTCCAAATCCACACAAGTGAAGAGCCACCACTTTTTGATAGAATGGATGAACTTTAACAGAATCTAAAATTTGCAAAGTGAATTTATTTTCAACAACCGCTTCTTGTAGGAATTCATTTCCGCTTTCTAAGAGAGTTTTCATTTCTGTTGTGATTTCATATAGCAACTCTTCAAAAAGCAGCTCTACTTTTTGTCTATAGATTAATTCCTGAAGGTCAAAGCGAGTAGCATACGGGAAAGCAGATATGGATGTTTTACAAAGATCATAGATCTCATTAGGTATGGACATTTGGTTAAAAGGGTTCATAATGCCGCCAAGTTCATAATCGCTTTCAGTGACTATGAATATTTCTTCGAGGTCGTACTTTGTCTTGTCGAAGTGTTTCCTGTAGTTATTCAAAAACTTTATATCCTGAGTGTTTAAAGACTCAAAACCAGAAGCAAGAAGTAAACTTGGTAGCAATATGATATCCCTTTTCACAAAGTTCTATTATCATCAGGACGCTAATATATTACAATTATTCGTAATGCGTAAATTATTTCAAATCAATGTGTTAAATAAAATATTTGGATTATGTAACCCTTGTAACACTGATAAGACAAGGGAATTGACTCTACACTAGTTATCTCATTATATATTTGTGACATAGTAAATGATAAAAATCAAATCAAATGAAGACTATAGTTGATTTTTTTAGTCAACCCTGGCATTGGTTTCCTTCTGGAATTGCAATCGCATTTGTAATGTTGCTGTTAATATTATTAGGAAAGCAGTTTGGTGTTTCATCTAGTTTTAAAGCTGCTTGCAGTGTATTAGGAGCTGGAAAAAAAATTGAATACTTCAATTATGACTGGAAAAGTCATGATTGGCTGTTTGTCTTTGTTCTTGGCTCAATGATAGGTGGGTACTTAGCTTTTAATTTTTTAAATTCTGGTACAAGTTCTGCCATCAGTGCGGAAACAATAGTGGCGCTACAACAATTATCTATTGATGTTCCTCAAGATATTGGCACCACACATTTTATTCCCCAGGAAATATTCACATTTAAAAATCTGCAAACCCTTTCCGGTTTTGTTATTATGATAGGAGGTGGATTTTTAATAGGATTTGGGACAAGATGGGCTGGAGGGTGCACATCAGGCCATGCCATAACAGGCCTATCAAATCTTCAAATGCCATCCTTAGTGGCTGTGATTGGATTTTTCATTGGCGGATTGATAATGACACATTATCTATTGCCTATCATTCTAAACCTTTAATATAAGATCAAATGAGATTATTGAGATTTTCATTAGTTGGCGTTCTTTTCGGAATAGTGATGACTAAATCTGAAGCGATTTCCTGGTACAGAATACAAGAGATGTTCAGATTTGATAGCTTTCATATGTATGGTATTATAGGTGTAGCAGTGATCAGTGGTGCTGTTATTCATCTTCTTTTTAAATCAAAGCCAGTTTTTGGCGCTGATGGAGAATTGATTTCATTTAAAGATAAGCCACAGACTTATAAAGCAAGTATTCTAGGTGGTACTCTTTTTGGCCTAGGTTGGGCCATGACAGGAGCATGTCCTGGACCTCTATATGTTCTTTTTGGCCATGGAAACTTAGTCATTCTGGCAGTTATTCTAAGTGCGATGTTTGGAGCTTTTTGTTATGGTGTCTTGAAATCAAAACTGCCTCATTAGAAGTGTAAAAACAATTATAATACAAAAAGATATATACTGCCTATACGACGAATACTCAGAATTGGGAGAAAAATTCTCTACGATTATCGAAATAATATCTGGTTTTTGATCCTTTTGAGATATATTGGAAAAAATAAAATGTGAATTATGATTTCTTTTTTAATTATTGGGTTTCTAGCAGGAGCAATAGCTAAAGGTATAACCCCACAAAATGAAGATCCAGGGTGGATTTCATCTTTTATCATAGGGATAGCAGGATCATTTCTTGGCGGATTTTTACTTCGCACTATTCATATGAGAGGACTTATTGGATATGGTTTCTTTGGAAAATTAATTGTAGCAACATTGGGTGCAGTTTTATTCCTTTACATCTATCACAGATGGCTTAAGAATAAAATTAAACTTCCAATATAGACTCCTTTGTCAGTTCTAGAGACTGGAGTATTATTTCAACTTTTGATTCTATTAGATTAGAGCGAGAGGATATTGGCCATGTCGAGAAGATCCTTATTTATATTTTTCTTCTTTGATATAGCATCAGCAAAGGACGTTTTTTCTAGTTTGTCATTGATTATGCCTAGAGCTATATTCCGGTCTCCCTCTACAAGACATTTTACAGCAGAATAGCCAAGCCTTGTTGCCAGAACTCTATCAACTGAAGTGGGAGAACCTCCACGCTGCAAGTGGCCCAATATGGTCACTCGTGCTTCATACCCATAATGTTCTTTCACCTTCTTTGCAATTGTCATGGCATCTCCATTTTCATTGCCTTCAGCAACGACTACCATATTAAAGAGTTTATTACTCTTTGAAGATCGATTAAGTTTTTCTATCAATTTCTCAATGGGGGTGACTGTTTCAGGTATAAAAATAGTAGAAGCTCCAGCACCTATACCAGTATGAAGAGCAATATACCCTGCATGTCTTCCCATGACCTCAATGAAGAACAATCTATCATGAGAACTTCCCGTATCTCTGATTTTATCAATCGCTTCCATTGCAGTATTTACCGCAGTATCAAACCCAATAGTCAAATCAGTACCATAGATATCATTATCGATAGTACCTGGTAATCCAATAAAAGGAATGTCATACTCTGATGTGAAAATATTAGCTCCTGTATAGCTCCCATCTCCACCAATTACAATGCATGCATCTATCTTTTGATCTTTAAGATTTTCATATGCTTGCATTCTTCCATCTCGATTTCGAAATTCTTCAGAACGCGCTGTTTTCAGCACAGTACCACCTCGTTGAATGATATTGGCAACAGACCTCGTAGATAGGGGTTGGATATTCCCTTCTACCATTCCTTTATAACCTTGATAGATAGCGGCCACTCCAATGTCATAGTATTTTGCAGTTCTAACTACAGCTCTCACAGCCGCATTCATTCCTGGAGCGTCACCACCTGATGTGAATACGCCGATCTTTTTAATTTCCTTTGTCATACACTCTTCTACTTATTAATAAAAAGGTCTAAAGGACCTCTAGATACTAAGCCTATTTGCAAATTTACCTTTTCCAAAAGTGGTTTGAGGTACTGCAGGTTAAAATAGGCTACAGATCCGAAAAGATGGATTATAGAGACACCATCAGAGAGCGGAAGAATCCTTTTTTCTATATACTCACCAAAAGAATCATTTAAGATCTCATCTTTCATTGGATCATCAATATGAGGAAACAAAGTCGAATACGAAGCAATTAGCCTATTGGGAAAAGGTGTAGAATAGATCTCTTTAATTATTTGATTTTGGTTAAGATTGATTTGATTCTCAATGAAATGCGATGATGTTGAACTTAAATTTCCTCTGAGATAATTGATTAGTAGTTTTTTACCTAAAACGAATGCACTTCCTTCATCTCCAAGTAGGTATCCACCTGAAATGGCGTTTTTTACAATTCTATTCTTATCCCAAAGTCCAGCATTACTCCCTGTTCCTAATATGCCAATAATGGATCTTTCATTTATATCTAAAATGCGTCCTAAGAATTCCAGATCAGAATAGATATCAACTTTTGACTCAGGGAAGATCTTTAGAAGTCCTTTTTGAACTTGTGAGTTTGTGCTTTTATTTATACATCCGGCCCCACAATAGACTATTGTATGAATATCAAAGAAACGCCCAGATAATAATGAATAAAAATGATCATATGTAGCACTTTCAATTGATGTATGAAGAACTGGATTAAATCCTTCAACAGTGGTATGGTCTATATATTCATTCTTTGTACTTGTGTGAACAATTGTGCACTTTGTAGAACCGCAATCAAATATTAACTTCACAATCGCCAGAATTAAATTTCAATACCATATTCTAAATCATCTTTGAAAAGATCTATTTCCCTTCTTTCTTTTTTCGTAGGTCTTCCACTTCCGGGTTCTCTTCTTTCAGATTTACCTTTTCCAATATACCAATCCTTGAATTTGTTCATCTCTTCTTCTGTCGTGAGGTTTTCATAACATGCTTCAGCCAAAGGCGCTGATACTCGCTTATCAATAAGTTTCAAAACTTTAAATTGTAAGTTGAAACCATTCTTTGATACCACTAGTTGATCATCAATGCTTACTCCAGTAGAAGGTTTAGCCTTTTTGCCATGAAGAGTCACACTACCACCTCTGCATTCATTTGAGGCAAGAGTGCGAGTTTTAAAAATTCTGACACTCCATAGCCATTTATCTATTCTTAACTTATCCATTAGGTTTTTCAATTGCAGGCAATTGTGGGTCTAACTTTTTGAGCGCAGCATAAACCTTCTTTGCTACAAAATAATTTCTATACCACCTCTGATCACATGGGACAATTACCCAAGGCACTTTATTACACCTATCTATTGCATCTTCATAACAACTCATATAGTCTTTCCAAAGCTTCCTTTCTTCCCAATCAGCATCTTTGTGCTTCCAATTTTTTCTAGGGACATCTATTCTCTCTTGCAGCTTCTCTCTTTGTCGCTCTTCTGAGATGTGCATATAGAATTTGAGGATAGTAGTCTTGTTGTCTTTCACTAATAATTCTTCAAAAGCATTTATAGCATTTACCCGAGCATTTACTCTTTCTTCATCTATCCAGTTATGTACCCTTTGGATTAAGATGTCTTCATAATGAGATCTGTTAAAAATGACAACTTCTCCTTTGCCAGGGGTTAGTTTATGTACTCTCCATAGAAAATCATGAGCAAATTCTTTATCTGTTGGCTTTTTGAAAGAATAAGTTTGCACCCCAGAAACTCCGCATTTTTTGAATACTTTATGAGTAGCTCCATCCTTTCCACTAGCATCCATTCCTTGAAAAATGATCAATAGATTATTCTTTCCTTCTGCTTTGAGTTTGTACTGTAGGTCGGCTATTTCTGATGTAATCTCATCATATTCCTTTTCTACATGGTCTTTTTCGAGTTCTTCAGGTGATCGAGTACTGATTTCTGATAGTCGTAGTTCGCGTGGCATTGTTCCTATTTTGAATCGCTAAAAAATAAAGTCTAAATCATTTTAGATCTTTTGACTAAATATTTTTGAAGGACGGATACAAAGCCATCATTAATATCTGCATCGACATAGTCAATATTATATTGAAGGCATTTGTTGGTCATTTCTTCTTTTTTAGCTTTCATTTTGGCTACGTATTGTTCTTTGAGCTGGTTTGATTGAAGTTTTATTTTCTCACCTGTTTCCATATCTATGAACTCATAGGGCCTATTGCTAAACTCAAAATCTTCTTCAAGGCTCTTATCTTTTACATGAAATAAAATCACTTCATGCTTATTATATTTCAAATGCTGTAATGCTGAAAACAAGTGTGATGAATCGTCAACGTTTTCTAGCATATCGCTAAAAATAACCACCAAAGACCTCCTGTGTATTCTATCTGCAACTTGATGAATTGCATCAGCTGAAGCAGTCATTTTATTGAGTTCATCTTCATTTATCAATTGATCCAAATAGCTTAACATCAATTGATAATGGGAAGTGCTCGACTTAGAATGACTATGTATAGACAAGGAAGTATCAAAAAGACTAAGACCAAAAGCATCTCTCTGTCTCTTGAGCAGGTTCATTAAAGAGGCTGCAGCAAGAGAGGAATACTGAAGTTTATTGATCCCCTTATGATCCTTAGGGAAATACATACTAGATGAAGTATCTATCAATATCTGACAGCGAAGATTAGTTTCTTCTTCATACTTTTTTGTGAAAAGTTTGTCTGTTCGTGCGTAAACTTTCCAATCTATATTTTTAGTGCTTTCACCAGGATTATATAAACGGTGTTCAGCAAATTCTACAGAAAATCCATGAAATGGACTTTTATGTAATCCAATTAGAAAACCTTCAACAACTTGTTTTGCGTACAACTCCAGGTTTTCTACTTGCTTGAGATCAAAATCATCAAAGTAGCTCATAGTTTAAATGTAACGGTATTTGTGTTTTGAGAGATATGGTTATTGACATAATTTTTGACCTGTTTGCACATATCATAAAATAAATTAATACTTCTTCGAATTTTCATAACACTTTCTGTCTTTATAACGTTAAGATGTGATATGCATTTTTTTGTGAATAGAAAACAGATAATTTGACTGAAGAGACGTTAGAGATTACTCCGATTAAAGGGAAAAAGCTTTATGACTATCAGGAGCGTGATATCGGAAAAATACTTACCAGAATAAAAGAAGAAGAGGAGAACTATAATCTTTTGTATCAGCTTCCTACAGGAGGAGGCAAAACAGTTATTTTCTCGGAAATAGCTAAAAGGTATATTGAAGAGAAAGGTAAGAAAGTCCTCATTCTCACGCATAGACTAGAGCTTTCTAGGCAAACCTCTAAAATGTTAGGTGAATTTGGAATCAAAAATAAAATCATTAACAGCGAAGTAAAGGAACTTCCAGATCAGAAGGATTACACTTGCTTCGTTGCCATGGTAGAAACTCTTCACAATAGACTTCAAGATGATGTTTTCAATGTCGAAGATATAGGGCTTGTAGTTGTAGATGAGGCTCATTATAACTCCTTCAGAAAATTATTTTCCTTCTTCAAAAACTGTTTTATTCTCGGAGTGACGGCTACTCCACTTAGTTCTAACATTAAACTTCCAATGTATGAAATATACAATGATCTCATCTTAGGAAGTCCAATATCAGAATTAATAGACAATGGTTTTCTAGCCAAAGCCAACACCTATATCTATGATGTTCAATTGGGGACGCTAAAATTGGGAATGAATGGAGATTACACTGTAAAATCTTCAGATGAACTTTACTCCAATGTAATCATGCAATCTAAGCTTATAAAGGCATATGAAGAAAAAGCTAAAGGGAAGAAAACATTGATTTTTAATAATGGAATAGATACCAGTAAGTCTGTCTATTATAGTTTTAAGAATGCGGGATATGATATAAAACATCTGGATAATACGCACACTAGGAAACAAAGAGAAGAAATCCTCACTTGGTTTCATGAGAATCCAAAAGCCATTATTTCTTCTGTTAGTATTTTGACTACGGGATTTGATGAACCTACCATAGAAACGATTATTCTTAATAGAGCAACTAAATCTCCAGCTTTATATTATCAAATGATCGGAAGAGGATCCAGAATCCTCCCAGGAAAGCCAACTTTTGACATAATTGATTTAGGAAACAATACCAATAGATTTGGTCTTTGGACTGCTGAATTAGATTGGAAATTGATATTCAAATCTCCGCATCTATATCTAGAAAGCCTATTGTCTGATGAAGAGATAGAATTCAGATTTGTCTATAGAATGCCCAAAGCACTAAGAGATAAGTTCAGCAAATCTGAAGATATAGATTTTGATATTCATTTCGAGATGAATAAAGTGCAAAAAAGTGGCGAACGAAAATCTGTTGTAATTGATAATTCCATCAATCAACATACTCGCATATGTGTTGAAAATAGCGAGGACTTTATGGAGGCTTTAGCACTTTGTAAACTTTTAAAAGATGAAATCTCTCATAGAGTAACCAAGTATTGTTATTTCGTAGAGAATAGTACTAGGAATTATCGCCATTGGTTAGAAGAAGAATATACCAGAAAATTGAAACTGGCATTAAGCAAGCAAATGTGAGGCATAAAAAAAGCCCATTTCGTTTATACAGAAATGGGCTTTTTTTACTTTAGAAGGTAATTAGACTAAAGCTTCTATTTTAGAGCTTAGAGCTGATTTAGTAGCCGTTCCCACATGTTTGTCCACTACCTCGCCATCTTTGATAAATAAGATTGTAGGAATACTTCTTACCCCATACTTTGTAGATATTTCAGGGTTATGGTCAACATTTACTTTGCCTATTTTTACTTTTCCTTCATAGTCTTTAGAAAGGTCATCAATGATAGGACCTATGAGCCTACATGGTCCACACCATTCAGCCCAAAAGTCTACAACTGATACGCCCCCTGCTAGAGCTTCATCTTGGAAATTTTTGTCTGTGAATTCAAAAGCCATTACTTACGTTTTAATTGTCTATATGCTTAAACATGAATAGCTTAGTTAAAGTTGCGCCATCCATAAAAAGTGCAAAAATAAGGTTCTTTTTGTCTTGGTATTTACAATTTTGTAATGAAGTGATTTAAAAACATATCTCATCGACTGCAGACAACACATTGATCCTCAATTTCTTAGCAAAATTATCAATACTTAACTATGGCTATGCATTTCAAATTTTGCAAATTACTGAGAAGCAAGTCGTTAACTTCATTAGACGACATAATTATTAAATCACCTCAATATGAACATTAAATAGATGCATATTTCGACTCATTATTTAATTCATTAAAGACATTTATTCAATCCACCGGAATCATTTTTTATGAAACTCAAAATTTGTTTGATCCTTTTAGCAATATTAACGCTCTCTTTGAATAGCTATTTACCTTATGAATCAGCCTTCGTGGAGAATGTATACAGTCAAGGTATTTTTCAATGGGTAAGAAGAGTTCATGATTTTTCACTAGGAAGATTGCCATGGCCAAACATTTACATATTAGCTCTCTTGTTATTCATAGGGCTGATCTTTTATCTAAATCATTTCAAAAGAAAAATATCCAGGTTGCCCTTCATTTGGAAAGGTGTGAAAACATTGGTTTTAGATAGCCTGGTTTTCCTTTCATTCATCATGATATTGTTTTATTGGCTTTGGGCATTTAATTATAAAAGAATCAGTTTTGAAAAAAAGAATAACCTTCCTAAAATAGAAATCACTGAGGATTGGTTATTTGATGAAATTCAACTTGTTCATGATTCTTTGCTTGCACTTCGCCCATTTATAGAATCAGATTATAATCATTCAAAAGTTGAAAGTGATATTAGGTTATCATTGGCTAAAACTTTACCATCCTTAGGATACTCCGTAAATGGTAATGCCAGAGTCCGTGAAGTAAATCCTAAGGGAATTCTACTGATCTGGAGTACTGCAGGAGTCTATTTGCCCTTTGTTTCTGAAGGACATATTGATAAGGGTCTACATTCACTAACTAAGCCATTTACTCTTGCGCATGAAATGTCTCATGGTTACGGAATAGGGCAGGAGTCCACATGTAATTTCACAGCCTTTCTAGGATGTATTAACTCAGAAAATAAGAGTATACAGTATAGTGGATGGCTTGGGTATTTTAGATATCTATTATCAGCAGGAAGGCGAACTAATCAAGATAGATATAAACGGTTTTATGAAGAACAATTTCATAATGATATTCTAATTGATCTTGATAATATTTATAAGGAGCTTCAAAAATATCCTGATATATTACCCAAGTTGAGATACTTTCTGTACGATTCATATCTTAAAAGTCATGGAGTAACAGAGGGAATGATAAGTTACTCAAGGGTAATTCATTTAGCTGCTTCGTGGAAAGAGAAACAAGGCGAATTTTGATCATTACTTTTCATACAATAAAGATAATCCCGGGCTAACTCCTAAGTTTTGATTTGAACGAGAGGATGCATTCATACTCCATTGATCATTCAACTTATATGATATACCTACTGATATTCCATTATCCAAACTATTAGTACCAATCTGCAAATTGATATGGTCAATTATTTGGTAGGATATTCCAGTTGAAAAACTAGTGTGATCAGAAAAATTAGTTCTAAACTCTAGAAGCCAATTTACTTTTTGTGAAATGAGATAAGAAATTCCAGTTGCCATTTCAGTATGTTCTCTTAGATATCCTTTATTCTGATTAGATAATATGTTATACACTACAATTCCGAGTTCAAGATTATCAGAGAGTTCTGAATTTAGTCCTATGTTAATATCAAAATCATTTTCTGACCTATATTCTTGGATGGACTTTAAATAATAATGTGCTGTACTTCCAATAGAGATGTTCTGAGCCACCATTCTGGAATACGATACCGAGAATCTTCTCTCTTTATATGCATCGATGCCAAAGGAACCAAATGATACTCCTAAATAATCATATGCTCCAATCTTTTTAATACTGGCTATACTTGTACTATTCAAAGAGCCCAAAAAAAATCGCTGCTCTGAAGTTGCTAAAAATGAAAAACTCGTGTTGGATTGGGCAATATTTCCTGGATTACCCAAAGTTCCAAAGACCCCTTTGAGTGAACTCATGTTGGACCCTAGTGCTGACTGATTACTACTTTGATATTTTATAGCGTTAGTTTGACTGCTTAGGAATGTTGCTCCTGAAAAGCAGATCAAGAAGAGTAATATGTCAAGATACTTTGGCCAAGTAAGCATAAACATTAATATTGTACCGAAAGTATAATATTAAAAATCATAATGGCCAATTTTAGGAAGAATCATCAAAGAAACTCAAATCCTTTTACTGGCCTCACCTTGCGAGTTTTTATCCTCATTGTCATTCTGAGTTTACTTTTATTAGGGGCAAATTCCTTTTTTCAAAATTTAAAAACTGTGATGATTGAGGATTCTGTTTCTAATGCAACAGATCAAATTGAGAGAGATTATCTGCCCATCTCAGACCTGGACCTAGAAGTGGTGCATCATAAGTATTATTCTCTTGGCTACAATGAGCAATATGAAATACCTAATTGGGTAGCATATATCATTACAAGAGATGAATTGAAAATTCCGAATGTAAAAAGATATAGAGATTATATAAGAGACCCATCTGTATCCACACAGAGCGCTCATTATAAAGATTATAGCAATAGTGGATACACAAGAGGTCATCTTGCTCCTGCTGGAGACATGGCTTTTAATAAAACAGCTATGAAGGAGAGTTTTTACATGTCCAATATCACCCCACAGAAAAAGGCATTTAATAATGGAATTTGGAAAGAACTAGAAGAGAATGTAAGAGACTGGGCTTTCTCGAATGAGAGACTTTACGTCGTCACTGGCCCATTAGTAAAAAATATAGATCTAAGAATAGGAAGGAATGATGTAGGGGTACCAAATAGTTTTTACAAAGCTATATTGGATAATAGCGGATCAGAGAAAAAAACAATTGGCTTTATCATTCCTAATGAAAAATCTGATCAAAAATTAGAAAACTATACAGTGAGCATAGACAAGATTGAACAAGAGACAGGTTTAGATTTGTTCTCTGATTTATACACTGAATCAAGTCCTGAATTAGAAGCATCTTTTGATGTAAAAAAATGGAAATGGAGTAATAAGAAATACAAACTCCGTATCAATAAATGGAATAAAGAATGAGTAAAGATAAATTCATAGAAGAGATTAAATCAGGTTATAAATTTGAGGGAGATTCTGTGCTACTTGGAGGTGCAATGTATGATGAAGAATGTCAAAAGGAACTCTTTGTACGCCTCCCACTTCAAACGCTGAATAGACATGGACTCATATCAGGGGCAACAGGAACGGGCAAAACTAAAACGCTACAGATATTGACCGAACAGCTTTCTGCTAGAGGGGTTCCCTCACTCATTATGGACATAAAGGGAGATCTCAGTGGAATAGCGGCAGAAGGAAATGATCATCCAAAAATTGAGGAGAGGCACAACAAGATTGGTTATCCATTTATTCCTGGTAAAGCACCAGTAGAGTTTCTTTCTCTTAGTGATGAACATGGAGTGAGGCTCAGGTCCACAATCACAGAATTCGGACCAATTTTACTAACCAAGATCCTTAACCTATCAGACGCTCAGGAAGGAATAATAGCAGTTCTTTTTAAGTATTGTGATGATCATGAGTTACCTCTTTTAGATATAAAAGACCTTAAAAAGCTCTTGAATTATTCTATTGGTGCTGGGAAAGATGCTATCGAGGAAGAGTATGGCAAGATGTCTTCGGTGTCAGTAGGAGCAATTTTGAGGAAACTAGTTGCCTTAGAACAGCAGGATGCAGAATTGTTTTTTGGTGAACCTTCTTTTGATGTTGATGACCTCATGAGAATGGATGAAAATGGAAATGGCATTGTTTCGATTCTAAGGCTTACGGATATTCAGAATCGACCTAAACTCTTTTCGACTTTCATGCTACAATTGCTTGCTGAAATCTATGCTACTTTTCCTGAAGAAGGAGATTTAGAGCAACCCAAATTGTGCATGTTCATTGATGAAGCACATTTGGTGTTTGATGAAGCTTCAAATGAATTATTGAGACAAATAGAAACTATAATTAAACTAATAAGATCTAAAGGTGTCGGAATTTTCTTCATCACTCAGAATCCAACTGATATCCCTGATGAAGTCTTAGGTCAATTAGGCATGAAAATTCAACACGCCTTGAGAGCTTTTACTGCAAAAGATAGAAAGGCCATTAAACTTGCAGCCCAGAACTATCCACTTTCTGATCATTATGACATAGAAGAAATTATAACTAAACTAGGAATCGGAGAAGCACTCTATACCGCATTAAATGAAGATGGAATACCCACACCTCTAGTACATCTCTTACTTAGAGCACCGCAATCAAGAATGGATGTGTTGACTAAAGAGGAAATCAAGACAATCTCAAAACAATCAGATCTGGCAAAAAAGTACAATAAGGAAGTAGACAGAGAAAGTGCATATGAAATTCTGAGCGGAAAGATAGAAGAGTATAAGTCCGAAGAACAAATAGAAAAAAGGACAAAACAAAGGAAAAGAGAAAAAACTGCTTTTGAGAAAATGATAAACAGTACAACAAGTAGGCAAATAGGACGAACTATAGCGAGAGAATTGACAAGAGGCTTATTAGGAGCATTAGGAGTAAAAACTACAAGAAGGAGAACAAGAAATAGCTTCCCATGGTAGATAGGTACTAATTTCTCTTTTGAGTAACAAGTCTGGTATGAACCTGTATGGACGTGTCATGTTTCAGAGACTTTCCATTTTGGATTTGCGAATGATGTAGTTTCACAAACTTCTTCCACGGCGTAGTCTTATGATAATTACCATAGAAATAAGCTGCCATCATTTTCATTTCATATGCATTTCTGAATCCAGGGATTGCTTGAATTGGATCAGATTTTTCATCTAAGAATACAATAGTGGGTAGTTTTGTTGATTGATTATTGGTAATTACAGCAGTGAGCTGATGATAACCGCCTTTCCAAATGCTGTTTTCCAGATGATAAGTTTTGTCCTTATAAACTATTGGTTTTTTTGACTGAGCATCAAATTTTATAGAATAATAGTTGTCATTCAAATATTCTACAAGATCTGGATCAGCAAAGGTGGTTTGTTCCATTTTCTTACACCAAGTACACCATTCTGTATAAATATCAACTAGTATCTTCTTTGGCTCAAGTTCAGTTTTATCCATAGCTTCTTCCCAAGACAACCAATTCACTGATTGACCAGAAAGTAGTAGACTACTCATAGACATTAAGAAAATCAAAAAGATAGAATGAATGGACTTCATCATATTTCTATAAAGGACATTGCCTAAGTACAATGATAAACCTAAATATCATAGATATTCCACATTTATCATGTGTTTAAATTTTTTTTAACCTCTGATGTTTAAATCTTAACAATGTGATTCACGAAATCTTTTTGGATTTGCCAAGATTTAATTAGCTTTCCTTTAATAATTGGTGATTTAATTCCTTCAGCCAAGGAAACCTTTCTAGACGTAATAACCATTGCATCATGCCATAATTTTTCTTTGATGAACCATTTGATAATTTTGGCCCCACCTTCTACTAAAAGTGAGTGAACTCCATTTTCATATATGATTTTAAGAATGTGCGTTAACTCCCAATTTTCAAAAACAATAATTTTTTTATTTGGACGACCAATTTGATAATTACTTTTTGTAGTTAAGATTAAGGCATCTTCATCATCACAAATAATCTTGGACTTTTTAGGTATGGACTCATTACGATCAAAAACAATTCTCAAAGGACTTTTTCCTGGATAATCTCGTGTTGTAAGCGAAGGATTGTCAATAATAGCAGTTTTTGTTCCTATTAATATTCCATCGTTGTCTGCTCTGAGTTTATGGGTAAAAATAGAGCATCCTTCGCCACTGATCTGTATTCTTTCTCCTATTTGACCAATAAAAAAGTCCTTGCTTTGAGCAAATTTTATTGTCACAAATGGAATTCCATTCATATTTGCAACAAACTTTCTAATCAGAAAATCAGTTTTCTTTTGACAAATCCCTACTTCTACTTGAATTCCTTTTGATCTAAGAATATTCACGCTTTTTCCCATCATATCGGGATTTGGGTCTGTAGAGCCAATAACCACCTTTTGAATTCCAGAATTGATTAAAGCAGTAACACATGGTGGTGTTTTGCCATGATGATTACATGGCTCTAAGGAAATATAGATGGTAGCATTTTGAAGATGCTTTTTATCTGATTCTTTGACACTTAGTAATGCGTTGATCTCCGCATGATGGTTGCCATATTTCTGATGATATCCTTCACCAATTATCTGATCCTCATATACAATTACTGCCCCTACAAGAGGGTTAGATTTCACATTGTTTCCACCTAACCAAGCTAAGTCTATACATCTTTGAATATAAAGTTCATCCTTGGTCAAAGCTGTATTTATATAATGGAAATAAACTTTTCTGCAGCATTCTTCACATCATCCTCAGTGGTCATATATGAAAACGAAAACCTTACTACTTTTCTATTCCTATCAGCATCAATTGCTTCAAGGACATGACTTTCATGTTCACTTCCTGAACTGCATGCACTTCCTGCAGAGGCGCATATTCCAGCAATATCAAGATTCATCATAATCATTTCACTCTTTATATCTTTTGGAATACAGACACTCAAAACATGTGGTGCAAAAAGTTTGTCTTGATTCCCCATAAAATTGACATCCTTTCCCGATTCTAAAAGTTCGTTTTTAAATATGTTGCGGACTTTTAAAATATGCTCCATTCTTTCTTCACGATTATTATTCCATATTTCAAGTGTTTTACCTAGACCTACTATGCCATAAAGGTTTTCAGTCCCAGCACGCATATTCCTTTCTTGAGACCCTCCATACATCAAAGGTCCCACTTTTGTATCGCCATTGATATATACAAACCCACAGCCTTTTGGACCATTAATTTTATGGGCAGTACCAGAGAGGAAATTTATTTTAGTTGCCTGTACATCTATTCCAAATTTTCCAAGACTTTGGACTGCATCAGTATGCAAAAAAGCATTGTAGTTAGAGCAAATATCTGCGACTTTCTGGAGGTCCAGCATGGTGCCTATTTCATTATTGACATGCATGAGTGAAACCAAGGTCTCATTTGGAAATTCACTGACCAAAGATTCCAATTCACTATAGTTGATATTACCTTGAAGATCTAGGCTTAGAAATTTGACATCCACTTCCTTTTGAAAAGAAAGAACAGAATTAAGCACACAATGGTGTTCTGACTTTGCACTTATGATTCTTTTCACCCTCAGGTCTCTTACCGCTGCTCGGATTATTGAGTTATTAGATTCTGTGGCTGAAGAAGTGAAGTAAATCTCTCCAATAGATGAATTTATGGTGTCGGCAATTGTTCTTCTCGCATTTTCTATTAGTATACGAGACTTCCTACCCATAGAATGAATCGAAGATGGATTGCCATAACTTCCTGACATTACTTCCGTCATTGCTGCCAGTACTTCAGGGTCGAGTGGTGTAGTGGCAGCATGATCTAGGTATATCTTGTCTGATCCTATATTAGACATAAAGCTTTATTTTTTATTCGTTTTGCTAATTCCTCGGCTCGTGATTTATTTGTAGATTCTGCATACACTCTTATGATAGGCTCTGTATTTGACTTCCTTAGATGAACCCATCCATCTTCAAAATCAATTTTCAAACCGTCTAATGTATTTGTTTCCTCTTCACTAAACTGTGATTCAAGTAACTTTATTAAGTTGTCCACATCAAGTTCCGGAGGCAAATTAATTTTATCCTTTACAATAGTATAATTACTGTAAGAAGATTTAATGACTGAAAGCGGTTGTTTCTTTTCTGCAATATGATTTAAGGCAAATGCAACTCCAAGAAGACCATCTCTTCCATAATGCAACCCTGGATAAATTACACCACCATTTCCTTCTCCACCAATGACAGCATTTGTATTTTTCATTTCTTTCACGACATTGACCTCACCTACAGCACTAGCTTTATAGGTGCCCCCATGTGAATGGGTCAAATCGCGTAAAGCTCTGGATGAAGAAAGATTTGATACCGTATTACCACTTTGTTTTGAAAGAATAAAGTCTGCTGCTAGTACAATGGTATACTCTTCTCCAATGAATTCTCCTTTTTCATCTACAAATGCCAGCCGATCTACATCCGGGTCAACCGCAATGCCTATATCCGCATTCTCTCTTTTAACAATTTCACACAATTCTGTAAGATGTTCCGGTTTAGGTTCGGCATTGTGATTAAACACACCGTCGATTTCCTCATTAATCATTTGATACTGACAATCCAGTGCTTCTAAAAGTAAAGGTAGAGCCAAGGCTCCAGTAGAATTTACCGGATCAACAATAACTTTGAATTTTTGGGACTTAATCAAGTTGATGTCTAATACATCAAGACTTAATATACTTCCAACGTGCCTTTCCATGGCGTTCTTGATATACGAAATACTCCCTTGTTCTAAATATGACACAAAACTAAAATCCTGCTCTGTAATTGCTCGTATTAAGTCATCACCATCTTCTTTATCTAAAAACTCACCTTTATCATTTAAAAGCTTAAGCGCATTCCAATTCATTGGATTGTGACTTGCACTGATGATTATTCCTCCTTGAGCTTTCTCTAAAATCACTATCATTTCGACAGTAGGCGTGGTAGAAAGATCCAAATCCACTACATCTAGTCCACTCATTATCAAGGTATTAATTACGATGTTCTTGATTGTTTCTCCAGTGCCCCTGCCATCTCTTCCGATGATAATTGTTGCCTTTTTGCTTTTTTTCTTGATAAATGCTGCATAAGATGCAGCGAAAGAAGTAATTTCTATAGGAGTCAGATTCTCACCTGCTGAACCACCTATGGTTCCTCTTATTCCAGAAATAGATTTTATTAATGCCAATATGCTTTACTTTGGTGCTGCAAATGTATCATTCTTTGCATTTTAGATGGAAGAAATTATTCAATTAGATTGGTCTCTTTTTCAATTGGTTCATACTACATTGAAAAATGATTTTTTTGATATTCTACTCCCTATTTTGAGAGAAAGAAACATTTGGATTCCTCTTTATATATTCATTATCGGCTTTGCTTTTTATAACAACTCAATGAGTAAGGCATTTTTCTTAATATTTGGGTTGGTACTCACTGTTGTGACGACAGATGTCATTTCCAGTCAGGTAATCAAGAAGGCCGTAAAAAGAGCTCGTCCATGTCATATCCAAACAGATCTTCCCAAAGTTTATTCTTTGGTTGAATGCGGATCCGGGTACAGTTTCCCATCTTCCCATGCATCCAATCATTTTGCCATCGCATTCTATTTAATTTTTTGTGGTTTCACTAAGAGTATGTGGGTGAAACGAGCATTTCTATTTTGGGCCTTTACCATTTCAATAGCTCAGATTTATGTGGGACTTCATTACCCACTTGATATTTTAGGAGGAGTGATTTTAGGAGCATTCATTGCTTTATGCTTGGCAAATATTTTTAAATCATTAGCCTTTAAATTTTCATAGCTTTTGAAATAATCTTTTGATGTGTAGGTGTGGATTATGCCATTCAACTATTCTTAACTGAATGAGCAACATTTGACCCTAATCTTAAGAACCACTACTTTCGATAATAAATTATCATCAATTCATTATGCATCTTGCTCAAGTGAATATTGCTCAAATGAAAGGTCAGATCCAGAGTAATGTTATGTCAGATTTCGTTGCAAATCTCGACGAGGTCAATACCTTGGCAGAATCAAGTGAAGGATTTATTTGGAGATTAAAAGGTGATGAGAATAATGCAACAGCTTTGAGAGTATTTGACAATGAATTTCTTATTATCAATATGTCTGTATGGAAAGATATGGAGTGTCTTCACAATATTGTTTACACTGGAAAGCATCTTGAAATCTACAGACGAAAAAAAGAATGGTTTCATAGCATTACTAATATGCATATGGCTATGTGGTATATTCCAGTTGGTCATGAACCTTCTCCAGATGAGGCAAAGACAAAACTAGCATTCATTAACAATCATGGTGAATCACCTTTGGCATTTACATTTAAGAATAAGTTTAGCCCTGAAGATTTAAACGCTTCAAACAAAGAATTACAGTAAAATGCGAGTATTTCTATTTGCAATAGCCCTGATTTTAATCAATAAGACTTCTTTCAGTCAACTAAATAGTCCTACTGACAACTTTCCTCTTCCACTTGAGAAATGTAATACCTATAGTGAATTATCAATTGCGATTCAACTACTTAAAGGATCAACAGAATACAAAATAGAAAAGGCTTATGATTGGATCATAGATCATATTAAGTACAATCATAAAGTCAAATCTGATGCGAAATATATCATAGAAAAAGATCTGGATAAAATTGTCAAAAGCAAAAAAGCTATATGCTCAGAATATGTTTATCTTTTGAATGATCTTTTGGGTAAAATGAATATTGTCTCAGAGACTGTTGCTGGATATTGTAAAAGTTGTGACTCGGATAATGAAGGCTTTATGGCACCTAGTCATGTATGGAATGCTGTACTTGTAGACAGTATTTGGAGAATGATGGATGTTACTTGGGATGCTGAACTTTCTCAAGGAAGAAAGGTGAAAAATAGAAAAAGAAGTAAAAAGTATTTTTTGAAGTCTTCACAAGAATTCATGAAAGATCATCTACCTGCTATGCCATTATGGCAATTGAGTGACTCAATGATGACCATTCAGTGTTTTAAAAAAAATGAAATACTGAATTTGGATAACAGGACCTCTAAAGGCAGTAAAAATGATATTGATACTTATTTAAGTCTCGCACCCATTCAAAAAAGACTATTTGAAGATAGAACCACTTATCAGTTCAATCCTACTATAAGAAATAAGAATACTTATGGCCAAAATATATTGGATTATGCGAGTATGCTCACCGATTCTCTAGATGAATCTGACCGATCTAATTATTCTAAGAACAGAAGAATCAGACAAGATATCATTCAATTGTTTGGGCAAGCAGAAGAATTAGTGATTAAATTACACACTTGGCAATGGGAAATGTATGCAAACATTGTAATAAATGAGATAATAGATGTGTACAATAACGATCCAAAAATGAACTGGACCGATACTGAGTGGAAGAACCTTCTGAATGAAATAACAAGAGCCAGATATATTCTTCAAAAAATTGAAAACACCTATTATAAAGAATCTTCTTTAGCAGTCTGTGAGGAGATCGAAAATACCATCAAAGGATACATAGATTAAAATGAGTACTAGTACAATTCTTGAGCAGACAATTGGAAATGAGTCACTTGGAACAGTTAGAAAGCCATCTTTACTTTTGTTCCTGACTGAGATGCCTAGAGCGATTTATTCATTTGTCCTTGGTTATATCTTTTATAAAAAGACAAAAACAATGGATGAAATTAAAAATCAACCTGTACTTGTTATTCCTGGTTTTATGGGTTCTGATACTTCTACTCTCCTTCTTCGTCGATATTTAAGTAAGAAAGGATTTCAAGTGTTTGGATGGGAACTAGGCAGGAATTTGGCTAATTTAAAAGATATCAAAAGAATACAAGAAAAGGTAAACGAACTCTATGAATTTTATAATAAACCTGTAATACTTATAGGATGGAGTTTAGGAGGAGTATATGCTAGGCATATCACCAAAAACAATCCTAAAAAAACAGCTCAATTGATCACATTGGGATCTCCATATATGGGAGTTTCTGAACCTAACAGAGCACATCTTACATTCAAACTAGTAAAGTGGGGTAGAGGCTTTAATGATCACGAAAGGAAATGGATTTCTACATTACCAAATCCTGTCAATGTGCCTAGCACAGCCATATATTCAAAACTTGATGGTATCGTTTCTTGGAAGGTTTGTCATGAAGCCAATTGTGGATTGACACACAATAATATAGAAGTGACCTGTGGTCATTTTGGAATGGGTACCAGCAAAGACGTATTTATAGCTGTAGATCAAATTCTTAAAACTTCTAATCATTCTTAAAGTCAAAGTTTTCAACTAATTTGGGATATCATTAAATCTATTCTCAATGAAACGTAGGGATTGGCTTCAGAAAAGTTTGCTTTCATCGTCCTCAATATTGGTTTCTCCTTATCTCCTTCAAGCATTAAATAGTAAGGATGAATTTGATGAAATATTAAGATTGCATTGGAATGAGAACCCTTTTGGCCCATCAAAAAAGGTAATCCAAGCAGTGCAAGCTGCAGTACCTGATGCAAATCTTTATTGGGATGAAAAGAATGAAGAATTAAGATCAAAACTCGCAAAAAATCATTACCTGAAACCTGATCAATATTTAATGACTTCAGGATCAACGGAAATATTGTCTCTTTTAGGCCAACATGTAGGTTTACAAAAAGGAGAAATTATTATGGGAGACCAGTCCTTTCCGACAATAGGGATATTCGGATCCAGATGTGGAGCCAAAATTACCAAGGTTGCTATGAAAGGGAATCACCTCGATTTAGATGCAATGTTGGCTGCTATAAATGATGAGACAAAATTGGTTTTCATATGTAATCCTAACAATCCTACTTCTACAGAGATTTCCAAAGAAAAATTGGAGGAGTTTTGTAAAGAAGTTTCGCAAAATGTTTTGATTTGTGTTGATGAAGCTTATATAGAATTTAGTGAACTAGGCGCGGAAGGTAGTTTAGTATCTCTTGTAAATGAACTACCTAATATAGTAATAGCTCGTACTTTTAGTAAAGCATATGGACTAGCCGGCTTCAGACTAGGATATGCAATTTCACAATCACATAATATAAATGCTTTGCAACGCCGCTATCCGGCTTTAGGCATGGCTCCTGGATTACTTCCTTTTGTGGCTGGTATTGCTGCTGTAAAGGATCAAGGTTTTGTAACAGAAGTGGTAAGAAAAACAAATGAAGGGAAATCTATTATGTATGACGCTTTTGATAAATGGGAAGTAAACTACGCCTCTTCTTCTACTAATTTTCTATATGTTGAGAAAGATAAGTTTGTTATAGATGTAAGACCCAAATTAGCAGATGATAATATATGGATTACACAATGGCCATCTATGAAAAATCATCTTAGAATAAGTATTGGAAGACCAGAGTGGATGGAGACCCTTGTTACTAAATTAGAACCTCTTAGAGTTTAAAAGACAATACGTGAAATTAGATATTATTCGCGATGAAGTCATTGTTGCATATGACCGCATAAATGGATTAATTCATCATACATCATTAATCAAATCACATACCTTGAGTGAATTGATTAGTGGCCAGGTTTTTCTTAAATGTGAAAACGAACAAGTAACTGGATCATTTAAAGCTCGAGGGAGTTTGAATAAAATTTTGTCAATCAATGAGAAAGAACGGTCTCAAGGGATGATTACTGCCTCCACAGGAAATCATGCTTTAGGTTTTTCTAGGGCCCTTTCTTTGACCAATACTAAAGGAACTGTATTCTTGCCGAATAAGGCCTCTGAAGCTAAGGTTAAGGCTTTGTCTCACTTTCCTGTAGACTTAGAGCGATATGGTAATGACTCTCTTTCAACTGAGCTTTATGCTAAAGAGAATGCCAAATCTACCAATAGCATATGGATGTCTCCATATAATGATTTGCAGGTAATAGCTGGACAAGGCACAATAGGTGTAGAAATATTGCAGGAAATAGAAAATGTAGACGCTGTCCTTGCCACCGTTGGCGGAGGCGGTCTAATCTCTGGAGTTGGAGGTTATATGAAAAGTGTTTTACCTAACATAGAAGTAATTGGTTGTCAACCAGAAAACTCCCCAGAAATGACCTTGAGTTTAGAAGCTGGAGAGATTGTAGATTTACCTGAATTTATTGAGACCTTGTCTGATGGTTCAGCAGGAGGAATAGAACCAAATGCTATTACTTTTTCAATTTGTCAAGAGATCATTGATAAAAGCATTTTAGTTTCTGAAAATGAAATCAAGGAAGGCATTCGACATATCTTTCATTTTCATAAAAAAGTAATTGAAGGTGCTGCCGGTGTTGCCGTAGCTTCTCTCCAAAAGAATATTGATCATTTCAAAGGAAAAACAGTAGTAATCATTCTATGTGGAAGTAATATTGAAAGCAAAAAATTTGTTGATATAGTGAATGAAAATTGAGTTGATGCAGTTTGCCAAATATATTACTCTACTAGTGTTGTTAATTTCTTCATCTTACATGAGAGGACAAGTTAGTCCCATTCCACAAGGACATTCTCACAATGATTATGATAGAGAAAACCCTTTGTTTGATGCTCTAGAAGCAGGAATGACCTCTATAGAAATAGATGTAATCTTGGTAAATGGTACAATCATAGTCGCTCATGACGAAGAAGAATATGACATTTCTAATACAATAGATAAGATATACTTTCAGCCGATTAGCAAGCTAATTAAAAAAAGAGGAGGTGATTTATATGCTGAAAAATCAAGACGGCAAATTCAATTGTTAATTGATTTAAAAACCAAAGGAGAAGAAATTCTAAAGGTCTTGGATACAGAGGTACAGAATTACAAATTATTGTTTGATAGAAGGGGATTGGACAAGAAATGGTCTCCGATGCAAATAGTATTGAGCGGAGAGGTGGATAAAGACCTAATTCTTGGTAGTAGAAAGTACAAATACTTTCATGTGGACGGACGTTGCCCAGATGTAAAAAAGAAGTATGCATCATACGAGATGCCATTAATTAGTGAAAAGTATACCAAGCACTTCAAATGGATAGGTGAAGGTGAGCCTAAGAAAAAAGAGGTGAAAAAACTAAAAAGACTAATAAAAAAAGTTCAATCTCAAGGGAAGAAATTACGGTTTTGGGCAACTCCTGACAATGAAGAGGTATGGGCTTATTTATTAGATCAAGGTGTGGACTATATTAATGTAGATGACCTTGATCGATTCCAAAAATATATGTCCACACGATGATTATTAAGCTATTAATTTGATTTTGTGTTTATAACAAATCCCAGTTCAAAATTGCCAATAAAATTAAAATCAAAGTTTGTATTATTACCAGTTATGAACCCTCCACCAAGACTTAATCCTAGGTGAATACCACTTTTATAATTCCTTTGAATTCCCCAAACAGGACCTAGAAAAAATGCTGATTCTTCTTTAAAAGGCAGTTCAAAGTCCTCTAAATTATCTGCTATTGAATTCATAATATAACCAGCTGATAGGCCTACATAGTTTCCAGAATTCGGTCTAAGTTCTTTTTTGACTTTCTTTCTCGGGTAATAGTTTCTATAAGTTGCTTCTATAACAGGAGCAGCACCTATTTTTCCGTCATTGTTTTCATTGGTTCTGGAAAGCCCTTCAAGTCCCAGAGATAAATAGAGAGATTGATTTTCATTCAATCCTTTTTCATAGGTTAAAGAAGGAGATAAAATATTAATAGAGAGTTGAGAATTAGCCATCTCCACCGGTATTCTATCCTGACTAAAGATGCTCAGAGTCATCAATACTAGAAGAAGTGTAAAAATGTTTTTCATAATGACATACTTTTATTCTATGGCTTATTTACTAAACCGAAAGGTGATTTAATACTGTTAAGATATCATCATGTAATAATATATGAAATAGATGAAGCTCTTTTTAAGAGAACTTTACGAAGAGATCTAAAATATCTTAAAATAATTAAGAACTTCTGAATAGGAAGCTTAAGTTGTGATTAATGAAGTTGATTTGTTTTTGATCAAATAGTAGGATCCAAACAAAATACTACTAAAAAATACATTTCCTAAAAAAGCATTTCTAAAAAATGGGATTCCTTTTATATAAGAAGTTAAAAGGCCTTCTAGGTTTTTTGGATAAACATCTAGTGTAAGCCAAGAGGAGAAATTAGTGATTAAGAAGAAAACAAATGCTCCAATTAAAGAAGCTCCCAATAATGATTTTATTGAAAGTTTCTTCAAAAAATACCAACCTATCATTATAGTTGCTAAAAATCCAACATTAACCCAAGGGTCTCCAAAAAAGCTGAATGAAGTGTAATACTCACTATATACTATGTTGTTCAGCGCAAGATCACTAATCCATAATATTATTAATGGGATGACTATGGATTGAATTTTCTTCAAATAGAATGCTCCAAACAATGCAACGGCTCCTAAAGCGGTAAAATTTGGTATTTGAGGGTATCCATCAATTAAAAAAAGAAATCTACTTCCTATGCCTAAGATTATTAATGCAATTATGAGGATAAGTGATTTTTCTTTTGACATATTCCTTCTTTTGTACAAATATCCATCTTTTACTAAAGAAAATAAAACACTCGGACTTTCTATTAAACTTTTATTGGTCAATTAGTATAATTCTAATTCGAAAATCTGGGCTTTTGTCGAGTCATGGCAGCCTCAAAGGATTTTGTTAGGTCATCGGATAGAAGATACGCAGCGTTGAAAGTCGCCATATACTCTAAAGACTCATTTACTGAATGATCTCTGGTGTACTGGAGTATATGCTTTGTGCCTCTAATAACTAGAGGTGGCTTTGAGGCTATAACCTTCGCCATTGCCACCACACCCTTCATCATTGACTCTTTATCAGTAAATGATTTATTGACCAATCCGATTTCTTTGGCCTCTGGGCCTAGCATCTTTTTACCTGTATAGGCCATTTCCGCTGCAACACCATAACCTACCACTTTAGGCAACCTTTGCATTGTACCAATATCAGCTACCAGTCCCATATCCACTTCTTTCACTTGAAAATAAGCATCATCTGTACAATATCTAATGTCACATGCTGTAGCAATGTCTACACCTCCTCCAATACACCCATTGTGAATTGCAGCAAGTACAGGTTTTCTACATTTTTCAATAGCACTTATGTTTTCTTGAAGAATGAGAATAAACTTTCTTACCAACTCTCTCTTCCTTCCTTCACATTCTATTTTATTGTAAGCATTGACATCCATTAATAGGGAGAGATCAATACCTGCACAAAAGTGCTTACCTTCTCCGCTTAAGACGATACACCTCACTTCAGGATTTTCATCCATTTGCTCAAAAATGAGTTGCAATTCCTCCCATGCCTCCCTGTGTAGTGAGTTAGCCTTCTCAGGCCTGTTGAATACTACAGAAGCCACATGATCATTAATATCTACTTTGAAGGATTTATACATATTCTATAATTGAAAAATTATTTATGGATCATTTCTATTAGGCTGTCATAATTGGAGCATGGAGGATTCCCCCATCATTTACTAACACTGATCCTGTCATATACGAAGATGCCTCAGAGGCTAAGAAAACGGCTAATCCGGCCATTTCATCTGGCATTGCCATTCTTCTTAACGGTATACCTTTTAATGCTTTTTCATGATTTGGATTATCCCAAAGTGCTCTGCTTAGTTTTGTTTTTACTAGTCCAGGGCAGATGACATTGACTCTAATATTGTCAGGACCCCATTCTGCAGCTTGATTCTGAGCCAACATCACAAGTCCAGCCTTACTTAAATTATATGCTGCAAAATAGGCCGTAGCATGCAATCCTTCAATAGAGCTAATATGAATTACACTTCCCCCTCCTTGTTTTTTCATTTCTGGATAACAAAGTTTACTCAGCTCCATTGGAGCATTTAGATTGATATCCATAGTTTTTTGATAGGCCTCTTGGGGCATATTTTGTATTGGCCCAAAATATGGATTAGTTCCAGCATTATTAATCAGAATATCTATGCGACCGTATTTCTCTATTGTCTTATTTACTAAATTGATCCTGTGATCTTCTTTTGCTACATGGCATTCCACACCTATTGCTTCTAAACCATCTTCTTGAAAAGTAGTTGCAACAACATCTACTGCGTCTTGTTTTCTGCTACTCACTACCACACTAGCTCCATGCTCAGCCATTCCTCTAGCCATTGATTCACCTATACCTTTGCTTGCTCCTGTGATAATAGCGACCTTTCCAGAAAGGTCAAAAAGCTTCTTAATTCTGCTCATTCCTTTATTTTATACTTACATAATATTCATCACCATCTTGAGCTAAACTTATAGGTCCTTTATAATGCTTTCCCAAATCTGATTTATACCTTCTTTCCATTATCAGATTATCTGGTACTGGGGCGAAATGATGCAAAACAACTTTTTTCACTCCCGCCTCTGACGCCATCTTCCCTATTTCTAATGGTGTAGTGTGATACTCAATTATATCTTCGAGTATTTTAGCATTCCTGCTATTGCCATTATTTGTTAATATTTCACTGCCTTTAACAAACACATCTTTCAGCATTGCCTCATGCAATAACAAATCTACATCTTGAATCTGGTCGGCCAGAATTCTACAATTTTCTCTTGTGTCACCTGATATCACAACGGATTTTCCTTTATAATCAATTCTAAATCCGTAAGATGGTGCAATTGGTTCATGACAAACCAGAAATGCAGATATTTTCAGTTCGTTCTGTTGAAAAATAACTGCTGCTGAAGATTGAGATAAATCTATTATTCGTGGATTTACAATGGAATGATGTGGATTCATAACCTCCTCTCCATGATGAGTAATCCTGTGTTGATCTTCATACTTAAGAAATTTTTCTATACCATACAGGACAGTATCCAAGCCTTGAGGACCATAAACATCAAGTGGTTTATTTCGGCCCAATTGCCAAGATCTATTTATAGCATAAGGAAGATCGATAAAATGATCAGAATGCCAATGTGATATGAAGACTCCAGAAAGTTGATCCACAGGTAAGTTTTCAATTTCAGCCTGGCGTATTACACCGTATCCAACATCAAAAAGAAAAAAGTAGCCACCTGCAAAAACAGCAGTACCAGTCTGATTACGTTCATTTGGAATAGGAGAAGATGTGCCAAGTGTTAGAACTCTAATACCGTCACGATCTTCGAGATATTCTGTTTTGGTTACATTTTGTGTTAGTGCCATTTCTATGATTCTATCCATCATTCTATCTCTATTGATAAAAGAAAAAAGTAGAACCAAAAGGGTAATAACTACCGTAGCAATTAAAAACAAGTATATCTTCTTCATTAACTCGAGCCTTAGTGATAATCACCTAAAATTAAAATTTATGAATATTAAAAGCCTATGCTTTGTTTAATTATGCCCAAAACGAAAGAGAATGGATCTTCTATTACTTTTGCCCATGATTTAAAAGAAAACACATGATCAGTTATGAAGCAATTATTACATAGTGAAATTCAAAATCAGAATCATGAAATGGATATCATAATAATTTGTGATCATATCAAAGACAAACGAAATATTGGGATGATTTTTCGATTGGCCGATGCCTTTGGAGCGTCAAAAATTGTTCTTGTAAATGAAATGCCTCTAGAAATTAATCAAAAAATAAAAAGAATTTCAAGAAACACTATTAGGAAAATAGGACTTTCTCAAAAGTCTGATATGTTGAATGAACTAGAAGATTATTCTAATCTAGGCTATATGTGTGTAGCTCTTGAGAAGTGTGATCAGAGCATAGATATTTCTAGGATGAAATGGAAATCGGAGAGAAAAGTCGCCTTGATAATTGGCAATGAAAATTTGGGTATCTCATCTCATGTTCTTGAAAGTATAAATCATGTGATTCATATTCCTATGTTCGGTACGAATACATCAATGAACCTTACTCATGCTTTAGCTATTGGTTTATTTGAAATTACAAAACCTAATTCATAAAAAA
>Ga0055584_100000578_pt1 | contig 34855 bp, 39 predicted proteins | sample OSDHelmetaG_FD_58716 | JGI IMG/M metagenome (GOLD analysis project Ga0055584, IMG submission 58716) | Pelagic marine sediment microbial communities from the LTER site Helgoland, North Sea, for post-phytoplankton bloom and carbon turnover... | ecosystem: Environmental > Aquatic > Marine >...
TCTTTCAATTTCACTAAAATCTCTTAAAATATTTTTCCCAGAGTTTCGAGTTAGCTTATATAAAATATTCAGAAGTGGCGACAGATGAAACATAATTAATCTTTTGCTTTTTCAACATATTCTAAACTTTCAGAATTAATTATAATTTTATCTCCTACTTTTATATGGGATGGAACTAGTAATTTTATATTTTTGGTTGTTTCTGCATTCTTGAAAGAGGATGATGCTGTCTGACCTTTCACAACAGCATCTGCATTAAGTATTTCTACTTTAATATTTTTGGGTAGATTTATACTTATAATTTCTTCGTCTACAGTTAATATTTTTATAATCATACCTTCTACTAGTAATTCTTTTTTACTATTTCCAATTAATTTATTTTCGCATGTGATTTGTTCATAATTTTTATTATTCATAACAGTAGTATTTTCTGAATCTTTGAATAAGAACGTTGCTTCAACTTCGTTAACTAACGCTTTTTCAACAGAATCAACTGTTCTCCATCTTTCATTATATTTAGTTCCATCTCGTATGTCTTTCATTTCAACTTGAATGAATGCCCCTCCTTTTCCTGGTTTAATAATACTAGTATTTAGAACCTGTAGAAGGCGACTTTTATGCCTAAGAATATTTCCAGAACGTATTAAATTTGCATCGATTTTCATAAAACATTTCCCGTAATTTTTTTAAACAAAATTGCAGAACTTCTCGGTCCTTTTTCATAGTCCCAAATACTACTTATAACTGCAATATTATTTGGTTTTAGATATCTTAAACTTAATATATTATCATGGTTTATCCCACCAATAATAGTAAAAGGCAATTTAATTCTTTTTTTATTTATAATTAAATTCTCTGGTCTAATTGCTTCTTTTTTTTTTGTGGAGGATTTATAAACAGAGCCAAATGCAACATAATTTGCACTCTGGTTAACTGCTGAGTTATATCTTAGTAAAGAGTTATAACATGAAACACCAACAATAAAATTTTGACCAAATTCTTCTTTTGCTTCTCGGCAAGTTCTATCATTTCCCCCAAGGTGAATCCCGTTAAATTTGAATCTTTTAGCAATTTTAAAATCGTTATTGATTATTAATTTAATTTTTTTTTTTTTACATATAAGATTTATGTTTTCGTAGTGATTTTTTATGAACTTAATTCTTTGATTAATTGTTTTATATCTTGGTCTGAATTGAAAGTATTCTACATCAAGAGTATCAGTAATGAAGTCAAAATTTTCAGCAGAGAAACCTTCATGTTTGAACGGAGGAGATATAAGATAAAATTTCATGATGAAATAAATTCAAACTTTTCTGTAAAATATATATTTACATTTCGTATTTCAGCTAACAAAAGAATTTTTCTTTTTAAACTTTCACTTAAATAAGTACTTATTGATAAATTCTTAATATTTAAATCCATGAGAATTATGCTAAGTCCAATATTTTTATATGCGTCTGCGACATAAATCATTTTTTTTTTTTTAGAAATGTATTGATTAAGGATTTTTGCTATCAGTGGTCCTTGAAAAGCTAAAAATCGATAAGAGTGAAATAAATTTAGATTTTGATCCGGAAATTTTTGTTCTAAATTATCTATTTGACTAATATTATGTATTTGAAAAATCTTATTTTTATAAATTTTCATTTATTAGCTAGAGAATTTTTTTTGCTACATCAATGAGTCTATTAGAAAACCCCCATTCATTGTCATACCAAGATAGAACTCGACAAAATTTTTGGTTAAGAACTTTGATTTCTGAAAGGTCAACAATTGAGCTGTGTGGGTTTTGATTAAAGTCTGGTGAGACTAGTGGCTCTGATGTTGTTTCTAAAATAGATTTCAAAATCCCATCTTCTGCGTTCTTAAAAATCATTATTAATTCTTCTTCATTTGTTTCTCTTTTGGATAGAAACTTAAAATCTACAAGTGAAACATTTGATGTGGGAACTCTTATTGCACTTCCATCAATTTTACCTTTAAGTTGAGGAAGTACTTCTCCAACTGCTCTTGCTGCCCCGGTTGAGGTTGGAATAATAGAAATAAGCGAGTTTCTTGCTCGACGTAAATCTTTATGGATTGTATCGATAGTATTTTGATCTCCAGTAACGGAGTGAACAGTCGTCATATAACCAGATTCAATCCCAACTGAGTTTTCAAGTAGATATGCAAGTGGTGCTAGACAATTTGTAGTACATGATGCATTAGAAATTATTTTATGATCATCAATTAAATCTTTATCATTAACTCCATAAACAACTGTAAAATCAGGGTTTTTTGCAGGTGCTGAAATCAAAACTTTTTTTGCCCCAGCACCTAAATGCTTACTGGCACTATTTCTTTCAGTAAAAAAACCAGTTGATTCTATAACTAAATCAATATCTAAATCCTTCCACGGTAGTTTTGAAGGATCGGATTCTGAAAGAAATTTAATATTTTGATTTTTTATAGTTACAGTATCTGAATTTTGTTTTATCAACTCTTTGCATTTTCCATGAACTGTATCATATTTGTATAAGTGAATATTGGATTCAATATTACCTAAATCATTAATAGCTGATATTTCGATATTTTCTATTTTCCTATCAAAAAATGCTCTTAATGTTAGTCTACCTATTCTACCAAATCCATTTATAGCTATTTTTTTTTTCATCTTTAAAAATTTATTTAAATACTGTTTTAAGAAATTACATTATAGTTGTTATGATATGTACTAATATAATTTAGAAAAAAACTTACTTCAATGACTAATTCAAAGATTAAAAAAATCCTTTCAAAAATAGAAGATATTAAAAACCAAGTAAATACTAATAATAAAGTTATTAATTTAGAAAAAACAAAGGAATTCAAAACAAAAGCATTAAAAGTTTTGAAAAAAACACTTAATTATCTTGAGGAAAAATAAATGTCATTAGCAGGAATAAAGATTAATGATAAAGAATATAAAGTTGAGTGTAAAGAAGGGGAGGAGAAGCTTTTACAAAGTGCTGTAGATCTTATTAATGAAAAAATAAATAATTCTGATGATTTAAAAAAACTTCAAGTATCTAATATGTTTATGATCATTGCTTTAACTCTTGCTAGTGAAATACTAGGATATAAAAAAAAAATTATTATTTCAGAAGATGAGCTAGATCAAATTTATAATGAACTGGATAAACTTAAGAATATTATTAATGATGGATAAGTCAATTTTAAGAAAGAATCTGTTAATTAAAAGATCAAAAGTGAAAAATAGATCTCAAAAAGAACTTAAAATATTTCAAAGAATTGAGCCTATTATTAATAATAACAGTCTTGTAGTTGGAGGGTATATCTCAGTGAAATCGGAGGTAAATCTGGGTTTATTCCTAAATTTTCTTTTAAAGAATAAATTCTCTCTTTGTTTGCCGTATATCAAAGAACCTGAATCTCCTCTTGTTTTTAAAGAACTAACTAAGAATACAAAGCTACTAAGGGGTAAATATAATATAATGCATCCCAATAACAAAACACTACTAGTTCCAAATATAATTCTTACACCTTTGGTCGGTTTTGATATATCTAAAAATAGAATAGGTTATGGTGGAGGGTATTACGATAGGACAATTGAGTGTTTAGAAAAAAAAAATGAAGTTTTAAAGATTGGAATTGCTTTTGATGAGCAAGAAACAATGAAAATTCCAAATGAAAAATATGACAAAAAATTAGATGTTATAATAACACCAACTAGGTTGATTGTATGAAAATATTAATATGTGGAGACGTTGTAGGTCAATCCGGAAGAACGGCTTTAAACAAAAATATTCCTGATATTGTACAAAAAGAAAGAATTGATTTTGTTATAGTCAATGGGGAAAATGCTGCAGGTGGGTTTGGAATTACTAAAAAGATTTGTGAAGAATTTTATGAGCTTGGTGTTGATGCAATTACAACAGGTAACCATGTTTGGGATCAAAGAGAGATAATACAACACATAGAAAAGGATAGTAGATTAATTAGACCCTGTAACTTTGCTAGAAATACACCCGGAAGAGGTTATGGTGTTTATCAATTAAAAAATGGAAGAAAGATTGTTGTTGTAAATGTTATGTGCAGACTTTTTATGGAATCTTTAGAAAACCCGTTTTTAAATTTAGAAAATGTAATTGATGAAGTAAACTTACTTTCGAATGATCATTTCATTATTGTAGATGTTCATGGCGAGTCTACATCAGAAAAAATGGCAATAGCCCATTTTTTAGATGGCAAAGTAACTGCTGTTGTTGGAACACATACACATATCCCTACCTCTGATTTACAAATTTTGACTCATGGAACCTTTTACCAAACTGATTTAGGTATGTGTGGTGATTATGATTCTGTAATTGGGATGAAGAAAGAATTATCTATTAAAAGATTTCTTTTTAAACATATAAGAACAAGGTTAGAACCGGCTGAAGGGATTGGTACTTTATGTGGGGTAATCATAGAAATTGATTTAAAAACAAAAAAAGTGATAAACTTTAAACAAATTTTAAAAGACGGGTTATTAGATAGAGAAAATGGCAGGACATTCTAAATTTAAAAATATTATGCACAGAAAAGGAGCTCAGGATAAAAAAAGAGCTAAACTTTTCTCGCGCTTAATAAGGGAGATATCTGTTGCTGCCAAATTGGCAGGAAACGAACCAGAGTCAAACCCAAGACTAAGAACAGCTATAAATAACGCTTTATCTGCAAATATGTCAAAAGATAATATTGATAGAGCAATAAAAAAAAATACTTCGGAGTCTAATGATGAGCAGATTCAAGAAATTCTTTACGAGGGATTTGGTCCTAATGGAGTTGCCATTATAATAGAATGTTTAACAGATAATAAAAATAGAAGTGCTTCAGAGATAAGGTCTACCTTTTCTAAATATAATGGTAATTTAGGAGTAAGTGGATGTGTAAAACATAATTTTGAAAAAGTTGGCGTTATTTCATATCCAACAGACATAGATGATTTTGATTCTTTTTTTAATTATTGTGCTTCAATAGATGCAGATGATGTTCTGGAAAGTGATAGCTCATTTGATGTATACGCTAATATTGATTTGTTTAATCAAATTGTGTTGAAACTTGAAGAGAAATATAAATTAGCTAATTTCACAACAATGGAATGGAAACCTCTTAATTCAATTAATGTTGATAGCGAAGATAGTGCTAGAAGTTTGATGAAATTATTAGAAAAACTTGAGGATTTAGATGATGTTCAAAACGTTTCGGCAAACTTTAATATTAGCGACTCTTTACTGGAAAAAGTTTTTGGAGAATAACAGTTTAATTTTAGGAGTTGATCCGGGTTTAAATTTTACTGGATGGGGAATTGTAGAAAGTTTATCAAATAAAGAAAAACATATATCTCATGGTGTAATAAAAACAACAAAAACTTTTTCTCTTGGGGAGAGGTTAAATACTATTTATGAAAATTTAAATAAAATAATAGATGAATATGATCCAAAAGAAATCTCTGTTGAAAAAATTTTTTCAAACTCCAATCCTGATTCTACAATGAAATTAGGTAAAGCAAGAGGTATTGTTTTTTTGGTTGCTGCTAGAAAAAAACTTAAAATTAGTGAATATTCACCAAATACAATCAAAAAGAATCTTGTGGGCTATGGTCACGCTGATAAGAGACAAATAAAAAAAATGATTGAAAGAATATATCCAAATATTGAAATTGCAAACGAGGATTCTGCTGATGCATTAGCAGTAGCTATCTGTCATTCAATGCAGTCTAAGTCAAAATTAAATGTTGAGGGTACCTAATATTGATTGTTAAATTAAAAGGAAAAATTGATAATTATTCAGATAACTTTTTAGATATTGATGTTAAAGATATCGTTTATAGAGTTTTGATGACTAGTTCGAATGTTCAATTTTTTAAAGAAATCACGGTTGATGTGGAAATCTTTATTTATGAAATAATTAAGGAAGATTCACGCACTTTCATTGGTTTTAAGAACTTTCAGGAAAGAGAGGTTTTTAGTGACCTTTTAACTGTTCAGGGTGTAGGTAGTAAAATGGCTATTAACATAATGTCCAGTTTGGAATGTAACGAAATCATTACATCAATCAAAGCAGATGAAATTTCAAAATTCACTCAAGTTTCTGGTGTTGGACAAAAGCTTGCAAAAAGAATTCATAATGAATTAAAAGAAAAGTTAGACAAAAAATTTGAGCTATTAGATTATAAAATTTCTGAAAAGGACCAAATGATAAAAAAAGATTTAATTTCCTGTTTAGTTAATCTTGGTTATTCTGCTAGGGTTTCAGAATCAACTGCCATAGAAGTTATTTCAAAAAATAATTCTGATGATCTTGAGAATCTTATTCCTATCGCATTGAAAATGTTAACTCATCCAAATTGATTGTAAATGAAGCAAGATAATAAAAAAAATAAATTAAATCCAAATGAAGTTAAAGAGGATAAAGTAAATATCCTTAGACCAAAAAAAATAGAAGATTTTATTGGTCAAGATTTAATAAAATCTAATTTAAAAACTTTTATTGAATCTTCTGTAAAAAGTAAAAAGAATCTTGATCATATAATATTATACGGCCCACCGGGTTTGGGAAAAACAACTTTAGCAAATATTATTTCTTTTGAAAAAAATGTTAATATCCATGCTACCTCAGGACCAGCATTCTCTAAAAAGGGTGATCTTGTAACTTTATTAAGTAATTTAGGTGATGGTGACATACTGTTTATAGATGAAATACATAGACTCTCTCCAGTTGTAGAAGAAACATTATATCCAGCGATGGAGGATTTTAAATGTGACTATATAATAGGGTCGGGACCTTCGGCACGAGTAATGCAAATTTCTATCGAGAAATTTACGCTTATAGGTGCAACCACAAGATTAGGTTTGATATCAAGGCCTTTAAGAGATCGTTTTGGGATTCCGTTACAACTAGACTTTTATAACCCAGATGCGTTAAAAAGAATAATCAAAGATAATTGCTTAAAATTTGGATATGATATTAACGAAGAGGCTACATTAGAAATAGCTAAAAGATCTAGAGGGACACCAAGAATTGCAATTAGGTTGCTAAAAAGAATTCTTGATTTTGCAATTGTTAAGGATATGAAGTTTGTAGATCTAAAATTAGTTTCTGATTCTTTAAGCTTAATGAGAATCGACAGTGCCGGTTTAGATGACATGGATAGAAAGTATTTAAGTTGTATAATTAACAATTACAGCGGAGGTCCAGTAGGAATTGATACGTTAAGTGCGGCATTACTTGAACAAAGAGATATTATAGAGGATGTAATTGAACCATATTTGATGCAAAAAGGTTTTGTTCAAAGAACACCAAGAGGGAGAATAATAACAAAAAAAGGTGCAGAACATTTGTAAATTTAATGAATAAAAATTTTGAATCGAATTTTACTGTATTTTATGAAGATACTGATGCATCCGGTTTTGCATATCATACTACTTATTTAAAATTTTCTGAACGAGCTAGAAGTGAAATATTGAATAATTTTTTTCCAGAAATTGTTAATTCTCTAAAAAGCAACAGTTTTTTTTTTGTTGTGAAGGATCTGCATGTAAATTTTATTAAACCAACTTATTTATTTGATAAACTGAAAGTTACAACTTCATATGTTGATAATTCTTACGCATCATTAAGGCTTAGTCATTTGATTACATCTGAAAATAATAAAGTTTGTGAAATAAATGTTAAATTAGTGTGGATTGATGGAAATTCAAATAAACCTACAAAAATACCAAAAAATATAATACCTAGATTTAAATCTAGTGAAATAGTATAACTTCAATTATGGATGATACTATCGAAAAAAAGATACTAGAAGAATCTCAGGATTTTTCAATTTTCTCCTTATTTCTTCAAGCAGATCTTGTTGTCAAACTTGTAATAATCACTCTTTTGATTTCATCGATTTGGAGTTGGACAATTATTTTTACAAAGTATGCGTATTTCAAAAGTATTGCTTTAGATACCATTGATTTTGAAGAAAGGTTTTACTCTAGCGAAACATTAAGCAAGTTATCCAAATCGGTTGGAAATCACCCTGGACATCCAATTGAGGCAGTTTTCTTTTCTGCAATGGTTTATTTTGAAAAAGTTAAGAGTGGTTTCAATAACAAAGATTTTCAGTTGAAAAAAAGTTTTTGTGACAATGTTAAAAAAGAGATGGAAATTGTAATTGATAAAGAATTACTTAGATTGCAAAAGGGTCTAAATTTTCTTGCGTCAGTTGGATCAACTGCACCATTTATTGGACTTTTTGGAACTGTTTGGGGTATTATGAATAGTTTTACCGCAATTGGTATTTCTCAAAATACAAGCCTTGCGGTAGTTGCTCCAGGAATAGCTGAAGCATTGTTTGCTACTGCCCTAGGGCTAGTTGCAGCAATCCCAGCGGTTTTATTTTATAATAAATTAAATAGTATGCTAGAAAATATTAACAATAAACTTGAAATTTTTTCCGAGGAAATTTTAGTGATAATATCTAAAGAAATTTTTAGGTAGAGATTTGAGAAAAAAAAATAGGAAAAAAGCAATTTCAGAAATAAACGTCACACCGTTTGTTGATGTTATGCTAGTTCTTCTAATAATATTTATGGTTACCGCACCATTATTAACTTCAGGAATAAAAATTAATTTACCAGAAAGTTCGTCAGTTTTAAAAAATGAAAAAAAAGAACCTGTAACAATTTCTTTAAACAAAAAAGGAAAAATTTTTATTAATAAAAAAGCATTTACAAAACAAAAGTTGATAACAAAACTAAAAGCACTTGAAAAAGTAAATAAAAACCTAAAAATTTATGTAAAAGCTGACAAATCAATAAATTATGGAAAAGTAATGGATTTAATGACAGTGATAAATAATGCTGGTTTTAAAAAGGTTGCCTTAGTTACAAAATTAAAATGATTCCTTATGGTAACAGGTCTCTTCAAATCCTTTTTTTTACATCTAACCATTGTCTTAATATTTTTTTATGGTGCTGAAATTTTCAAGAGAAATAAAAAATTTGAAATAGTAGAGATACCTCTAGAAATTGTTGAAATTTCTGAAAAGACAGTAACAAAAAAAAATATCCCAAAATCGCAACAAAAGCCAAAAAAAATTCAATCTTATTCCCCTCCTGAAGTTCAATCAAGACCAAAGAGTCCAGAATTTGCTAAAAAAAAAAATAAAGCACCTAAAAAAGAAAAAAAAAATCAAAAAGAAAAATTAAAAGAACAAAGTAAAGCGAAGAGTATTTTGAAATCAATTGAAAAAATTAAATCACAAACCGAAAAAAATAATAAAAAAATTCAAAAAGAGGATGAAAAAGTTATTGATGACAAAGTAATTAATCTTGGAGAAAAATTAACAATATCTGAAAAAGATGCAATAAGAAGACAATTTTATAGTTGTTGGATTGTACCAGCTGGTGCAAAAAATATCAAAGATTATAAAGTATCAATTAAACTTAAATTAGATGCCAGCGGTGAGGTAACTAGTTCAAAATTAACTAACTCGCTAAAGAACGCAGATCCATTTTATAGAACTTTAGCTGAGAGTGCTGTCAGAGCAGTGAATCATCCTGATTGTAAAAAACTTAAAGTACCTAAAAGGAAATATGAAACTTGGAAAGAAATGATCTTAGATTTTGATCCATCTCTTATGATAAATTAGAGAAAAAATAAATTTTATTACGCTGTTATTAAAATTGTAGTAGTATCGGCTAATGAAAATTTTTGCTACTTTTATCTTGGCCATTTTTTCTTTCTCCCCGTTTTTTGTATCCTCTGAATTGAGAATCGATATTACAAAAGGAAATTTAGATCCAATTCCAGTAGCAATATTAAAGTTCAATTCAAATAAGCAAGAAGAAACAGACCTATCAAAAAATATTAATGATGTAATTAAAAATAATTTATCAAGGTCAGGTTTATTTTCAGTTTTACCTAATAAGATTTTTCTAAATGATAAAATTTTATTTAATAAAAAACCAGAGTTCGAAGATTGGAAATTAACTACTGCTCAAGGCTTAGTTCATGGAAAAATAAGGCTAGATGGAAATAAATTATCAATTGAGTTTAGACTTTGGGATATTTTCTCCCAAAAACAAATGATTGCTCAACAATTAGTAACTGAAAAGAATAATTGGAGAAGAATATCGCATGTTATTGCAGACATTATTTACCAAAGAATTACCGGTGAATCTGGTTACTTTGATAGTAGAATTGTTTACATATCTGAGTCTGGCCCTAAAAGCGCTAGGAAAAAAAGATTAGCAATTGTTGACCAAGATGGAGAAAATCATAAATTTTTAACTGATGGAAGTTATTTAGCTCTAACTCCCAGATTTTCCCCTGCGGCCCAAGAAATTGCGTATTTATCTTATAACAATCAAACTCCAAGAATCTATTTATTAGATTTAGAAACGGGTAATCAAAAAATTTTAGGAGACTTCCCTGGCATGACTTTCAGTCCAAGATATTCGCCTGACGGAAAAAAAATCATTATGAGTCTTGCAAAAAATGGGAATACAGATATTTACGAGATGGAATTAAAATCTCTAAAGATTAGAAGGTTAACTTTTTATGGAGGTATCGATACATCTCCCTCATATTCCCCAGATGGAGATTTTATAACCTTTGAATCTGATAGAAGTGGAAGTCAAAAGATTTACGTAATGAATTTGAAAACAAAAAAAATTAAAAGGATTAGTTTCGGTGAAGGTAGCTACGCAACGCCAGTTTGGTCGCCTAGGGGTGATTTAATCGCTTTTACAAAGTTGCTGGGAGGTGAGTTTTATATTGGAGTTATGTATATTGACGGAAAAGGAGAGAGAGTGGTCTATAAAACATATCTAGTTGAGGGTCCATCATGGTCCCCAAACGGCAGGGTAATTGCTTTTTACAGTCAAGATAAACTTAAAGGTGGGGTAATTTCTAAGCCTAAGATCAAGCTTATTGATTTAACTGGAATTAATTTGAGGCAGCTACTTACTCCTGCGGATGCCTCGGATCCATCATGGTCTGGGCTAATTCCCTAAATTGGGTAAATAAAATTGAAGGTTGCCATTGACTTATCCACAAACAACCTGTAAAAATATATTTAACAATAAGGATATGGTATGAAACTAAAATTTTTTGCAATGTTAATGGTTGTTTTCGGTCTTTCCTCTTGCGGATCTGTAACTGACTTCAGAGGCCTTTTTGGCGATAAAGAATTTATTGGTCAAGATGCTTTATTTTCAGATAGTACATTTAAAGACATCCCTACACACGACTCAATTGACTGTTCTGGGTCATGTACGGTTAAAGTGTACAATAGATAGATCAACCTCTATACTTAATCATTATAGCTTTATGATTGACTTCTCTTACTCTAAATTGTAAAAAGAAGTTATTATATCAAATAAAATAAGGATAATTATTATGAAATATCACAAGTTATTACTAGCCTTCTCAGTTGCAATTTTAATATCTAGTTGTGAAACTATTGGCGGATCATCATCATCTTCTAGCTCTCCATCATACGCATATGGTGATTCTAAGCAAGCGGACCTTCAAGCCTATCTTCAAAACGAAATAGGGGATAGAGTCTATTTTGAAACAAATAAACATAACATTTCGTCGACTGCTGCTTTCACTCTAGAGTCTCAGGCTAATTGGATCAAGTCCACACCAGGTTTTCAACTTATAATTGAAGGTCATTGTGACGAAAGAGGAACAAGAGAATATAACTTAGCTTTAGGAGAAAGAAGAGCAAATGCTGTTAAAGAATTTTTAGTATCTTTGGGAGTTGAAACTGGTAGAATAACTACCTTAAGTTATGGAAAAGAAAGACCTGCAGCAGAAGGTAGTACTTCCGAATCATGGTCTGAAAACAGAAGATCAGTTACAGTTATTAGTGGAAACTAATACTAATATATTTCATTTTAATTCTTTCAAAGGGCTAATAATTTTAGCCCTTTTTTATTATGAATAAAAACAAATCAATATTTTTATTACTAATCCTTATACTAATTAATACCACAGTTATTTCTCAGAATTTAGATATAGATGAATTGCTAGAAAAGATAGACAGACTGGAAAAAAATGTTTCTGATCTACAAAAAGGAAAGATTGATAAACTAGATAAATCATTATCTAGTGGTTACATTTCAAGAAATGAGCAAAGACTTGATGATGTTGAAACAAAAAATAGAGCTAATTATGGATTAATTGAAGAGATTGATAATAAAATAAAGAATCTTGAACAAAAACTCAATATTCTCAACAAAGAATACCAGTCCAAAGTCTTAAAGATTGACGAACAGATTACTAGCATGAAAAAAAATAAAAAACCAATCGCAAGCCCGCAACCTAATTTGGAAAATAAAGTTGAAATTGAAGAGAATGAATATACTTCACCAGTAAAACAGGTTGAAAACATTAATGAAACTGAAATAAAAAAAAAATATGAAAATGCCATAAAACTTCTTTGGGCTAATAAATTTAATGAAGCTGAAGCACATCTTTTGCAATTAAAAAAAATTAATCCTGTGGATTTGATGCCAAATATTCAGTATTGGTTGGGTGAAGTCTATTATGCAAATAAAAACTTTCAGCAAGCAATAATTGAATTTGGTGAAGGTTTTGCAAAATATCCAGACTCCATAAAAGGTCCAGATAACCTTCTAAAGTTAGGATTATCATTTTCAAATTTAAACAAAAAAAGTGAAGCATGTAATGCATTTTTTGAATTAGAATTAAAATTTAAAAATGCAGCTAAAAACGTGTTAGAAAGATCACAAAATGAGAGAAAAAAGTTAGACTGCCCAATTGAATAAATCTTTGAGAGGTCATATCACAAATTCTGAGTTCTCTAAATCATTGAGAGATGACTCAATTATTTTTGAAAATAAAGCGAAAATTGGAATTTGCGTTTCTGGTGGTGCGGATAGTTTGGCTCTGACTATTTTAATGAACAATTGGGTAAAGAATAAGAGTTATTCTCTAGTAATTTTTTATTTTAACCACAAACTGAGAAAAGACTCTGACAAAGAGGTTAAGTTTGTTGAAAAATTAGCAAAGAATCTTTGCATTAAGTTTAAATTTTTTACTTGGTCAGGTGACAAGCCTAGGACTGCTATAATGAAAACTGCTAGAGAGATTAGATACCAAACAATCTTTGAATATTGCAAGAAAAACAATATTATTCATTTGATGACAGCTCATCATTTAGATGACTTAATTGAAACTTATTACATGAGACTCCAAAGGAAGTTTTCAACTATTGGTTTAAGCAGTATTCCAAAAAAATTTAATAATAAAAATTTAGTTATTTATAGACCGTTATTGTGGTTTAAAAAGAAAAGATTAATTTCAACTTGTGAATATTTTAATTTTGACTGGGTAAGAGATAAATCTAACGAAGATACCAGATTTGAAAGAGTTAGGGTAAGAAATTATCTAATAAAAAAGAATATAGATAGTAAAAGATTAGAGGAAGATATAAAAACACAAATTGATAAAAATAATAAATTAGAAAATAAAATTGGAAATTTTTTTTTAAGAAATTTAAAAGTATATGAGTTTGGAGTTTTTGAATTAAACTATGATAAATTCAAAATTATTGATATTGATTTTAAAGTAGAAATTTTAAAAAAAATTCTAGTTACTTGCTCTGGCAAAGTTTACCCTCCACGTGTAAGATCCTTGAAAATTCTACTAAAAAAAATATTCAATTTTAAAGTAAATAAAAATACGCTTCATAGTTGTATTATTAAGAAAATTAACAAAAAAATTATCTTTTTTAAAGAATTCAAAAATATTAAACATGAACAAAATGGTATTAGGATTAATGCAGGAGATAACTTTCATTGGGACAATCGGTTAAGAATTTTTTCAAAAAAAAAAATTTTCTGTGAGATTATTGATGATGATAAATGGTTGTCCCTTAAAAGTAATTACCAAAATTTAAAAGATAGTAAGATAATTACATATGAAATATTAAGAACCTTCCCAGTTATTAAGCTAGGAAAGGAGAGAATCATTCCTTTTTTATTGCCAGAAGAGAATTTGAAAAAGAAGGGAATTGAGTTGTTTTTTGAGCCTTTAATCCCACTATCAAAAAATAATTTTTAAATATTAATTGCGATTTATTAATGTATAATTATATGTATTAAAATGAATAACAATTTGTTCAAAAATCTAGCAGTTTGGTTATTGATAGGATTTCTTGTATTCCTTGTAGTTGATTTCTACCAGGGAGGAACCCCTAGCCAACCTTCTCAGTCTTTATCCTACTCTAATTTCTTAAAAGAAGTAAAGAACGGAAATGTAAATAAAGTTGAAATCAGAGGTAATAACATAAAAGGTGAATTAAATAATGGATCAATATTCAAAACATATTCTCCAAACGATCAAGGGCTTATTTCTAGACTAGAGAAAAGTAGCGTTGAAATAATCGCACTCCCTCTCGAAAATAACTCGCCTGGGCTATTAGACATTCTAATATCGTGGTTTCCGATGCTTCTCTTAATAGGTGTTTGGATTTTCTTCATGAGACAAATGCAAAGTGGAAGTGGGAGAGCTATGGGGTTTGGTAGATCGAGAGCTAAACTTCTTAATGAGAACAAAAATAAGGTCACTTTTAAAGATGTTGCAGGGATTGATGAGGCAAAGGCAGAACTAGAGGAAATAGTTGAGTTTTTAAGAGATCCATCTAAATTTCAAAGACTTGGTGGAAAAATACCTAAAGGTGCACTTTTAGTAGGACCACCTGGTACAGGAAAAACTCTATTAGCCAGAGCTATTGCAGGTGAAGCAAATGTTCCTTTTTTTTCAATTTCTGGTTCAGATTTCGTGGAAATGTTTGTTGGGGTAGGTGCTAGCAGAGTAAGAGATATGTTCGAACAAGGTAAAAAAAATGCACCGTGTATAATTTTTATTGATGAAATTGATGCAGTAGGAAGACATCGGGGAGCTGGTCTTGGTGGAGGAAACGATGAGAGAGAACAAACGCTCAACCAGCTTTTAGTTGAAATGGACGGATTTGATGCAACTGAAGGTGTTATTTTGATCGCCGCTACCAACAGACCAGATGTTCTTGACCCAGCCTTACTTAGACCAGGCAGATTTGATAGACAAGTCGTCGTACCAAATCCAGACCTTAATGGTAGAAATAAAATTTTAGTTGTGCACACTAAGAAAATATTACTAGCACCAGATGTTGATGTAAAAATAATTGCGAGAGGAACTCCTGGTTTTTCTGGTGCAGACTTGGCTAATCTTGCTAACGAGGCTGCTTTGTTAGCTGCAAGAAGAAATAAAAGATTTGTAACAATGCAAGATTTTGAAGATGCTAAAGATAAAGTTTTGATGGGTGCTGAGAGAAGGTCTATGGTAATGACAGCTAAAGAAAAAGAGCTTACAGCATATCATGAGGCAGGACATGCATTAGTTGGAATTTATACCCCTGGAAATGATCCTCTTCACAAAGTTACAATTATCCCAAGAGGAAGAGCTTTAGGTGTGACTATGAACCTACCTGAAAGAGATAGATACTCCGAAACCAAAACTGAAATGAAGGCTAAACTTGCTATGATGTTTGGTGGGAGGGTTGCAGAGGAGATAATTTTTGGAAAAAGAAATATAACCTCTGGTGCATCTAATGATATACTTCAGGCCACTCAAAAAGCTCGTTCTATGGTTGTAGAGTGGGGAATGAGCGAAAAACTTGGTCCACTGAGATATTCAGAGAACGAAGAAGATGTTTTCTTGGGAAGGTCAGTCACACAAAGAAAGAGTATGTCTGATGAGACAGCTAAGCTGATTGATCAAGAAATCAGATGCTTCATTGATGAAGCCGAAGGTCATGCGAGAAAAATCCTTAAAAAGTATATTAAGCATCTACACTCCTTAGCTAAAGCTCTACTTGAATTTGAAACACTTTCAGGTGATGACGTTAATGAACTCATAAAAAAAGGAAAGATAAAATCAACCAAACATGATGACACAGGTTCCAACAATAAAAAGACTTCTATACCACTCGGAAAAACAGATGTTAAGAGAAAAAAAAATATTGGTTTAAACCCTAAACCTGCAGCATCCTAGTGTTTTTCACTTGATTTGTGTTGATAACAAATATTACCTAAGACCTAACTGTTTTATTGATCATGACCATGGAGTTTTACTCTCCAAGTCAGATAAAGCTATAAAAGTTAGCGATGTGTTTTTTTCATATATTGAAGTCATTCAAAGAAATAAAAACAAAATAATAAGAAAAAATTATCCTTTAAAAAAATTCTACGAATTAACAGAAACAAATATTCACCTTAAAGAACTTCTTGAAAAACTTCTTATTAACCAAAAAGTTAACAAAAATAAAGTTTTCAAGAAAAATAAATATCTTATCTTTGGTATCTTAAACCTAACACCTGACAGCTTCTCAGATGGTGGAGATTTTTCTCACCACTCAAAATCTATTCAACATGCAAAACATATGTATAATAATGGTGCAAGTTATATTGATGTTGGAGGAGAGTCAACAAGACCTGGTGCTATAAGAGTGAGTTCGAATGATGAGATTTTAAGAGTAATGCCATCATTACAAGCATTGCGAAGTCTTGATATTCCTGTATCTTTAGATACAAGAAACTCTTCAACGATGGAGTTTGGTGCTCTATCAGGTGTTGAAATCATTAATGATGTCAGTGGTCTGGAAAATGATGTATTAAGCATAGAAGTAGTAAAAAAATATAAAACAAACTTGATAATTATGCATATGCCTGGAAATCCAAAAACTATGATGAAAAAAAATAATTATGAAAACGTTGTTTTAGACGTATACGATTACCTGGAAAACAAAATTCGTTTTTGTGAAAGTCAAGGTATTGGTAAATCAAAGATCATTGTAGATCCTGGAATAGGTTTTGGGAAAGATCTAGAACAAAACTTAAATATACTGAGGAACCTATCAATCTACCATACTCTTCAATGTCCTATTATGATTGGTTTATCAAGAAAAAGATTTATCTCAAGTATCTCAAAAGCTGATGATCCCAAAAATAGACTTGGTGGCACAATATCAGCATCTCTTTTAGCCCTTCAACAAGGTATAAAAATCCATAGAGTTCATGATGTTCTTGAAATTAATCAATCGATAAAAGTTTTTGAAAAAATTTTAAATCAATGAAAAAGAAATATTTTGGTACGGATGGAATAAGAGGAATCGCATACGATTTTCCTATGAATACTGACTTTATGTATAGCTTAGCCAGGGCTATCAAAAGTAATGATAAAAGTATCAGTAAAATACTTGTTGGTATGGACACCAGAGAATCCTGTAAATATATTAAAAATAGCTTAGTTAATGGTTTTATTTCATGTGGAGTATCTTGTGAATGTATTGAAGTTGTTTCAACTCCTATTTTATGTTTTTATACTAAATCTTTAAATTACGATCTGGGAATTATGATTTCTGCTTCCCATAATCCTTATGAAGATAATGGAATCAAAATTTTTAAAAAAAATGGTGAAAAATTAAGTGATGAAGAAGAATTATCAATAGAAGAAAAAGTTTTTACAAATAAAAATATAAAACTTGAAGATGAAATAATTAAAAACCCACTTAAAGATTTTTCAGAATATGAAGAATTCCTTTTTGATAATATAAGTCTACCTAAGAATCGTCTAAATAATAATATTTTGATGGATTGCGCGAACGGCTCATTATGGGATTTTGCACCTAAATTTTTTAAAAAATTAAATTTCAAGTTAGTAACTTATGGTTGTTCACCTAATGGAAATAATATTAATCAAGGCTGTGGTGCGTTGGAACAAAGAAAATTATCTGAAATGACTTTGAGAACTAATTCAGACTTAGGGATATCTTTTGATGGTGATGCAGATAGAGTAATAATTTGTGATAATAAAGGTAATATTATTGATGGAGATTATATTCTAGCAATAATAGCTTATCGTTTGAAAAGAAAACAAAATAAAAACATCTCTATTGTAAGCACAAAAATGTCAAACTTTTCATTTAGAGAATATGTTAAGAATTTAAATATTAAACTTTCCTTATCAGATGTAGGTGATAGATATGTTGTTGAAAAAATGAAAGATACAAACGCGTTTGTTGGAGGAGAGCCTTCTGGTCATATTATATTTTCTGATAATAGTTACTGTGGTGATGGGCTTTTAACCGCACTTTATATTCTAGAAATATTAGAGGAAGAAAAAACAACTCTATCAGGTTTATGTGATTTATTATTTATTAAAACTCCACAAAAATTATTAAATTTTAAATTAACTGATAACTATCAGAACCTCATTAATTCTAAAAAGGTAGAGAAATTAATTAATAAGTATGAAAACAAAGGTTGTGAGATTATTCTAAGAAAATCTGGCACAGAAAACGTTTTAAGATTAATGATCCAATCTAACATAGAGAGTGATATTGATGATTTTATTAAACACTTTTCAAAAATAATAAATGAATAAACTTAATAAAAACAAAAATTGTAAAGTGATTTTATCCATAGCTGGTAGTGATAATTCTTCTGGTGCCGGGATTCAATGCGATATAAAAGTAGCAGGCGCATTAAAGGTGTATTGCGTAAATTGTATTACAACAGTCACGTCACAAAGCTCTGACGGTGTAAAAAAATTATTTGTACTACCAAAAGGAATAATTATTTCACAAATCAAGACAATCTTAAATGAATTTAAGGTGGACGGTATAAAAATAGGACTAATTAGTGATATCAAATCTACAGAGGCAATAGTAGACCTATTAAAAAAATATTATATTGAAACACCAATAGTTGTTGATCCTATTTTAAAATCGACTACAAATTCTTTATTAGTTCGAAAACATGAGTACATGTTGATTAATAAAATTTTATCAAAACTTAGTCCAGTATTTACACCAAATTTAACTGAAATCAAAACTTTACTTAACTTGAAAAGCCTGGATAGTATTCCTAAAGGAGTATTAATAAAAAAATTTTATACTAAATATAAGTCCAGCGTTGTATTAACTTCGGGGGATGAGTCTAATAGTATATGTGAGGATTTTTTAATAGATGAAAAACTTAAAGTGCGTTCGGTAAAATCTAAAAAAATAAAAACAAAAAATTCTCACGGGTCAGGCTGTACTTTCTCAACCGCATTATGTATTAATTTAGCAAATAATCATAACCTATATGACTCTGTTGTTTATGCAAAGAAGTTTACTGAAAAGTCTTTAATTTTGGCGCCAAAATTGGGATTAAAATATGGGCCGGTTGGTCATCAGTCATTTTTCAAGTAAATATTACTGCCAAGTTCTTTAAATTTTTTGGACATTTTTTTTTTACCTTCTTCTGCAGTATCTCTTATTTCTTGTGAAATTTTCATTGAGCAGAATTTGGGCCCACACATTGAGCAGAAATGAGCTATCTTTGCACCTTCCGAAGGAAGAGTTTGATCGTGAAAATCTTCTGCGGTTTCAGGATCTAATGATAGGTTGAATTGATCCCTCCATCTAAATTCAAACCTTGCTTTTGAAAGAAGGTAATCTCTGTGATACGCACCTTTATTTCCTCGGGCTAAGTCTGCTGCATGTGCAGCAATCTTGTAGGTTACCACACCGACTTTTACATCTTCTTTATCTGGCAAACCAAGGTGTTCTTTTGGTGTTACATAACACAACATTGAAGTTCCATACCAACCAATCATTGCCGCACCTATAGCACTTGTAATATGATCATAACCAGGGGCAATATCAGTAGTTAAAGGACCTAAAGTATAAAATGGTGAACTATTACATAATTTTTCTTCTAGCTCCATATTTTCTTTTATCTTATGCATTGGAACATGGCCAGGACCCTCAATCATAACCTGAACATTATTATCAGAAGCAATTTTTGACAGTTCTCCAAGCGTTTCTAATTCAGAAAATTGAGACTTATCATTTGCATCATGTATCGAACCAGGCCTTAGTCCATCACCTAATGAAAAAGAAACATCATAAGTTTTCATTATTTCACAGATATCTCTAAAATGAGTATATAAAAAATTTTCTTTATGATGAGCGAGACACCATTTAGCTATTATTGAGCCACCCCTGGAGACTATACCTGTTAATCTGTCAGCGGTTAGTGGAATATAACTTAATCTAACGCCCGCATGTATTGTAAAGTAATCTACTCCCTGTTCTGCTTGTTCAATTAAAGTATCTTTGAAAATATCCCATGTAAGATTTTCTGCAACACCATTTACTTTTTCTAAAGCCTGATAAATCGGAACAGTTCCAACTGGGACAGGAGAGTTTCTAATAATCCATTCTCTTATTTCGTGAATATTTTTACCCGTTGATAGGTCCATAATGGTATCACTTCCCCAACGTATAGACCAAATAAGTTTTTCAACTTCGTCATATGCGCTGGATAATACAGATGAGTTTCCAATGTTTGCGTTTACTTTTACAAGAAAATTCTTACCTATGATCATTGGTTCAGATTCAGGGTGATTAATATTATTTGGGATGATTGCTAATCCTCTAGCAACCTGATCCCTGACAAAATCTGCAGTAACTAAATCCTCTTCGTTTAAATTGTTACCTAGTAAGCTTTCTCTATTTTCATTTTCTCTAATTGCACAATATTCCATTTCTGGAGTTATTATATTATTTCGAGCATAGTAAATCTGGGTAATTTCTTTATCACTTTTTCTCTTGAGAACATTTTTACTTACATTAGGAAATGTTTTAACTTTTGAATTTTCTAGATCAAGATACTTTAGTTCTGTTTTTTTACATTTAAGAGTATCATTTCTTCTATCAACCCAGTTCTTTCTTATTTTTGGAAGCCCTTTATCGTAATTGTGTTTATAACTTGGCTCTGAATAGATACCAGATGTATCGTACACAGTGAAATTTTGGAAATCCTTATCTTGCAAGGATATTCTTCTCATCCCAATTTTAATATCTTTGAATATTTTTCCTTTTACATATACTTTCTCTGATTTTGGAAAGTTTTTATAGGAAGGAATATTCTCAGATTTTTTTAATGATTTTTTTTCAACTTTTTTTAACATATGTTATATAATATAGTAACCTTTAGACTTTATTATAATGCATATAAAAGTGTAATAAAATTACTTTCCAAAATAAATGTTTGAGTTACAGCAAGATACCTTTATATACACTAGCATACTAATAGTAATATTTAGTATGATTTTTTATGCTATTGAGGGTTTCTCGATCGTATTTAAGTCTGTGATAATACTTGCTTTTCTTCTAGTTTTTTTCTCAATATTTCCGTATTATAATTCAGAAGGTATAAATCTACTTCCTCCTCAATCTATCTTAAGTGGTTTTAGTAATACATCGTTAATAACTGTAATTTCATTATTGATTCTTGGACAAGCAGTAGTCCAAACTAGAGTTTTGGATAATTATATTTCTAATTTAATTAACTTATTTCCAAATAATCCAAAAATTGTAATTTTTTTAAGTTTATTTTTTGTTTTGATTTTAAGCGCATTTATTAATAATACGCCGGTTGTAATAATTTTTATTCCAATATTACAGGGAATAATCAGAGATACAGATAATTCTTTGAGTAAATTTTTAATGCCCTTAAGTTTTGTGGCTATTCTTGGAGGAATGACCACTCTAATCGGTTCAAGTACAAATCTACTTGTATCTGACTCACTACAAACCTATGCGAATATAAAATTAAATTTTTTTGAGTTTTCTTTTCCTGGAATGATAATAGCCCTCTTTGGGTTTGTGTTTTTAATTCTTTTTTCTAGTTTTTTTTTGAAAGATAGATCACCTATAGCAAATGAACTAATTGACAACTCAAAAAATAATTTTATTAGTCAAATAAGTATAAATGAAGATTCAAAGCTTGTTGGCCAAGCAACTAAAGACGGAAAGTTCTTAGGGTTAGAAAAAATAAAAATACTAATGATCCAGCGTGGAGAACATGCTGAACATGGTCCATTCGATGGCTTAGTTATTGAAAAAGGTGATATTTTAGTAATTTCATCCACAAGAGAACAATTAATTGAAGTTTTGAGTAAGAATATTGCTGTTATATCTTATGACTCTATTAACAGCTCGGATGATGACAAAAAAGATAAAATTATATCTGAAGCAATGGTTACGCCATCATCAAGTTTGATCGGTAATACTGTTGAAAATGTGAGTTTTAGATATAGATATAATTGTATTGTTATCGGTCTGCAAAGAAGATCAAAGATCATAACTAAGAACTTTGGTGAGCTTCCATTAGAACCAGGCGATACACTTCTTATCCAAGGAAGTAAAGATGCTTTAAAAAACTTGAGAACCAAAAGTGATTTATTACCACTTGAGTGGGCTACATCCGAAATATTTGATAAAAAGTTAGCAAATAAATCTTTATTTGTATTTTTAGGAGTTATTTCGATTGGAGCATTAGAAATTTTACCTTTAGTTGTGGCAGCACTTTTAGGTGTGGCATCAATAATGTTTTTTAAAGTTCTTTCCTTGAGGCAAATATTGAGGAGTGTAGATAATGGATTACTACTTTTGATTGTAACTTCATTAGCTTTAGGAAAAATCATACAAGAAACTGGGACTGCCCAATTCTTGTCTGAATTGCTTTTGGACCTGTTGCATGACTCTTCAAATATGACTGTAATAATGAGTTTTTATATTTTTGTTTCGATAACTACAAACTTTATTTCAAACAACGCGTGTGCTGTTTTATTTACACCCATTGCAATAGATATAGCAGATAAACTAAGCCTTGATCCAAAAGTTATGGCAATTGCATTGATTTTTGCTGTCAACACTTCCTTCCTGACACCTTTAGCCTACCAGACAAACCTGCTTGTAATGGGGCCAGGTCATTATAAATTTATTGATTATATTAAACTTGGACTTCCATTATCCTTTATTTGCTGGATAGTATTTTATTTATCTTTTCCAATACTATTCAAAATATGAAAATTCCTAATTTAACAATACCAGATTGCCCAAATTTTTCATGCGGACCAACCAGAAAACCAGAGGGTTGGGAAGTTGAAAATTTCAATCAACAATTTTTAGGTCGCTATCATAGATCTGATGATGTTAAAGAGTATGTGGAAAGTGTTATTTCGAGAATAAAAAAAATACTTGATATCCCTCAGGAGTATGAATTGATAGTTACACCTGGCTCAACAACAGGAGCAATGGAAGCAGTAATTTGGTCATTTTTAGGAGAAAATGAAATTACAACTATAGTTTATGATTATTGGGCAGATCTTTGGGCAAATGATTTAAAAAAATTAAAATTAAAAGTTGATTTAAGATATTCATTAAACGGGATAATTCCATCGTTGAAAAATATACCAAAAAAGAATGATATATTATTTGTGTGGACAGGAACTTCTACTGGAATGAGTGTAAATAATTGTGACTTTATTAAAAATACACAAGAAGGATTGGTAATTAGTGATATTACATCTGCGGTATTTATCTATGATATTCCGTGGCGAAAACTTGATATTTCAGTATTTTCATGGCAGAAGGCACTTGGGGGTGAATCACAACAAGGGATGGTAGTCTTAAGTCCCAAAGCAAAAAAAAGATTAAAAAAAAAAAACTCTATCCCAAAAGTTTTAGATATAGCTAGACATGATTTTTTAATAAATACTCCATCTTTATTATCGTTTGCAGACTTAGAAATATGTCTAGATACTTACCAAAAACGTGGTTCTCTTAAAGGAAATAAAAAGATTTGTGAAGAAAATAAGAAAATAATTGATTTATGGTTAGAAAATAATGTCTACTTAGAAAGGTTTTCAAAAGATAATAGATTTGATGCGATGACACCATCATTTTTAATTCCAAATAAAGAAATTAATCTAAATAAAATACATGACTTTTTCGAAATAAATAAAATTGCTTTTGATATTAAGAATTATAAAAAAGCTCCCGAAGGTATAAGAATATGGACCGGCCCAACTATAAAAAAAAAAGATTTGATTGCTTTAACAAATTGGCTAGATTGGTCTTTTAAAAATATTAATTATATACAATTGTGAAGAATCAATTATTACCAGAAGGTTTTAGGGATAGTTTGCCAGATTTGGCACTTGAGGAATACAGAATCAATGATTGTTTTTTAAAAATAACAAAGAAATCTGGCTTCTCTTACGTTAATCCTCCATTAATCGAGTTTGAAAGTTCTCTATTCTTTTTAAGTAAGGAAAAGCAGAAAAGCCAATGCTTTAGAGTTTTAGATCCACTATCTCAAAAAATAATGGCAATTAGGTCAGATATAACCTCACAAATAGCAAGAATTTCATGTGGCTCATTGTTTCATAGTAAAAGACCACTAAGATTATGCTACTCAGGTGATGTTTTAAAGGTAAAAAATAATAATTTAAGTATGTCTAGGCAATCTAGACAAATAGGTGCAGAAGTAATTGGAATTAAAAAGGATATTATTTTAGTTGACGTTATTAAACTCATAGTAAAAGTATTAGATAAATTAAATTTTAAAGGTTTTATTCTTAACTTTTCTATGCCGAATCTTATTAAAGCATTTGTCCAAGATTTTCAATTGGACATAAATGACTGTGAAAAACTTATAAACAGTTTTAAGAATAAAAATCTTGACCTTATAAAGTCACTTCCACCGGAAATATTTGAAATTTCAAGTTTTTTAATTTCAACAATAGGTGATATAGATACTAATTTACCAAAGTTTGAAGAATATAAATTTAATAAAAAAATTAAAGAAGAAATAAGAATGTTTGTTAAGTTGGTTTCAATGGTTAAGAAGGATTTTTCTAAAATTAAGATATTTATTGACCCGCTAGAGGTTGATGAAATTGATTACCATGATAATATATCTTTCAAGGTTTATTCAAATAAATACGAAGAGCTTTTTAATGGGGGGTTCTATTTTGTAAATGATGAAAAATGTATTGGATTCTCAGGTTTGATTGAACGTTTAAGAAGTTAACTCTAAATCACTAAAAATTGATTAAACAATGAAAAATGAATATAAATTATAATGGGTAATGTAACAGTAGTTGGTGCTCAGTGGGGCGATGAAGGTAAAGGTAAAATAGTCGACTGGCTATCTAGCAAAGCTGATATAGTGGTTAGATTCCAAGGTGGTAATAATGCCGGACATACAATTGTTGTTAAGAAAAAAAAAATTGCTTTAAGTCTATTACCTTCAGGTATCATAAGAAAAGGTAAAAAATCAATAATTGGAAATGGCGTTGTTGTAAATCCAACAGCTTTGTTAGAAGAAATCGAAAAATTAAAAAAAACAGGAATTGAAATTTCTAAAAAAAATTTATTAATCTCAGAAAATGCATGTTTGATTTTTAGTTTTCATAAAGAAATAGATAAAATTAGAGAAAGCCAAAAAGGAAAAAATAAAATTGGTACCACTGGAAGAGGAATAGGGCCTGCTTATGAGGATAAGGTGGGAAGAAGAGCGGTGAGATTTTGTGATTTAAGCGATAAAGAAGTTCTCAATTATAAAATAAAAAATTTAGTTTCGTTTCATAACGTTGTCTTAAAAGGACTTGGTTCAAAGTTATTAAATGAGAATCAAATAAAAAAAGAAATTGATCTTTATAGAACTAAAATATCAAAGTACATTGGCAGAGTTTCGCCAATTATCAATGAGGCTAGGATTAATGGAAAAAGAATTCTCTTTGAAGGTGCTCAAGGGTTATTACTTGATGTTGATCATGGTACATATCCTTATGTTACGTCATCAAATACATTGCCAAGCGCTGCATCAACTGGATCAGGTGTTTCAGTTAAGAACTTAGGTTTTATCCTTGGTATAGTTAAAGCATATAACACGCGCGTAGGTAGTGGACCATTTCCTACAGAGTTACAAGATTCAATTGGTACAAAATTGGGTAAAATTGGTAATGAATTTGGAACAGTCACAGGTAGACAAAGGCGATGTGGCTGGTTTGATGCTGTAATAGCAAAACATTCTGTAGAAGTTTCAGGTATGGATGGAATGGCCCTAACAAAACTTGATGTTTTAGACAGTTTTAGAGAAATAAGAATATGTATAGGCTATAAAATAAATGGAAAAAAGATTGATTATTTTCCTTGTTCAGAATCTATGCAGGCTAGGCTTGAACCAATTTATGAGACACATAAGGGATGGTTAGAAAACACTCAGGGCGCTAAAACATGGTCTGAGTTGCCAGCTTTAGCTATAAAGTATGTAAGACGCGTAGAAGAGTTATTAGGAGTTCAGGTTTCTTTATTATCAACTAGCCCAAAAAGAGAGGACACTATTCTTGTGAATGATCCATTTATTGATTAAATGTCTTATTTTTATAGTTTATATTCTTTACTACTTTACGAATTTTTTCAAAAGCCCTAACCTCAACCTGTCTAACTCTCTCTCTAGATATGCCGAATGACTTGCTTAACTCATCTAGTGTTAGTGGTTCGTCTACTAATCGTCTCTGTGTGAGGATTCTTCTTTCTCTGTCATCTAGATTTTTTAATGCTGACATAAGCATTTCCTTGCGTTTAAATAACTCATCTTTATGAATAAACATGTTTTCATGGTTTTCTCTTTCATCAGGTAAGCCATTTATCCACTCTTCTGTATTATCTAATGAATACGGGTTATTTAGGGAGTGATCATGTCCAGCAAGTCTTCGATTCATATCAACAACCTCGTTTTCTGATACGCTCAACCTTTCAGCAATTTCTGTTACCATTTCTGGTGGGAGATCTCCATCGTCTAAAGCTTTCAGTTTGCCTTTAAGTGATCTTAGGTTGAAAAAAAGTTTTTTTTGTGCTGCCGTTGTTCCAATCTTTACAAGTGACCAGGAGTGTAAAATATATTCTTGGATTGATGCTCTGATCCACCACATAGCGTAGGTTGAGAGTCTAAATCCCTTTTTAGGGTCAAATCTTTCCAAAGACTGTATTAATCCAAGATTTCCCTCAGATACAAGCTCGCTTAGCTGGAGGCCATAGCCTCTAAACTTCATAGCAATCTTGACAACTAATCTTAAATGAGAATTGATTAATGCATGAGCTGCCTTATTACTCCTATTTGTTATCCACTCTGTAGCAAGTCTGGATTCGTCTTCATGAGCTAAAATAGGGAATTTTTGTATTTTTCTAATGTACGCTGAAATATCGTTTCTATCGACATATCCAACAAAACCTTTTAAATCTTTAAACATAAAATAGATAATACATATTAAAATATAAAACTCAAGAAAAAAAATGAACATAAGATGAACAATTTATTAATTTTTATTCATTTTTATCTCTCAAAATCTTTAAAAAATTCTGAAAGTCTTCTGGGAAAGGCGTTTCAAAAGTTAATCTTTCTTTTTTTTGTGGATGATAAAAACCTAACTTTTTTGCATGAAGAGCTTGTCTACCAGAATTAATAAAGTTATTTATGATAAAATTCTTTAATTTTTGATCATTTATCTTTTCTATTTTCTGTTTGCCATAAAGCTTGTCGCCTAATAGTGGGCATCCAATGTGACTCATATGTACTCTAATTTGATGAGTTCTACCAGTATTAAGCTTACATTTTACGAATGAAATATAATTATCGTCATTTATTTGGAAATCCTCCAAAATTTCATAATCAGTTGAGGCAAATCTTCCAGTGTTATTTTTACTTATAGTCATTTTTTTTCTATTTCTACTTGATCTAATTATGTAATTCTGGATCGACCCTTTTTGATTGATCAAACCACCCCAACAAAAAAGATAGTACTCTTTTTCAACAGTTTTATTTTTAAATTGATTGGAAAGTGATATATGAGTTTGATCATCTTTTGCCACAACTATCAGTCCACTAGTCATTTTATCAATCCTGTGAACGATTCCAGGTCTTAAAACACCACCAATCCCTGACAGAGTATTTCCACAATGATGTAGTAAAGCATTAACAAGTGTATTCTCAAAATTTCCTGCACCTGGGTGTACTACCATTCCAGCATTTTTGTCAATAATAATTAAATTTCTATCTTCATAAATGATCTTAATCTTTATATCCTTTGGTTTTGCTAAAGCCTCAATAGGTTCGGGTATCTCTAAAATAATTATCCCAGTAGACTTGATTTTAGAGGACGAGGATAAAATTATTTGATCATTTATTTTAACCTTCTTTTCTAAGATGATTGACTGCAGTCTATTTCTTGAGACCGAGCTAACTTTTTCAGTTAAAAACTTATCTATTCTTTTGTCAAGATCGTTGCTTGTTACAGAAATGGTTATATAATTTTTATTCAATGAAGAATTTCCTAAAATATATAGTAATTACACTCGGGTTACTAATAGTAATATTATTTATTATAATGGTGATAGCTTTATCAAATAAGTATAATAAAAATATAACTTCTAATCAAAATATAGATTTAAATCCTAAATTAAAGTTTGAAGAAAATATTAAAGATTATTTCGTAGATGGATCTAAATTATATATTTTAGTTGAAACCGAAAAAGAAAATACACAATTACTTCAGATATATGATTTAAATACGGGAAAAAAATTAAATAAAATAAGATTAAAATGATTTCAGAAAAATTAATAACTTTACTTACTGCCTTTATACTCAATAATACAGAATTTGAAAAAAAAGTAACGCCTCCAGAATTTATAACTCTCTCAAAAGAAAAAATGTCTGATAAAGCCTGTTTCTCATCAAAAAATTGCAAGGTGAAGGCTTACTATGTTAAGGAAGGTAAGATTTTTTATATTGATTCTATGAGACCAGAATCTAATATTTGTGATCAATCTGTAATACTTCATGAATTAGTTCATCATTATCAAAAGAATAGTGGTAAAAAGATTGATTTAGATGAGAAAACTCTTTGGACACTTCAAGAAAGACAAGCTTTATATTATCAAAATCTTTTTTTAATTTCGGAGAAAAGAAAAAATAATAATAAAGGTCCAGAAAATGTTGTGCAATGCGAAGGCGGTTCGTGGCTTGATCTTCAGTATAAATATCATGAATAGACTTGATGAATATAGACAATACAAAGTTTATAAAAAAGTTACCTACCAAACTGTATGATCCAACTTTTATACAGAGTTTGGTTTTTAGTGGAGAAATTATTGTTTTTGAAAATTCAATTTTCATAAATAAAATAATAGAAACTACAAGATATCATTTTAACAAAATATTTGGTGTTAGCCTTGAGGATTTTTTCGATAATAGAGACAACCTAACTTTTGAAGCCAAAGAAAGATTTTTTTTTCAACTTCAAAAAAAAATAAAAAAATGTTCAGCAATCAATAATTATTTCTCAAATTTTTTGGATGAAATTGGTTTCGATATCAAATATGTTTTTAAAGATCAATATTCAATAAGATATAGCCCAAAGCTTTATAGGAAACCATTCGGAAAACTTAAGCCAGCGCCTCCTCATAGAGATACTTGGGCTTCAAATTTATTTGATCAAATAAATTTTTGGTTTCCAATTCACAAAATTTCAGCAGGCAATTCAATTTACCTAGTACCAAAATATTTTAATAAAAAAATTGAAAATAATAGTAAAAGTTGGAGCTTTGAGAATTTTAAAAAAAAAGATGATTATCCTTCAGCACCCTTCACAAAAATTAATATTCAAGAAAGTGAAAAGCTATCATTTAAAATAGATAAAGGAGATATCATCTGTTTTTCTGGACATCATCTTCATGGTAGTTTGCAAAATAAAAAAGAAAGGATAAATTTAGAGACAAGAATTATTTACAAGTCAAAATTAAACAAAATCATTATACCAAAAAATTATGATTCAAATAGTAATGTTGTAAAAAAAAAATGGTTTAGAAATATTGTTACAAATAAATATTTGGATTAATTTTTTATAAAATTAATTAATATTACATGTGGTATAGTCAAGGATGAAAGTCCTAAGAGTGTATAGTAAATATGTATGTTGTTACTAATGTCTATATTTAAGAAGTAAATTAATAATATAAGTAATGGAAAAATTGTGAATGGTAATGTTTTCTTAAATAAATTTTTATAGGATAAATTAAGATATTTTTTTTCATCATTTAAATGTCTTACTGAATGTAAAAAACAAAAATAAATTAAAAATGAAATTATCGGTTCAAAGTAAATAAAACAAAATCCAATTAAAGAAAACTCTATAAGGATACTTAATTTTACTGTACTTGATTCATTTCTTAGGACTACCCATAGACATAAAATTAGTACAAGAAAATAAAAAAATATTTCGTTAAGAAATAGAATATAGCTTAATGCGTCATTTCTTAAACCTAAAAATGTAAAAATCTCTGAGGTGACCTCTGAGTGAAACTTTAATGGTAAGACAAAAACTACGGTGGCTCTTATTAATATTTCAATAGCTCTAGTATTTTTTTTTCTACTGATTTTATCACTTATTCCAAAGTGTATTGTTGATAATAGTAAAAAAATTAGAAACGTAATATTAGGAAAGTTTACCCATAAGGAAAAAAAAATTATTATTATTGTGATATATGTAATAAAAAAAAAGAATTTATGACTAAACCTTTGTATAATACCTCTATTGATTGCTATTTCTAAGTCTAGGCTTCCATGAGCAAGTCCTGGCCAAATTATTGGAATTAAGAATAGGAGAATTTGATTTTTAAAATCAGAAAAGTTTTCACCAAAAAAACTTAAAATTATTACCGATGTTAGTATTGCGATTGAAAATATTCTTTGTTCGTAATTTACCATTTTTTATTTATAAATAAAGTTTGAATTAATCTAAATTTTGGAAGACTAATTATAATCCGAATTATATTTACTAAATTTGATGTTGAATTTAAAAAGTTAACAATGTCTATAAGTTTATTTTTGAAAAAAAAACTCTTAAAAAATTTTTTTACATTATGTGGCTGTGTTAAAACAAAATTACAAAAAATATTATCTAAAAAGTTTAAAAGATACTTTTCTTTAATTCTAGGCGGATTATTGTTTAATATTTGGTCAACTATTTGTTTGGAATAAATAAAAGCATTTTGAAGAGAATATCCTGTTGACAATCTATTCCAATTACCAGCAACACCAATTTTAAATATATTTTTTGAATTATTACGAACTATCTTTCCCATTGGTATAATTCCAAATTCTTCATATTTACAATGGAAACGATTTATTTTAAATTTTTCGTGAATATATTTTTTTATATCTCGCATATATATTTCTTTATCATAGATTTCTGATGAAAAATATGTTGATTCTACTAATGCTCTATTCTTTGAAAAAGGAAGCAAATAAATAAAGTTAAATATATCCCTCTTATCTTGGATATCCATGAGTATAACTTCATTCTTTTTAAAAACTGGTTTACTAGTTTTTATTTCAATACCTTTAAAGTGTTGAAAAAGTTTAACCCGTTTCAGATCTTTTTTATTTAAACTACTGTCAAATACTATGTCTGACTTATAAATTCCTTTAGTTGTCTCAACAATAATCTTATTTGCTGAGTATTTAATTTTTTTTAATGAACAATTCATTTTAAGAGAAATTTTTTTATTCCTTTTAAATTTATTAATAAAAAACTTGAAAAAAGTTTTTGAATTTAATCTAAGATATTTAATGTCATTTGATTCGCAAATTTTTTTTTCTCCATTAAAATAAACAGCAATTTTATCCCATTTATTATTTGCTATATCTGTGACCAAATTTTTAGGTTTACTCCAAAAGCATAAATTTTTATCGTAGGAAAACTCTTCACGTTTTTCAATGATCAACACTTTCTTATTTGTTCTAGATAATAATTCATTGGCAAGTATCATGCCTGAAACTCCTGCACCAATAATAATTATATCAAAGTTAGAATCTTTAGTCACAATACGAACTACTCAATTTAAAAAGAATTTTATTAAGTTTTTTTTCAATATTCTTATTTTCCACTATATTTCTCATAAGAAATATTTCAAATGCAACAACTATAGATTTTATTAGCTTTTCTACAAAAGATAAATAGTGTCTTTTATTCCATATATTATAATTATGATTTCTAATTTTAACTCCTATTTCTTGATATAGTCTTGAGGCTAAAGCAATTGGGAGTCTATACCGAATAGGAAGTTTATATATTCCAATTCTGGAGTTAGTGTAAATCAAATCAGAAAATTTTTTTAGCTTTTCTATGTCTTTGGATAAGTTCTTCTGTAATTCTTTGTCGTTTAGAATTTGTTTAGGTTTATGGTTCTTAATTGTTAAGCACTCCAAAGGAAAATATATTCTATTCCTTTTTAAATCTTCATCTATATCTCTAATAATATTTGTGATTTGCATTGCTATTCCTAACTGAATTCCCTTAAATTTTAATTCCTTATCATTAACCTTTAAGATATTACACACCATTAATCCAACAGTTCCAGCAACCTTATAGCTATAGATTATTAGCTCTTCTAGATTTTTTAATTTTACTTTCCCAAGATCCTTCATAACTCCACTTATTAGCATGAGTGGAGTTTGAATCTGAATATTTTTTTTAATCATTAGCTTAATAAAATTCATGACTATAATATCTCTTGATTTCAGCTTTTTTAAATCCTTGATAACATCTTTTAACTTTTCTCTTGCTTGGATTTTATTTAAATTTCCAGAATCACTAATGTCGTCTATATATCTACAAAAAATATAAAGAGTAGCAATTTCTTTTTTTATATTTTTATTAAAGAAGAATGATGCAAAATAAAATGTTTTAGCTCTAGTTCTAATAGAATAATTAGAATTTTTATTCATTTTTAAGAATATTTTCAAGAACTTTGGCTGAGCTTATTACACCAGGAACTCCCGCACCTGGATGGCTTCCAGCGCCTACAAAATATAAGTTGTCAAAATTTTCTGATTTATTGTGAAATCTAAACCAAGCTGATTGTCTAAATATTGGAGAAATAGAAAAGCCACTTCCATAAAGCGAATGATAATCCTTTTTAAAATCTTCTGGAGACATATGAAAGCAAACTGTTAAATTTTTACTAAGATTAGGAAGTATTGTTTCTTCAAGAGCTCTGAGGATTTTCTTTCGATACTCTAAACCCTTAACCTTCCAATTGATTTCAGACTTCAAATTTGGGACTGGAGATAAAACATAAAAACTATCACATCTTTTAGGAGCCATAGATTTGTCAGTCGCTGTTGGCCTATGAAGATATAAACTAAAATCATCTGCAAGAATTTTATTATTAAATATATCTTTTAATAGCCCTTCATATCGCTTACCCATCCAAATTGTATGATGTGCTATATTATTATATTTTATTTTTGTACCAAAATAAATTACGAACAACCCCATAGAAAAATCTAATTTATCAATTTTTTTATCACTCCATTTTTTCTTTTTTTTAATAATATGTTTATATGCATATGCAGGATCACAATTTAAGACAATCTTTTCACCATAAAAACTTTTTCCATTATTAGCCTTTACTCCTATAGCTTTATTATTCTCAAATATGATTTCTTTAATATCAGTATTTTTATTAATTTTAATTTTCTCTTCATTCATCAGTTTTTCGAATGCACGAATAATTGCTCCTGTACCTCCCATTGCATAATGAACTCCCCATTTTCTTTCTAAATAATGAATAAGGTTATAAATCGATGTTGTTTCAAGTGGATTTCCTCCAAGCAATAATGGTTGAATACTAAGTGCTTGTTTTATTTGTTCGTTCTTGATGTACTTTGAAACTAATTGAAATACAGTTAAATAGCTTTTAAGCTTTATCAATGATGGAATTTGTCGAATCATAAAAAAAAAGTTATGAAATGGTGTGAAAGATAGTTTATCAAAACCAACTTTATAAATTCTTTCCGACATTTTTAAAAGATTCTTGTAACCTTCAACATCTTTAGGGTCAAACTTTGCAATTTCTTTTAAAGAATCTTCTACTTTATCAAAATAGTTAAAGGACTTTTTATTTTGATTGAAATAAAAATTATACATTGGGTCTAGTCTTTTGAATTTCACATAATTCTCTCTTTTCTTACTAAATAAGTTAAAGAGTTCATCAAATAAAAATGGAGCTGTGATAACTGTTGGCCCTGCATCAAAAGTATACCCTTTTTTTTTAAAGACTCTTGCTCTACCCCCTAATTGCTCAAGTTTTTCTAATAATGTAACATCATAACCAAGAGCTTTAAGACGAAGGCTCGATGCTATGCCGCCGAAGCCTGACCCAACAACGATTGCTTTTTCCGTCATTTCTCTTTAATTTTTTTTGTAATTCTAGTGAGTATAGATTTAATAACAAATTGAACTATATTCTGGAGGCCATTATGGTTTTTAGAAGCCTGTTCAATTGATCTCTTTGAAACATCGAATAAATATTTAAGAGACTTTTCTAGTGCACCTTTATTTTTAATTTTCGACAACCAAAATGAAATTTCATCTTCAGATATTGAATCATATCTTTTTTTTAAAAACTTTTGTAATATAAACTTTTCACCCTCCGATGCAGAATCAATATAATGCATTATTAATACATTCATTTTTCCTTCTTTGAGATCCCTACCTGGAAGTCCCCTATCTTTTATACCAAGAAAATCAGAAAGGTCATCTTGTATTTGATAAGCTACACCAGTTTCATAAAGTGGCTTAAAATAATTGTCGTCTTTATTTTGACCAGAAAAAATTGAGGCTAACTTTATTGGAAGAGAAATCAACCCTCCCGTCTTAGCTCTTGAAGTTGTTTCATAATCTTGAATTTTAAGATGGAAATCAGATCTACTTAAAATTTCAACTGATTGCCCCTTTACTGTTTGTTTAATAGTTTTGCCCAATTCCTGGATTGCTTTACATCTAAGTTCAGGAATTGATTTGGCTTTTGATAAAACATCATATGAATTTGCAATAAAAAAGTCTCCTAAATTTATCGCTGTA
>Ga0055584_100000579_pt1 | contig 34841 bp, 34 predicted proteins | sample OSDHelmetaG_FD_58716 | JGI IMG/M metagenome (GOLD analysis project Ga0055584, IMG submission 58716) | Pelagic marine sediment microbial communities from the LTER site Helgoland, North Sea, for post-phytoplankton bloom and carbon turnover... | ecosystem: Environmental > Aquatic > Marine >...
CATGACTTCACCGACGGACTTCATCGCCGTGGTCAGTGTGTTTTCCGATCCGCGAAACTTCTCGAAGGCAAAGCGCGGGATTTTTGTCACCACGTAATCGATTGTAGGCTCGAAGCTTGCCGGTGTGCGCCCGCCCGTAATGTCGTTTTGCAGCTCATCCAGCGTATAGCCGATCGCCAGCTTTGCCGCGATTTTAGCAATGGGAAATCCTGTGGCCTTTGATGCCAGCGCGGAAGAACGCGAAACGCGCGGGTTCATTTCAATGACCAACATCCGTCCCGTAGCCGGGTCCAGCGCAAATTGCACGTTCGATCCGCCCGTTTCCACACCAATACCGCGCAGCACTGCCAGCGAGGCGTTGCGCATGATCTGGTATTCTTTGTCGGTGAGCGTCAGTGCCGGCGCCACCGTAATGGAATCTCCCGTATGCACGCCCATCGGATCGATATTTTCAATGGCGCAGATAATAATGCAGTTGTCGTTTTTATCGCGGACGACTTCCATTTCGTATTCTTTCCAGCCCAGCACTGATTCCTCGACCAGAACTTCATTGACCGGGGAGGCATCCAGCCCTTCGCGAATAATGCTTTTATATTGATCCTTGTTATAGGCAACGCCGCCGCCCGTACCAGCCAGCGTAAAAGACGGGCGGATAATTGCGGGCAGGTTCACAAAGTCCAGCGCATCTTGCGCTTCCGGCATGCTTTTGACGATCATGCTTTTCGGACTCTCCAGCCCGATCTCGTTCATGCACTCTTTGAATTTCAGGCGGTCTTCGGCGCGGTCGATAACATCGGCCCGTGCGCCGATTAATTCAATCCCCAGCCGCGCAAGTGTGCCGTCCTTGTCCAGCGCCATCGCCGTGTTCAACGCCGTCTGTCCGCCCATGGTCGGCAGCAAGGCATCCGGTTTCTCGCGTTCAAGGATTTTGGCAACAATGGCCGGTGTGATGGGTTCTATATAAGTGGCATCAGCCAGACCGGGATCAGTCATGATCGTCGCCGGATTCGAATTCACCAGAACAACCCGGTAACCTTCATCTTTCAACGCTTTACATGCTTGTGTGCCGGAATAATCGAATTCGCAGGCCTGCCCGATCACAATGGGACCGGCCCCGATAATGCAGATAGATTTTATGTCAGTGCGCTTTGGCATACTGAAACAAGAGAAGTAAGGGATTCTGTGGGGTAGGGCAATGCTTTTGTAGCAATATTACAGTCAAAATATCTATTGACATAACTTGCATTTTTATGTAGGGTGTCCTGACTTTGACAACAAAGATGTGATGAGGAAATGAAGATGACAATGGAAAATAGCACCGGCAAGAAAATCATTAAAGAATTCAATGGCTTGGTAGAGAAGGCCGATGCCAAACTGGCAGCGGGTGACAAGCTCGACTGGGATGAAGTATCCCAATTGGTGACATTGCCTAAGGATACGGGCTTACTTTCTTTGCTGGCAGCAGTGCCTGCGGAAGAAGCGGCGGCATTTGAAAATGCATCTGAGGAGCTACAAATCACGGTATTGCAGATACGCCAAGCTATTGCAAACCAGCGCGATGAGCAGGTGTTACGTCCGGCAACATTTCAGTCAATGAATTTCAATGAAAAGTCACGGACACATAGAAATTTCCTTCTGGAAACGCTGCGTGCGGAATTCATTGTTCTGGATGAAGACACAGAGGCCTTTGCAACGGGTGAGTTGACGTCGGTTGAGGATGTCGAAAGTGCCGTGAACGCCAGCAATGCCATGTTCGGGACGTATCTGGATCTGCCTGCCATGAAGGATAACAGCCAGCGGACATTAGGCCTTTAATTTGACAAGGGTCACATCGCGTGATTACTTGCCGTAGGCGCATTGATCGCAAGGGGAGAGCTGGTCAAAAAGCTTTAGAAATCAATGGGGAGTCGACGACATGATAAATTCAGATTTCAATGCAAAAAAGTCCACTAAGGCTACAAAAAGTAAGGCTGATCAGGATAATAATCCGTTGATCGTTCAGGTCTACTCTTCGGCTATTCCGTGCTGGGCGCTGAAGTCAAAAGCAGAGGCTCTGAAGGGACTTCAAGACTTCGCCAAAAAGAAACCATCAGACCTCAAGCTATAATTGACCTGCGGCTTGCTGCTGTTTCTGTTCAGTCATGTTTTCAGCCAGTTTTTCAAATTTCTCTGTATCGGGGACGTAGCCGTAAAGGGCGCCTTCCGTGATGTCGAACAGCCAGCCATTGAGGGTGATCTGTCTGGTATCCATCGCCTGTTTCACGGCCTCATAGGTCATTAGGTTGCTCAGGCTTAGAATAATGGCCTGCTTTTCTGTTTCCCGGCATAACGCTTCTCTGTCATCTGAGCCGACCAGTTCGCAGGCGCGGTCATAGGCCGGGCGGGCCAGGCTGACCCAGCCGTTAATATCACGGTCGGTCACATGGTCGACCAAGGCGCTGATCCCGCCGCATTCCGTATGCCCCACCACGACGATGTGCTTTATAGCTTTGTTTTTAATAGCGTAATTGAGTGATGCTGCCATATTGCTGGCGGGCTTTTTCGTATCATAGGGCGGAATAAAGGCGGCCATCGGGCGTTTGCCGAACAAGGCACCCGGTTCGGAATCAAAAATAACATCCGCGCCGCTGCGCGGGTCCATGCAGTAAATGATAAAAAAATCAGGATGCGCGCCATCCTTGGCCAGTTGCGCCATGCAATTGGAATCTTCGTAATATTTTTTCTGGAATCTTTTAAATCCGTCCAGCAATTTTTGGCGTTCAGGCATAATCTTAATCCTAGCCGAATTTTTCGATGTTCTCTACAAATCTCGTGAACAGGTAGTGACTGTCTTGTGGCCCCGGGGAGGCTTCGGGGTGATGCTGTACAGAAAATACCGGCTTGTCTTTAACCCGCAAACCCTCGTTTGAACCGTCAAACAAGCTGACATGCGTGGCCTCAACATCTTCAGGTAAACTCTCAGGAATAACGCAGAACCCATGGTTTTGACTGGTAATTTCAACCATGCCTGTTTGTAGGTCTTTGACGGGTTGATTGGCGCCGCGGTGCCCCAGATGCATCTTCTTTGTTTTGCCACCCAGCGCCAGCGACAGAAGCTGATGACCGAGGCAAATCCCGAAGAGCGGCTTGCCGCTTTTCAGCAGCTCTTGAATGGCGGGCACAGCATATTCTCCGGTCGCTGCCGGGTCGCCGGGACCGTTAGATAGGAAAATACCGTCGGGCTGCAAGGCCAGAATGTCATTGGCCGGGGTGGTGCAGGGCACGACACTCACGCGGCATCCGGCGGCGGTCAGGCAGCGCAAGATATTGTGTTTAATGCCAAAATCAACGGCGACAACATGATGTTGCCCTTTTTGCGCGCCGTTTCCGTTATCCCATTCATAAGGGGCTTTGCATGTGACCTCTTTCGCTAGATCCATGCCCTCAAGCCCTGGCCACGCTGTGGCTTCGGCCTGAAGCGCGGGTAAATCAAACACCCCGTCCGGCGCGTGGCATATAACGCCGTTCGGTGCGCCGCTATCACGGATATGACGGGTCAGCGCACGGGTATCAATACCTGATATTCCACTTAAGGAATGATCTATAAGCCACTGATTGAAATGCTTGTTGTTGCGCCAGCTTGATGGGTTTGTGATATCTTCCCGCACGATCAGCCCGCGCGCGGCGGGGCGGGTGGATTCATAGTCCTCATCGTTGGTGCCTGTGTTCCCGATATGCGGAAATGTGAAAGTGATGATCTGCCCGGCATATGACGGGTCGGTCATGATTTCCTGATACCCCGTCATCGATGTGTTGAAACAGATTTCTCCGACTGTTTTGCCGGCAGCGCCAAGGCCACGGCCCCACAATACACGTCCATCCGCCATAACAATGACGGCTGTTGCATTCGTGGGCTGCTTTATATTATATAAATCCGGCATACTGAATAAAATTTAGTAACGGCTTTGCGGCCAAAAGGGAAGTCAAAACATGGAAAAACGCACCGAATTTAACAACGCCTTGAAAGAGGCCATGAAGGCCAAGGATGCCGTGACCGTTTCTACGATGCGTCTGATTATGGCGGCGTTGAAGGATCGTGACATTAATGCGCGGGGTACCGGCAATGCGGAAGGTGTGGGCGATACCGAAATTATGTCTTTATTGCAGTCCATGATCAAGCAGCGCCAAGAATCAGCTGAGACCTATACAAAGGCCAGTCGCCCCGAACTGGCAGAGCGTGAAAATCAGGAAATTGAAGTTATAAGGCGCTTTATGCCCAGCCAGCTCAGCGACGAAGAAGTGCGCAGTGTGGTGGATGGCCTTATTGATGATCTGAATATCAATGATATCCGTGATATGGGCAAGTTGATGGCTGAGTTGAAATCCCGCTATGCTGGTCAGATGGATATGGGCAAGGCCAGCGGCCTGGTGAAGGAACGTCTGGCATCATAGCCGGAAAACCTGCTAGATATTAGAAATGTCCATACCTCCACGATTCATGAGCGAACTACGCGACCGCGTAACCTTGTCCGAAATTGTCGGGCGCAAGGTGCGGTTGATTCGTGCCGGGCGGGAATTCAAGGGCTGTTGCCCGTTTCATAAAGAAAAATCACCGTCCTTCACCGTGAATGATGACAAGCAGTTTTATCACTGCTTCGGCTGTGGCGCGCATGGTGATGCTATCGAATTTGTGATGCAGCAGGATAACCTGTCCTTTATCGAGGCCATCGAAACGCTGGCGACGCAGGCGGGGATGCAGGTGCCCGCGCAGTCGCCGCAGGAAGTCGCGCACGCCAAACTGGAAAAAAGTCTGCACAGCCTGATGGACGAGGCCGCCAGTTTCTTCACGCACGCTTTGTATAACACGACGGAAGGGCATGTGCCGCTGGCTTATGTGCGCGACCGTGGCATATCGGAAGAATGTCTGACGGCTTTTCGCGTCGGTTACTCTCCTGCCGACGGACAGGCCTTGCGTCATCATCTGAAAGACAAAGGCTATACCGAAGAGCAAATGATCGAGGCGGGCGTTGTCCGTGCGTCTCAACGCGGTGGGGCGCCCTATAGCTTTTTCCGTGAGCGTCTGATGTTTCCTGTGGCGGATAAGCGCGGACGTATTGTGGCGTTTGGCGGGCGTGTCCTGCCGGGCAAGGCAGCAGAGAATGCGCCAAAATATATTAACTCTGCGGATTCCTCTTTGTTTCATAAGGGGCGGATGCTTTATGCGGAATCTCATGCGCGCACGGCGGCCGCAGACGGCCAGCCTGTGATCGTTGTCGAAGGCTACATGGATGTGATGGCCTGCTGGCAGGCAGGCTTCAAAGGCGCTGTTGCGCCGCTGGGGACAGCGTTGACCGAAGATCAAATTCTTGTGCTGTGGAAGATGAACGCACTGCCGGTGCTGTGCTTTGACGGTGATAATGCCGGACGACGGGCGGCGGGGCGCGCTTGTGAGCGCATTTTGCCGTTGCTCAAACCGGATCATTCCGCGCGCTTTGCTTTCTTACCCGACGGACAAGACCCGGATAGCTTGTTGCGCGGTCAGGGGCAGGGGGCGTTGCAATCCGTTCTCGACAGTGCCTTGTCGATGGTTGATTTCGTTTGGAACCATTACACGGCAGATCATGTGTTCGATACGCCGGAGGCCCGTGCCGGACTTTCAAAGACGCTGGATGACGAGGTCACCCGCATTGCGGATCGTGGTGTGCAGCATTATTACAAGCAAGCCTTTCGTGATCGTCTGTACAAGGCGTTCGGCTGGACGGGCAAAAAGAATCATCGGGCAAAAAAGGGCGCTGCCGGGTCTCGGCGCGCAGGACTGGAGTTGTCGTCGTTGCGCTTACACCGCCCCGTAGTTTCCGAAATATTGAAATCACAGCAAATATTACTGGCAACAGCCATTAATCACCCCGAAATACTGTCTTTTGCCGAAGAATCGCTCGGTACTATGCATATAGAAAATAAAAGACTTGATTTAGTAAGACAGAATATTCTAAACATCGTAGCCTCGGGGGAAGCCCTTGACAGAGAGGCGCTGGTTAACCATTTGAATGACAATGGTTTCAGTGATGAACTAGCGATGCTCCTGTCCGAGGTGGTTTATACCCATGCTGGCTTTGCACGTCCGGGCACTGATTTTGCGGTGGTGCGTGATGGTTGGGATGATACATGGCGCTTTATGCACAATAAAGAAGCGCAAAAAGAGTTAAAAGCAGCAGGTTTGGCACTGGCGCAGGACCTGAGTGAAGAGAATGAGGAAAAATGGCGGACGCTTCACGATATGAATAAAGCCGCGGGCGAATAAAACAGCCCTTTGATTTTTCTTCAATAATCGGTTCTAATTTCTAATCTTTTAAGTGAGTCGGATTTAATGGCAAGACGTGGTACCGGGCAAACAGCCGTGAGTGATAAAGATCAAGATGACAATAGAGAAGTGATCTCAAAAGGGTCGGTTGAAACTATTGTCAAAAAACTTGTCAAAAAGGGCAAGGAAAAGGGCTTTGTCACCTATGACGAGCTTAATAAAGTTTTGCCTGCGCAGGAATTTTCCTCTGAACAAATCGAAGACGCGATGTCGACTATAACCGACCTCGGCGTGCAACTTGTCGAAAGCGAAGATGATGTCGACGAGCCCGAAGGCGAGAGTAAAGAAAAATACGAAGCCGGCGGTAATATTAATTCTGATGATACGGGCCGTACCGATGATCCTGTGCGCATGTATCTGCGCGAGATGGGTACGGTCGAGCTTCTCTCCCGCGAGGGCGAGATTGCGATTGCCAAGCGTATCGAAGCTGGCCGCGAAATGATGATCGGCGGCATTTGCGAAAGCCCGCTGGCCATTGAATCCCTGATTGCCTGGTATCAGGCTTTGCAGAAAGGTGAAATCCTGCTGCGTGACGTTATCGATCTGGATGCGACTTATAGCGATGGTGAAGCACCTGCTGACGATCTCGACGATGATGACGAAAAAGAAAAAGAAAAAGACGGCGAGAGCGGCGAAGATAATAGCGGTGATGATGAAGTCAACCCGTCCTTGTCCGCCATGGAAGAGGAATTGCTGCCGGCTGTATTTGAAGGCTTTGCCAAGATTCAAAAGACCTACAAAAAAATGCAGAAGGTACAAAAAGAACGCCTTGAGCTGATTAGCAAGGGCAAGGAACCGCCGGCGGCTGCGAACAAAAAATATGAAACGATCAAAAAAGAAATGGTCGTGCTGATGAATGAAGTGCGGCTGAACAACGCCCGCATCGAACAACTCATCGAACGTTTGTATAAAATGAACCGCAGTCTTGTCGGGCTGGAAGGGCGCTTGTTGCGTCTGGCCGTGAGCTGCAAGGTTAAGCGCGAAGATTTCATCGGAGAGTATTTCGAGAATGAAATGGACCCGCGCTGGTTGACCAAGGCGAAGAAAAAAACGAAGGCCTGGGACAAGTTTGTTGAAAAGCACGGTGATGAGGTCAAGGAGATCAGAGGCGAGATTGCTGTGATTTCCGATGAAGCTATGCTGAACCTCAAGGAATTCCGCCGTATTGTCGGTACGGTGCAAAAAGGCGAGCGTGAAGCGGCGCGCGCTAAAAAGGAAATGGTGGAGGCTAACCTGCGCCTCGTTATCTCCATTGCAAAAAAATATACGAACCGTGGTTTGCAATTCCTTGATTTGATTCAAGAAGGCAATATCGGCCTGATGAAGGCCGTTGATAAATTTGAATATCGCCGGGGCTATAAATTCTCTACCTATGCAACATGGTGGATCCGGCAGGCGATTACCCGCTCCATCGCCGATCAGGCGCGCACGATCCGTATTCCTGTGCACATGATTGAAACGATTAACAAGCTTGTGCGCACCTCGCGCCAGATGATGCATGAAATCGGTCGCGAACCGACGCCGGAAGAATTGGCGCAGCGTCTGCATATGCCGCTGGATAAAGTGCGGAAGGTTCTTAAAATCGCGAAGGAGCCTGTGTCGCTCGAAACGCCTATCGGGGATGAAGAAGATTCATCGCTGGGTGATTTCATCGAAGATAAAAATGCACTGCTTCCTGTTGAAAGCGCTATTCACTCTAACTTGCGTGAGACAACAACCCGTGTGCTGGCGTCTTTGACGCCGCGTGAAGAGCGTGTGTTGCGCATGCGCTTTGGTATCGGCATGAACACCGATCACACGCTGGAGGAAGTAGGGCAGCAATTTAACGTGACTCGCGAGCGTATCCGTCAGATTGAGGCAAAAGCCTTGCGGAAGCTTAAGCATCCTTCACGTTCCCGCAAGCTGCGGAGCTTCCTAGACACTTAAATCCTTCCGGATTCTTAACATTCGTGACGTTAAAATTTACGACGGGTGTATATCTGTGCGTTTTTCGGCGATGTATTTTTCGGCGTGTGCTGTGTCGAACGCTTTGGGCTGTAATGATTCCGGCATCTTGTTGAACAGATCCTTGAGGTCTGGCGCGATGGTTTCTACATCTTTGTCGTGAATATGTATGTTCCGGCACAGCTCTTCTGTCTTAACGGTAAGAACATCATCATGGCTCAACGTATTGAACAGTGCTGTTCTTTTGTCTGCATCCACCGGCACAGCCGTGCCGCCTTTCGTTAAGGCGCCTGTGAAACCCATATAAAGCCGTCCGTTCCGGTCGCCATACAGTTCCAGCATATGACCGTAAAGATAGGGCAGGGTTTCTTCCCAGTGTCGTTCTTTTCGGAACGTTTGATGAAGGCTTCTGGTGCCGACATTTAAATCGGCAACATCGGTATTCAGGGAGCGCCGTGCGGCTCTGCCGAAAGTGGCTGTCAGCCCGGGCTTTAGAAAATCTTCCGGTTTGCCTTCTACCGGTCCTTCTTTGAGTGCTTTGTGAATGCGGCGTGGCGCGTTCATCCCGGCATCGATTAAGGCGGCCCATAATTCGTGCTTGGTTGTTGGTAGGCGCCCCCAGCGGCTGTAATTGCGCGCTGTGAGCACATGCAACCGCGCTTGTGTTTCGTAATCACTACGCAGGTAATGTATGCTGTTGTAGCTGGCAGTATCATCTATCGTTGTCAAAAACATGCGCAGTTTGCTTTCCCTGACTTCGCGCTCATCTCTTTTATAAAAATTGTTGTCAAAGCAGTGAAAGCCCGTCTTTGTTTCGTCATCATCCTGTCTTTGCAGCAGGTGAAGATGTTCATGGCCGACTGTTTGTATCGCAAATTCTTTGACGGCGTTCGTAAGATGTGTAAGCGGCGACAGGCGCAAGCTTGAAAGAAAGGGAACAACAAAAAAGATACTCAGCGCCGATAAGGCCGGGTCTGTCGAAAAGGCTTTGATAATTACTGGCATACTCCAGAGCGCAGATAGATATCCGGCTTGTCCGACAGGGGAGTAAAGAAAATTATTCAGGTACAGACTGCGATCATATTCCGAAGCGCTGTCTGCCGTCTCTGGCTTTTCTTTTTTTGCGGCGCTTATATCTATGCTGGCGGCATAGTCTTCCATCTGTGCAATTGTAGTTTTTTTTGTATGAACATAGCCGCCCATAAATAATGATCCTGTGAGTTTGTTGAGCGGTGTTCTGAAGTGATCCTGATAAATGCTGCGGATGTTGACGGGGTTTTCATTGCGTTCAGTAATCTGCAAGCCCTTGGGCGGAAAATGCCCGAAGTCAATTTCCAGCAACGTGCTGCTGTTCAGCGCTGTACCGGCAGCAAGCTGTTTGTAAAGTTCACGCTCCCGGCGGTAAAAACTCCAGGGCCGTAAATAAGCCAACCATCCCGTTAATGTACCCTGTCCATTTACTTTTTTTGTTTTCATCAATCCTGAATAGCTCATGGAGAAGCATATGTCAAAAGGGGCCTTATAAGGCGCTTAAAGAACAATGAAATCAGGGCATGACGCAGGATTTTCTTGACAGCGTATGGCTGGCCTGCAACCAATATCACGGGGGGCCAGTAGCTCAGTTGGTTAGAGCGGTCCGCTCATAACGGATTGGTCGCTGGTTCAAGTCCGGCCTGGCCCACCATTCCCCCCATGCGCTCTTTATGCGCCCTGAATGTGAGAGGTTTCCTTGTCATCCCCCATCATGATTTACATGACATGTCCGACAGCAGACGAAGCGGAAAAAATCGCCGCTGCTTTACTGGATGAAAATCTGATTGCCTGCGCGAATATCATGGCACCGCATACGGCGCTTTATCGCTGGGAAGGGAAGGCCGAGCGTGGTTCCGAATGTGCCGTCATCATGAAAACACGCGCCGCACTTTTCGACCAAGTCAAAGAAACCGCCTGCGGTCTGCATAGCTATGAATGTCCGTGCATCGTGTCCTGGTCCATAGAATCCGGCCACGCACCGTTTCTCGAATGGATTGATTCTGAAACGTCAGATGCTGTTTGATCAGGCTGCCTTTGCCTGACAAAAGCTTAAGCCCTGCCGCAGGTCTTCAATCAAATCATCCGGGTTTTCAATGCCAACAGACAAGCGGATTGTTTCCGGGCCACAACCGGCGGCGATCTTTTGCTCGTCGGTCAATTGCGAATGTGTCGTTGATGCTGGGTGAATGATCAAACTCTTTGCATCGCCCAGATTAGCAAGATGTTTGAAAATAGTTACGTTGTTAACCAGCTCCGTAGCGGCCTTGAAACCGCCTTTGACGCCAAATGAGAAAAGTGAGCTGCACATACCGTCGCGCAAATATTTCTGGCCCAGCTTGTAACAAGCATGGTCTTTTAATCCGGCATAGCTGACCCATTCCACTTGATCATGGCTTTGCAGAAATTCCGCGACCTTTAACGCATTGCGGCTGTGTTGTGGCATACGCAAGTGAAGCGTTTCTGCACCCAGCAAGGTCAGGTAAGCATTCATCGGTTGTTGTTGTATCCCCATATCGCGCAGGCCCACAGCATGGTTGTGTGTGGCGAATGGTGCATCGGCAAAGTCGCGCGCAAATATAACGCCGCGATAACCGTGCGTGTCACCGGTCAGGGCCGGGTATTTGTCCTTGTGCTTCATCCAATCAAAGGATCCGTTGTCAATTACAACGCCGCCCATGGCATTACCATGGCCCGAAAGATACTTCGTCGTGGAGTGCGAAACAATATTGGCGCCGTGCTCAAAAGGGCGACACAGATAGGGTGTTGCGACTGTGTTGTCGACAACCAGAGGAATGCCCGCATCTTCGGCGATGCGTGCGATAGGCTCCATATCGGTGATGAAGCCTTCCGGGTTGGACAGGCTCTCGATGAAAATGAATTTTGTTTTTTCTGTCAGGCCTGCTTTGAAATTATCGGGGTTGGCAGGATCGACAAAATTGCACTGCCATCCGAAAGCGCGCTTGAAACTGTCACGGAACTGTCCGACCGTTCCGCCATATAATTTACATGATGCAACAAAGTCATCGCCTGCGCACATCATTGTGCTGCCGACCAGTAAATTGGTTGCCAGTCCCGATGCTGTGCAAGTGGCACCCTTGCCGCCTTCCAGTGCAGCCATTTTTTCTTCCAGCGCACTCACCGTCGGGTTGGTTAGGCGGGAATAGATAAATCCGGATTCCTTGAGCGCAAAGACATTGCTGGCCTGGTCTGTACTTTTAAAGACAAAGGAGCTGGATTGCACGATGGGTACGCTGCTGGCGCCGGTGGTCGGGTCGGGGGCTTCCCCGGCATGAACGGCGAGTGTTTCCAGTGATAACACGTTGTTTTTGCTCATATTTTCTCTCCTCTGTCTTGGTGGTATTATGATACCACATCCGTAGTCTTTTGTTTTTTATGCCTTTTTTACTATTTTTGTTGACAGCAGCCGCACCATCCGGCATAACGACGCTGTTCGTAAAAAACAGGCTGTGTAAAACTAGCCTCCGGAGAAGGTGGAAGCAATGAAAACTTATTCTGCGAAAACAAGTGAGATTGAAAGGAAGTGGGTGCTGATCGATGCTGAAGGCCTGACGCTTGGTCGTTTGGCTAGCCAGATCGCTATACGCCTGCGTGGGAAAGACAAACCGATTTTTACACCACATATTGATTGTGGCGATAATATCGTTGTGATTAATGCCGAAAAGGTAAAGCTGACGGGTAACAAAGCCGATCAGGATATCTTTTACTGGCACACGGGTTATCCCGGCGGGATCAAGGAGCGTAGCAAAGGCACGATCCTGAAAGGCAAACACCCGGAACGCGTACTGCAAAAAGCAGTTGAGCGCATGTTGCCATCAGGCCCTCTGGGCAGATCTGTTGCGCGCAAGTTGTACGTATATGCCGGTGGCACGCATCCGCACGAGGCACAAAAGCCCGAGATGCTGGATGTTGCTGCATTGAACCCCAAGAACAAGAGGTAATCCGACATGGCACCGAAAAAAGAAAAAGGCACCGAGCCTGAAGTAAAAATCGAAAAGAAAAAACCGTCCCGTGCGAAGAAAAAAGAAGAAGCACCGGTTACGGATATGAAAGATCTGGGCGCTGCCATGAAAGAAGATGCAGCACCGGCAACACCGGCAGAAAGCGCAGCAACAGAAGATAACGACGTTGCTACTGAGAACCAGCCGATCGTGCGTGTTAAAACGGTCGACAAGCTGGGCCGTGCCTATGCAACAGGTCGTCGTAAAAATGCGGTTGCCCGTGTATGGCTGAAGCCTGGTAAGGGTGCCGTTGTTGTGAATGGTCGTGATCAAGAGGTTTATTTTGCGCGTCAAACGCAGCGTCTGGTGCTGAACCAGCCCTTTCTGATTGTCGATCGTATGGGACAATATGATGTTATGTGTACGGTAACGGGTGGGGGACTGTCCGGTCAGGCTGGCGCAGTGCGTCATGGTATTTCCCGTGCCTTGCAAAACTATGAGCCGGATCTGCGCGCCGTTCTGAAAAAGGCCGGTATGCTGACCCGTGATGCACGTAAGGTCGAACGGAAAAAAGTTGGTAAGCACAAAGCACGTCGTTCCAAACAGTGGGCGAAGCGTTAAGTCTTTTTGCTTCAACACGACATACACGAATTCAAAACGCCCCGTTTTCGGGGCGTTTTTTTATGGCCTGTGCGGGCTGGCGCGTGAGAAATACGAAAAAATGCAAAAAAAATACGAAAAAAGCAGGAGAGAGAAAAGCCCATATATCAGAGTCCGTTGCGGGTCATGTTTCTACTTTGTTCCGATTAACCTTTTGACTCTATTGGCTTTTTTGTCTTGATTCCGTGAAGTGGCTGTGATTCGATGGAGGGATGAGACGGCTCATAGAACAGCGTTATGCATTGCGAAAGAACCTGCCGATCCTGATCGGTATGATGCTGGGTCTTTATTTCTCGTACCATATTTGCTTTGGCGATCGCAGTTACATGCGCTTGATGACGCTGGAAGGCAATGCAAAAGTTCTGTCTATGGAATATGAGCGCCTGTACGAACAACGCACGATACGGGAAAGCAAAGTTGTACGTTTGCGTCCGGGCAGTCTTGATCCGGATCTTCTGGAGGAGCGCACGCGTTATGTTCTGGGTTATGTGCGCCCTGATGAAACGATCATCATGCGCTGAAGAAATCCCTTTGCAATAAAGACCTTATCCTGAAATAATGTAGTACTTTTTGATGGGTGTTTAAGGGAAATATCGCCGTGGCGAAGAAATCTGCTTCTGACAGTAAGAAACCGAATTTGAAGGCCGTGTCCAGCAGCGCGCCGGAACCGTCTGCGGCGGAGCTGAAAGCGTTCTACCGCGACATGCTCTTGATCCGCCGTTTCGAGGAAAAATCCGGACAGCTTTACGGTATGGGATTGATCGGTGGTTTTTGCCATCTTTACATCGGGCAGGAAGCTGTCGTGACCGGCGTGCAATCCGTACAGGAAAAAGTGGACTCCGTTGTGACCGCTTACCGCGATCACGGGCATATGCTTGCTTGCGGCATGGATGCAAAAGGTGTGATGGCGGAACTGACCGGGCGCAAAGGCGGCTATTCGCGTGGCAAGGGCGGCTCCATGCATATGTTCAGCAAAGAAACAAACTTCTTTGGCGGGCATGGTATTGTCGGGGCACAAATCCCGATCGGTACCGGGTTGGCGTTTGCGCACAAATATAAAAATGATGGCGGTGTGTCTGTGACTTATCTGGGTGACGGGGCATCGAACCAGGGGCAGGTCTATGAATCCTACAACATGGCGGCGCTGTGGAAGTTGCCTGTCCTTTATGTGATTGAAAATAACAAATACGGTATGGGCACCAGCACCGACCGGCACGCAGCGGGCGAACTTTATGCGCGCGGCATGGGCTGGGGTATTCCCGGTGAGCAAGTGGACGGCATGGATGTGTTCGCTGTGCGCAATGCCGCGCGGCAGGCTCTTGATTACGTGCGTGGTGGTAACGGCCCGTACATTCTGGAGATGATGACCTATCGTTATCGCGGTCATTCGATGTCTGATCCGGCGAAATACCGCTCCAAGGAAGAAGTTGAGAAAATGAAGACGGAGCAAGACCCGATCGAGCGCCTGAAAAAAATGATGAGTGATGGCGGCGTGAAAGAAGCCGATATCAAAACAATTGATAAAGAGATCAAGGAAATCGTCAGCGCGGCCGCGCAATTTGCGCAAGAGTCGCCGGAGCCGCATCCGGATGAATTGTGGACGGATGTGTTGGTGGAGGAAAAAGATGCCGATTGAAATTTTAATGCCCGCGCTATCGCCGACCATGACCGAAGGCACTTTGGCTAAATGGCTGAAGAAGGAAGGTGATACTGTTGCGCCCGGTGATATCATTGCTGAAATTGAAACCGACAAGGCGACAATGGAAGTCGAAGCCGTGGATGAAGGCACAATCGGCAAAATTATTGTGGCCGGGGGCACGGAAAATGTAGCGGTGAATGCGCCGATTGCTGTGTTGCTGGAGGAGGGCGAGGATGCCTCCGCCATTGATGCGGCACCGGCCAAGGGCCAAGCCCAGCCTGCACCAACGCCTGCTGCACCGGAAGAGTCTCAGCCAGTGGCTGCGTCTGCGCCGGCACCGTCTGCCGCTTCCCAGCCTGCAGGCAAACACATCGATAATCGTGATGTTCTTTATGCGCAAGGCACTGTTATAGAGCCGCCGCCGTTTGATGAGGGGCTGTTTTCAAAGACAACGGAAAAACTCACCGTGCGCGAAGCCTTGCGGGATGCCATGGCCGAAGAAATGCGCCGTGATGAAAGTGTTTTCCTGATGGGTGAAGAAGTTGCCGAATATAACGGTGCTTACAAAATCTCTCAAGGCATGCTGGATGAATTTGGTGATAAACGTGTTGTGGATACGCCCATTACCGAACATGGTTTTGCCGGGTTGGCTGTGGGCGCTGCCTATAATGGGCTGAAGCCGATTGTTGAATTTATGACCATGAATTTTGCCATGCAGGCAATTGATCACATCATTAACAGCGCGGCAAAAACGCTTTACATGGCGGGCGGTCAAATGGGTTGTCCGGTTGTGTTTCGCGGTCCCAACGGTGCGGCTTCTCGCGTCGGAGCGCAACATAGTCAGGATTACACAAGCTGGTACGCGCATGTGCCGGGATTGAAGGTTATTGCCCCTTGGTCGGCGGCGGATGCCAAAGGCTTGATGAAGGCTGCGATCCGCGATCCGAACCCGATTGTCTTTCTTGAAAATGAATTGATGTACGGCCATTCCTTTGACGTGCCGACGGATGATGATTTCGTTATCCCGCTGGGGCGCGCAAAAATTGAACGCGAAGGGACGGATGTGACTATCGTTTCATACTCGATCATGGTTGGTAAGGCGCTGGAAGCGGCGGAAAAACTGGCCGGAGAAGGGATCAGCGCCGAAGTGATTAATCTGCGTACCATTCGTCCGCTGGATCGCTGGACCATTATCGAGAGTGTGAAGAAAACAAACCGGATTGTCTGCGCAGAAGAAAGCTGGCCCTTTGCCGGCATCGGCGCAGAAATCGCGGCGCTATGTATGGAGCATGCGTTTGATTATCTCGATGCACCGCTCAAGCGTGTTTGTGCAGCGGATGTACCAATGCCTTACGCCGCGAACCTTGAAAAGCTGGCTCTGCCGCAAGTGGATGAAATCATCCACGCGGTTAAAGACGTTTGTTACAAAGCCTAAAGAAACTTTTTATAGCCGGAACTGGCGGCCCAGATCTTTTTTTGTGCTGACCGTTAATACGCTTTGAACCGCGCGCACTTCATCAGGGCGCAGACCTTTTGACGAACCTTGTGTCATGACATCATAGGCTTGTTTGGCGCTGACGCCTTCAACGCCTTTGAAATTTGTTTTTTGGGGCTGTGAGCCTCTTTTGATGCCTTTTTTGTATCGGTCCATTTTTTGCTCCTAACTCACTGTAAGTTAATGATAATAATCTTTATGTTGTAGGGACTATAGCATATTCATTTACATAAGGTCAAGAAAATTTCAAAACAGCCTCTACAAGGCGCGTAATATATGCCTAAATAGAGGTAGTTAAGTATGGGGTCATAGCAGTGCAGACAGCCAAAAACAGAATAATTTCTTCACCTCTTGCCCGGCGCATGGCGGCGGAAAAGGGCATTGATCTGGCCACCGTAAAGGGCAGCGGCCCGCATGGGCGCATTGTGAAGGCGGATATTGCCAATGCTAATGGTAATGCCAACGGCTCTGGCGCGCCGCAAGCGGGGGCTGCCAGAGCGCAGGGGCCTGTTTCGGGTGCACCGGCGGGAGCAAAAACAAACCCCTTCGGCATGGCTTATACTGAAATACCGAATAACAATATTAAAAAAGTCACAGCAAAGCGTTTGCAGGAATCAAAGCAAACCGTGCCGCATTTTTATCTGAGCGTTGAATGCCGTATTGATGCGTTGATGGAATCGCGCAAGCAAATTAATGATGCGGCAAAGGGTGCCTATAAGCTTTCGGTTAATGACTTTGTTATCAAAGCGTGCGCGAATGCGCTCATGGCGTATCCGCAAGCCAATGTGTCGTGGACGGATGATGCAATCTTGCAATATTTCGATGCTGACATGTCTGTGGCTGTGTCCACGCCGAACGGTCTTATCACGCCTATCGTGAAGGCTGCACAAAACAAGGGCCTGCGTCAGATTTCCGAAGAAGTCAAAGAGCTTGCCGGTCGTGCGCGTGAAGGGAAGCTGAAGCCGGAAGAGTTTCAAGGCGGTACATTCACTGTGTCCAACCTTGGTATGTTCGGCATTAAAGAATTTGGCGCGATTATCAATCCGCCGCAAGCCTGTATTCTCGCCGTCGGGGCAGGCGAACAAAAACCATTTGTTGATAACGGCGATGTTAAAGTCGGTACTTTCATGGCCTGCACGCTCTCGGTTGACCATCGTGCTGTTGACGGGGCGGTCGGTGCGGAATACTTAAAGGTCTTGAAGCAATATATTGAAAACCCCGTTTCAATGTTGCTGTAGCCGCGCGATAGAGAAAGAAATCAAAATGCGTATCAGTCTGGCTGATGGAAAAAACACGATAACACTGGATACAACGGAAGGCACTTTGCCCGCTGATCCGGCGCGTATACAACGGCTTGCCCGCATGATTGCTAATGCGCTCGGTACAGATCTGCTGGCAACGTCCGCCGCAATGCCGATGCGGAATGAAAAACCGCCTGTTCTCCAGTATGTGGAAGAGGAAGACGCGGCGTGAGCGAGAAAAAATTCGACATTATTATTATCGGCGGCGGGCCGGGCGGTTATGTGGCGGCTATTCGCGCGGCACAACTGGGCATGAAAGTCGCTCTTGCGGAGTCTCAGCATCTTGGCGGCATATGCCTGAACTGGGGCTGTATCCCGACCAAGGCCTTGTTGCGGTCGAGCGAGATTAATCACCTTCTTAACCATGCGTCTGAATTTGGCTTTACGATCAAGGAACACTCCTTTGATTTCAAAAAAGTTATTGCCCGTTCGCGCGGTGTTGCGAAGCAGCTCTCCGGTGGCATTGGTCACCTGATGAAGAAAAACAAAGTCACTGTCTTTGACGGTGTTGGTAAACTGGCGGGTAAAGGCAAGGTATCTGTCGGTAAAGATATGCTGAGCGCGCCGCATATTATTATTGCGACCGGTGCGCGTGCCCGTACATTACCGGGGATGGAGCCTGATGGAAAGCTCATCTGGACGTACAAGGAAGCCATGACGCCGGAAGCGATGCCGCAATCTATTCTTGTTGTTGGCTCGGGCGCCATAGGGATTGAATTTGCCAGTTTCTACCTGAATATGGGTGCATCCGTCACAGTTGTAGAGATCATGGACCGTGTGTTGCCGGTGGAAGATGAAGAAATATCTGCACATGCGCGCAAGCAGTTTGAAAAGCAGGGCATGAAAATCATGACCGGCGCAAAAGTTACGAAGCTGGACAAGGGTGCGGATAATGTGACCTGTCATGTTGAAACCGGCGGCAAGGTTGAAAAAATTACCGTTGATCGTGTAGTTATGGCGGTGGGCATTATTGGCAATACCGAAGATGTCGGGTTGGACACAGCTCCTAAAATCAAAGTTGATCGCGGCCATATCGTAACCAATGAATGGCTGCAAACCGGAGAGCCGGGTGTCTATGCTATTGGTGATGTCACCGGTCCGCCATGGCTGGCGCATAAAGCGTCACACGAAGGTGTGATCTGTGTTGAAAAAATTGCCGGCAAAAATGATGTGCACCCGCTGGAAAAACTGAACATACCGGGTTGCACCTATTGCACGCCCCAGATTGCTTCGGTCGGGTTGACTGAAAAAGCAGCGAAAGAAAAAGGCCATACTGTCAAAGTCGGTAGGTTTCCTTTCATGGGTAATGGCAAGGCTATTGCTTTGGGTGAGCCGGAAGGAATGGTTAAGACGGTGTTTGATGCGAAAACCGGCGAGCTTCTCGGTGCGCATATGGTCGGCGCAGAAGTAACCGAGATGATTCAAGGCTTCGGCATTGCCAAGACACTGGAAACAACCGAAGCCGAGCTCATGCACACCGTCTTCCCGCATCCGACGCTATCGGAAATGATGCATGAAAGTGTTCTGTCGGCCTATGGGCGCGCTATTCATATTTGAAAACTATGCGGTCTTTTTTAAAGACCCCATTACGCCCTTCAGTAAATCAAGCGGTAGCGGCAGGATCATCGTGTTGCCTTTTGCATTCACAAATTCTCCCATCGTGCCGAGATAGCGTAATTGCATTGTCTCAGGACGCTGTGCCAGAATCGTGGCGGCTTCGTCCAGTTGTTTTGCTGCTTGTAATTCGCCTTCGGCATTGATGATCTTGGCGCGGCGTTCGCGTTCGGCTTCGGCCTGTTTGGCAATGGCGCGCACCATGGTGGGGTCGATGTCGATATGTTTGATTTCGACGTTTGTAACTTTGACACCCCATCCGTCTGTTTGTGCATCCAGTATTGCTTGTATGTCTGTGTTTAATTTATCGCGATGCGCCAGCATGTCGTCCAGATCATGCTTACCGAGGACGGATCGCAACGTCGTTTGTGCAAGCTGGCTTGTTGCTACCATGAAGTTTTCAACCTTGTTGATCGCGGCTGCTGGATCAACGATGCGGTAATAAACAACGGCATTTACTTTTACTGAAACGTTGTCTTTGGAAATCACGTCTTGCGAGGGAATGTCTTCTGTGCGGATTCGCATATCGACGCGGACCATCTGTTGTAACCCGCTCAATACAAGGGATAGGCCCGGATTGCGCAGCCCCGTACACTGGCCCAGCGTATAAATAACGCCCCGGTCATATTCCATGACCATTTTGATAGAGGTCAGCAGGTAAAGGATGACTAGAATTAAAAATATGCCAGCAAATTCCATGTTTCTTTTTCCTTCTTATGTTTCAGTATTTACGATCAGGGTTAATCGGTTCACAGATTCAATGGTCACCGCATCATCTTTGTTTAATGTCAGTTTCTGGCGGGATACGGCGAGCCATGTTTCGCCGTCGATAAAAACACGCCCCTTTTTGTCGCGCCATTCAACAACGCTGGCCTTGCTGCCGATCATGCCTTCGATGCCGGTGCTGGCGCGTTTCTTTTTCATGCGGATGATATTGGCGGCGGCCGCAACCAGCAACGCCAGTTCAAAAAAAGCGATGCCGAAAAACAATCCCCACCCCATCGGGATAACGCCGAGCATTACCGGTGTGTCTGTGTGCAGTGTCACGGCAATCAACAACGCCATCGCCCCGTTAAAAGCAAGTATGCCGAAAGCGCCCAGAATAAATTCAGTGGCGAGCAAAAGAGCGGCCGCTAAGTAAAGAAGCGTTACGGCATTGCCAACGGGAATTGCTCCCAGTAGGTGAAGGGCAAGTATAATGCTGGCGATCATGCGGCTTCTTTCATTGTGATTTGTAGTTCGTTAATCAAGGCGTCCCCCATGGCTGTTGTTGGGATTTCGCGGCACCCGTCCGCCATAACATCTGCTGTGCGCAGGCCCTTTGTCAGTAAAGATTGCGCTGATTTTTCTATATGCGTGGCTATATCGCTGCGATCAAATGAATAACGCAACGCCATCGCAAAGGATAAAATAGTTGCCAGCGGATTGGCTTTGCCTTGTCCGGCAATGTCGGGGGCCGATCCATGCACGGGTTCATATAAACCCGGCGCACCGGGCGCACCCAGAGAGGCTGATGGCAACATCCCCAGTGATCCTGTCAGCATCGATGCTTCGTCCGATAAAATATCACCGAATAAATTATCTGTGACAATAACGTCAAACTGTTTGGGATCGCGCAAAAGCTGCATCGCGCAATTATCCGCATACATATGGGACAGCTCTATATCGGCGTAATCCTTATGCAGCGTTGTCATTTCTTCCCGCCATAATTTTCCTGACTCCATGACATTGGCTTTTTCGCAGGAACAAACCTTGCCGCCGCGCTTGCGTGCCAGTTCAAATGCCACGCGTCCAATGCGGTGGATTTCCGATGTTGTGTATGTCTGTGTGTTGAATCCGCGCCGTTCACCGTTCGGTAGATCTTCAATCCCGCGTGGCTCACCAAAATATACGCCGCCGGTTAGCTCGCGCACGATCAGGATATCAAGTCCCTTCACGATCTCCGGTTTAAGTGTGGACGCATCCACCAGCGCATCAAAAACAATCGCAGGGCGCAAGTTTGCAAACAAATCAAGTTCCTTACGCAGCTTTAATAATCCCGCTTCCGGTCTGATATCGTAATCGACCTTGTCCCATTGCGGCCCACCGACAGCACCCAGCAAAACCGCATCGGCTTTGCGGCACTTTTCCAGCGTTTCATCGCCCAGCGGCACGCCATATTTATCAATCGCGGCACCGCCAATGCAATCTTCCTGCACATCAAAAGCGATGTCGCCATTGTCCTCCAGCCAGCCGATCAGTTTCCTGACTTCCGTCATCACTTCGGGGCCGATCCCGTCGCCGGGGAGAATTACAAGTTTGCCTGTTTTATTCATATTTTTTATCACATATCCTGAATGTCAAAAACCATGTTGCTGCCGTATAATACACAACCCACGACAACAATAATTTTATATCATAACCGTAATCCATGAGAAAGCCGAATAGCACCGGTGGTATGGCGGAACTGACAATTGAACTTGAAAAGAACAGTGACTTGATGGCGCCAAGGTGTTTTGTGCCGTAAATCCGCGCCAGCAAGGGGGCGCTTATTGTCGCAATAATGCCGAAAGACGCGCCCAGAAATGTCATGCCGGCATAAACCAAGGCAATGTTATGCCCGTTTGTTAAAAACAATAAGCCGATGACTGTACATAGTGGATACACGATGAGTGAAGATTTTTCACCGTGTTTATCAATCACAGCTCCCGTTAGAAAAGAACAAATTGCTGATGTGATAGTAAAAAAAGGAAAGCTGCTGGCAAACATAAGCGGTGTGAGCGCCAGACTGGTGGCGAGCTCTCCCTGATAAAAGAAAATTGCCGTGCCGGTGAATGGCGGTATAACCGTTAATGCCATTAAGCTATAAAAACGCCAGTCCTGTAACACGTGTGTACGTGTCCATATTTTCCCCAGTGCCGTTGCCGGGTTTTCGTTGTTGGCTTTTTCCTGTGCTTCCCATTTTGCATGGCGCGTTTCTTGGTGCGTGCGCAGATAAAACCAAAATCCAGGCAGGAGCACAAACAAGACAAACAGGCCATAGATAAACCATGCGCTGTGCCACTCCATATAACGCGCAATGAAGAAGGCCAGAAAGGGAAAGGCTATCATATTGGCGGGGTGTCCCAGCTGGATGAGCGCCATGGCCTTGCCGCGCCCTGTGGTCATGTAACGATTGATCGTTGTCGTCGCGGTCAGGCCCATCAATCCTTGCCCGCATTGGCGCAGTAACAAAAATGCCAGAAAAATCATGGCCGTGTTTTGCGCGTTCGATAAAACAAAGCACCCCATAGCCAAGCCGCACAATACAAATGTTACAAAACGCTGCAACGGTAAATGATCCAGCATCTTTCCCGTGTAAATAATGATAACGGCACTGACCAGCGTTGCCATTGTATAAAGGCTGCCAATCGTTGTTTTTGTTAAGCCGAGGCTTTCTTGTATTTGCGGGATGTAAGCACCGAAAAAGACGGACTGCCCAAAGCCTGAAAATAAAGCCATCAGGAAGCTGATCGAAATTAATCCGCCATGCCCTCTTATAAAGGGCGGCATGGTCAGTAAAGGGCGTTTGATGCTACAGCCATGGTCTTTCATTTTTGTTTTTCTTTTCATACGCTGCAATCGCGTCGGATTTTTCCAGCGTCAAACCAATGTCATCGAGGCCGTTTAACAAGCAATCTTTGCGAAACGCATCAATCTCAAAAGAAAAGCTCTCAATCTTTTGTGCAGCCAGATCAATAGATATTTCTTTGCCCGCTGTGGCCATGGTCATCAATGTGTCGACTTGTTCCTGCGGGAGTGCCACAGGCAGAATGCCGTTTTTAAAACAGTTATTGTAAAAAATATCGGCAAAAGATGGCGCGATAATGCAGCGTATCCCGAAATCCAGCAGCGCCCACGGCGCATGCTCGCGGGAGCTGCCGCAACCAAAATTTTCGCCGCCTACCAGAATTTGCGCTTTGCGGTAAGCGGCATGGTTCAAAACAAAATCTGCAATCTCGTTTCCGTTTTCCTCATAACGCATGTCATTGAACAAATTGACCCCCAGCCCCGTGCGCTTGATCGTACGCAGGAATTGCTTCGGGATAATCATGTCGGTATCAACATTCGCCAGATTGAGCGGTGCGGCAATGGCCGTTAATTTTGTAAAAGCTTCCATACCCGGTATGAGAGCATTGTGGCTAGTCGTTTTCAAGCTCGAAATGAGCTGTGGGCAGGGCATCCTCTTCCTTCATGACATAGGGGTGCCATGTTTCATTATCCTTGATCTGCTGTTCCTTGAATTCAAGATAGCGGCCGATCAGGGAAGGGCTGAAAGCGCCCGTATATTTTCCGTCTGTTTCACCGATCCCGGCCAGCCTGTGCACAGCCTCTAGCGGCGTGCGTCCGCGTTCCTGGTGCGGTCGTTTAATCATATCGCCGTCATAAGCATCAATAATACAGGATATTTGTGCGAAAACCGGCAAGCGTGCGGCCACGGTGCCTTCCGGCCCGGCGCGGTCTATGCGTTCGTGATGGTAAAGTGTCACGGCATGACGCACCTTGAAATGGGGGTGGTCCAGCAATGCCGGGGTCTTTTTGCAAAAAGCTTCAAACATATCCGCGCCCAACCGTGCATGACGCTTCTGCAGGGCTTTTTCTTCTGGCGTCGGGCGGTTGGTCAGAGACCAGATTGTCGGGTTATAACTGGAGTGTGTTTTTCCCATATCGTGAAACAGCATGGAGGCACGGAAATTTCCGGCGGCTTGTTTGCTGAAACCGAGAAAGCGCAGGAAGTTTGCGCCGTCATGTCCTGTGCGGTTTTGGTGCGCCATCATCTGTTTGCCGAAGCCCGTAATCGGGGCGTATGACATGATGGCGCCGATAAGCACCCGGTCCCAGGCATGCAAATGCTTTTGCAGCACAGGATCTGTGCTGTAGTCATATTCGTCCAAAAGCTTGTCGTTTATCTCATACATAAGACCTCTTTATTCTGCTTTCATGCTAACACGTAAGAGGAAATATATTATGAATTGATTAGCTACTTGTTAATATTGACATTTTTATAAGTAAAATCTATTACTGGCGCAGGGTCGCTTTATTGAGCGCTATGAAAAATATAAAACAAACAGGGACTATCATGAAAAAGTTAAAAGCCATAGGGCGCGCATTAGCGTGTATAGGCTTGATACTACCGGTGGCAGCGGCGCAAATGCTGATAGCCGGGCCGTTGTTGAATGATCATGAAACCCTTATACGCAAAGGCAAGCGTAGCATGCTTAAAATCCTCGGGGTGTCAGTGGCGTTTAACGGGGCGGTGACGGGGCGCAAGCCGACGGTATTTGCTGCCAATCACATGTCATATATCGATATATTGTTACTGGGGGCGCATGTTCCCGGTGTTTTTGTAGCCAAGGCCGAGCTTAAAAAATGGCCGTTGATTGGATGGATGGCGCGTTCTCTCAATACGATCTTCACGACACGGCAGCGCGCGACATTGTCTGCTGATCAGGGCGAAGTTGTCAAAGCCTTGAACAATGATCTCAATGTTATTCTCTTTCCAGAAGGGAAGACCGGTAGTGGTGAAGAACTCTTACCCTTTAGAGCCGGCTTATTAGGTGTGGCGTTCAATAATAGTTCGGGAGTTAAGCTGGAGAAGGATGCGCACGTGCAGCCTGTGTCGATCCGGGTAACACATGTGGACGGGCGATCCGTGGCAGAAGATCCCAGTTTGCGCTCTTCATATGCCTGGTGGGGCCCGCAGAGTCTTATTAGTCATTTCTGGAAATTAGTACAGGCGGACGAGATCAAAGTAGAACTGACCGCCCATCCCCTGGTGAATCCCGAAGACTTTTCCGAGCGCAATAGCTTTATAAATGCAGTTAAATCAGCTGTGCACAGCGGTAGCCACCCAGAATCGATTCGTTCCTGAGCTAGAATCACAATCTCGCTGCAATATTTTTTTAGTCTGATAAATTCCCTGAATCACCCTTATCCACAAGATAGAGAGCCGTTTTCAGGGACTCGGGATAAATTTAAGACTCTCTTAATTAATCAAAACCATTCTGAAGTTGTAGCCCACAAAAAAGAAAAACAACACGCCAACGGGTTGAACAGGAGGAAAGAATTATGAGAACACATCACAGAGATACCAGCTTTTCTGTACCTACGTCTCACAACACTGGGTATGACATTGAGCGGACTGTACTACCTCTTCCCCCCTCCATGGGGGAAGAGGATAGGTTTGCGATGGAAATATATGCACGCTTCATGCGCCATCTGCGGCATGTGCCGAATTCACGCATGGATATCAAGATTTTGTCGTCGATACAATTTACGGCAGATGTAATGGATACATCGGATGCGTTGGTTTCTAAAACACTGGTCGATCTGGGATTGCGCGCACCGCGCGTGGCTTTCCCGCTAGCGTTTCTTGATTACGTTGATAATTGTTTTCGCCGCGCTGTCTGGGATGCCGGGCCCGATCTGCCACAAGCATCACTGGTGACACTTAAGAATCACTGGGACAGGATCGGCGAGGAAGGTGTACGCAGTTCCGATGGGTGGAAACGCTACACCGTTTGCCACGGGGAGAGTACCTGGATGAGTGCCTGATTAATCGCTAATAGTTCCCACTATGCCTTTGATCAGGTCACGAAAGCTGTCGCTATTGTCTTTGCTTGTAGCGGTGGAGGAAAAGGGAAAGCGGGGCGTGAAAACGCCCCCTTTCTCATGTGCGGATAACATCACATCATGCCAGATTTGTGCAGGCAGCGTACCGCCGGTCACGCCCTTCATCGGGCTGTTATCATCATTGCCTAACCAGACAGCCGCCACGTACTTGTTTGTAAACCCTACGAACCAGGCATCACGAAAATCCTGTGACGTGCCGGTTTTTCCGGCGGCGTAAAAGGGCAGGTCAGCACGCTTTCCTGTGCCGCTATCAATAACTTCTTCCAGCATATTATTGATGTCTTTGATGGCACGGCGGCCGAAAACTTTCTTCCCTGAAACAATGACGTTGCTGCGTTGATAGATAAGATCGCCTGCGTTGCTTGTAATTTTCTTGACCGCCCATGGTGTTATCTGTTGTCCACCATCGGCCAGCGTTGCATAGGCTGTGGCCATTTCTATCATCGGCACACCGGCGCTTCCCAGTGCCAGACTTAAATCGCGGGGCAGGGTGGTCTCGATACCTAATTGCCGCGCTGTGTTCAGGGCGTTGCCGATCCCTTCTTTTTTCAACAAACGCACAGCGGCTGTGTTTAACGAGAGGGCCAGTGCCGTTTCCAGCGTAACGTTGCCGTGATATTCGTCCTTAAAATTCTGCGGGTGATATGTGCCTTCTTCCAGCAGAGCATCTTCTATAAGGCTGTCCGGACGCATCCCTTGCGCCAGCGCTGTTAGGAAAATTACAGGTTTAAAAGCGGAGCCGGGCGGGCGCTGCGCTTGTGTCGCGCGGTTAAACTGGCTGGCGCTGTAATCACGACCACCGATCATGGCACGTATGGCACCTTCATGGTCCATAACAATAAGTGCGCCCTGTGAAATGCCAAGATTTTTACCGTGCTTGCGTAATGTCGCTGTCAGGATACGCTCTGCTTCTTTCTGGAGGGCAGGGTCGAGCGTTGTTTGTACGACAAGATCGCTATCTGCTGTTCCAACCATTTTCCCCAACTCTGCTGAGACCCAGTCCGTGAAATAACGAACGGCACCGCCTTCTGATGGCTTGCGTTGCGGAACAGGCGTTGCCAGTGCCACACTTTTTTCCTCGGCTTTTGTGATGTATCCGGCGGCGGCCATAGCACCCAGAACAACCTTGGCTCGTTTTGCGGATAAGCCCGGGTTGCTGTCCGGCGCATAACGTGAGGGCGCTTTTAAAAGTCCGGCCAGTACAGCCGCTTCACGTAAATTGACATCGCGTGCTGATTTTTCAAAGTAAATATGGGCGGCGGCATCCACGCCATACGCGCCGGAGCCCAGATAAACACGGTTTAAATAAGCGCTGAGAATTTCATCCTTTGACAGGTTTTTCTCTAGCCAGAGCGCCAGCATCGCTTCTTGTATTTTGCGCTTTAACGTACGTTCGTGACTGAGAAAAAGATTCTTGGCAAGCTGTTGCGTGATTGTTGAGCCGCCCTGTACGGTCCGGCCGGAACGAATATTCACAAAAGCAGCGCGGGCAATGCCCAACGGGTCAACGCCGTAATGCTGATAAAAACGACGGTCTTCTGTGGCCAGAATGGCATAGATTAAATGCGGCGGCAGCTCGTTAACGCTGACGCTCAAGCCCTTGATCTCGCCATAGCGCGCGATTTGTGACCCGTCATCGGCATTCATGATAATGGAGGCGCGGCGTTCAAATTGCGGCGATGAAATCATCTGCGGCAAATCGGTCGCGTACCACGCCACCAGAAGCGTTAAAGCAATTGTACCCCATACGGCGGTAACAAAAAGCCACTTTACGGCCAAGCGCAATGGATTGGCAGGCAGCCCTTTTTTCTTTTTTCGGGCGGCCTTTCTTTTTGTTGTTTTCTTCTTAGCCGTTTTTTTAGCCGTCTTCTTCTGCGTCGCTTTTTTCTTCGCGGCAGTCTTCTTCGCTGTCTTCTTCGCTGTCTTTTTCGGCGGCTTCTTTGGTTTTTTCTTTTTTGTTGTCATACGGTTCAGGGCCTATGCGCAGTCCAGCCAGTATCGCAAACGTGCCGGGAATTGTTCGGTCTGTGATAGCTCATCCTGAAAAACACCGCCGCAGGCTTCAACGGCTCTGATGGCGGGTTTGTTGCTAGGGTCGATTGTTAAAAGCGCTCTCCCGATACCCAGATAGCTGGCAACAGGAATAGTTTTAAGGAGCATCTTCTTCCCGAACCCTTTGCCGCGCATTGTCGGGCGGATGATAAAATGTATATGTCCGCCCCATTTTTCAAGGTGCCAGTTCAGGCGATGACGGATACTAACCGTGCCTAAATAATCATCGTCCTTAACAAACCACAAAATTGTTTCCGGCACCGGTTCGACCCATTCCTGATAAGGTTGGTGCGGGGATCCGCGTTCGGCGCGTATATTCTCTATATAAGAATCAAAATCCGCGCTCAGGCTTGCGACATTAATATCTGTATAGCGGTCTTCTTTCTGATATGCCCGCAGGGCAACAAGGAAGCTATCCTTATACGCGGCAGCGGGACGAACAAGTTTTGAAGCGCTCATGGTTTATTCTTTCAAACTAAAAACAGTGCGGCTAATCCCAAAAACACAAAAAATCCGACCACATCGGTAACAGTGGTCAGGAAGACAGTGGAAGATAAAGCCGGGTCACTGCCCATACGGTCCAGCATGATCGGGATGCCGGCGCCAAAAAAACCGGCACAAACCAGGTTTATTATCATTGCGGCGGCAATGATAACACCCAATAAAGGACTACCAAACCATGTGGCGGCAACGACGCCCATTATAATGGCAAAGATGGTGCCGTTGAGTGTGCCGACAACTGTTTCCTTGCCGATAATGCGCAGGGCATTGGATTGCGAGAGCTCTCGCGTGGCCAGTGCGCGGACGGCAACCGTCAAAGCCTGTGTGCCCGCATTGCCACCCATAGAAGCGACAATCGGCATTAAGATCGCAACCGCGACAATCTGTTCAATCGTTGCGCCAAACAAGGAAATAACCCATGACGCCAAAATAGCCGTCAATAAATTTACAAACAGCCAGCGAAAACGTGAATTGGTCGTGGAAAGGATGGCGCGGTACATATCGCCTTGTTCAACACCGGCTAGATTCATAATATCTTCGTGTGCTTCTTCATCAATAACATCGATAACATCATCAATGGTAATAACGCCTATCATGCGTTCTGATTCATCGACAACCGGGGCGGACGTAATATCCTCGCGACGGAAAATCTGTGCCACTTCTTCCTGATCCATTGTAGCGGGGATCGGGTGCACATTGTCCAAAACCAGACTTTCCAGCTTTTCCGGTCTTTGCGAACGCACCAGCCGGTTCAGCGGGATCTCGCCGACAAGCTTGTATGTGGGTGTGATCACGAATAAATCATAAAAATCTTCCGGCAGACTGGCACTGGCGGCCCGTAAATAATCGATTGTTTTTCCCACTGTCCAAAATTGCGGGATGGCAACAAATTCGCGTTGCATCAAACGGCCGGCACTGTCTTCGGGAAAGCTTAGCCCTTCTTCCAGTGTTAACCTTGTTTTGGATGAGAGCTTGCGGATAATTTGTTTCTGAAAGGTCGGGTCAAGATTGATAATGATATCCAGTGCATCATCACTCTCCATTTCGGCCAGCAATGACGCCACTTGCGTATCCGACATACTTTCCAGGATTTCGCGGCGTAGCTCTGGGTTGATTTCAGCAAAGGTGTAGGGGTCAAATGCTGCGCTGTGATCGTTAATCAGTTTTTCACGATCTTCCTCATTAACTTTACTGAGCAACTCAGCAGCATCAGCCGGGCCCAGTTCGGACAGATGGCCAACCAGTGCCTCTTCATAATTATTATGAAGGGCATCTTCAATCTCACTAATATCAGAGTCACTCAGATAAAGAGAATCCTCAATGGTATCCTCTTCCTTGTCCCCCGGCGGCGGAGGCGGCAGGCCGTGATCGGTCTCCATGTAATCCTCCTCTTGCTCAGGGTTTAATTGCCGAAAGAACGTGAATGTACGACCTTGTTTTTTGTGTCTTCTTCATGCGATTGCGCCGACACAGAAGCAACGGCAGTCATATTCACAAGGCCGCGTGTTGTCACAGACGGCGTTAGAATATGTGCGGGACGTCCTACGCCCAGCAGAACCGGCCCAATGGAAATCGCATCACCCAGTATCTTGAGCATGTTAAAAGCGATGTTCGCAGAATCAATGCCCGGCATGATAAAGAGATTTGCATTTTCCTTCAGTGAGGAATGCGGCATGACTTCGGAGCGAATTGTTTCGTTCAGGGCAACATCGGCTTTCATTTCACCATCTATTTCCAAATCGGGCGCGCGTTGTCTGATGTCGGCCAGTGCGGCACGCATTTTAAAGGCGCTTTCGGAGTCGTGAGAGCCAAAGTTGGAGTGTGAAAGCATGGCAACGCGGGGCTTGATACCAAAACGCTGTACCTGCGCGACGGCCAGCATCGTCATCTCGCTGATCTGTGCGATGGAGGGGGCGGGGTTAACCTGTGTATCACAAATAAAGAAAGTGCCTTTCGCCATGATCAGCGCATTCATGGCGGCGGCTGTCTCCACACCCGGTTGCAGACCAAGAATATCAACAACATCTTTCATGTGGGCGCGGTATTGGCCGACGGTGCCACATAACACGGCATCGGCATCACCCTTGTAAACCATTAACGCGCCGATCACTGTCGTGTTTGTATGCAGTGTGGTCCGTGCGACCGCAGGCGTTACGCCCCGGCGCTGCATGAGGTCATGATATGTTGTCCAGTATTCTTTGTAACGTGAATCACTTTCCGGATCGATCAACTCAAAATCTTTACCCGGCTTCATACGCAGGCGTAAGCGCTCAAGCCGCATTTCCACCACTTGTCGCCGTCCGATGACAATCGGCTTGGCGAGCTTTTCATCAACCACCACCTGCACCGCACGCAGGACTTTTTCTTCTTCGCCTTCGGCATAAACCACGCGCTTGGGGTCGCTTTGTGCCTGATCCATGATCGGACGCATAGCCATGGATGTACGGTATGTGTAACTTTGCAGCTTCTGACGATAAGCATCCATATCCTTGATCGGGCGCGTTGCTACACCGGACTCCATGGCAGCTTTGGCAACGGCAAGTGGTAGCTCACAAATCAGGCGCGGATCAAACGGCTTCGGGATCAAATATTCCGGCCCGAATTCCAGCTCTTCTTCACTGTAAACCGAAGCAACCTCTGCCGTTGCTTCCTTGCGCGTTAGTTCCGCCAGTGCGTTAACACAGGCGATTTTCATTTCCTCGTTAATAGCCGTTGCACCAACATCCAGCGCCCCCCGGAAAATAAACGGAAAACACAAAACATTGTTCACCTGGTTCGGGTAATCGGAGCGGCCCGTGCATATAATCGCATCGGCTTTGCCCTTGCGGGCTTCTTCGGGCAGAATTTCCGGCGTCGGGTTGGCCAGCGCCATAATCAACGGGGCTTTGCCCATTTTCTTGACGTCTTTAGCGCTCATCACGTTGGGGCCGGACAGGCCGAGGAAAACATCCGCATCCTTTAAGGCATCGGCCAGCGTGCGCGCCTTTGTGTTGGCGGCAAATTTTTCTTTCTCTGGGTCCATGCCCTTGTTCCGGCCCTTGTGAATAACGCCGTCACGGTCACAGACAATAATATTCTTTTGCGGTAGGCCGAGTTGCATCAGCATATTGAGGCAGGCAATGGATGCCGCACCTGCGCCGCTCGCGACCAGCTTGATATCTTTCCATTTGCGTTTGGAATAATGCATCCAGTTCGTCATCGCAGCACCCACGATAATCGCTGTGCCGTGCTGATCGTCATGGAAGACGGGAATGTTCATGCGCTCGCGCAGGCGGCGTTCAACCTCGAAACATTCGGGAGCCTTGATATCTTCCAGATTGATCCCGCCAAAAGACGGTTCCAGTGCGGCAATCGCATCGACCAGCTTATCAACATCCATCTGATCAATTTCGATATCAATGGCGTCGATATTGGAAAATTTCTTGAACAGGACAGCCTTGCCCTCCATCACCGGCTTGGAGGCCAGTGCGCCGATATTGCCCAGCCCCAAAACAGCCGTTCCATTTGATATAACGGCGACAACATTGCCGCGCGCGGTGTAATCCAGCGCCTTCAGCGGGTCAGCAGCAATTTCCTCGCACGGTGCGGCAACACCCGGGGAATAGGCCAGCGCCAGATCACGCTGTGTTTCCAGCGCCTTGGTTGCCCGGATGGCAATTTTGCCTGGCGGGTGGAGGCGGTGATATTCAAGCGCAGCTTCCTTGAGCGGATCTTTTGTCGACATGGCGGGTGTCCTTGTTGGTGAAAAACCAAGTTGGTGAAAAACCAAAGAGTTACGTTATCTTACAGGGAAGTATGGGAAGGCTCAAGGGCGGCGTATGCGGGGCAAAGTAATAACTTGTTGTCATAGATGGATTTGGTATAGCATCGCGTTTTAGTATTGGAATTTACGGAGGAATCTTATGAGCATAAAGGTGGTTTCTATTGAGTCCCGCAGCCCGGAAGACATAAAGGCGCTTTGTAGCAATGACCGTATTCTGTCTGCGTTTACACATGCGACAGAATTCAAGTCTCCTGACAAGAAGATAGAAATCAGTGCCGACAGTATTGTGCTGACCGCGGATAGGGATTCTTTTGTTGCCATGATGGATGCCGGGATTATGCCGCGACCGATATCGGATGCTTTCAAAAGGGCCGATGCCTTGCTGCAAGAGTCCGAGGCCGAGCGGAAGGGCACATGGCGCGAAATCTTTAATGCCGCGCGGTGTTATATAGCGCATGAAACGCCGACCATATATTGTCCGCAAAGGGCAGATGAGTTTGAAGACCTGAAGGTGATGATAACGGCGTATGGCCGGCCCTGACGGGAAAATGGTGCGGCCGAGAAGACTCGAACTTCCACGGGATTATCTCCCACAGCGACCTCAACGCTGCGCGTCTACCATTCCGCCACGGCCGCACGCTTGGTAGTGAAGTTGGTAGGAGCGCATAAATATCAAATCCCCCAGTGCTCTGCAAGCATTAAACCCGTTGCATTGCGTGCCGGACGGCGCTACCCTTTCCCTATGGAAATCAAGACTGATGCCGCCTTTGTAGCCTATGAAGACGCACTCCGGACGATGGAGGAGCGCGTGGCGGGCATCCGCGCGGGGACGGCAGCCGAGATGATCTGGCTGCTGGAGCATCCACCGCTTTATACGGCGGGGACAAGCGCGCAAGCGGGCGACTTGCTGGATGCGCGCTTTCCGGTTTATCAGACCGGGCGCGGCGGGCAATATACCTATCACGGGCCGGGACAGCGCGTGGGCTATGCGATGCTTGATCTGAAGAAACGCCAGCAACAACCTGATATAAAACAATATGTGTGGCAGCTTGAAGAGTGGATCATCCGGTCGCTTGCGCATTTTGATGTGATCGGAGCGCGCCGTGCGGGCCGTGTTGGTATCTGGGTGGATGAAGGCAACGGGCGGGAAAGTAAAATCGCTGCTATCGGTGTGCGCATCCGGCACTGGGTCACTTATCACGGCATTGCCATTAATGTTGATCCGGATCTCTCGCATTATGCCGGGATTGTGCCTTGCGGGATCGCGGAGCACGGTGTTACGTCTCTTACGCAGCTATTGGGACGGCCCGTTGCAATGGCGGAGATTGACGCGGCCCTGAAAGCGGAATGGGAGGGGGTCTTTGAAGTGACACGGCAGGCTGCGTAAAGCGGCCTGAGAGCGCACCTGCGGACGGGCTTAATCCGCAGCCAGATCAATGGCATTCCGGTCGGTAACCCAGGCCGCGCAAAACGAAACCATTTTCTCAAGATTTTCTTTTAGTTCATTGTAATTTTTCATTTTTTTGCCGCTCTCACTGTTCCAGTATAAAGCCTTGCTGATCTCCATCTGGATGCTGTGCCGTCCCTGTGCGGGCGCGCCGTAACGGCGCAGGATCTCCACGCCCTTATAGGGATGGTTGAGCGCGACGTTGTATCCCAGATTTTTCAGAAAATCTCTCAGATCATAGGTGAAGTCGCGGTCACAGCTGCGCCCGTCATAGTCGCCGATACAAAAATCCGGCTGTGTAGCGGGCATGGAATGACAGTTTATATGCCAGACCTGCCCGTGGGCGCTGTGTGCCTCAGCCAGAAGCCCTGCCAGCGTATCATGGTACGGTTTGTAAAAATTATCAATACGTTGCTTGATATCCTTAATGCTTAACTTGCGGTCGTAAACGGGTGTGTGCATGCGTAATTTACGGCGGATCAACCCTGTGCCGGCGCGGCTGCGGGCGGTGGGGCGCACAGCATCCGGCCATGTGCCGTCCAGCATGTCCGGGTCAATATCGGTGGCGGCGCGGTTAACGTCTATATATGTCCGCGGGAACAAAGCGGTAAGCAATGTGCCGCCGGCTGCCGGGACGTTTTCAAACAGCTCATCGACATAATTATCCTCGGCCTTTTGCAGCATCTCAAACGGGCAGACATAGTTAAAATCATCCGGATAGTCCCGGCCACTATGCGGAGAGTCAAAAATCAGGGGCAGGGGCGCTTCCGGCCGCTCTACCCTGTAAATGCCCGCCACATAATCTTTCATGTAATCCTTGCTGTTTTTCATTCTGTCCATATTATAGACATGAATTTTGAGGAGTGTAACCATGCATGATCTACGCGCAATACGAGATGAACCGGAGCTTTATGACCGCAACTGGGCCCGGCGGGGCCTGGAGGCTCAAACACCGGCCATTTTGAAAATGGACGAAGAACGCCGTGGCACGCAGACGGAACTGCAAGCCCTGCAGCAGCAACGCAAGGAAAAATCCAAGGAAATCGGCATCATCAAATCGCAAAAAGGTGACGCGCAAACATTGATGGATGAAGTGGCCGCGCTTAAAACCAGTATGACGGAATTGGAAGAGCGTGAAAAAACGCTAGCGGAATCGCTGGATGCGCATCTGTCCGCGTTGCCGAACATGCTGGATGATGACGTGCCCGACGGGCCGGATGAAAACGCGAATGTCGAAGTGCGCAAGCACGGTGAGGCAAAGCGCCTGGACGGCGCGAAAGAGCATGATGAAATCGGTGATGCGCTCGGCATGATGGATTTTGAAACCGCGGCCAAAGTATCCGGTTCACGCTTTGTCTATATGCAAGGGGGCTTGGCGCGGCTTGAACGGGCGCTCGCGCAGTTTTTCCTCGACATCCATACGGAAGAGCACGGCTATATGG